>Ga0364860_10068_pt2 | contig 80830 bp, 67 predicted proteins | sample ExccelAu500001D4_FD_206916 | JGI IMG/M metagenome (GOLD analysis project Ga0364860, IMG submission 206916) | Enriched cells from Trout Bog Lake Hypolimnion, Wisconsin, USA - BchlTB.Aug20.5000.01 .D4 | ecosystem: Environmental > Aquatic > Freshwater > Lake > Hypolimnion/Profundal zone | place: USA...
CCGGTATCGGTAGCCGTTATGGAATCAGTTTTTGGATAGCCAAGACTTGTTAAGGAAGTAGCCAGTGCTCCTAAAGAATCATGGATCCAGGAATAAAGCCGGTACCCTGCAAGATCCTTATTATTCACGGTTTTCCAGGCAGCCCCGAGTTTGGTTACTGTTGTTGGGTCAAAACTTATATAGGTGTTTTGAGGGGCAGTAGGAGGTATCGTGTCGATCGGAATCCCTGAAATGGTATCAGAATAGACTTTGGCACCTGATGACCCATAATAGGCATAAATTCTGTAATATCTTTTTACACAGGTTATCCCTGTATCGCTGTAAACAGTATCCGTGGCTTTATCTTTTTTGCGTGTGATCCAATTACCATTAAGATACTGCTGAACGTTTACTGAATCCGGGGTAAAACCGACATAAGGCGTCCAGCTCAGTCTCAGGGTATTTTGTTGCGGTTTCACCTTGGCCAGCATGGTACAATGCTCGTTGTATGCCGTTTTATTGCCGCAGAAATCTACCGCATAAATGGTATAGCAGTAATAATTGGCATTTGCTGAAACATTTTTGTCTTTATAAAGTAGCTGTCTTGTTACCCCTACGGTTCCGATATTATAAATAGAATCATATTTTACCATAGCGCCGCCATTTACAGCACGATACACATAATAATGGTTGATATCCCCTGAAGTCGTCTGGCTGAATAATACATCAATTTCGCCCCAGTTTACAACCGAAGCATATATGGTGGGTTGCTTCACAGGAGGAATGGTATCAATGACAAGAATATTTGTAAGGGTATTGGAATGGCTCTGGCAGCTGTTGTTCTTGCCCAGCCCTATGATCTGGATAGATTTTACGGTATTATTACAAAACGGAAGCTGGTATCGCAATGCTTTAACAATGGCCACCTGGCTGACACCCGAACCCATGTCTTCCATCACGGCAAAACTGTCGCCATAGGTATAACTTATGGGGTTCCAGTCTATTTCTGCACCTCCGTATGCATCATATTTTACGGTAGCATGCAGGGATTCAAAAGTATCAGAAGAAAATCCTTCCACCTGGCATTTGTTCTCCGAAACCACATAATAATAATAAGCTGTGTCATAAGCATGTAATGCCGATGAGTCTATCCAGCTTGTAGCGGCACGGTTTGCAAAAGATTTGACCAGGGTAAAGGTTCGCGAAGGGGTATACTGTTTCATCCGGTATATATTATACTGGAGAAAATTGGTATCGGCTTTTATGGTATCCCACTGTATTTTAACATATTGAGAGCCCAAAATGTCCACGCATCGCATCGCCGGAGGCGTAACAAACGGGGGTGGTTTCACATATATGGAATAGGTCTCTGTGGCTACACCACAACTCTGGTCCTGTACTTCAAATGTTACAGTATGCGGGGCAGAGAATGTGATATCTGCACAGGAGGGCGTCCAGCAATAATAGCCTGAATCATTAATATTAGCGTTTTTTGTCGTAAATGTTGCATAAGGCTTTGGGAAAGTGCCACCTGTACCTAAGGTAACACTCGATGGCGTTATGGTCATGGTATCATAGGTGCCGCTATACTTGGTATCGGTTGCTTTTACCTTTAAGCAGAATGACTGGTTGATGGATACCGTCCTTTTATAGCCTGAAGTATCCGTAACAAAAGTAGGAGGCGGGCGCGAACTGCAAGAAACGCCAACAAATTCAAGGTCAACCCTTACCAGTCCGATATAGGTGGCTTTATGCGTCAGCTTATTTACCTGGTATTCCTGAACAAGAACTACAGCGACATAGTTGCCGGTAGAATTCGGAAACTTTGTAGTTATCAATCCTGTAGAACTATCCATTGTAGGTTTATAGGATGCTCCAAATGGATAATTGATACTGTATCCGGTATTATATGGGACAACTGTAAAGTTGGGTGGGTTGTTGAAGTTTGCAGCCTGTGCGTCGTAGGGCTGTGCAAAAGAAAATACAAGTGAGTCGTCATCAGGCGAGTAGATACCAGCAGAAAATACATCATTCCTGTTAATGCAGACATTTGGCGTCATATCTTTAACAATCTGAGGAGAACTTTGAGCCAGACTTCTTGGCGGCATAAAAGCATATACAGTCATACCCGTAGTAGTAGTATTTACTTTAATATTAACTGAAGTATTTCTTGCTACAAAACCGGTAGGGTCATTCCAGATATAATACCCAACAGTGTCGGTGCCTTCGGTGATGGTATCATTATACCAGCCTTTATTGGTACAATAGTTGGATCCACAGGATGAATTTGCCTTGGTAACACTTTCATGCCCGGTTTCATAAACTGTGCGCTTTGTCTTAGTCGCTGAAGATGAACTGGCGCCCTTTATATAATAGGCAAAACTTGTAGGTAAGGCAGTAGTACTCTTCTGGCAATCCTGATATAATACGAATTGAATGGCATATTTATAGTTTCCCAGGTACGTATAAACAACTGTTCCACCCATTATATGGGTTGCATATCCTTTGAATAATGAACAACAGAAGAATACAATTATAAGATAATACCGTAAATGTCCCCTCATTCGAAATTTTTAGCTTAACAACGCAAGTTAAAAAAAACTTTATAACTTATACTTATTATACGGCTTAAAATTTTTAAAAGTGGGGTAAACTTAAAAAAATCAGAACCGCCTGGAGTCTCTGGCATTAAAGTTATGACTACAAAGCCCAATCATCATTTCCTGATTCTTGCTATTTTCTTTTTTTTGATGCAACAATTTTCAAGGAAAAGAGAAACAGGAATTTGAAGGAATGGGAAGGATTCAAAAAAAGGTTTGCATCCAATCGACTGATTTTTTTTGGTAATTTTATAATTTCATTTATTCTATAAATTCAAAAAAATGACAAAAGGCATTTTTTGAATATTTATTTAATCATCTTCAATATTATATTTTTACCCCATCCAATAAATCCCGAAGGTTTAGAATAACCTCAAATAAATCTAAACAAAAGCCAAAGCAATGTGTTATTCATTTTTTAGCCCATATTATTCATATTCTGTAATATATGCAGCTTAGTTTCTAAATATCAATTTAATAACCTGTTTTAAAACAGCATTTTTATTTTCCGGGTACATTTTTCATCATTTCATTAATCTGACAAAAATCATAATTAATCATGATATACGTCTTTCGGCAGGGTGTGTGGCTGGCTGAATTTTGTGCCGTTATCTATGAACGATAAAATGATTTTTCAGACAGAAAAAAATATAGATCAACAAATGCAAATTAAAAAACAAATGGAAACCAAAGAAGAATCAAATGAAAACGGGCTGGGGCGTCGCAAGTTCCTCCGTTTCGGTCTGGGCTTTATGGCCGGTGTCGGTATTATATCTGCCCTGGGCGGCATTGGCAAAAAAACGCTTGTCAGGAATAATAAAGTAAAAATGCTGACCCCAGATGGCAAACTCGTAGAAATTGATGCTTCCCTATTAGATAAGAATGTTGTTTCTGAACATATATCTAATGAAGAACTGAAGCAATGGATGACTAAAAAACCTCATAACATATAATAGTATGGAAGTCAATCAAAATACCTCAAGAAGAAAATTTCTTAAAAAAGGTCTCGTTGCCGGCGCATTGGTTGCCGGGGGCAGCATGGGTGCTTCCGAGCTTATTTCTGCCTTTGACAGCAAACCATCAGGCAATAAAATAAGATTGTTATCACCTGAAGGAAAAGTTGTAGAAGTAGATGCATCCGTCATTAACCCATCCGTGTCAGATTTCCTGGTATCAAGCCATAATGTAAGAGAAGGTGTACCGGGAAAAAAATTCGTAATGGTTATAGACCTGTCCAGGTGCAAAAATGCCGGCAAATGTCGCAAAGCTTGTTCTAAAATGCACTACCTGCCTGCAAACAGGAGCTATATAAAAATAGACAAGATGCAGGATTCAGAAAAAGGTGCACCTTACTGGATGCCAACACCCTGCTTTCATTGCGACAATCCTCCTTGTGTTAAAGTTTGTCCGGTAGGCGCTACCTTCAAACTCAGCGATGGTATCGTGGGTATAGACAATACAAGATGTATCGGCTGCCGGTTTTGCATGGTTGCCTGCCCATATTCAGCCAGGGTATTTAACTGGGGTGAAGAAATGTTTAAACTGAGTCCTGAAGAAAAAAATGCCATCAAACCTCACGAAGCATGCGGAACCCACAAGGTAGGTACCGTAGAGAAATGTGATTTCTGTCCGCAAAAAACAGGCGACAATAAATTACCTGATTGTGTTCAGGCTTGCCCGAACGGTGTATTCTTTTTCGGTGACGAAGTGGAAGATGTGGTAAGCAATGGTGATGAAACCTTGCAGCTGAGCAAATTATTAAGAGATAAAGCAGGCTACCGTTTCCTTGAAGACCTTGGCACCAAACCCAGGGTATATTATCTGCCACCTGCCAATCGTCAATTCCCTTTCACAGAAACTAAACAAGCAAGCAAATGAACTCAGAAATAGTAACAGCTGAAAAAGAGGCCGGGATTGGCCACCATGAAGTGCCAAAAGATTTACTGAAAGATCTTTTGCCAAAGAAACTTACAAAATCGGGTACTATCTGGATGGTCTTTTTATTAATCATCATTGGTATCGGGGGATATGCATATATCTCACAGCTTCAAAAAGGATTGATCGTGACGGATATGCGCGATTTTACTTCCTGGGGTATTTATATTTCAAACTTTGTATTTTTTGTGGCCATCAGTCTGGTAGGGTCACTCATCAGTGCCGTACTTAAACTTACCGATGTAAAATGGCGGACACCCCTGGTCCGGATCGCAGAGATTATTGCCGTAGCCGCCATCACATTTGCAGCGTTGATTATTATCGTGGATATGGGACGCCCTGAACGTTTCTGGCATCTATTTGTCTATGGCCGTATCCAGAGCCCGATCATGTGGGACGTTATTGTGATCACCACTTATTTTACGATCAGTATTCTCTTATTATACATTCCATTATTACCTGATCTTGCCATTTGCAGGGATAAACTTACAGGTGCAGCCAAGTGGAAAAGATGGTGCTATAAATTCTTTGCACTCAACTGGCAAAATACGCCACGCCAGTACAAAATTGTAAATGATTCTATCCGGATTCTTGCCGTACTCATTATTCCGCTGGCACTTTCCATTCACACCGTTACTTCATGGTTGTTTGCTACAACGTATCGTGCCGGGTGGGACAGTACCAATTTTGGTCCTTATTTCGTAGCCGGAGCATTTATGGCAGGTTGCGCAGCTGTAATTGCGGTAACTTATGTGGTAAGAGAACATTATGGACTGAGAAAATATATAACCGACAAGCATTTTGATCATATGGGCAAACTGCTGGTGCTTTTATCACTCATCTATCTCTATTTCAATGTAAATGAGTACCTGGTACCCGGCTATAAAATGAAAGAAACAGAAGGCGCCCAGTTGAAGGCTTTGTTTACTGGTGATTATGCACCTATGTTCTGGTCAGTTCAGATTCTAGGATTAGCTATACCAATTATCGTTCTTCTGTTTAAATGGGGAAGAAAACCGGTTCCGATTTTTATCATCTCAGTTATCGTGGTTATCGGTGCATGGTTCAAACGTCTGCTTATTGTAACGCCAACCCTTTTGCATCCTTTTATCCCGATACAAAATGTACCTGATTCCTGGCACCATTACAATCCAACCTGGCAGGAATGGGCAATAACCTCTGCTTCACTTGCAGGAGCCTTGTTCATCATCCAGATATTTTTCAGGCTTTTCCCTGTGGTTTCTATCTGGGAAACCATGGAAGAAAGAGAAGCAGAAACAGAATCCCAAAAAATATAAAATCAGAAAAAAATGAAGCACAAAATCAAATATATATTCCTGGTTCTGATGGCTGTTATTTCTTTTGGAATACAAACGACATATGCCGCAGACGATGATAAAGCCAAAGCGGAAGTAAAATATACCGACGCTACCCTGAAACTGAGTTTCGATACTACAGGTGGCAAACACATTATTGCCACAGTGATGGCAAAAGATCCCAGTGGTGCAGTGGTTCCTGTAAAAGATGTAACCGTTGTTATTCAGATCAAGAAAAGTTTTGGCATGCTGCCGGTAGAAGGCGATAACATGGCAACGGATGAGTCAGGAACTGTTACCGTAAACTTTCCCAAAGAATTGCCCGGGGATAAAGAAGGTAATGTAACGGTCTATTCCAAAGTAGATGCCGATGCCAAAGTGGGAGACCTGGAAACCCAGAGTATTGTAAAATGGGGTATTCCTGCAGAAATTGAAAACACCTTAAACAAACGTGCGCTATGGGCAGCACGTGCCAATGCGCCGATATCCCTTGTGATCGCAGTAAACCTGATGATCGCACTGGTATGGGGCACCATTATATTCATTGCATTTAAATTATTAACTATAAACAGATTGGGTAAAAATGAAAAAACTATTAAATCTAAAGTTTAATCCACAAGGTGGATTGATTTTGCTTTTTTCCGGTGCCATTCTCTGTTCTTTTACCATGCAACAACAGGTAAAAAAATGGGACGCTCCAGCATCAGCAAAAAGTATTAAGAATCCTGTGGCTTCTAATGCTGAAAGTATTGCCGAAGGTAAAACCTTATACGCAAAATTCTGCAGGTCATGCCATGGAACCAAAGGAAAGGGCGATGGTCCGAAAGCTGAAAACCTGGATGTATCTTGTAAAGATTTTACAAAACCGGAATTCAAAAAACAAAGCGATGGTGAACTGTATTGGAAAATAACCAATGGAAGGGATCCGATGCCTACTTTCAAATCAAAAGCTTCGAACGACGAACGCTGGGAACTGGTAAATTATATCAAGACCCTTTGATTTTCACAACGCAACAAATTAATTAAAAATATTTCAAGCTAAACAAATTAAAAAAATGAAAACACTATTTAAAAGTCGCATGTTAATCGTTGCATTTGCAATGGTCGCTGCAGCCTCAGTTATCTTCATCAGGTGTTCTAAAGCCGGAGATACCGTTTCTCCTTTAAGTGCAGGTACGCCTATGCCGGGTTTAATGAGTGTGGATAAATCATGGACACATGATCAGGTTCACTCTAACATTCAATGGGCAACCAGTTTTTATGATTATTCTTCCACCATGCTTACAGGCAGGATCAATAATTTTAACTTCAGGCCAGCATTGAGTTTTTCTGATTCTGATCTGACGAAATGCCAGATCAATATGTGGGCTGATATGAAAACATACAATACCGGTCAACCAGGCAGGGATGGTAATGGAAAATGTGGTCCAAGTTATTTAGGTATCACTTATCTGGATTCTAACTATACCCAGGTAGATCCTAACAGCGATACAGCATGGTTCCACAGTACTTCTGTAATTCGTTCTGGTAGCGGTTATATTGTAAACGGTACATTTACTTTCAACAGATGGCGTGCACCAAGTGGCAATGCAGACGGAACACCAATTACGCACCCAATGACTATGTATCTTACGTACAATGGCGTGAAAGATTTCCCAAGTGCTTCTGGTACCGGTGGTCAATACAAAGCAGGATTCACAGGTTCATTTACTTTCTTAAGGTCTGATTATATGGACAAAGCATCTACCAAACAATATATTGTTAATCCTAAGAAAGCAGATGCTGCCGGTAACGCTATTGCCGCAAACAACAAAACCTATGGTGTATATTCATTATCCACAGGAGACTCTGTAAACGTGGTAGTAAACATAGAAATGTACAAAAATCACCAATAATAAATTTCAATTATTAAAAACATTAAAAAACAGAAATTATGAAAAAGTTTAGAATATTATCTTTGTTATTGGGCGCATCGCTATTCGTTGCAGTAGGATGTACAAAAGACAACACGAACGGTCCTGCAGTGAACTCTGCAATCAATGGATCAGTTACCTATACAAATAGTGATGGATCATCCCATCCAACTATCAATCCGGTGATTGAAGTTGCTTACAATGCTACTTCTGCTACGACCAATTATAACCTTAAAGTAATTGGAAACTCTGACGGTACTTATAGCATTAAAGGACTTGGTGCCGGAGACTATTTTGTAAATGCAACTTATACAGACCCAATCAGTGGTTTTGTATATACCTGTGCAGGTGCGCATGTGAAACTTGGCAATGATGCCGACGCTGTAACAGCAAACTTTACCCTGCAATAATATGTAAGTGATGGCACCGGGCAGAGCATTTCTGCCCGGTGTTTTTTTAAAGACACTAAAATAAACCACAAAAACGATATAAATCAATAAAATGCTAAAGTCTAATAAAATAGCGGTCCTGATACTCACCGGCTTTACATTGGCATTAGCCGGTTCATGCAGGAAGGATTATTTATATATGCCTCCCCCACCGCATACTTCTCAACCCAGTGCTACACTGGTTGCCAATTTTGTTTCAACCCCTCCAAACGAATTAACATCCCCATACTGGAATACTGCCGATTATCTGAAAGTAACTTCTCAGAATATGAGCACAAAACAACTGTATGGCGATGGTTTTATGAACATGACAGGTACATACCTGGGCCTTGCATCTTTTGACAACAGTCTGGATCCGGGGCTTGAACTTAAAGCTGCTTACGACGCCAATAATATATATATTCTTGCACAGTGGACAGATCCACAGGTAGATCCGGGATATGGACGCTGGTTTTACAATGGCCCTGTTGATCCTTTGAAATCTGATCCTGACAGTGCATGGACCATGCAAAGCAATTGCGACCGTTTTGCACTGGCCTTTGAAATTCAAACGGCTTCCAGTACCGCCGGATCATTTTCTAGCGTTGGTTGCCAGGCAGCCTGCCATGCCGGTTCTTCAGCTGTCATGCATCCGGATGCCGGTATTGTAGATATCTGGAACTGGAACCTTGCACATTCAGCACCACTGGGATATGCTGAAGACATGGTGGCAAACAGCACGGGTCTTTCTGATGATGGTGGTACACCCATGTGGGCATGGAACAGGAAAGGTTCTTCGTCCAGGTCGGGTCCTGCATTTGAGTGGAACGACAGTACACAGAATATAAAACTTGCCAATGGCCTCAGTTCTATATTAAACCCGGCTTACTACTTGTATAAAAAAGATTTAACACCTTTCCTGGGAGATCCTGCAAAGGGAGATTCAATTTTTCACAGAGCTACCCAACCGGGTGAGTGCTATACCTGTCACGGAAGTCAGGGTCAGGGCGCTACCGAACAAGCGATAAACAGTATAAATGAAGGTGCCAAAGGCCGTGCATCTATTATCAGCAATATGAATAATAATTCAGATATGGGACCATATATAAGTGGGTTAAACACAACGGATTTTAACAACCTTATAGCTTATATTAAAGGGTTTTCAGGAGGCACACCCGGTACCTACCTGCAAACACCAACCGGTAGCAATGCTGATATTATTGCCATATCAAATGTAACGCCATCGCAAATAACGAATGCATCAAGTCCTTCCAAAAATATTCATACCAAATATCAGGTCCTCATTATACGTAAACTGAATACAGGCAACCCTGATGATATTCAGTTTGTACCCACTACCACAAAAATGGTCAAGTTCGGGGTAGCATTAATGAATAAAGATGGAGCTAATCATATCGGATCGGCTATAGAAACTTTGACTTTTAAATAATTATGAAAAAGATATATTTATTATTATCAGTAATGGGGCTTTTAGCCATGGGGTCTTGCAGAAAAGACTTCTATGGTCAACCACCCATCCCTGCCGGACCTATTTCATTTAATAAAGAAATACTTCCGATACTTGAATCCAATTGTGCAAAATCCGGATGTCATATTCCCGGTGGACAAACACCTGATTTATCTACACCCAATGCATATAATGATCTTACAGGCCTGGGATATGTGAGTCCGAGTGACTCTACGGCACCTGCTCAAAGTATCCTTTATCAGAAACTGACAGCAGGGTCTAAACCTATGCCTCCAAGTGGAAAACTAAGTGCTTATAATTTAAACCTGATTTTAACCTGGATCAAACAAGGAGTACAAAACAACTAATTAAACGAAACTAAAATGAAAATGAAAAATATAATTAAAAAATGCTTACCGCTTGTGTTTTTAATTCCGGTTGGAGTTTTTGCGCAAAGCGCTACAGACAGCACCGGTGCTGCAAAAGATAACAACGCTGCTGAAGAAAAACCAGCGCCAAGCCCTGTGAAAAATACGTTTGAAAATGCGTTGATCATCAATAACCAGACGGTAGAAGGCGAACATGCCAAAAATCTTGATTTTGTTATTCAGCACCGTTTTGGTGTGGTTGATAATTCTTCAGATTTCTGGGGCTTTTTTGCACCTTCCAATATCCGTCTCGGCCTTACCTACGGTATTACCAACAGGTTTTCTGTAGGTGCCGGTGTTACCAAAGATAATTACCTTGTAGATCTGAACTGGAAATACATCATTCTGAAACAAACCAAAGGCGGAGAAGTACCTGTGACGGTTGCCTATTATGGCAATGTTTCAAGAAGTATGCTCGGGCAGGATAATTTTGTAAACCAATCTGATCAGTATCAGGCTATGGATCGTCTTTCTTACTTCAATGAGCTGATGGTAGCACGCAAAATCGGCACAAAAGTAGGATTGCAACTGGCCTTTACTTATTCCTATTTCAACCTTCTGGATTCAGGGATGTCTTATGGCAATATGGGTATTTCTTTTGTGGGCAGATATAAAGTTACGCCACAGGGATCCATAATGCTGGATTATGATTATCCAATTACAAAATCTGCTGTAAGCCCGGCAAAACCAAACCTGGGAATCGGATATGAAATCGCCACAAGCGGTCACGCATTCCAGGTGTTCTTTACCACCGCTGACCAGATCAGCAATCAGGGTCTGAGAGTTTACAATCAAAACGATATGTTAAAAAGACAATTTTTGATCGGCTTCAATATTACCCGTAACTGGGGCTTTTGAAACTGGTTTTCATTTGTGGGTTTTTTTAGGGGTTTTTGGGGTTCGCATCAATTTTCGCAAGATGATTTTTGCGAATCCCTTTTTTAGGACATGTCATTCAATAATTGATTAATTTTCGCTCATGAATATGAAGCATCTTATTTCCTGTTTTTATTTCCTTATAATAGTCTGTCTGGCAAGTTGTAACCTTATTCAAAAAGACAATCCGGCTGATACGATTTTAAAAGGGCATATCGGTTTTGCGGTCAAAGGTCCCTTATATCTCACGGGTTATGCAGATTCTATCGACAGATTCCTTGGTCGAAAAACAGTTCTTGATACGGCCTTCATTGACGACAAAGGCAATTACCGTTTTGTTATCCATAGCCATACGCCCAATATTTATGACCTGAAATCGGCTGACAGTTTTCTTTTATCTTCTATTTATATCTGCCCGAAAAACAAACTTACCATAGATTTTAAGGAGCCATTCAAGGATCCTGTAATTGATACCTCAAAACCTGAAGGAAAATACAACGATTTCAGAATAAAGCTTACCTGGAAATTTTTCAAGGATAATGACACGAAACAATTTTACTATATAGGGGCCAATTATCTTACTGTAAACCAGTTCGACACATTTGTGCAAGGCAGGAAAAACCAGATGCATTTGTTTTATGATCAGTATTTTAAAGGTGTTAAAACCGATCCTTCTTTTGAAAAATACGCCCTTTCAGAAATTGACTACCAGTACGGGATAGATAAAATGATGTTTTTATGGAAACACAGGATCAAGAATGTAGATGTGTTTCCGGATTCATCTTATTATAAAGATATTACAACCAAAAAATACCTGAATAACCCTGATGCCATATGCAGCCCGGCCTATTATCATTTCTTAAATCTGTATATCAATAATATTTATGGTGAGGAAGTTGTTAAACATCCTGTAAGGCCCCAATGGGAAGGAAAACCCATGAGCCCTGCCATGGAAAAATTCAATATGGCCGTTCAAAAACTTGATCCTCCCTATTCCAATATCGTAATATGCAAAATTGTAGTGGACGATATGCCTGCTGCTGAATTTAAAAAACTAAAGACCGGCAAATCTCAAAATCAAATTATTGGAGCATTAGCCAAATGGTTTGAAGACAAATACCGGTTTAAGGTTGAATAAGTATCTCAATAAGATCTCAGGCTTTTTTTGACAGGATTTTTGTGGCAATAAATCCTGAAATCCAGGCCACAATACCAGAAACAATGCTTGTGATAACTACAAATATGCTGATAATAACCATAGGAGAACGGATATAATGAAAACGGTGCAGCATGTCTTCACCTTTATCAATGGCATCCGGATTGGCAATGATATATTGCTGCATGAATTTCAACCGAACCAGTGTCATCAGAATTCCAAAAATCAAAGCTGTAATAAATCCATGCAGAAAATATTTGCCTGTTTTTAATATTGAAAACAGGATAGCAGAAATAAAAAATATGCTGATGGCCACATAAGGTTCCCAATCAAACCCTATATATCCGTAATTTCCGGCAATAGCTACTAATGGACCTGTTAATGCTATAACTAAGATTAATTTCCAGTTCATTTATTTGTACTTCTTCTGCAAAAATACGGGTTCTGATGTTTTATGATCATTAAGCAGGTTTCATATTTGTCTAATCTAGTTGTTCTCATAACCACCACAAGTATGCAGTATTGAATCATTTTATCATTTTATCATTTTATCATATTTTTATAGCAATAACTCCTGACTCCTGACTCCTGCCTCCTGTCTCCTAACTCCTAACTCCTGACTCCTAACCCCTGACCCCTGACCCCTATCTCCTGTATTCATCGTTTTCTCTACATTTGCAATTCATAAAATCCATGCTATGATGCGAAAATTCAAATTTCTGGTCTTGATTCCTGTTTTTTCAGGGTTGTATATTGTAGCCGGCAATGCCCAGCAGATGCTTCATTCCTACATGCCTGATGTATCAGGGCGTATGCGTGAGCGCTATGTGGATATGGATAGGATGTTTGCAAATATCAGCATTAATCCGGCCAGGGGCATGGTTTCCGGTACTGTTACCTATTATTTCAAAGCCATCCGCGAAAAAGTGGATTCTATAATTCTTGATGGCCCTGCTATTAGTTTTAATACAATTAAAATTGATGGTAAGGATTGTGAAAGTAAAATTTCAAGCGAACAGGTTACGGTTTATACCCCAACCGCCCTGAAATTAAACAGCAGCCATGTGCTGGAGATAAACTATTCGGCTACACCCAAAAGAGGCATATATTTTATTGGTTACAATGATTCTACAAACAGGAGGCCCAAACAGATCTGGACCCAGGGCGAAGAATTTGATAACAGATACTGGATACCTGGATTTGATGATCCAAGTGATAAACTGATCACCGAAATGCAGGTGACCGTAGATAAAGAATTCAAACTTTTATCTAATGGCAAACTGCTTTCAGAAAAAAGAAATGCAAATGGTACCACAACCTGGCATTACCGCATCAGCCATCCCCATTGTTTTTATCTTACTACCCTGGGTATCGGGGATTATGCCATCAAAAAAACAAAAAACCGCAGGGGGGTTCCCATTTTCGAATACTATTACCCGCAACGGCCTGATCAACTGGAGCCTACCTATCGCTACACAGAAAGAATAATGGATGTTCTTGAAAACGAGATTGATTATCCTTTCCCCTGGGAGAGCTATGCTGAAATACCAGTGGGCGATTTTCTTTATGGTGCCATGGAAAATACCACTGCCACCACATTTGGAGATTTCTATATGTGCGATAAGCGCGAATACCTTTCAAGGAATTATATCGGCGTTAATGCCCATGAAATGACACACCAATGGTTTGGCGACCTGGTATCGGCACAAAGTCCGCGCGACCAATGGCTGCAGGAAAGCTTTGCTACATTTTATCCAAACTATGTCATGAAAGATCTGTACGGGGAGGATGCGTTCAACTGGTCTCGTTATGGCGAAGCACAGGCAGCCCTTGCCGCATCAAAAACAGATCTGAATGCAATAGTTGGCTCAAAAGGAGGCAGTTCCAGAATTTATTCCAAAGGGGCCTTTGTTCTGGGTATGCTGAGCTATGTGGCCGGGCATGATGAATTTCAAAGAGCCATTAAATCTTATCTCACAAAATTTGCCTATGCCAATGCCAATACCAACGACCTCTATATGAGTTTTTATGAAGCCACCGGACAAAACCTCGACTGGTTTTTTGACGAGTGGCTCTACAGGGGCGGCGAACCGGATTATCATGTACATTATAACAATATCATCAGCAACAGCAAACCGGTAACCGAAATAGCTATAGACCAGGTACAGGCACTTACAGAATATACCGATTATTTTAAAATGCCCATAACTGTAGAGGTGCATTATAAAGACGGCACTATGGATGCAAAAACTGAAATGATAGAAAAGAACCATCATATCATGGATATCCCGAATGCGACAGGAAAAGCTGTTGATTTTGTGTTGTTTGACCCTAATTATGCCGTATTGAAAAATACAGAGTTCGACAAATCAGCCGAAGAATGGCAATCGCAGGCATTGCGTGCGCCCAATATGCTCGATCGGTATGAAGCACTGGTGGCCATGCGCAGCCAATCTATGAAAGATAAAAAAGACGCTTTGCTCAAAATGTACCATAAAGAAACCTTTCATGCCATGAAAGAAGAAATTCTGAGTCAGCTGGCCTCAGATACCAGCATTCAGAGCTGGGTTATTTTCCTGGATGCCATTAAAGATAAAGACGCTTCTGTGCGAACGGCTGCTTTGCAGAATGTGCCAAAGATTCCGGCAGATGGCAAAACTGCATTCGAAAACCTTCTTAAAGATTCATCCTATACCATTACACAGGCAGCACTTGAAAAGCTATCCAACCTATTCCCTGAAAAAAAAGCTTCATATCTGCATAAAACAGATAAACTATATGGTCAGGATAATGAGCTGCGCATCAAATGGCTGCAGATATCCTATGCCCAGGCTGCTGATACTGCCGGGCATAATGCGGATTCTATAAAACATGTAAATGATGCGATAACCCGCGAATTGCTGGATTATACAACACCTGCTTATTCTTTCAGGATCCGTTTCAATGCATTTAAAGCGCTGAATGCATTGAATATTCTTGATGAAAAATCTGCCAATTCAATACTGGATGCCGCACTTAGCTGGAACGGCAGGCTTGCAAGTCCGGCCAGGGAAGCCATTGGATATTTTTACAAACAGGTAGATAAAAAAGCGCTGATAGATCGCTGTATTTCCAAAGGCAAATGGAGCAGTGAAGAGCGAAGCAAACTAACGGCGATGTTTAAGTGAGCGTTATTATAGAGCTTGATAAAGCTGTCCTGACCCTAAAAGGAACTACATGAGTATTCAATGCTGATTAATTGTTCGAAAAATGAAAGTTCGTCAAATCGTAAGTCTCCTTTAGGAGATTTAGAGGCTATTCGGAGTAAAAATTAAATATAAATTGGACTAATATATTGATTTTAGAAAATTGACAGAAGAATCTTTTTACGATAAAGTCTACCGCATTGTGAGGCAAATACCCAAAGGCCGTGTTACAAGTTATGGAGCCATAGCAAAATATCTGGGTACCGGCCTTTCGTCGCGCATGGTGGGCTGGGCCATGAATAGTTCCCATAACCAGGATATTCCGGTACCGGCACACAGGGTGGTTAACCGTGTCGGATTGCTTACCGGCAGGCATCATTTTCCGACGCCAACCCTTATGGAAGAATTATTGATGGCGGAAGGGGTTAAAATCATGGAAAATCAGGTTCAGGATTTTAAAAAAATATTCTGGGATCCTGCAATTGAACTGGGGCCTTAGGGGTTACCTTCTTTTTTTGCTTGCTTTTTGCCGGTTTTTAAGTTCTAATTGCTAACTTGCGGCCCTTTTATACCGGGAATCCGGCAATTAATAGGGTTGATTTCGTTTTTCGAAGGTTCATTTTTTAACATTATAAAGAAACTGTCAATTGAAACATATTGTCAGGCAAAAAACAAATATGAAATCCATAAAAATATTAGGCATTATAGCTGTTATAGCTGCTTTTAGTTCCCATGCTATTGCACAGGGATACCAGAATGTTGACGGTTTGCAATACAAATTATTTGGCAAACACCAGGGCCAGAAACCTGTAATGGGTGACAAAGCCATGTGCGACCTGCTTTTTTTTGGCGATAATGATTCTCTGGTTTTCAACAGTATTGATAAACACCAGCTCATTCCGATCCCTATTCAAAAATCGCAGTTCAAAGGCGATTTGCTTGAAGGAATCCAGATGATGAATGTTGGGGATAGTGCCGTTTTCCTGGTGAATGGCGATTCTGTTGCGAAACTGGCCGGGCCTCAGGGTCATATCAAAGCTGGCAGCAAACTGAAATATATCATCGTTTTGCGAAGTATATTTGATGAAAAAGCAGAGGCAGAAAAACAAAAATTACAAGCTGAAACTGATGAATCAATTATTAAAGACTATATCAAGAAAAACAATATCGAAGGTGTAAAACGCACGGATGATGGCTTGTATTATAAAGTTACCCAGGAAGGTACAGGCGAAACTCCAAACAAGGGACAAACGATAACCGCACATTATACCGGAAAATTCCTGAGCGGTACGGTCTTTGATTCCGACAAAGACAGACCAGGCCCCGGTTTTACCTTTACACTTGGATATCACCAGGTCATCGGGGGCTGGGATGAAGCTTTCGGCCTGATGAAGAAAGGCGAAAAAGCCACGCTTATCATTCCATCAGCCCTCGCTTATGGCCCCAGTGGTACAGGTCCGATACCTGCCAATGCCGTCCTGCTTTTTGATGTGGAACTCGTAGACTTTAAATAACACAATATCTTATCTTTGCACCCGATTTTAAATAAAATAAACAAACATAATATCCCGATGAAACAATTCGCATTCGCATTTCTGGCCATTGCAATGATCTTTTCTTCATGCAAGACCAAACCTTATGAAACAACAGCCAAAGGGCTTAAATATAAAATATATAAATCTGAAGGCGGCACCAAAGCCAAACTCGGAGACATGATCAAATTTGAATATGTGATTACCAATTACAAAGATTCTGTATTGGTAAGTTCTTACAAAATGCACAGGCCATTTGAAGGAAAATTGCTTGTAAATTCATTCCAGACCCTTACCGAAGGATTTGAAATGCTGGGAAAAGGCGACAGTGCTGCATTTTTTATGAGTGCTGATTCTATGGCCAAAGGTCATCCTGATCCTGCTTTGAAACCGGGTACCCTGGTAAAATATACCATCAAAATGGTGGATGTAACCCCTTTTGCCGAATATGAAAAAGCAATGAATCAGAAAATGGAAGCAGCCAAAGCTGCTGAAGCCGGTGCCATGGCAGATTATTTAAAAACAAAAGCACCTAATGCCATCAAAACCGATTCAGGATTGTATTATATCATTGAAAAAGAAGGAACCGGCCCGATGCCAAAAGCAGGGGATACCGTTGTAGCACATTATTCAGGTACACTTCTCAATGGTACGGAGTTTGATAACGACCACGGACAGACATTCAAATTTAAATTGGGTGCACACCAGGTTATCGAGGGTTGGGATCTAGGTTTTTCTAAAATGAAAAAAGGGACCAAAGCACGACTGATACTGCCATCTAAACTGGCATATGGTGCCAGGGCGATGGGGGATAAGATCCCTGCGTATTCACCACTGGTATTTGAAGTAGAACTGGTAGATATAAAATAATTTACAGCGTTTTAACGTTTAAATATTGACGCCAGAATAATAAGACTATAACCGCAAAGGTTGTAAAGGCTTCGCAAAGTAACAAAAGAATTTTCTCAACGTACTTTGCGATACCTTTGCTTTCTTTGCGGTTTGTTTTTTTATTAATTTGTAAATATGATGCGATTAGCGATTATTACCACTTTATTAGTTTTGTTCCATTCATTCTCAACAAATGGGCAGATAGTCTATAGTACTACCCCAAATGGGTTGAAATACAAAATGTTTACCCACGAAAAAGGGCCAAAACCGAGGCTGGGAGATGTGATCAAATTCAACTTTATGCTATACAATGATAAAGATTCCCTTCTGGTATCCACTTTTAAATCTGTAGTTCCGGTTACTACCAAAATTCAGCCATCGTCCTATAAAGGGGATCTGGAAGAAGCCTTTATGATGATGTCGAAGGGAGATAGTGGGATTTTCCTGGTTAGTGCAGATTCCTTTTACAGTGGTCAGGATATGCCCGTACGGCCGGGTTCCATGCTCAAAATGCGCATAAAGATGATCAATGTAGAATCGCCGGCTGAATTTGAAAAAGAAAGGGCAAAAGCGGTTGAAGAATACAACAGGATCAAGGAACAGAGCATAAAAGATGAACATAATAAGCTGGATGCCTACATGAAGAAAAATGCTCCTGGTGCCGTTAAGTCAGCTGATGGATTTTATTATATCATCGAGAAACAGGGAACAGGACCCAATCCGAAAGAAAACCAGATGGTTACCATCCATTATACAGGCAGCACCTATGAAGGCAAAGTTGTAGAAACAGACAGTGGAAAAACAACATCATTCCAGATGGGTGATAAGCAGGTTATCCCCGGCTGGAGCAAAGGTGTTGCATTGTTGAATAAAGGCGCCAAAGCCCGTTTTTATATCCCTTCTGATCTCGCATACGGGGAGCGCGGTGTCGGCAATATCATTCAGCCCAATACAACACTTATTTACGAAATAGAACTCGTAGATATCCGGTAAACGGATGCATCGGTCGGATTTTATGTATCTATTTATATTGAGGTAGCGGCGGATCTGACGCCAATTATCCGTCTTTTGTCTGAACTTTGTTCGCTTCATGAAAAAGGTTTCAGATTTCATCATATACAGCAACCTGCTTATTTCTTTATGCGCGGCAGCATTGATCTGGGAAACATACCTGCTTCTCAATGTCTCTGTGAACCTGATAAGTGTGGCTGTAGGCTTTGCAGCAACGCTGTTGATCTATAATACAGACAGGCTGGTGGTTCTGGAAGCACTTGAAAAAAACGGAAATGAGCGACATAGCTGGATCCTGAAATTTAGATTGCTTTTAATTTTATTGAGCATTGTCAGCCTGATTTTTCTGGTAACTGCCGTTTTTTTTATGCCGCTCCGCTGCCTGATCTTCCTGTTACATTTGGGCCTTATTTCCCTGTTATATTCAATCCCGCTTCTGTTCAGGGGTAAAAAAAATCTAAGAAGCATCAAACTCTTAAAGATATTTCTGATCATGTATGTGTGGGCTGCTACTACGGTCATGCTTCCCGCCATATGGTCAGGGTATGATATATGGAACCGAGATGTTTTGCTGTTATTTCTTGAAAGAGCACTTTTTATATTTGCAATCACACTCCCATTTGACATAAGGGATTATACAAGCGATAAACTGAACCATGTCATTACCATTCCAGCGATCATCGGAATCAGACAAACACGGCTGCTGGCCTATGCTTGTCTGCTGGTTTTTTTTCTGATCAATATCCTCCATTATTCATATCAAGAGGGAATCCTTTGGGCCAAATTAGTTTCCGGCCTCTATGCCATGCTGCTGATTGCCTATACAGATGAGAAAAAACACGAATATTATTTTACCGGCCTGATTGACAGCAGCATGCTTGTACAGTTTCTGCTGGTGCTGGTACTACAGTAATAAAGCACCGCATGGCCTTATACCCATCCGGATCCCAAATCTTTCGGGAGGCATGGGTGGGCCTTATTCCTTACGCCTTATCCCTTACCCCCGCCCGAATGTACCCATTCGGTACGCCCGTCCGAACGGCCAAGCCGGGCGGGGGCGGGCCTTACGCCTTATCCCGAATTATAAATCTTTCAGAGTCTTTCTGAAAAAAAGTATTATAAGCAGAATTCCCAGCGTTATGGAACTGTCGGAGATATTAAATACCGGCCTGAAGAATTCAAAAGGATGGGTGCCAACCATGGGTACCCAGGCAGGGAAATGGCCCCTGATAATAGGGAAATAGAGCATATCTACCACCTGGCCAAAAAACCAGCTTCCTTCGTACAGGTTGATGTTTTTAAACCATACGCCGTAAAAAATACTATCGATGATATTACCCGCAGCACCGGCAAATACCAATGCACCTGAATAGATAAGTCCCCTGGAGAATCCTCTCTGAATAAGCCTGATCAGGTACCAGAAAATAGCAGAGGCTGCAACAATCCTGAAGCTGGTAAGCAAAAATTTGCCCAAAGCGCCCGGAAGATGGCCGCCAAATGCAATACCATTATTCTCAATGAAATGGATTTTTGCCCAGCCGTCAATCAGGCTGCGTTCTTCACCAATAAACATATTGGTCTTTACCCAGTGTTTAAGCCATTGATCCAGTATCAATACAATAACGATTACGGCCAGGGGGCCAAAATAATCTGAGAAAGATGTCTTTGATTCCGTTATGGGCTGCGCGGTTTCTGTGGTTTCCGCCACATTTTCCGTTTGTTCTGCTGCAGTTTGTTCGTCGGTCGTTGTTTGCTCGGTCAAAATTAGCGGCTTTGTTTAAGTTTTGCTTCCATGCTGAGCGTTGTGTGCGGTACGGCTCTGAGTCGTTCTTTGCTTATGAGCTTGCCTGTTTCCTTACAAATGCCATAGGTTTTGTTTTCAATACGTACCAATGCATCTTCAAGGTTCTTTACAAATTTGCGCTGGCGTTCTGCCAATTGGCTCATATGTTCTTTTTCAGTACTTATGGAGTTGTCATCTATCAGTTTATTGGCTGAAAAATTATCATCTGTGGCATTTTCGCCCGGGCTTTTTATGGCATCCTGCAAATAATCGAGATCTTCTTTTGCTTTTATTATTTTCCGGTCTATCAGTTGCCTGAATTCAACCAGTTCTTCATCACTATATCTCGTTCTTTCAACGGTAGAAGCACTGGCTGTTTTAGCAACCGGCGCAGGAGCTACTGGTTTTTTCACAGCTACCCGGGCCTTTTTAACTTCAATAGGCTTAGCAGGTACTACCTTTTTAGGTGCTGCGGGTTTAGCGGCTACAGGTTTTGCAACTGTCTTTTTAGCAGGAGCCGGTTTTTGAGCGATCACCATTTTAGCGGCCGGCTTTTTTACGGGTACAGGCTTGGCAACTACTTTTTTTGCTGCTGGTTTTTTAGCCGGAACGGGCTTTTTTGCTATTGTTTTTTTAGCCGGTACTGGTTTTTTAGCGACCGGTTTTTTTACTGCAGCTGGTTTTGCTAAAGGTTTTTTGGCAACCACCTTTTTAGCTATGGGTTTCTTTACGGCCACCGGTTTTTTAGCTACAACTTTCTTTTTTGCGATTGGCTTTGCAACTGGTTTTGTAGCGGCTACCTTTTTTGCCACAGGTTTTTTTATGGCCGAAGCTTTCGCTACAGGCATTTTTGCAACTATTTTTTTCGCTACAGGCTTTTTCACCACAGGTTTTTTTGCTGCCACAGGTTTTTTAGCTACTACCATTTTAGCGGCCGGCTTTTTTGCTATAGGTTTTTTTGAGACAACCGGTTTTGCAGAAGTCTTTTTTGCCGGTACAGTTTTCGCTATCGGTTTTTTGGCAACAGCAGGTTTGGCAACAATTTTTTTCTTTGTTTTTGCGGGTTTTGCTGAAGCAGCTTTAGCTGCAGTTGCTGTTTTAGCCTTGGCAGTTTTACCTTTAGAAGGTTTCAATGCAGCTTTTTTTGTAGTGGGTTTCTTCATAAGTTACAGCTTTTCAATAGATACTAAAATATGGATGTTTTCTATTTCAATTGTTTCAAAATCCCCGTTTAACCCCGTTTCCGACACAAATTTATCCGCCAGAATTTCGGCGCAAATATAGTCTTTATATTCATTTATTGCTCTTTCAATTTCGGCCATTGGCTGTATGCGCACACCAATATGGTCTGTTACCTCATAGCCTTTGTTTTTTCGCAATTGCTGGATCCTGTTCACCAGTTCTCTTGCCATTCCTTCGCTTTCCAGTTCAGGTGTAAGGGTAATATCCAGTGCCACACTTAACCTTCCCGAACTTGCAACAAGCCATCCGGGTATGTCTTCTGACATAATTTCAACATCTTCCAGGGCAATGGGATATTCCATAGCGCCAATAACAACATTATATACCTGATTAGTTTCAAGTTCTGCAATTTCCTTCTGCCCCATCTCCGAAATGGCTTTCTGGATCTCTTTCATTTTCTGGCCATATTTAGGTCCCAGCTTTTTGAAATCAGGCTTTATCTTTTTGATCATGACACCGGCGGTATCTGTAAGAAACTGTAATTCTTTTACATTCACCTCGCTCAATATCAACTCTTTGATGTCTTCAAGCTGATGCTGCATTTTTGGGTCCAGCACAGGGATCATGATTTTATTCAAAGGCTGACGTACCCTTATTTTTTGTTTTTTGCGCAATGAAAGTACCATGGAGGATATATCCTGTGCCATGGCCATTCTTTCTTCAAGATCCTTATCTATTACCTTTTCGTTGGCCTTGGGCCAGTTGCTAGTATGTACCGATGCAGTATTAAATTGCTTTGTTTCTCTGTTCAGGTCGTTAAATAATTGCTCGGTATAGAAAGGTGCAATGGGTGCAGCCAGTTGCGAAACAGTCACCAGGCATTCATAAAGCGTCTGGTAAGCTGATATCTTGTCAAAACTATAATCGCCTTTCCAGAACCTTCTCCGGCAAAGTCTTACATACCAGTTGCTCAGGTTTTCGATAACAAACTCATGAATAGCCCTTGCCGCACGAGTGGGTTCATAGTCATCCATACTCAGTTCAACTTCCTTTACCAGTGTATGCAGCAGCGATATGATCCAGCGGTCTATTTCCGGCCTTTCTGATTCAGGAATTTTTGCCTCAGCATAGGTAAAACCATCAATATTGGCGTATAAACCAAAGAAGGAATAGACATTATATAAGGTTCCAAAGAATTTTTTGCGTACTTCATCTATGCCTTCCAGGTCAAATTTCATATTGTCCCAGGGCTGTGTACTCCAGAACATATACCAGCGGGTGGCATCTGCTCCATATTGTTCCATGGTATTGAACGGATCTATGATATTGCCGAGGCGCTTGCTCATTTTTACCCCGTTTTTATCAAGGATCAACCCATTGGATACAACATTTTTATAAGCAACACTATCGAAAAGCATTACAGACAAGGCATGCAGGGTAAAAAACCAACCTCGGGTCTGGTCTACCCCCTCGGCAATAAAATCAGCCGGGAAGCTTTTCTTAAAAATATCATTGTTCTCGAACGGATAATGCCATTGTGCATAGGGCATGGCTCCTGAATCGAACCAGACATCCACAACGTCCGGGGTTCGTTTCATGGGTTTGCCCGTTTCTGATATCAGTGTAATGTCATCCACATAAGGCCTGTGAAGGTCAAAATCAGCAGCTAATGGCTCTTTCATGTATCCTGCTTCGATTGCTTTAGCTACTTCGCTTTTGAGCTCATCTATAGAACCGATGCATTTCATCTCATTTTCGTCTTCTGTTGCCCATATCGGCAGGGGAGTTCCCCAGAATCGCGAGCGCGACAGGTTCCAATCCACCATATTTTCTAGCCAGTTGCCAAAACGCCCGGTACCGGTAGCGGCAGGTTTCCAGTTGATGGTTGCATTGAGTTCTATCATCCTGTCCTTATAGGCGGTTGTTCTTATGAACCAGGCTTCCAGCGGATAGTAGAGTATGGGTTTATCTGTGCGCCAGCAATGGGGATAGGTATGTTCGTATTTTTCGCTGCGGAAACATTTGCCTTCATTTTTCAGTTTGATGACAATGTCCACATCTACACTCTTGTAATCTTCCGTATTCCAGAAATCCTTTACAAACCGGCCGGCGAAATCAGTTATTTGCGAAACAAATTTTCCTGTTCTATCTACCAAAGGCACCTGCTTCTTTGGATTTAAATGATCGGGTACGGTAAGTGCAGGTATATTATTTTGTTTGGCTACCCGCATATCGTCGGCACCAAAAGTAGGGGCAATATGAACAATACCTGTACCTTCATCTGTTGTTACAAAATCACCGATAATTACCTTAAAAGCATCGCCATCAGGCTGTACATAGGGCATTAGCTGTTCGAATCTGATGCCAGCAAGGTCTTTTCCTTTCATTTCTTCCAGGATATACCAGTGGCCTATTTTCTGGTGAAATACCAGTTTGTTTTTGATGTCATCTTCTTCGGCTTTTAGTTTTGTAAAATCCTGGATGTTGAAACCCGGTTCTGGCAATATTCCACCTCCGGCAAAGCTTTGATGCTGGTGTTCCCCTCTCAGATTTTCAGGAACCTGAACAAAATTGCCTGCTTCAATAGATGATATACCGGAAATATGCCGGTGATCTCCCGGTTTCAGATCATGGTTCTGCGTATCACCGGTGGTGACAAAAAAGTTTGAAAATACATTTTTGGCCAGGATGACATTATTTACTTTATGGGTATAGGGGTTTAGGGTATGCACTTTAACGTAATCAATGTTTTCACCTACAGCAAGCGCCGTATTGGATGGCAAGGTCCAGGGAGTAGTGGTCCAGGCCAGGAAATAGTCGATCTCCTTGTCCTTTATCTTAAATTGAGCTACACATGTAGTGTCTTTCACATCCCTGTAGGTTCCCGGCTGGTTTAATTCATGCGAACTTAATCCAGTTCCGGCAGCGGGAGAAAAAGGCTGAATGGTATAACCTTTATACAACAGATCTTTGTCGTACAGGCGTTTGAGCAGATACCACAGTGTTTCAATATAATTTTTATCATATGTGATATAAGGGTGTTTCTGGTCGATCCAATAGCCCAGTTTATCTGTCAGGTCTTCCCATATATCCGTAAATTTCATTACATCCCTACGGCATTCTGCATTGTATTCTGCAACAGATATCTTTTCACCGATATCATCTTTTTTAATGCCGAGGCGTTTCTCAACCTGCAATTCCACAGGTAATCCATGGGTGTCCCAGCCGCTTTTTCGCAGCACCTGGAATCCCTGCATGGTTTTGTAGCGGCAAAACATATCTTTCAATGCGCGGCTGATGGCATGATGAATGCCGGGGAGTCCGTTTGCAGAAGGTGGGCCTTCAAAAAACACGTAAGGTTGTGCCCCATCGCGGTTTTTGATGCTTTTTTCAAATATTTTATGCTCTTTCCAGAAGGCAAGGATATCCTTAGCAGTTTCAGTAAGGTCTAAATTTTTATATTCTTTATAAGCCACGGCTTGGATTTATTTACTAAAAATAAGGGTGCAAAGGTAGGAAAATTAGGCATAACTGGGGAGCGTGAGAAGTGAGAGGTGAGAAGTAAGAAGTGAGAGGTAAGAAGTGAGAGGTGAGACGATGTCTTCTGTTTGGAAACCTACCTCAGCGCATATTCCTTTGCAATCTCATCCAGACCGTTATACCACTCTTCGCCGAATTTGCGGATAAGGCTGTCTTTGAGGAATCTATAGACCGGCACTTTTAAGGAGGCACCCAATTCACAGGCCGGACTGCAGATATCCCATTTGCTGAAATTCACGGCATCATAATCCCCTGTCTTTGAAACCCTGACGGGATACAAATGGCATGATACTGGTTTTTTGAAATCAATTTTCCCGGCATCATTTGCTTTTTCAATAGCGCAGCGATAGGCGCCGTTTTCTGTGATGGCAAAAATGCATTCCCTACCGTTCAGGCAATTGGTAACCAGGTCGCCATCACTGTCCTTTTCATAAAAACCTTTTTCGTTCAGCAGGTTTAGTGCCGCCGCTTCCATGAAGGGTTTTATCTGCTCGATCTGCTCAGAAATAGTATCAATTTCAGACATTTCCAATAGTGCCCCTGAATCTCCTTCTATGCAACAGGCTCCCTTGCAGGCAGAAATATTGCAGACAAATTCCTTTTCAAGGAGATCGAGAGAGACAAGTGTGTTTTCGTGCAGGAGCATATCAGGTTTTTTGGTTTTGCGGTCTTTGCGTGTATTTCTCTTTGCGAACTTTGCGTGAGACATTTTCTCGCAAAGAACGCAAAGTTTTTCGCAAAGAACGCAGAGAAGCCTAAGGCAGTTCCTTTCAAGCTACATAACGACTAAATTATTTCTCCAATAGGGATCAAAATTCTATCTTTGTTAGTTCTAACAATAATTCAACTTGATTACCAACGACACCATAGACCGGATCATGAACACCGCCCGTATAGAGGAAGTGGTTGGTGATTTTGTTACGCTCAAACGAAGAGGTGTGAATCTGTTGGGTTTATGTCCTTTTCACAATGAAAAAACGCCTTCATTTACCGTTTCTCCGGCCAAGGGGATCTATAAGTGTTTTGGCTGTGGCAAGGCCGGTAATTCCATCAATTTCATCATGGACCATGAGCAGCTCTCTTATCCGGAAGCACTACGGTATCTGGCTGGCAAATACCATATTGAGATAGAAGAAACGGTCCAGAAAAAAGAAGAAATAGAGCAAAAAACAGAAAGGGAAAGCCTGTTTATACTGATGACGGCTGCTCAAAAATATTATAGCGAAAAACTTGTTGAAAGCGAGGATGGGAGAACCATTGCGATGCCGTATCTCAAAGAACGAGAACTGAAACCAAATATCATTGAATCTTTTGGCCTGGGCTGGAGCGGATTGGGTCGTGAAGATTTCAGCAAATGGGCCATTGAAAATGGTTATAGCAAAGAATATCTCCTCAAAACGGGCATGGCTTTCGAAACAGATAGCGGGGTGGTGCTCGACCGTTTTCATGAGCGTATCATGTTCCCCATTCATAATATCGCCGGGAAGGTAGCTGGCTTTGGCGGCCGTATTTTAAAAAACAACGCCAAAGAGGCCAAATACATCAATAGTCCGGAAACGGATATCTACAACAAAAGCAAAATTCTGTATGGCTTGTTCCAGGCGAAAAAAACCATTCAAAAAGAAGATTCATGTATTGTAGTAGAAGGTTATATGGATGTTTTGGCAATGCATCAAGCCGGTATTAATAATGTTGTTGCTTCTTCGGGCACTAGTCTAACTGACGAACATTTAAATCAAATTCAAAGGTTAACTTATAATATTATCTACCTTTTTGATGGAGATAATGCTGGCAAGAAAGCTTCAGTAAGAGCATTAGATAAGCTAAAAGAGAATTCTTTAATGGTAAGTGTTGGGAATGCTGGGATTAATATCAAAGTTTTGATTCTTCCCTCTGAACATGACCCTGATTCATTTGTAAAAACTTTTGATATTGATTATGTAAAAAGATATATCAAAGAGAAAAGTCAAGACTTTATTCCTTTTAATATTAGTTTGCTTTCGCAAGAGGTTTTGAATGACCCAATCAAAAAATCCACAGCTGCAAGGGAGATGTTAGACTTTGTTATTGCTGTAAAGGGAAATGTCGAACGATCACTATATATTAGGCAAATTGCAAAAGGGCTTGATATAGATGAAAAACTTCTGAATGATGAGATAAAGCGTATGACTATTGCTACCCTAAGGAAAGAGAATAATACTCTTAAATTAAAAGGTGAGCCAGAAATAATTAGCGAGGATGATTTCAGATTTGATCTACCAATAAGTGAGACAAGGCAAGAAAAACAATTGATTAAAGTTCTGTTATTATACGGTAATAGAATATATACGGATGATATGACTTGCTCTCAATATATTTATCGAGCAGTTTCAGAAATGGATTGGGAAGATCAAAATTGCCATAATATTTTCTCTAAATATAAAGATTATACTGAAAAGGAAAATAAAGCTGTAGATGTCAATGTTTTATTGCAAGATCAGCCTAGTGAAATCCGGGAGCTTGCTTATGGAATCATTACAGACAGGCATCAGTTGAGTCCGGGATGGGAGAAGTTTTTAGGCAGAACGATCATAGGTCCGGATTATAATTATAAAGACGAAATAAAATCAGCCATTGGATACCTCAAGCTGGTAAAGATCAATAAGATGCTTACAGAAAACCTGAAAGGCCTTCCCGAACTCGAAACCGATGAAGCTATGGATGATTTGTTTATGATCCACAATGAATTGCTCAAATTGAAAAAGCAATTGGTTGTAGAACTGGGCATTGCACCTCCTTCAAAAGTCGGGTTGGATGCTGCTACTCAAAACTGATCTATGCTTTTTCGTAAACGATACTTAGCCCGGGCAAGTTTTCAACCGGCTCGGAATAATAAATCAAGTTTGTAATATAAATTGACAATTCAATAAAATGGAACCCTATATTTGCAAAAAGAGTTAAGTATTCTAAAGTATTCTCATTATGGTCAGAACTGTTATGATACCAGAAAAAGCTGATATTCATCTCTCAATTCCCGAAGAATATATAGGGAAAGAGATTGAAATTACTTACCTGGCTCTCGATGAGTTAGATCAAAAGAGAGAGGCAAATTCTATGTCTGATTTCTTTGGTACACTCAGTGAAGAAGATTATACGGCCTTAAAAGTGCAAACCGAAGAAGCCAGGAAAGAATGGAACAGAAGTATCTGATAGATACCAACGTTATTATTGAGGCTCTTGGCATGGCTATGCCAAATGAAGTACGAAAGTTTGTAGCAGATCTGCCTCCCATTATATCTTCCGTTACTTATATGGAAACTTTAGGTTGGCATAAAGCAACTATCGGTCAATTAGCACCAATAAAAGACTTTATGAGCAAAGCGACAATATTGCCAATTGATCATCTTGTAGTTGAGAAAACGATTTTCATCAGATAACAAAAGAAAATAGGGCTTGGGGATGCTATTATAGCCGCAACAGCCCTTGTGCATCATTTCAGTTTGTTGACGCGGAACACAAGCGATTTTAAAAATATTACCGGATTAGATATAACAGATCCTTATAATATTTAAACTTCTTCATAGTCAGTAACTATTGGAATGTTAAAAACGCACTAAAAATCGTCTACTCAAAACTGATCTTTGCTTTTTCGTAAACGATCCATTTGTCGTTTTCTTTGCGGAGCATACCTTCTTCTACCAATACAATGGCATGTTTGCCTGTAGGATCCTCCGTATAGGAACAGCAGGGCGCTAAATAGACCTGTGGATTCTGGATGGCCCTGCGTATGACATCTGGATTGGAACGGATTGAGAAAAATGCCTTATCTGGCACATCTTCATACATTTCCAGTTCATATATGGAGTCCTGGCCCGGATCATCGGTAAAACTGTTTGCGTTAAAATAACCTTCAGCATTTGGCAAACCAACGAATTTATAAAAAGGCACTGCCTCTCCGTCTTCATACTCCTTCTCAGGCATAAATGGTTCTGCTTCCCGGATTTCTGGTGCTGGTTGTGGGGATGTAAGATCAACAGCCGGAGTTGGAGCCACTGGTTCCGGTTTTGAATGACCGGCGCTGAAAAGGTCTGAAGATGGAGTAGGGATGGTTTCAAATAAGTTGGGTGCAGAAACCTCATTTACCGGAGCAGAAAATAAGGGTTCATTCATTTCCTCGTTGTGCATTTCATGTTCCATTTCCATTTCCCTTTCAATGTAGGGTTCTTCCTCCGGATCCGGAATGAGTTCCGGTTCATTTGCATTAACAATTTCTTCAGGTTTTGCTACCAGTTCTTCTTCAATTTCTTCCGGCATTTCTGCAGCCGGTTCTGCTTTTATTTCCATTTCCTGTGGAACATGAATAAAGCCAATAGGTGCTTCAGGTTTTATCGGTTCAGGATTGGCTGAAGGTGACGCGCTTGCTACAGTTGCGCTTTCTTTCATCATTTCTTCTACCAGCTTATTCAGGTTGGCAATTTCAGCTTTCAGATGTTTTTCTACTCTTTGTATTTCCTGCATGGCGTCGTCTTTTGCAGCTTTATTCCCAAAAGTTGTGGCAACCGGATGCAAACTTCCGCCTTCCATTTTCTTTACTTTGCTATAGGTGATATAAGCCAGCCCCAATGCACCCAGACCTACCAGAAGGCTCAGCAGGCCCAGCCAATCTGTTTTGTGTGCCGGTTTTGCTGCACCGGCCGGTTCTGCTATAGCAGCGGTAGTATCTGCTGTAGCAGCAGGTTTTTCATCTTTTTTAGTTTCAGCGGCTGCCGGTTTAGAATCATTTGACGATGATTTGGTTGCAGCTGTACTCGTGTTGCCTTTTGCTTCATCCAGGGCATCTTTTTTTATTTTTTCAAGGCTTGCTTTAAAATCCTCCACATTGCCTTTGCGTTTTTTGGCTGCAATTTTAGCATTTGCAAAAGCGATAACGGCATTTAATTGTGCATCAAGTGGCTTATCAGCTTTAAATTTATTTTTATAATCATTGATATTTTTACACAGCGCACCTGTAGTTCCTGCTTCGTCAGCCGGGATGCTTTTATAAATGGATTCAAAACTAAGACAATCCATATTGTTCGCCACTTCGGCTCTGCCCGCTTCACGATGAATGAATCTGATGGTTTCACAATTGACATGGTCTACAGCAGAGCTGAAAACCTCTTTTGCTACTGCCTGTGCCATCATATTGGAAGCGCTGATGGCAAATGCAAAAAATAATAAAAATCGCTTTAGTGATAATCTCATACCCGTTTTAACTTTAAGGTGCATAATTAGCAATTTATCCCGAATTAGCAAAGAACAAATAATCCACAACCCGGTTTATAGAAATTCATGTTTGTTTTTATTCTGTGCAGTAGGTCCATCATTCCAAGGTCACTCAGGTAACGATTGATAGTTAAATAATGTTAACAGCACTGCAATATCAGGGCCATTTCTTAAGTTTGTCAGCTTATTACAGAAACGCAATCTTATAAATCTATCCATCATGAAAAAAATTGTCCTCCTATCCATGGTATTTTTGTTTGCTTTTTCCGGCTATAGTTTTGGTCAGGCAGACGCTTCCCATGATTTTTCGCTGAATGCGAAACTCCCTATCGACCCCAATATGCGCACAGGTGTTCTCCCAAACGGGATGCATTATTTTATCCGCAAAAATGCCAAACCTGAGCATAGAGCAGAAATGAGGCTGGCCGTTCATGCCGGTTCTATCGATGAAAATGATTCCCAACAGGGGCTTGCACATCTTACCGAGCACATGTGTTTTAATGGTACCAAAAATTTCAGCAAAAGCGCCATCGTAGATTACCTGGAATCCATCGGGATGCGTTTCGGTGCCGACCTGAATGCATATACCAGTTATGATGAAACCGTATATATGCTTCAGGTACCAACCGATACCCCGAAATTCGTAAAAAGCGGTTTGCAGATACTGGAAGACTGGGCCCATAATGTGACGTTCGACCCTATTGAAATTGACAAAGAACGCGGTGTCGTCATAGAAGAGTGGCGCCTGGGCAGAGGTGCTTTCGAAAGGATGCAACGTCGTATTGACCCGATTATTTATAACAATTCGAAATATGCAGAGCGAAACCCGATCGGAAAAAAAGACGTGGTTTTGTATTGCAAACATGATACATTGACCAAGTTTTATCATGACTGGTACCGTCCGGATCTTCAGGCAATTGTAGTGGTTGGTGATTTTGATATGGACCAGATGGAAAAAATGGTGATCGCCCAGTTTTCAAATATTCCGGAACCCAAAAATCCACGCCCGCATGTAGATCATATCATTGCACCCCATAAAGGAACCGTTGTAGCTGAAGCTATTGATAAGGAAGATCCATATGTGATCATACAGGCCCAGTACAGGCATCCTAAAATGCAATATGCCACGGTTAAGGATTACCGTGATCATATCAAGCAAAACCTTTTCAGTATGATGGTATCTGCACGTCTGGAAGAAAAAATGCATTCTGCCACACCACCATTTACCTATGCAGCGGCCAATATTGGCGCCGGTCTTGGACAGACATCCGAGTATTCCGTATTTGCTGTAGCGCCCGACAATAATATTCCAGGCAGTATCAAGGCTGTGCTGGATGAAAATGAAAATGTGAGGAGAAACGGCTTCAGTGCTTCTGAACTTGACCGCGCCAGGAAAAACCTCATGCAACAGATTGAAAGTGCATATAAGGAAAAAGACAAAACAGATTCTAAGTCTCTAACTGAAGAATGTGTGCGTCATTTCCTTAATAATGAAGATATTATGGGCATCAGCAATGATTACGCATTTCATCAGAAATTTATTCCTGAAATTACGCTTGATGAATTGAATGCCATGGCCAAAGAGTGGATTACAGATGATAACAATGCCATTATGCTGGAAGCGCCTGACAAAAACGGGTTGCGCATACCTACCGAGGCTGAAATAATGGCCATGGTAAATGATGTAAAAAATGAAAAAATAGAAGCTTACCATGATAATTCTGCCGGCAACGTATTGATGGCTCAAAAACCAGCAGCGGGCAAAGTGGTAAAACAATCCACAAATAAAGAAACAGGAACTACCGAGTGGACACTTTCCAATGGTGCTAAAGTAGTGCTGAAACCAACGGATTTTAAAGATAATGAAATCCTGTTTGGAGCCTATGCACCCGGTGGTACTTCACTTGTTGCTGACAAGGATTTTGTGACCTGTGAAAATGCACCCGATGTTATAAACTATTCAGGTATTGCCACTTTTGATGCCAATACACTGACCAAAATGCTTAGCGGGAAAAAGGTTGAGGTGGCTCCATATATTTCCGATTATTATGAAAGATTTAATGGCAGCACCACCCCACAGGACCTGGAAACCATGCTGCAATTAACCAATTTGTATTTTACAAGCCCTCGCCAGGATAAAGATGGTTTTGCTTCCTATATGGCCCGGGAGAACAGCTTTATTCAGAATATGGCATTAAGCCCCGAAGGAGTACTTAGAGACAGCAATCAGGCTATTGCAAACAATCATCATTTCAGGAAAAGGCCGGTGACAACAGAACTACTTAAAGAAATAGATGAAAACAGGATCATGAGTCTCTATAAAGAAAGATTCAGCAATGCCGGAAATTTTACATTCTTTTTTGTCGGGAATTTTAAGCCTGATGAACTGAAACCAATGGTTGAAACCTATTTGGGAAGCTTACCTGCATCAGGCAAAAAAGAAACCTGGAAAGATCCTGATTATACGTTCCCTAAAGGGATCGTAAAGAAATATGTAAAAAAAGGAACGGAGCCCAAAAGCTATGTTGCCATTACCATGAAAGGTAAATTTGACTGGAATCTGAAAAACAGGCTGGATGCTGAAGCAATGATCAAAGTGCTCAATGTAATGATGCGCGAAGTAATGCGCGAGGATAAAAGTGGCGTATATGGAGTAGGGGTAAACCTCATTCCAAATAAATTCCCGAAACCGGGCTATACCATCAATATTCAGTTTGGTTGCGCACCCGAAAATGTGGATATGCTTGTGCAAACCGCTTTCGACCAGGTTGCCAAACTTGAAAAAGAAGGACCTTCCGGACAAAATATGAAAAAAGCGATTGAAACCATGCACCGTTCCAGGGAAGTAAACCTGAAGGATAATAATTTCTGGGTGAATGTTTTGCAATCTTATTATATGAGTGAAGATAATATTTCTGATATCCTGAAATATGATGAATTGGCAGATAAGATTACTGCTGAAGATGTGCAGAATGCAGCAAAAAAATATTTTAACATGGACAACTATGTTGAAGTAGTTTTAGTACCTGAGAAATAGACTGCATACTATCTAAGATGATTTTACAACAAAGGCAGGTCAATTACCTGCCTTTGTTGTTTATTAGTTCAATATTTCCACCATTATAAATACTGCTCACCTCTCACTTCTCACTTCTCACCTCTCACGCCTTACCCCTGTCTCCTATCTCCTGTCTCCTGTCTCCTGACTCCTGACTCCTATCTCCTTATTTCTTTTTTTTTATTAGATTTGCTGCCCCTGTCGTTAAAAGAAACAGGATTTTGAGTCATAATTTGGCCTAAAACCTGCCGATTAACAAAATATTTAACCCCCTTTCAGACAGAATGATGTCTAAAATAAACGATTTTGTAGTCCGTTTTGCCAATGTGAACGGAACCGGTTCTGCTTCGGCCAATTATCTTTTTGCCAAAGCCATATTCAGAATGGGTATCTGTGTATCCCCGAAAAATATATTCCCTTCCAATATCCAGGGACTGCCTACCTGGTATGAAGTACGCGTGAGCGATAAAGGCTGGCTCGGTCGCCGTGAGGGGATTGATATGATGGTTTGTGTAAACCCGCAAAGCATGAAAAAGGACGTGGAATCCGTTTTACCGGACGGTTATTTTATCTACGACAGTACCAAAAACCTTTCGCCTGAATTTATCCGCGATGATATCAATTATATAGGAATCCCGTTGATGCAGATGTGCATCGAAAATTTTTCCGATCCACGTCAGCGTCAGTTGTTTAAGAATATCATTTATGTTGGGGCTTTATCGGCATTGCTTGCTATTGAATTTAATGTTCTGGAAGATTTACTGGCAGAGCAGTTTGCAGGCAAAGAAAAACTCATTGCCCCGAATGTAAAAGCCCTCAATCTTGGCGTACAATATATTCACGAAAACTATAAATACCCGCTTGATATCCGACTGGAGCGCAGGGATATGATCGGGAATTCTATTTTGACGGATGGCAATTCTGCCTGCGGACTCGGAGCTATCTATGCCGGTGCTACTGTGGCTGCATGGTACCCCATTACACCGTCAACTTCTGTCGTGGAGTCATTCAGTGAATATGCTTCCAAAATGCGGGTGGATAAACTCACAGGCAAAAACAATTTTGCCATTGTACAGGCTGAAGATGAGCTTGCCGCGATGGGCATGGTCATCGGGGCCAACTGGAATGGCGCCCGCTCATTTACCGCTACCAGCGGACCCGGATTGTCACTTATGAATGAATTTATCGGTCTGGCTTATTTTGCTGAGATCCCTGCCGTATTGATTGATGTGCAACGTACAGGCCCTTCAACCGGGATGCCAACAAGGACCCAGCAATCGGATGTGTTATTGGCGGCTTATGCTTCACATGGAGACACCAAACACGTGCTATTGTTTCCGAGTACCCCGAAAGAATGTTTCGACCTTACGGCCGATGCTTTTGACCTGGCTGAAGGTTTGCATACACCCGTCATCATGCTTACCGATCTTGACCTCGGTATGAATGATCATATTTCTGAGCCTTTTGAATGGGATGATGCCCGGATGGTAAACCGTGGTAAGGTATATGATGCCACACAATTGGATAATATTGAGCAGTTCGGCCGCTATCTGGATATAGATGATGACGGTATTACCTATAGAACCTATCCGGGTACACATAAAACCAAAGGTTCATTTTTTACCCGTGGAACTTCCCGGGATGAATATGCCGTTTATACCGAAGAAGGTACTGCCTATGTGCGTAATATGCAGCGCCTGCAAAAGAAATGGAATACGGCTAAAACAATGGTGCCGGGGCCGCAGGTTTACCAGGATAAAAATGAGAGCAAACTGGGCGCTTTGTTTTTTGGCACTACAAGATTCTCGGCAGAAGAATCGCGGCAGATGTTTGCGGAACAAGGTGTAAAAATAGATGCCATCCGCCTCAAATCCTTCCCTTTTAATAAAACGGTTGAAGATTTTATTGCTTCTCACGATAAGATATTCGTAATAGAGCAAAACCGTGATGCCCAGATGCGCAGCCTGCTTGTGAATGAATTGAATGTCAATCCCAACAAACTCGTTTCTGTATTAAATTACGATGGCATGCCCATTACCGCTGACAACATCTTCGGGCAGATCAGCAATGATCTGAAAGTGGATGCAATGGTGAAATGAGTTTAGATTTGACAACTTTTGGAAAGTTGTCAAATCCTTATGCTTTGTGTGCGTAGATATAAGCTTTATATTTGCCATACAAGATCTTTTTCCAACAGCTTATTCCCCTGAAAATGAAAAAAATATACTTAATCCTAGTCCTGCTATCCTTCTTTGCCGGGATGGGTAGGTCATCAGCCCAGATCGGTGTTGATATATCATATATTGGTCCGGTAGGGCCTCCGGCCTATTATCTGAAACCCACGGTAGGTATAGAAGCCCGTGTTTTATCTGGCAATGAAGACAGCAAGTTCAGAGCATGTATTTCTGTTGGCTATTATGGATTTAAACCGACCCAGGACACGTTCCCAACAGTGACAGTAGAATCAGGCGGGGCAAATGCCCTGTTGCCGGGACATGAAGTGATAAAATCTTATAGCGTCGTTCCGATTGGCTTTGGTGCAGAATACAGACCATTTAAATCGAGACTTTCGCCGGTTATTGGGTTAGAAGGTTATTTTTATCTTATTGATTTTGCCTATCATAATGATGTACAGACATTGATCAATGAAGAAAATGAATCAACCGAATGGGAAGTTGCCATTATGCCCAAACTCGGATTATCTTATAAGGTTTCAGATAAATTATTATTGTCAGCCCGGCTGGGATACAGCATCGGCCTTACAGGAACGGTTGATACCCAGACCTATTGGAAAACATCTGTAGGATTTATTTATATACCCGAATAATAAGAATCATATGAAAGTCAAGATAAAAAAATCAATGCAACGGGCAGGAACCAGTGCTGTATTATTAATAGCATTGTCTGGAATATTTTCATATAGTTGTAAAAAACTTACGCTGAACGATGCCCTTCCTGTTGTTGCTGTAAAATCTGTTTCCGTTATTTCAGCAGACTCTGCGGCTGTTACTGGCACCATTATAAACCCGGGTGCTGATGTTATAGAATACGAAGGTCTGTGTTATAGCAGCGATCCAATGCCACAAATGCTCGATAATCAATATTTTGTGGGAAACAGTTCGACAAATTTTACCATTCATGTGCCGTTTAAACAGGACAGTACTTATTATGTACGGGTATATGCCACAAACAGTTACGGCTATGGCATCAGCAGCCCTTATAAATTCACCGTTGCACATGCAAAACCGGCACTGGCACCCTGCCCGCTCTCAAACATGAAATTAGTAGACCAGGGAAATCCATATCCCATCGATTTTGTATATTCAGGTACAGGCTATGCGTCTTATGGCGTATGGGGTTTGGAAGTAGATTATAACAGCGGCAATAATGCACTTCGGATGGATTTTAACAAAGTGCCCACCAACGGAGCTTATGTTGTACAGGGGGATGCGGGTCAGTTTTCCAGCGATAATAACCCGAAAGAAGTATATGCAGAGCTGGATGTTTTCAATACATATAACATGCAGTCAGGAGACTCCGTTTACGTGAGTGAAAATGCCGACAAATCCATCAGTTTCTCATTTTGCCATTTGCATTATATAGTGGGTTCTGCCAGTATAAGTATGGCCGGGCAGTTTACGGCGAAATAATTCGCGTAAATATCAGAAGATGCGATGGTGAAATAAGTTTGGATTTGACAACTTTTGGAAAGTTGTCAAATCTTTGATAATACCCTTTGCTGACATTTCAGTTGGCCTTTGCCTTTTAGATATATTTGAAACAATACGCAAGATCGTTAACTTTATATTGAAAATCATTAAGTTACGAGGAATAAAACTTATAAGCCTTTTCAAGATTATAATAGGAACTAAAATCGGAACGACATATTGGTATTGCAGGATTTAGTTGTAAAAAACGAATTGAATACATTGATTTTCATTGTTTTCTTTAAGCTTCAATATCAACTAATTCTGTTAAATTCATATTCAAACCTTTTGCTAGTGATATTAAAGTATCGAGGGTTGGATTAAGTTTGGCATTCTCAATTCTATATATGGTTATCTTTGATATATCAGATTCATTTGCAAGGTCTTGAAGGCTCATATTATGTTCGTCACGCAACTTGCGCAGATGCACTCCGAAATCAATGAGCAATTCTTTGTTTTTCACTTGTCAAAGCTGCATAAGAGAAAAAATATAATTGTATTCATATACGCATATGATAATTATTGTATATTCGAAAAGAATAATTAACTAAATTAATATGTAATAAAAAATCAAATCTGCCTCGCCCGAAGGCAGGTTTTAAAAGCCTTAGCCAATGAAAGACACCGTAAAAACCAAAGCGAATTCGCTTACCCAAAGGGAAAAAGAAATCCTGCCTTTGATAGCCGAAGGACTGAGTAGCAAACAAATAGCAAGTATTTTATATGTATCTGTAAATACTATTTCAAATCACAGAGCAAACATCCTTCGTAAAACTCATTGTAAAAATTGTGGTGAATTGGTCAAATACTCAATAAAGGCCGGACTGGTCTGAAACTATTTATTTGTTAAACAATAGTTTACAATTTTATTATATTTATGTAAAATGTTCAAATAAATAGTTATAAATGACTATTTTATTATTAAAATATGTATCTCAATTTTGTGAAAAAATCAAGCTGAATTGAATTAAGCTTTGGTTTATAACATCTTAAAAATTAAAAACATGAAAAAAACAGTTTTGATCTTAATTACTTATTGCTTCCTGATGGTTGCAAAATCTTTCGCCCAGGGTTCACCTCCGTCATCACCATGCCCGGGAACCTTGTCGTTTTCATTCTATAACGTTAATTGCCCGTTTGGGCATATATGTATTACACCTTATACACCGGCTGGTTTCCCTTGCACAGGACCTACTACTGGGATAACATGCTGTTATGAAATTCCTGTATGTACTGGTTGGGAAACTATATGTATTGGCGGTACAACAGGTCCTGGATGCTCAAGTCCTGTCCTTGTATCCGACTTCGGACCATGTTCAGATTATATAGTAACAATATTGAGTGCATGTTCAGGACAACCGAGCAATTCTTTTTTAGTATCTTATAATGGATCAACCTGGAATATATCATATGCAATTGGCTATTGGCAGTCAACTTATGACAGTCATATTAAATATGATTTTGGGATGGCACCAGGAGTGGGAACAGGAGAAGGGAATCTTGTAATAAGTACACCGGGCTGCGATTGTTACGATGATAATGGAGCGCTTACAGAATTCTGATTTAATTGTATTTTTGTATATGACATAAATGAATCTGCAACATTGGGGGTTTTGTCATTTATGTCATGTACAAAGACCATGTTCAATAATCTTGATTCTATTGGATGAAAATTTGCCTGATTATAAAAATACTACTCTTTTTAGTTTTTTTGAGCTCTATAAAATTGCTGGGGGCTTCTCCTTCTCATAATCCTGCCCTGGTATATGGGACATATATTGGCGGCAAAATATCTGATTATGGAGCAAATATTTGTGCTGACGATTCAGGGAATGTTTATATATGTGGAAGCACCTCTTTAAAGGGTTTGGCCACCTCTGGCGCCTGGTTGACAGGTTTTAGTGGTATAGGCACTAGTTTCTTAATGAAAATGAACAATAAAGGACGGATATTATGGGCAACTTATATTGGGGGTGATAATTATACTGAGGCTTTTAAGGTGGTTCTTGACAAAAAAGGGAATATTTATTTAACAGGGTTTACAGCCAGCAAAACAGGAATTGCCACAAGCGGGGCCTATCAAACCATTATGAGATCAACGGAAGCCGCATCTTATGGAGGCAATGCATTTCTGTCTAAATTCAGTAACAAAGGACAATTGTTATGGGGGACATATTTCGGTGGTAAAGTTGAAGAGGTTGCATACGATGAAGCCGTTGATGGCAACGGAAATGTATTTATCACAGGCGTATCCTCCAGTCCGTCTGGTATTGCAACAAGTGGTGCTTATAATACTGTTTTAACATCTGCTGCTGCTCCGTTTCTGGCACAATTCAACCCTGAAGGAAATCTGGTTTGGGCTACCTATTATGCAGGAGGAAATGGAGGTTGGGCCATTAACTGCGCTTTCGGGATAAGTATTGATAAAGCAAATAATATTTATATAACGGGCGCTACGAATGGGCTTCAGGGTATTGCTTCAAAAGGCGCCTACCAGGAATCATTTTCGGGAACAGTAAACATGATTGATGAAAACGCCTTCATTGTTAAATTTACAAATGATGGCAAACGTATATGGGGTACTTATTTTGGCTCAGGACATACACATGCCTACGGTATAGCACAAGACAAGGCAGCCAATATATATATTGTTGGGTACACAGATTCTGATTCAGGTATCATTACAAAAAAATCTTTCAAAGACAGTTTTAGCGGACAGCAAGATGGTTTTATAGCCAAATTTGACAGCAGTGGCCATAGGATATGGGGTACATACTATGGCGGCAAATTGAATACCAGTATATCCGGCGTAACCATTAATAATAGTGGGCAAATATTTATATCCGGTGAGAGCAGCAGCGATTCCGGAATAGCTACTCCTAATGCATATATCCCAAAATATACTTATTCAGATTCAAATAAGTATAATGTTTTTCTCGCAGAATTTGACACTGCAGGGATGAGGCACTGGGGTACTTATTTTGCAACAAATAATATTTTAAACAGTTACTGGAAGACACTGGCTTGCGATACTTTTAATAATATCTACCTTACAGGGAGTACTTCTCTTGATTCAGGTATCATAACCAAAAATGCCTTGCAACCAAAATATGGGGGTGGCACAAATGATGCATTTGTAGCTAAATTTTCCAGTATTCAAACCGATGCGGGGCTTTATTCCATTCTCCCATATAAATCGGATATTTGTATAGATTCAATTGATCTGAATATTTTCCTTCAAAACTTTGGCATCAATGATCTAGACTCGGTTCAGGTTTATTCTTCTGTCAATGGAGTAATTGTAAAAAAACAATTGTGGTCAGGTCAATTAAAAATGGACAGCGCAGTTAAATTTAATCCGGGGACATTTATACTGCCTACCGGGACTGATATGATAAAATTTTGGACTTCCAATCCAAATGGAGTTCACGATTCTTTTCCTTTTAATGATACTTTGAAATTCATTATACATGTATTCTCCCCACCCAAAGCATCATTTTCCTATTTGCCTCAGAATTTTATTTTGAAAAACAGCCCTGTAAGTTTTGAGAACAATTCAATCAATGCCAATGGATATCGATGGCTCTTTGGCAACGGAGATAGCGGTTCACTGATTAATCCTGTATACAATTATCCCGATACGGGCAATTTTAAAATTTTGCTTATTGCCAATGAACCCTATTGCCCGGCAGATACATCAATACAATATATACAGATTAACAGTACTGCCCTTAAAATATATATCCCTAATGCCTTTAGCCCCAATGGAGATGGCCTAAATGACTCTTTTGATATTTCAGGGTTTGCTATCAAAAGCTATACCCTCGATATTTTCAACCAATGGGATGAGCATGTATACCATGTTTCAGTCATCCCTTCTGTCCCTGTTTTAGAACATGGAGAGCTAAGTTCAGGTAAAGGATGGGATGGTACTGTTGGGGGCGCTGATGCGCCGATAGGTACTTATATTTACCAGATCGGTGTTGTTGATTTGCAGAATAATATACACATGTATCACGGAAAGGTACAATTAATACGATAGCTGTATTATACCTGAATAACAGGCGATCTTTTTATTTGGCTGCGCGCCATCTTCTCAGCGCGTATCTGCACTCCCCAAGGACAATTAAATATATTCCAATTTAGTAATGATTGCCATAAAATCGTAAGGCATGAAAAAACTAAAACATTTTCAAAAATATTTTTGCTTGTAACGTGTTGAAATTAATAATTATATAAATTATTTTTCAAAAGCATCCACCCACCAGGGCATCTCACTATATATGTAATTATAACCAATTATGCCCGCCCCCGCCCGGCTTCACCGTTCGGACGGGCGTACCGAATGGGTACATTCGGGCGGGAATTACGAATTACGAATTACGAATTGGCTGATGCAAGAAAATCAATGTTCAGACAAATTTTCGCACGAAGAAAACTGCGTTTTTGGCTATTCTGGATTGATCTTTTATCGTCCCAAGGGATTCCTTCGGATTATCTATTGATACTTGTCAATGAGTTAGGTGAAAAGGAACAGAATATCAATCAGTTAAAAAATAAAAAAATGAAAATAACAATAGAAACAATGAGATCAACAGGAAATAGTCAAAAACAACGGTTTTGTTTCCTCAAATCAATCTAAAAATGCCTTTTTTGAGTACTATGGCCTGGTTTTTATTGTTATTTTGGATTTATTTATCAGCGAGTTAATTGTAAAACATTGAATAATAGCAGGAAGTGATTGTTGAGGAAACAACCTTGGACGGGGAGTATTTGAAAGGATAGGTATCTTCCAATTTTGCGCTTTGTATAGCGACCCAATTTCAAATTTCAAATTTCCAATCACAAATCACAAATTTCCTGTTTCAAATTTCCAATCACCAAAATCTAATCCCTATCTTTGCTTCTTGAAATGAGCTATGTACGTCCAAAATTCAGACACCCTGGTCTGCCAAAAAATGAACTTGGCTATACCCGCAGCGATTATGAAGGTGCATTAAGCACATTATGTGCCGGTTGCGGTCACGATTCTATCAGTGCGGCCATCGTTCAGGCATGCTACGAGCTGGCCATTGAGCCGCATCGTGTGGCCAAACTTTCAGGCATCGGGTGCTCTTCCAAAACACCGGCTTATTTTCTCAGCAATTCGCATGGATTTAATTCGGTTCACGGTCGTATGCCTTCTGTTGCTACGGGAGCCAATCTTGCCAACCGCGACCTGATCTATATCGGCGTTTCCGGTGATGGGGATACCGCATCTATCGGGATGGGACAATTTGCCCATGTGGTGCGCCGCAATCTTAACATGGTGTATATTGTGATGAATAATGGATGCTACGGATTGACCAAAGGGCAGGATTCTGCCACAGCTGATCCGGGTTCAAGAAGCAAATCGGGCCATGTAAATGTTTTTAACGATATAGACCTCGCAAGTTTGTCGCTCGAACTGGGATCAACTTTTGTGGCACAGAGTTTTTCGGGGGATAAAAGCCAGCTGGTACCTCTTATCAAAGCGGCGATCAGGCATCCCGGTTTTGCTTTTATCAATGTTATTTCTCCTTGTGTCACATTTAATAATAATGTCGGTTCTACCAAATCATACGATTATGTAAGAGAGCATGTGGAAGCGACATCCACCGTGGATTTTGTGCCTGAAATGAAGGAGATCGTGACTGATTACAGTGAAGGCAGCCTGAAATCAGTGAAAATGCACGATGGTTCATCGCTGCAATTGCACAAGCTGGACCAGGACTGGGATCCATTCAACAGGATATCAGCCATGAATGCGATACAAACAGCAAAAGCCAAAGATGAGATCCTTACAGGTCTGATCTATATCAATCCGGATACTTCTGATCTGCACGAGCTGATCCAAACCAATGAAGAACCATTAAATACGCTTACCCAGAAGGAACTTTGTCCGGGTACTGCCATACTGGAAGCGATAAATGACGATTTGAGATGAAAGGTGTAAATTGTACTTTGTGATTTGAATATACAGGATTCACTAACCAGAAATATTATGAGCGAGGAAGTTGAAACAGCAAAACAGCAAACAGAAAGCACTGAAAAGGATTTGTTGATGGACAAGCTTCAGGCGGAGTTCGGAGAAGATATTTTAAAGGCTTATGAATCATTTGGAATGAAAACCATTGTGGTAAACCATGACCGCATTCTGGATATCATGCGCTTTCTGAAAGAAGACCCGCAACTCAACTATCATTTTCTTACCGATTTATGCGGTATTCACTATCCTGATAATGCAGGTGCAGAACTCGGGGTGATATATCATATCCATAATTTCATGACCAACACCCGCCTGCGCGTGGAAACATTTTTCTCTTCAGAAAACCCCGTCATCGATTCCATGACCTCGTTATATCCTGCGGCCAACTGGATGGAACGCGAGACCTTTGATTTTTTCGGGATTATTTTTGAGGGACACCCCAACCTGAAAAGAATCCTGAACATGGATGATATGGATTATCACCCGTTATTGAAACAATACCCCCTGGAAGACAAGACCCGCGAAGACAAAAACGATACAATGTTCGGAAGGTAATATAGCTAAAGAAATGACCGAAGAAATTACAAAAGAAATCGTCCGCAAAGAGGGGGATTTCTATACCCTGAACCTGGGTCCTACACACCCTGCCACGCATGGTGTTTTCCAGAATGTACTTCAGATGGATGGAGAGCGTATCCAGAGTGGCGAAAGCACTATAGGATATATCCACAGAGCATTCGAAAAAATTGCCGAGCACCGGCCTTTTTATCAGATCACGCCACTGACCGACAGGCTCAACTATTGCTCGTCGCCGATCAACAATATGGGATGGCATATGACCATGGAAAAACTCCTGGGCATACAAACCCCTAAAAGGGTTGACTACCTGCGTATTATAATTATGGAATTGTCGCGTATGGCCGACCATATTGTATGCAACAGTGTAATAGGCGTAGATACAGGCGCTTTGTCAGGCTTCCTCTATGTATTTCAGGAACGTGAAAAGATCTATGATATATTTGAAGAAGTGTGTGGTGCGCGGCTTACCACCAATATTGGCCGCATCGGAGGTTTTGAGAGAGATTTCAGCACAACAGCTTTCAAAAAGATCAACGATTTTATAGCCGGTTTTCCAAAGGTCTGGCTCGAATTTGAAAGACTGCTGAACAGAAACCCGATATTTATGGGACGAACGATAGATTGTGGTCCGATAAGTGCCGAAAAAGCATTGGGATATGGGTTTACAGGTCCAAATCTCAGGGCTACAGGTGTAGATTACGATGTGCGCGTCGCTTCGCCATATTGTTCATATAACGATTTTGAATTTGACATTCCGGTAGGTTCCAAAGGCGACACATACGACAGGTATATGGTTCGTAATGAAGAGATCTGGCAGAGTTTCAGAATTATAAAGGATGCCATGGCCAATCTGCCCGAAGGCGATTTTAAAGCTGATGTTCCTGATTTTTATCTTCCGCCAAAAGAAGAAGTTTATAACAACATGGAAGCCCTCATCTATCATTTTAAAATAGTGATGGGCGAAATACCGGTTCCCAAAGGGGAAGTATACCATTGTGTGGAAGGAGGGAATGGCGAGCTTGGGTTTTATCTTGTAAGCGATGGTGGCAGAACGCCTTATCGTTTGCATTTCCGCAGGCCGTGTTTTATTTATTATCAGGCCTATGCTGAGATGTGCAAAGGCATATTGCTGAGCGATGCCATTATAACCCTGAGCTCCATGAATGTGATAGCCGGGGAACTGGATGGTTAGAATTATTTGAGAATGGGCTGGCGCAAAAATAGGAGAAGTTGTCATTTCGATCCCGGGCATTCGGGAAAGAAATCCGGCAGACCCAACGACATATAGCGAATATAACTTGCTGTAATGCATTATATATAAAGAATTAATTGATAATTGACAATTGATAATTGATAATTGAAATGGCAACGGAAACAATCACAGAAATAACATTCCCGGCAGAGAAACTTGCAAAAGTTACGGAGATCATGGGCAGATATCCTGAAGGCAAACATAAATCAGCCATATTGCCCGTACTGCACCTTGCACAGGAAGAGTTTGGCTGGCTGAGTGTTCCGGTGATGGATTATGTGGCTGGATTGCTGAAAATAAAACCTATTGAGGTATATGAGGTGGCTACTTTCTACAGTATGTATCACATGAAACCGGTAGGGAAATTTGTGATGGAATTTTGCCATACCGGCCCATGCTGTCTGGTAGGCTCCGAAAAAATTGTCAAATACATTGAAAATAAACTGAATATCAAGGCCGGCGAAACTACCGCCGATGGGGTATTTACACTCAAAACCGTGGAATGCCTTGCTTCCTGTGGTACTGCACCTATCATGCAGGTAGGTGAATATTATTACGAACATCTTACCGAAGCCAAAGTGGACGAGCTCCTCGACAAATGGCGGGCTGAAGCAGCCACCATGCCTGAGCATAAGGCAGGTAGCGGCGCAAGTTTGTAAGTATCTGGTGAGATGGTTAGTTGGCAAGTTAGCAAATTGGTGCGTTGGCGAATTGCTAATTTAGCGAATTCTTAATCCAGATTTCTCATATTTACATAGATACTCTTTGCGTTCTTTGCGTGAAATTTCATGTTTGGAATTTTGCCTCATTTTATATTATTCACAACCTACCCTTGCCAACAAAAAAGCCATGAAATTTACTATATTTGAGGATGTGAATGCGTTAAAATTCACAGATTATCCACAGGGCACTGTGGATAAATAAAGTGGGGAATTGTGGAGGGTTGTGGAGATAAGTGCTAATTTAGCCCTGTATTTCTACAAAATGACACGATTTATTGGAGAATATGAATGCCGTCTCGATAACAAAGGAAGGCTGATACTGCCCGCTGCACTCAAAAAACAGGTGCCGCAGGAAGCTGATGGTCAGTTCGTTGTAAACAGAGGGTTTGAGAAATACCTGGTTATGTATCCGAAGAACGAATGGGATACCATCACCGATGAAATCAACAGGCTCAACCAGTATGTTAAAGAAAACCGCGATTTCATCCGCTATTTTTATCGTGGGGCCACAGAGCTGAGCCTCGATGGTTCTGCCCGGTTGTTGCTTCCGAAACGCCTTCAGGAATATGCCGGTATTAGCCAGGACATTGTGCTTTTTGCACATACCAATAAAATTGAAATCTGGTCGGCTGAGTCGTACAATAACATTCTCGCCAATGAGCCCAATGATTTTGCGGCTCTGGCAGAAAAAGTAATGGTAAAAAACAATGATGCTGCAAATGGGAACTGATTATCATATTCCCGTATTGCTTGCAGAATCCATTGCAGGACTTGAGATCAATCCCAAAGGCGTTTATGTGGATGCTACTTTTGGAGGTGGCGGGCATAGCAGGGCAATCCTGGAAAAACTGACCACCGGAAGGCTTATCGCTTTCGACCGGGATACCGATGCTCAATCTAATATCCCATCCGATAAGAATTTTGTTCTGGTGCCGCACGATTATGCATTTATCGGGAATTATCTTAATTATTTAAAAATTAAGAGTGTGGATGGAATCCTGGCAGATCTCGGTATTTCATCGCACCAGGTAGATACCGCCGAAAGAGGTTTTTCTTTCAGGTTTGATGCACCCCTGGATATGCGCATGGATCAACTTATTCCTAAGACTGCAGCTGATTTGTTGAACAACGATGCTGAAGTGGAATTGCAAAGGATATTTTCAGAATACGGTGAAATTAAAAATTCAAAAACCCTGGCAAGGGCTATAGTAACTTCCAGAAGGGTAAAAACACTTGAAACAACGGGGCAGTTGCTTGATATAGCGGCAACAGTTATTCCTTCCCGTGAAAATGTTAAAAAATATGCAGCCCCGGTTTTTCAGGCTTTGAGAATAGCTGTGAATGATGAGTTAAATGCTTTGAAATCCTTTATGGATCAATCGTTCCAGGTATTAAAAAAGGGTGGCCGATTGGTGGTTATAACCTACCATTCACTGGAAGACCGTATTGTTAAAAATTCGCTTAATGAAGCCTATGAAATGAGCAGCTCAGATGCCATAATATATGGCAAAACTGCCGATAAATGGATGGCAATAAACCGAAAACCAATTGTGCCAACTGAAGATGAAATGCGGATGAATCCCAGGTCAAGAAGTGCCAAACTCAGAATAGCAGAAAAGAGATGAACGAACTAAAGGAACCAGTACAAACCGAAGCGCCAGTTCCTAAAAAAAGCAGGCTGAAAAAAATCCAGGATTTTGATTTTAGCTTCAATAAGGAAAATGCAACCAGCATGATCCCCTTTGTTCTTTTTATAAGTGCCTGGATCATTTTATACATAGCCAATCACCAGTATGGTGAAAAAACACTCGGCAAAATGGATAAACTTCACAAAGAGCTTATAGAGCTGAAGGCAGATTTTTATACATCAAATGCAGAATTAAGTGATCAGACCATACAAAGCCAGGTTACCAAAAAAGTAGAGCCACTGGGACTTAAAGAACTTACCAGTCCACCACAGCGCATGAAACTGTTGAAGAATGAACGTTAAAAAAGATATACTCTGGCGGGTATATCTCGCATTTTTACTGGTATGCCTGCTGGCCGGGGCAATATTGTTTCAGATGGGCCGGTTGCAAACGGTAAAAAGAGCTGTACTTACCAGGCTGGCAGATAGTATGTCAACCAAATGGGACAGCATCAATCCGATTCGAGGAAATATCTATTCTTCGGATGGAAGCTTGCTGGCTACATCCATTCCGATATATGAATTGCATGTGGATATGATGGCGGATGGAATAACAGATGATGTGATTCATGATGATCTGGATTCGCTGTGTTTTTACATGGCAGGATATTTTAAGGATAAGTCGGCTGCTGAATATAAAAATGAATTTCTTATTGCGAGAAAGCAGCATGACAGGTATTTCCTGGTGAAAAGGAACCTGACACATAACCAGGTTACAGATATCCGGAAATTTCCCATTTTTAAGTTAGGCAGATATGCAGGCGGATTCAGGCTTACAGAAAAGAGCAAACGATTTCTGCCTTTTCATGAACTGGCTTTCAGAACAATCGGCTTTACCCGTGAAAATATTAGTGCCGGTCTTGAAGCAGGTTATAATCGTTATTTGCTTGGTAAAGTTGGCCGCAGACTGATGCAAAAAGTAAGTGGTGGTATGGTGCCCGTGAATGAGGAGAACGAACTTGATCCTGAAGATGGGGAAGATATTACAACAACCCTGGACATCAATTTTCAGGATATTACAGAAAATGCTTTGATCCATAGTCTTACTAAAAATAATGCAGCGCATGGTTGCGCAGTAGTGATGGAAGTGGGTACCGGTAAAATAAGAGCGATGGCAAACCTGACCCGGGAAACGGATGGCAGCTATGCAGAAGAATACAATTATGCGATGGGCGAAAGTATTGAGCCGGGCTCTACTTTTAAACTCACCTCTGTAATGGCATTGCTGGAAAAGCAAAAAGCCAACCCTGACACGAAAGTGGCTGTTGGTTCGGTGGCCATGTATTGCGGCAGAGAAATGCACGATGCAAAAGATGAGGGCAGTGGCACACTTACGATGCGTCAGGCATTTGAACGATCCTCAAATATTGGAATATCCAGATTGGTATATAATGCTTTTTCTCAGAACCCATTCGAATACACAGATTTCCTCTATAGTTTAGGCCTGCAACGGCCTCTTGGATTAAAAATTCCGGGCGAAGGTATTCCCATCGTCAAAAATCCGCATTCAAAGTCCTGGAGCTGTACCAGTCTGCCATGGATGTCGATCGGGTATGAATTAAAAGTAACACCCCTTCAGATACTAACTTTATACAATGCTGTTGCAAATAATGGCGTAATGATGAAGCCAATGTTTGTAAATGAAGTAGATAAGCTTGGGAAACCGGTTATTCAATATCATGATTCTGTGCTCAACCCGCATATATGCTCTCCTTCCACGCTTGCTATTGTAAAAGGATTGCTGGAAGGTGTTGTACTCAGAGGAACAGCAAAAAACATTAAGAATGACCTTTATCCAATTGCCGGCAAAACCGGTACCGCCCAGATAGCAGACAATAATCTGGGCTACGAAAACGGCGGAAGGAAAATATATCAATCAAGCTTTGTGGGGTATTTCCCAGCTGATAAGCCACAGTATAGCATTATTGTTGTGATCAGCAGTCCGTCCAATGGTGTTTATTACGGAGCCGAAGTATCAGGCCCTGTTTTTAAAGAGATTTCTGATAAGATATTTTCAAGAACGGCAACCATACATAATTATGCTGCTGCATTTGAAGACAAGATGAACATCAACTTACCACTTGTGGCTGCCACCCAGCAGGATAATCTGAGTACTTTGATGGGAATATACCACACCGCCGGTTTGCAGGTGGCTCAGGATAAAGATGCCTGGGTAAGGCCGCATGCTGTGAATGATAAAATGCAGTTGGCAGATTATAAAGTCATAGAAAATAAAGTTCCTGATGTAAATGGAATGGCCGTTTCTGATGCCGTTTATGTTCTGGAAAATGCAGGTTATCGTGCCACATATTCCGGCGCCGGCAAGGTGGTTTCTCAATCACTGGCACCGGGCATTCAGGTTGCCAAAGGTCATGTTATTGATTTAAAACTGAATTGAAGACCTTAAATAAAATATTGCCCACAGCCTATATTCTCGATGTGATCGGGGACAGGAATATAGCTATTGAAGGACTTGAGCTGGATTCAAGAAAAATCGATCAGGGATTTCTTTTTGCTGCGTTACCCGGAACCGTTGTTGATGGCCACAGTTATATTGAAACAGCCATAAAAAATGGCGCAAAGGCAATTATTTGTAAAACCCTTCCGGTTGAGATATCCGATACGGTTACCTACATTCAGTCAGATGATCCGGCAAAGCTTCTTGGCCTGGTTGCTTCCGCCTATTATGATTTTCCTTCTACCAAACTTGAACTGGTAGGAGTAACCGGAACCAATGGCAAAACAACAACGACTACTTTATTATATCAGCTTTTTAAAAAGCTTAATTATAAATGCGGCCTTATTGCTACAACTGAAATAAGGATAGATGATAAAAAACTGGATACCCAGCATACAACACCGGATGTGATCACCCTGAATCAGCTTCTGGCACAGATGGTTGCTGCAGATTGCGAATATGCATTCATGGAAGTAAGTTCTCATGCAGTGGTTCAGGACAGGGTTTTTGGATTGCATTACAGGGGTGGGATTTTTACCAATCTAACCCATGATCATCTTGATTATCACGGTACTTTTGAAAATTACAGGGATGCAAAAAAACTGTTTTTTGACAGGCTGGACTTCGATGCTTTTGCCTTGACCAATATCGATGATAAGAATGGCAAAGTGATGGTGCAGAACAGTAAGGCTTTCAGAGCTACTTACGGGATTTTAAACAGTGCTGATTTTAAAGCTAAAATCATTGAGTATGACCTTCATGGAATGCAGCTTGATATTGATGGCGCAGAAATATATACCCATCTCAGCGGTAAATTTAATGCGTACAACCTATTGGCAGTATATGCCGCGGCTCGCCTAATGGATGTCAATAAGGATGAGCTTATTACGCTCGTCAGCAGCCTTAGTTCGGTGGAAGGCAGGTTTAATTTTATCAGGAGCCACCAGATCACAGGGATAGTAGATTATGCCCATACACCTGATGCTTTGCAGAATGTGCTTGAGTCTATACATGAGATAAATGCCCGTGGCAATCATATCATTACTGTTGTAGGATGTGGTGGCAATCGTGACAAAACAAAACGACCCATAATGGCTAAGATTGCTGCCGACTATTCTTACCAGGTGATCCTGACTTCCGATAATCCCAGGAATGAAGATCCTGAAACGATCATTAAAGAAATGGAAGAGGGAATTCCATTTCAAAAAAGAAAATCTGTTTTACATATTACTGACAGGAAACAGGCTATTAAAACGGCATGTGCTCTGGCACAGAATGGTGATATCATTCTAATTGCAGGAAAGGGACATGAGAAATACCAGGAAATAAAAGGGGTGAAATACCCATTTGATGATAAACTGATTTTGACGGAAATGCTTAACGAAACAAGAAACTAAGATGCTATACTATCTATTTAGTTATCTGCAAAGCCATTATAAAATTCCCGGGGCCGGATTATTCAACTTTATATCCTTCCGGGCGGCTATGGCTTTTCTTACAAGTATTCTTATTTCTCTTGTTTTTGGCAAAAGGATTATTTTCATTTTGCAGCGCAAACAAGTTGGCGAAGAAATAAGAAATCTTGGCCTGGAGGGGCAGATACAGAAACAGGGTACCCCAACCATGGGCGGTTTGATCATTGTATCAGCCATTGTAATCCCAGCTTTGTTATGGGCAAAAATAGGAACGGTATATATCTGGCTGATACTCGTTTCAACCATATGGTTGGGCCTTATTGGTTTCCTGGATGATTATATAAAAGTATTTAAAAAGAATAAAAAGGGATTGGCCGGTAGATTTAAACTCATGGGGCAGGTTTCTTTAGGTCTGATTGTTGGATTGACATTGTATTTCAGTCCGGATGTGGTCATTCATGATTATTACCATAAAAGTGAAGTAAATCCGCAAATGATTGCTGCGAAGCACATGGTTGAAGTTGGTAATACAAAGAAGAATAATGAAGAGTATATCATTGTGGAACATAAATCAACCAAAACCACTATTCCTTTCGTTAAATCAAACGAATTTGACTATGCCAATATTCTTTCATTTTTAGGGGATGGATACCGGAATTATGCATGGCTGATTTATATCCCATTTGTAATTTTTATTATTGCTGCCGTATCCAATGGTGCAAATATTACCGATGGAATAGATGGGCTGGCATCGGGCGTCTCAGCCATTATTGCACTCACGCTCGGAGTTTTTGCTTACGTATCGGGAAACTCGATATTCTCTGATTATCTTAATATTATGTACATCCCCAACCTGGGTGAAATAGTAATATTTTCTATGGCGCTTGTCGGGGCATGTATCGGATTTTTATGGTACAATTCATATCCCGCACAGGTGTTTATGGGGGATACCGGGAGTCTTACATTGGGCGGCATTATTGCTGTTATGGCCATTATGGTGCGAAAAGAATTATTGATACCAATATTATGCGGCATTTTCCTGGTAGAGAACGTATCCGTCATGCTCCAGGTTGCCTGGTTTAAATATACAAAACGACGGTTCGGAGAAGGCAGAAGAATATTCAAAATGTCTCCCTTACACCACCATTATCAGAAACTGGGATATCATGAATCGAAGATCACTTTCAGGTTCCTGATTATATCTGCATTTCTGGCAATATTATCCGTAATAACGTTAAAAATAAGATAGATACTTAATATTAATTGGAAGCACCATATAAAAATATTGCAATACTTGGAGCCGGTGAAAGTGGTACCGGGGCTGCTATTCTGGCTAATAAGTTCGGGTGTACGGTCTTTGTTTCTGATAAAGGAGAAATAAAGGAAGAATTTAAATCGGACATGAACGCTCATGGCATTTCATGGGAAGAAGGTTTGCATACGGAAGAGAAAATTCTGGGTGCAGCGTGCATCATCAAAAGCCCGGGTATCCCGGATAAAGCTGATCTTATTGTAAAAGCACATGCACTCAATATTCCTGTAATATCAGAAATTGAATGGGCAGGTTATTTTACCAATGCCATGTGCATTGGTATTACAGGTACCAATGGCAAAACGACCACATCCACCCTGATATTTCAGATCCTGGAAAATGCGGGATTGAATGTTTGCCTGGCCGGTAATATCGGCAAAAGTTTTGCCAGATCGGTTGCCGAGCACAATTATGATTATTATGTATTGGAGCTCAGTAGTTTTCAGCTGGATGGACTTGTGCATTTTAAAAATCATATCAGTGTATTATTAAATATCACTCCGGATCATCTTGACAGGTATCAGTATAAGTTTGAAAATTATATTGAATCAAAATTCAGGGTGGTGCTCAACCAGGAGGCATCTGATTATTTTATTTACAATCAGGACGATCCAGTGATCATGGAATATCTTTCAAAACATCCTGTAAAATCAAAAAAACTCCCTTTCTCTTTGGAAAATGAAATTTTCCCGGGGGCTTATATAAAAGATAACGAATTAAATACAAGCATTAACACTAAAAATGAACTAATTATGAAATTTGACTTCATCGCCCTGCAAGGCAGGCACAACCGCTACAATACGATGGCGGCAACAATCGTATCGCAGATACTTGAAGTACGTAAAGATGTAGTACGCGATAGCCTGAAAAGGTTTGAAAACGTAGAACATCGCATGCAGCCCATTGCGGAAATAAATGGGGTTCAATTCATTAATGACAGCAAGGCTACCAATGTAAATGCTGCCTGGTTTGCCCTTGAGAGCATGGAGAAACCCGTGATCTGGATTGCAGGCGGAATTGACAAAGGTAATGAGTATGATAGTATGAAACCTGCTGCCCGTGAGAAGGTTAAAGCACTTATTTGCCTTGGGAAAGATAATGCAAAACTTCATGAAGCATTTCAGGATGTGATCAATAACATAAGCGAAACCACTTCGATGAAAGAAGCTGTAAGAATGGCTGCATCCATGGCGGCAGAAGGAGATGTAGTATTGCTTGCTCCGTGTTGTGCGTCATTTGATCTGTTCCAGAATTATGAAGACCGTGGAAGACAATTTAAAAATGCAGTATTGAATCTGTGAAAAATCCCGGACAAATAAACTGGCTTATCTCCAAAGTACAGGGCGACTTTGTGATATGGATTATTGTGTTCATATTGTCGGTATTCTCGCTATTGGCGGTCTATAGTTCAACCGGAACCATGGCGTACAAATACCAGTCGGGCAATACGGAATATTATCTTCTCAAACACTTGTTTCTCATGTGTTTTGGCCTTGCTATGCTTTATTTGTGTCATAAAATCCCCTATAAATATTATTCAAGAGTATCGCAGATATTGCTCTGGTTAAGTGTGCCATTGCTGATCTTTACCTATATCGCCGGATCAAACATCAACCAGGCACACAGATGGATTACTTTGCCGGTCATCAATCTGAGTTTTCAGACATCTGACCTTGCCAAAATTGCATTGATCATGTATACCGCTCGCATGCTTTCCAAGAAGCAGGAGGTAATTACCGATTTCAGAAAAGGAACATTGCCCATCATTCTTCCTGCCATTATGATCTGTGGTCTCATTGCTCCGGCAAACCTGTCTACCGCTGCCGTACTTTTTTCCACATGCCTGCTTATTATGTTCATCGGGCGGATGAACATCAAACATTTGTTGCTCATCATTTTCGGGGGCTTGATTTTTGTATCGGTTACTATTTTTTCTTTGCATAAACTTGGTGAAGCTACAGGTAGGCATTTCGGCCGTGTAGATACATGGTGGAATCGGGTAGCCAACTTTACGGGTGAAGGGTCTCAGGACGAATACTTTCAGAGTGAACAGGCAAAAATAGCCGTGGCTACCGGAGGCCTGTTTGGGAAAGGACCCGGCAACAGCGTGGAAAAGAATTATTTACCCAATCCATATTCCGATTTTATTTTCGCAATTATTATAGAAGAATATGGATCTATTGGGGGATTGTTCCTCATGTTCCTGTATTTATTGCTCCTGTACCGGAGTATCAGGATAGTCATTAAAAGTCCGAAAGCCTTTGGAGCATTACTGGCCGTGGGACTCTGTTTCAGCCTGGTGCTGCAGGCGCTGGTAAACATGGGTGTTGCTGTGCATTTGTTCCCTGTTACGGGTCTTACATTGCCGCTGGTGAGTATGGGTGGAACATCATTATGGTTTACAAGCATTGCATTTGGTATTATATTGAGTGTAAGCAGAGATATAGAAGAAACTGAAAAACTGGAGCCTGATATTGTTTTAGGGTGATTAATGTTTGAAAATTAAAAGATTAAAAAATTGACTTCGCAAAAAGAAGTCTTAGAAAAGGAAAAAATGTCGCAAGACAATTTACATATAAATCAGGATTTTGCACCGCGTGTGCTTATCAGCGGCGGGGGTACCGGAGGTCATATATTCCCGGCACTGGCTATTGCTGCGGCCATCCAATCGCGATTCCCAAAGGCGGATGTTGCATTTGTAGGTGCCCTGGGTCGTATGGAAATGGAAAAAGTGCCTGCGCATGGCTATAAAATTCATGGTTTATGGATCAGTGGCATTCAGCGGAAAAAGATCTGGAAAAATTTTTCACTGCCATTCAAAGTGCTGGCCAGCATGCAGAAAGTGAGAAGAATTATTAAAGAATTTAAGCCTGATGCCGTTGTTGGAGTAGGAGGATATGCAAGTGGTCCGTTGTTGCGGGCTGCCATAAATAAAGGCATTCCTTCCCTTATACAGGAACAAAATTCTTTCCCCGGTATTACCAACAAAATACTTGCAGGTAAAGTGGGGAAGATATGTGTGGCTTATCCGGGTATGGAAAAATATTTTCCTGCTGAAAAACTGGTTGTTACGGGCAACCCCGTGCGCCAGTTTCCTGTATTGACGCCTGCTGAAAAAGCAATTGCCTACCAGTATTTCGGATTAAAGCCTGACAGGAAAACTATTCTGGTTGTAGGTGGAAGTCTGGGCGCAAGAACCATAAATCAAAGCATTTTTAATGGCATTGATAAGATCATAGAAAGCCAGGACCAGTTGATATGGCAAACGGGTAAAGTATATTTCCATGAGCTGAATGAAAAAATGGCGACAAAAAGATATGATAATATCAGGATGATGGAATTCATTGACCATATGCATTATGCATATGCCATTGCCGATGTGGTAGTATCCAGGGCAGGCGCCATTTCCATTTCTGAACTTGAGCTTATGAAAAAACCTGTGATCCTTGTGCCATCACCCAATGTGGCAGAAGATCATCAGACTAAAAATGCAAAGGCATTGGCAGAATTTGATGCGGCGCTTATGGTAAAGGATACAGATGCCGCGGAAAAACTCGTTGATACCATGTTGGGATTATTGTCAGACAAGCCATTGCAGGAGCAGCTTGCATCCAATATTGCAGGGTTTGCAAAAGCCGATGCGGCAGATGCCATAGTAAATGAGATGATTAAATTAATTGAAACGAATAAAGGGAAATGATCGATCTGGCACCATATAAATATTTCTATTTCCTGGGTGTGGGAGGCATTGGCATGAGTGCTTTGGCGAGATATTTTAAGTTTGCAGGATTTGAAGTGGCTGGTTATGACCGTACCAGGACTGAACTGACAGATATGTTGGAAGAAGAAGGCATATTTTGTCATTTTGATGATAATATTGAAGCCATACCAGCACATTTTCTATCCAATAAAGCAGAAATGCTGGTTATTTACACCCCGGCCATCCCCAAAGAGCACCGGGAATTTAATTACATGATCAATGGTAATTATACCATGATCAAAAGGGCTGAAGCGCTGGCATCGGTTACGAATGGGAAAGAAACCATTGCTGTGGCCGGCACACATGGCAAAACCAGCACAGCAAGTATGATATCCCATATTTTGAGAACGGCTGATGTGCCTTTTTATGCTTTTCTGGGTGGTATTGCCGCAAACTATAATACCAATTTCCTGGCACCTGAAAATGGGGATGAAGCAGACCTGATTATTGTAGAAGCCGATGAATTTGATCGTTCCTTTCTGCAACTGGAACCTGATATCATTGTAATTACGGCTATTGAAAGTGATCATCTTGATATTTATGATTCAGAAGAAAATTTAAAAGATGCTTTTAAAGAATTCGCTAAAAAGATAAAACCTCATGGCGCATTAATAATCCATAACAGTATTAGGATGGAAGTGCCTGAAAATGAAACGCTCGATACTTATGGAATTGACTATAAGGGGCATGAAAGTTATGCTGACGGGGAATATAAAGCTGAAAATATTAAAATTGAAGATGGCAAATATCATTATGATTTTGTTTTCCCGAATCCCGAATATCGCCTCAATGATCTTACAATAGGCGTGCCGGGCATACATAATATAGAAAACAGCATGGCTGCCATTGCAGCAACCCATCATCTGTATGACGATGATTCAATTGTTTATAAAGCCTTAGAAACATTCAGGGGCGTGCACCGTCGCTTTGAGGTGATTTATAAGGGAAAAGACGTTGTGTATATTGATGATTATGCCCATCATCCCACAGAAATAAAAGTTACATTACAAACCATTAGAGACCTGTATCCCGCTAAGAAATTGCTCGGCATTTTTCAGCCGCATCTTTATAGCAGGACAAGAGATCTTGCCGATGATTTTGCAAAGAGTTTGTCTATGCTGGATGAACTGATCTTATTGCCGATATACCCGGCGCGGGAAGAACCGATTCCCGGTGTAAGCTCTTCATTGATATTGGACAAAGCCACTTGTGACTTAAAAAGTATTATCAACAGGGATGAGGTGGTAAATGCACTGAATTCCAGAAATTTTGATGTCATAGTTACCCTTGGCGCCGGAGATATAGACAGGCTTGTGAAACCAATAAAATTATATCTGGAACAGATAGAAAAAGATAAAATAAACTAAGAAGTGAAGATCAATAATCCATTCAAAAAAATATTGCCTTTTAAGAAAGGGATATTCGCATTTGCGGCGATGGGATTATTATTGTTCCTTGCTTCGTTTGTAGACAGCTTCCATCGTGACAATCTCTGCAGGTCTGTAGTTGTAAATATTAAAGATAAGGATCAATACCAGTTTGTTACCAACGATATCATTCTCAAGATTGTGAACAAAGACCGGGACGATGATCTGATCGGGCGTAAGATCAAACAAATAGATCTGACTGATATTGAATCAAGGTTATTGAAAAACTCTTTTGTGAAAGATGCACAGGCATGGTTTGATATCAAAGGCAACCTGAATGTGGAATTAAAGCAGCGTGTACCGGTTATCAGGGCTATAGATCCGCTCAACCAGGAATATTATCTGGATATGGACGGGAAAAGAATGCCTATAAGCACGATTTTTACCCCTTATGTACCCATTGCAACGCCCGGGCATGTAGACATCAGCGGGTTCAAAGATTCTATCCTGCGGAAATATGATTCCACATTATTTGTTTTTGCCAAGGCATTGCAGAAAGACAGGTTTATGCAGGCGCTTACGGGCCAGGTTGTTGTGGGGCAAAACAACGAGATAACCATTATCCCCAGGCTGGGAAATTTTGAGATCTGTATGGGTGATATTTCTGATCTTGATGATAAGTTTCTTCGTCTCAGGTCCTTCTATCAGGTTACTTTACCTGAAGCAGGGTGGAACACCTATAAAAAAATATCAGTAAAATTTAAGAATCAAATTATAGCAAATCGTTAATTATGGAAAATAGAGAAATCATTGTAGGGCTGGACATCGGTACCACCAAAATCTGCGCAATTGTCGCACGCAAAAACGAATACGGCAAAATAGATATCCTTGGCATGGGCAAAGCCGAATCGGAAGGAGTTTCGCGCGGGGTAGTAACGAATATCCAGAAAACCGTGGAGGCTATCCAGGAAGCTGTGGGACAGGCTTCGGCAAGGTCTAATGTAGACATAAAAGTTGTGCATGTCGGCATAGCGGGTCAGCATATCAAATGCCATCGCCACCGGGGTATCATCGTCAGAACAAATGGGGAAGACGAGATCGTACAGGTGGATGTGGACCGTCTGGACGAAGACATGCACCGCATGGTTCTCAATCCCGGCGAAGAAATAATTCATGTAATCCCGCAGGAATATATTGTGGACAATGAGACAGGCATCCGGGATCCGATCGGGATGGCCGGGGTTCGTCTGGAAGGCAATTTCCATATCATCACCGGATTGATCACTGCAGCTAAAAATATCAATCGTTGTGTAGACAAGGCAGGGCTAACGGTTGCTGATCTCATACTTGAGCCCATCGCGTCTGCGGAAGCTGTACTTACCGATGAGGAGAAAGAAGCCGGTGTGGCGCTGGTTGATATTGGAGGTGGCACTACAGATATTGCTGTATTTCAGGATGGTATTATCAGACATACTGCTGTCATTCCTTTTGGTGGTAATATTATCACTGAAGATATAAAAGAGGGTTGTGCTGTGATGCGCAAACAGGCCGAAGCTTTGAAAATAAAATTCGGTTGTGCCCTTGCAGATGAGGCCAAAGAAAATGAAATAATTGCAATACCAGGTTTGCGCGGCAGAGAGCCCCGCGAAATTTCCGTAAAGAATCTTTCTTATATCATCCAGGCCCGTGTAGAAGAAATATTTGAGCATGTGCATTTCGAGATCAAGGCCAGTGGCTATGAGAAAAAACTTATCGCCGGTATTGTTATTACCGGTGGCGGCTCGCAATTGAAACATCTTACCCAGCTGGTAGAATATGTTACCGGTTTTGATGCAAGGGTAGGATATCCGAATGAGCACCTGAGCCAGGGTATGGTTGAAGAAGTAAACAGCCCGGTATTTGCAACATGTATTGGCTTAACGCTGAAAGGTTTCAGTCCCGAGAAAAAAATTAGTGAACGGATTGTTGATAAATCGGCAGCAGTAAATACCGATCCTTTGAAAAAAAGCAGATGGTTTGATTCTATCTTTGCAAAGGGAAAAAAATGGCTTGAAGAAGAAGATCTTGACGACTACTCTGAATAAATAGTATTAATTTTATCCCAAGTTTTAATGAATAAACTATGAATATTGAATTCGATATCCCGAAGGTAAAATCCTCCATCATTAAAGTGGTAGGTGTGGGTGGTGGCGGCAGCAATGCAGTAAATCATATGTACGAACTCGGCATTAAAGGTGTTGATTTTGTAGTATGCAATACCGATGCTCAGGCACTGGAGACCAGTCCGGTTCCCGTAAAAATTCAGCTGGGCAACAGCCTTACGGAAGGCAGAGGCGCCGGTGCTGATCCTGAAACCGGGAAAAAAGCAGCCCTGGAAAGCCTGGAGGAAGTGAAAGCAGTTTTTGCAAACAATACAAAGATGGTATTCATTACAGCCGGCATGGGTGGTGGTACAGGTACCGGGGCCGCGCCTGTAATTGCCAAACTGGCTAAAGATATGGGTATTCTTACCGTGGCTATCGTTACAAGTCCTTTTGCTTTTGAAGGTCCGAAACGAAAAAGCAAAGCCGCGGAAGGACTCGAAAACCTGCGCAAAAATGTAGATACCATCCTTGTGATTAATAACGAACGGCTGCGGGAAATGTATGGAAATTTTGCCATAGGGGCAGCTTTTGCACATGCAGATAATATTCTGGCCACGGCTGCCAAAGGGATAGCAGAAATAATAACAGTTACCGGCTATATTAATGTGGATTTTGAAGATGTAAAAGCAGTGATGTCAAACAGTGGGGTTGCCATTATGGGCTCGGCTGCTGCTGATGGGGAAGACAGAGCATTAAAGGCTGTAGAAGGAGCTCTTCATTCGCCGCTGCTGGCCGATAGCGATATTCATGGAGCCAGCCATATCCTGCTCAACATTACTTCCGGTACCAACGAAATATTGATGGATGAAATAACTATTATTACCAATTATATACAGGAAGAAGCCGGTATTGATGCAGATATGAACTGGGGGCACTGCTATGATGAGAATCTTGGTGAAAAGATCATGGTTACCCTTATTGCTACCGGTTTTGAAAGCCGGGGATTGAAAAACATCGAAGCTAAAAAAGTTGTGAACCTGGATGATGCGGTGCCAGCCAACGAACCCGGAAGGCCACAACCGCATATAGAGCAAAAACCGGCTGATAAAGCATTTGTTCAGGCCAATTTATGGTCGGCACAGGATGCCAGGTCATCCGAACCGGTATTAAAACCTTCCCCAACACAAAAACCAATTGTGGATGAGGATGAAGACCCTTTTTTTAAGAGGTCAATAAAAGAAGAAAACGAGGAAAATAAACTGCAGCGCATTCGTTCTTACAGCGAAACCATCAAAACCAATAAAGGTCTTGATGATATGGAGCGCGAACCGGCATATAAACGCAAAAAGATCAAACTCAAAAGCATTCCTCATTCATCTGAGTCAGAGATTTCCAGATATACCCTTGGAGAAGATGCTGAAGAAAACCAGGTGACTTTAAGCAAGGGGAATAAGTATTTGGACGGGAATATAGATTAGGAATCAGGAGTCAGGCTATCCGGCAGATTATTTAAAAACCCCTCACACCTTCCTTTTTCTCGGGAAATGCTTGTTATTGATGATAATGGTACTTTTAAGCTTGTTTTTTAAGCTTTTGAAATCCATTTCTATATCATTTTTAATGGCTTTAATGCCAATAGTATCAAAATACCCCGATTGAAGCTTGTCAAGCACCAGCAATTCGAAAGCAGTAGCCATCATCCAGTCAACCTCAGATTTGTATCCAATAGCTGCCAGGGCCCCTGTGCGCAATAAAAAAGCCTGAGCCCGGTCATCAGGGATGGCTAAAGTATCGCACGAAGCAAAAAAGAGGATTTTATTATTGCATGACCCTTCCAGAATATCCGCCAGTTCTTCCAGGGTCATACCTTTTTTATCATTATTGAGCTTTATAGAGCCTTTTTTGCCATGAAAAGCAAAATACAGGATGGGAAAATTGTCCTTTACCGACTTCGTTTTCCATTTTTTGAGCATAAATTCCACCTCTTCGCGGGTGGCACAATTGTGATAGATATGCTTGCACCCGGTTTGCAGGTCGATCAATTCCAGGATGGGCCGCACAGAGTTCTTATCCTTCACGGATGAAGTCCAGCGGGTTTCAAGGCAATATATTCCATACTTCTGAGACATTGCGGGGATCGTAATAGGGCGCAAATTTAGGGTAAATAATCAATCCGTTCAAAAATTCAGAATATCACATCGCAATAACCTTTTGATTTACTGCTTTATCTTGAACACTTTATGATATATATCAGGCATTTTGATGCGAAACCTTTGGATACCGTAGGTTTCAAGACCTTTAATTTTGAACCATATTATACTTCAATAATAAAAACATTAGGGAAAATATAAATCAAACAATATGAAAAGCTTAGAAGATAAAGTGGCCATTGTAACCGGTGCAGGTTCTGGTATTGGCAGGGCAATAGCTATATTATATGCCAATGAAGGGGCAAAGGTTGTTGTTTCAGATATTAACGACGAAGGGGGAAAAGAAACAGTTGCAACAATTATCGCCAATGGCGGAGATGCATTTTATATAAGGGCAGACACTTCTAAACCTACTGACAGTCAGGCTTTGGTTCATAAAGCCATCATACACTATGGTGCCCTGCATATTGCCTGCAACAATGCGGGAATAGGAGGGCCTATGGCACTTACAGGCGATTATCCTATTGAAGGATGGGAGAAAGTGATAGGGATAAACCTGACAGGTGTTTTTTACGGCCTTCGCTATCAGATACCGGCCATAATATCCTCAGGGGGCGGCAGTATTGTCAATATCTCATCTATTCTGGGCGCAGTGGGCACCAAATTCTCCCCGGCTTATGTAGCAGCCAAGCATGGTGTTATCGGCCTTACACAGGCTTCGGCTCTTGAATATGCAGATAAAAACATTCGTATCAACTCTATAGGCCCCGGTTATATCCTGACACCCTTATTAACCAGTTCACTTGATGAAGAAATGATGAATGGTCTGAAATCACTTCATCCTATGGGCAGGCTGGGTACTGCTGAAGAAGTAGCTGAACTTGCATTATGGCTGAGCTCTGCAAAATCTTCTTTTGTCACCGGATCATATTATACCATAGACGGAGGCTATACCGCGCAATAGATTTTACATATATATACCAATCAGACTTTTGAAGGCCCGCTTTATTAAAAGCGGGCCTATTTGATAGATAATTTGAACAATATCATTAAAAATTGCAGTTAGCGATGTAGTTTAAACATCACAGGCATCACATATCTGACTCTTACAGGGATACCGTGCATTTTTGCAGGTTTCCATGGTGGCATATTTCTAATGACACGAACAGCCTCTTCCCCGCAACCATAATGCGCATTATCTTTTTCAATATGAACATCAGACAGCGAGCCGTCTTTATTCACAATAAGTGAAACATAAACTGTCCCCGATGCTTTTGCTTTTATTGCAGATTCAGGATAAATTATGTTCTTTATAAGATAATTCTTATAACCTTCAATTCCGCCGGGAGGTGTCGGTGGTTCATCGAATGTTGAATAAACAACACCTGGCTGCTCTTGTTCACCTTTACTGACTTCTTTGGGGGGTGTAGCGTTAGGGCCTTTCTTCACTTTTAAGGTGTCAGTACTTTGTGCATCCGTATTATTTGTAAGGAGTAACAGGTATAAAATCAAGGCAGCGTATGGCAGTTTATTTTTCATTTTATCTTATTAATAAATAACGTTGCTTTAGGTCAATCTGATATATCCGAAATTCATATTTCAAATCACCAATTACCTTCCCATTACCTCTTCATCTCTACATCAATAACCACCGTAGATTTTACCGGATGACCTAAAGTCTGCGCTGGGGTCCATTTTGGCATGGCCTGGATCACCTGTACTGCTGCAGCATCAAGGTCGGGGATACCGGGTTTTACCGGTCTCACGTTTAATAATTTGCCGGTTTCATCTACATCAGCTGCTATAAATACTGTACCGGAAGTCTGCAAACTGGTCGGGAGTTTGATATTAGATTGGATAAATTTTTCTTTTTCAGCCGCTCCGCCGGGATATTGCGCTTCAATATCAGGCATTTGTCCATATATTTTTTCGAGTTTTTCTTCAGAATCATTTGAAAACTGTTTGGTCAACTGAAAATTTACAGGCACTTTCATATGGAAACGAACTACTTTGCCATTATTGCCTGCAGGGGTCATCGGAGACATCGATTGTACCACTTTTTCGGCTGCAGCCCCGGTTCCATATCCCAGGTCGTTGTCTGCTTTTACATCCTTTAATACACCTAAAGTATCCAGCGTTGCAGATACCATAATAGTACCTTGTATGTTGTTTTTCTTTGCCTGATCCGGATAAACCACGTTTTTCTGGATAAAATCATCCATGGAACTGTAACCCGGCTTCAGTAATTGTGGTTTGGTTATCCCAACAGGGTTTAGTACTGGTTTTACAACTACAGGTTGAGGCTTTGGTTGTTCGGCTTGTGGTTTCTGAGCTACTTTGCACCCTGCCAATAACAATAGCATGCCAAAGCTGATGTGTTTTATTGATTTCATATACTTAAGATTTTTTTTGAGTCAAAGATAAACAGATTTGGATGAACCGGAATTTATTCCATTCTAAAAGCAGTTTAATGGCTTGTTTTAATAAGCTTTAGGGAATATATCCCGGTTTCATTTTTGATGGCCATAATATAAATTCCATCGGGTTCATTGGTCAGATCGAAACTGGTTTTTTGCGTCCGGATTTCGTTTATAACTAAAACAATTCTCCCGGCAAGGTCTGAAATCATAATATTCATCGGAGATTTTAACGTTTCTATACCTTCAATATAATAAATGCCGCCTGATGGATTAGGATACATCGTAATTCCTGAACCGTGTGTTTGCTGAACAAATAAACCTGCAGGTTCTGACTGCAATTGTGAAATAAAAAAAGATCCTCCCGGATCAGCTCCGAGTCTGATATTTCCAAAATAGGATTCGGTTCCGATAGCTCCGGTAATGGATGCAATATCATTATAATCATTGGTCACCGAAAAGGCACTGTCTGCACCGGTTCCTCCTGCTTTTTCCGCCCATAATATGCGCCCTGCAGCATCATATTTTAAAATAAAAATATCTGTGAACCCACTGCTGTTTAACGAATGACCATTGAAATCTGCTGTACCTGTAAATACGCCTGTGAGGAATATATTGCTTTGCCAATCTGATTTTATTCCCATGGCTGCATCGTCTCCCGGTCCGCCGATACTATATAACCATTTAATATTTAGGTTATTATCATAGGCTGCAATATAGCCATCTCTATTGGCAGCAGTTATGGATTTGTTGCCAAAACCAGCAGTGCCTGTATAACTGCCTGCGAGATAAACATTACCGGAGCCATCAAGTCCCATATCTGCCGGAATGGCGTCGCCGGCACCACCGGCTGTATATACATTCAACTGATAGCCCAGGGAACTATATTTCGCAATAAAAATGTTCCGTGATCCCCTGGATTGAATGGTATTGCTTCGAAACGCTGCTTTTCCATTGAAATAGCCAGCTACAAAAACATTCCCATCCAGATCAACTTTTACCGAGATTCCGGCATCTTCACCGCTGCCACCTCCATTCTGGGCCCAGATAAATTTCCCCGCAGAATCATAGGCAACTACGAACGCATCCGATTTTCCCAGACTCAGGATACTATTGTTTGCGTTAAAATTTATATAGTCTTCAAATGAACCGGTAATATAGGTGTTCCCTTTCAGGTCATTTGATACTGAAAACCCATAATCATTACCCAACCCACCACCTGTAACATGCCATATCAGGTTGCCAAGGCTGTCAAATTTCAAAATAAAAAAATCATTGAGCCCGGCACTTTTCAGCATTTCTGCACCAAGATAAATGATCCCTGAGAAATATCCAGTGACACAAGCATTCTGATACGCATCCATACTGATGCTTTTACAGAAAAGCCCGGGCAGCGGAATTGCCCAGTTTAATGCACCCGTATTGCTGTATCTTGCAATGAAACCATTGTTGCCTTTTATTTTCGTCGCCCCGGGTTGAAATATTCCGTTCAATTGTCCACAGACATATATATTTTTATTCAGGTCTGTTGTTATTGAAGTTCCGGTTCCCGTACCAATGCCGCCAATACTGTCTGCCCATGAAAAGGGACTGGCATAGAGTTTAGCCTCCACGCCCGGGACATTAGATACAACAAAACAAAGGATCTGATAAAAAATAAATTTACGCATTGTTTTGAAGGGTTTTATAAGACCATGAAATAAAAATCGATACAATTTAGGGACAATAGTTGCAAATAATTAATGACAATATTTTTGTTTTATCGGAAAGAATATGAAATTAGCTGTTAGAATTACGATCGGAGGTACTTAACTTTGTTTAAGGATTCCCGTGATATTCTCAGACATGCTCCAAATAACGGAAGTGCAGAATATTTGGTAAAAAACTTTAAATTTGCCTGTTAATACAGAAAAGAGCTATAATACAGATTATATGATAAAGACGAAGAAACGTCGATTTGATAAAACTAAGTTCAAAACCTCACAATATCAGAAATTCCGTTTTGAAGGTGATGTTACTGATGAGCAATTGGCCTTTTTCAACGAAAATGGTTTTATTCATTATGAAAATTTTTTCAACCCGGATGAGGTGCAGAAAATGCTGACTTCACTGGATGAGGTAGAAGCAAAATGGGTTGCAGAAGGTGTTGAAAAAATGAATGGGGTTCCTATCATCTATGGTCGTGATGATCAAGGGAATAAAATTGTTCACAGATTTGCATTTACCAATCTTGCGAGCCCATATATCAATAGCATTATTACCAGCGACAGGGTGAAATCACTGATTAAATTTTTAGGCCGTAAAGGCCGTATCGGCGAACTTGAAAAAGATGGCGCAGTAGTAAATAAATATGTGAATGCTTCCGGTAGTAAAATGAAACAGATGGGTTGGCATACGGATAGCCCTCGGGAGCTGTTTTACACCCAGAAATTATTACCGATGCTGAATATCGGGTTCTATATGTCAGACAGCCGCGCAGAGCAGGGTGGTTTAAGAGTACTTCCAGGAACTCATAGCCAGAACCTTGTGAAATTACTTTTCAAGAAACCATATTATATCAGCAATAAGCCTGACAAAAATGAAGTCCGCGTTGATGCCAGGGCCGGGGATCTTACTGTACATCATGGACATATCTGGCACAGGGTGGCAACAGCTCCCAGTGCAGGCCAGGTGAGTAAAAGGATTGTAATGTATGTACCCGTAATCTGTGGGAAATACCAACCCAAAGACGAAGACAGCAAATCTCCTATTTATTTCAAACTTCGTGGTTTGGCTAAAAAATAATTGTGAATTCAGCCAGTTATGCATTAATTACCGGTGCCAGTTCCGGCATAGGAAAGGCCATTGCCTTTCAGCTTGCTGAAAAAGGATATAATGTAATTCTTGTTGCCCGCAGCGAATCGGCTCTTAAGCAGGTTGCAAAGGAGATATCTGATACCTGTCATGTAGATGCAAGGATATTTGCTGCTGACCTTTCAGACGCTGCAAGTCCGATAATGATCCGCGATTTCTGCGTTGAAAATAAATTATCAATAAGCATTTTGATCAATAATGCCGGATATGCCGTATTTGGCCTGTTCGATAAAACTGAAATAGATGTTCAGATAGATATGATGGAAGTGAACAATGCCGCCATGGTGCGACTGTGTCATGCTTTTATACCCATGCTGGTAGAACAGCCCAAAGCATATATCATGAATATTGCCAGTACTGCAGCGTTTCAGGCAGTACCGGCTATGAGTTTGTATGCAGCCTCCAAAGCATTTGTAATAACCTTTACAAGGGGCCTGCAAATGGAACTGGAAGACAGTAATATACATGTATGCTGTGTGATTCCGGGTCCTACGAGCAGTAATTTTATGAACAGGGCCAACATGAATGCACTAAAAGAATTTGCAGCCAAATTTGAATGGCCGGCCCCAAAAGTTGCCAGAATTGCCCTGAGAGGTATGTTTGCGGAGGCTGTGGAAGTTATTCCCGGGTTGATGAATAGCGTGAGTTATGCATTTATCAAAATAATGCCAAAAAGAGTGGCTGAAAAAATTGCGGCCGGTATCTATCTTAAGGCTGTCAAAGAAAATAAATAAATCTGCATTATTTTCCGGATTAATAAATTAAGCCAGTAAATCATCGTTTATTTTATTATTCTTAATAGGGTCCTGCTTAAAATAATAAGGATCAATTTCCCATTTGTCTCTTTCCGGAAGGTTGTTTTTCACTAAAAATCAACGTGTCACAATTTTGATTGATTATTTTATTGCATATATTTGAGAACCTAAATATGCGATAATGAAAACTACAACATCTTTGCTTGCCACAGCGCTGTTATTTATTTTTTATTTAAAAGCAGGAGCAGATGTTCCTTCTTCTACTTTTGCCAATCAATTTCTCCATCCGAAAGACTGGTCTTTTGAGCAGAACCTGGGACAACTTACGGATGAAAATGGAAATCAACTTCTTGAAATAAAATATTTTGGAAAGTTTGCCGGGGCGCAGGTATATTTAACAACAAATCACCTGAGCTTTGTGTTTACAAAATTTTCAGGAGCACAAAATCCTTTAAAAATAAATTCTAAAATTCCGGTCTTTAATAATTCGATTAATAAAGGGAGCCTGAGTGCAAGTCGTTTGGACCTTGAATTTGAAGGAGAAAGTCCGGATGTGCAAATTATCCCTTCAGACCGGCAGGACGCAACCGTAAATTATGCAGGCGCGCATACGGCAGCTAATGGAATAAATAATGTATCCTTTTTTAAGACAATTACTTATGTTAATATATATAAGAAGATTGATATGGAAATTATAGCCAATAATCAGGGGCTGGAATATAAATTCATTGTGCATCCCGGTGGCAATGTTGCTGATATCAGGGTTATGAGAAAGGGTGCTGATGCAATGAAAATGATGACGAACGGGGGGATACATTATGAAACAGCATTTGGAACTATGGACGAGACCCGGCCGCAGAGTTTTAGCGCCAATTCATTTATAGGGAGCAATTTTGTCCGTAATGGAACTTCCGTTTCATTTAAAACTGAAAATTATGATCATAACAAAGATCTGGTCATTGATCCGGGTCTGACCTGGGCCACATATTTTGGCGGTGACAGTACAGATCAGGGCTATTCTGTGGCTTTGGATCCGACAGGAAATGTATATATAGCAGGTATTACCAAGACGCCCAAAGGAATTGCAACGACCGGTGCATATCGGACTTCTCTTGCGGGAGGGGTAAATTATGATGCTTTTCTGGCCAAGTTTTCAAGTGCAGGTAAACTCATATGGTCAACCTATTATGGGGGTGACAGCAGCGATTATGCAACCACCTGTGGGCTTGACAATGCAGGAAATATATTTATTACCGGATACACAAACAGTCCTGACGGCATTGCTACCTCGGGCGCATACCAGACGGCACAGGGAAGCAATCCTTATTATCTGGACGCCTTTCTTGCAAAATTTACAAGCAGTGGTAAACTTATATGGGGTACATATTTTGGAGGAAGCGATAATGAGTTTGTGTACAGTATGGGCGTTGATGGATCCGGAAATGCCTGTATTTTGGGATGGACGGCAAGTACTTCAGGAATTGCGACAGCAGGGAGTTATCAGACTGCTTTCGGTGGCGGACAATATGATGCTTACATTGCAAAATTTACCGGTAAGGGCGGCTTATCATGGGCCACGTATTTTGGAGGGGCCGGAGACGATTACGGGTTAGGCCTGGCAGTGGATAAGCTGAAAAATATTTACATTACTGGGTCTACCACAAGTTCAAACAGAATTGCAACCGCAGGAGCCTTTAAAACATCCGTGGATACTGTGAATGGCAATTCATACCTGGCCATGTTTGATAGCAGTGGTAACCGCAAATGGGGTACTTATTTTGGCGGATATGGTGGAACCGGAGACCTGGGTTTTGGCGTTTCAGCCAGCATTTTGAACCATGTATATATAACCGGAAACACGGGAAACAGTTTAGGGGTAGCTACGAAAGGTGCATACCAGACTTCTTTTGGTGGTGCAACAGATGTGTTTTTAGCCGATTTCAGTACAAAAGGGGCGTTAAACTGGGCTACATATTATGGTGGTACACATGATGAAACAGGCTATGGAATATCCAACGATTCAGCAGGAAATATTTATATTGCAGGCGCCACAAGCAGTGGTAATAAAATCGCAACCCCCGATGGCTATCAGACGAAAGACCCTACAGCTTATACCACATCTTTTCTGGCAAAATTTAACAGCAGTGGATTTTTGAAATATGGCACATATTATGGAGGAAATCTTGAAGAAATAGGCAGAGGTGTGGCTAATGACAACAATGGGAATGTATATATTACCGGTTTTGCCGCAAGTTCCGGAATTGCATCAACCGGTGCATATCAGACTTCAAACGCAGGACAGTTTGATGTCTTCATTGCAAAATTTCTTTTGTGCAACCTTACAACATCATTTACCGGACCGAATATTACATGCCCGGGATCTGTTACATCCTACAAAGCTGTCAATCATGCCAATTCAACATATGTATGGACCATAACAGGAGGTACTATAAAATCAGGGGCTTATACAGACAGCATTGCAGTGGCCTGGAATAACAGCGGCCCGGCTTCGGTAAAATTAAAAGAAGTAAATCTAACCGGATGTCTTGATTCACAGGCCATGACCATGACAATTGGTATATTGCCGCCACCTCCCATTTCAGGTGATACTGTTACCTGTCCTTCCAGTTCCGTGAAATACAAAGTTAACCCTGTTGCTGGGGCCACATATGCATGGTCAGTTAGCGGGGGCACCATCAGTGGATCTACCAGTGAGGATAGTGTTTTAGTGTCCTGGCCATCCAGTGCAGGCAAGGGAACTTTAACCATAAAGGAAACACTTGCTTCAGGATGTATTGCAGCTCATTCTCAAGCTATAACAATAGGTTCACTTCCTCCGCCACCCATATTTGGTGATACATCAGTTTGTGCATCCGGATTTATTACCTATCATGTCAACCCTGTTTCGGGAGGTACGTATACCTGGACAATAAGCAATGGAACGATATCCGGTTCTAAAAATCTTGATAGTGTCATGATAACATGGCAGGCTACCGGTGGTAAAGGTACGGTTGCAATAAAAGAAACCAATGCCAGCGGATGCCAGAGCACCAAGACGGAAACAGTAACAATTGCATCACCATTAGCAATTCCTAAAATAAAAGGTGATTCACAGGTATGCGTGAAAAGTGTTGCGTCCTTTTATGTGAATAAAGTTTCCGGAGTGAGTTATTCCTGGTCAGCCTCAGCCGGAAGTATTAATTTTGGTCAGAGTTCAGACAGTATAGCAGTATTATGGCCGGCAACACCTGGAAAAGGCTCTGTAACGATTAAAGAATCTACACTTTCCGGATGTCATGCCACAGCCAGTCTGCCTGTTTCTGTAATCGCTCTACCTAAACCTTCCATTATTGGAGATACACTTGTTTGCAGTTCGGGTACTTCAACATTTTATGCAAATGGCAATCCGGGCGATACATATTTCTGGGAGAGTACAGGTGGAAAAATAACTTCGGCAGATAATCTGGATACCATTATGGTGACATGGCAAAGCAGTACGGGCAAAGGATCCCTGCTCGTGTATGAAACCAATGCGATAGGATGCCAGGGTACCACCTCTATACCAATTACGATCACCACACTGGCTACTCCTGTAATTACCGGATATACCCAGGTTTGTCCTCTGACAACCTCATCATATCATGTAAAATCAGCTCCCGGAGTTACGTATTCATGGGTTGTGAATGGAGGAAATATCAGCAGTCTTCTGGGAAGGGATAGTATTATCGTTTTATGGCAGTTCACCCCGGGTAAGGGAAAAGTTATCATACAGGAAGCAAGTACTTCAGGAGGTTGCAAAACGCATGACACCCTTAATGTTACTATTGTACCTAACAATTCGGTTAGAATAAAAATTACAGACAACGGCAAAGGGTCTTTTCTTTTTAAAACTCTTGACAGTTCTGCTGCATTTACCGGATATATCTGGACCATCAACGGATTGAAGTTTACAGGATATCATGTGCAGTATACATTTGCAAGAAATGGGGTGTATTCTATTGTACTTAATGTTACAAATGCCGCAGGTTGTCTGAATTATTTTGATACAACTATACATGTTACAAATGCAGGGATAGTACCAGATGAATTGATCGGGCTTAACCTTAGCATTTATCCCAATCCATTCAAAGACCAGACAGAAATTCATTATACCATAGTCATTCCTGCAAAGGTTGAAATAACTGTATGTGATATGCTGGGAAAGAATGTCGCAGTTCTTGACAATCAAATGCATGAGGCTGGAGATTATGTTGCTATCCTGGATGGAAAATCAAATCATCTGACTCCAGGTATCTATCTCGTAAAGATTCTGGTGAATGGCAATGCGGAAACCGAAAAGATTGTGCGCGTGAAAGACTAATATTGCTGACCTGCCCATATGGAAAATACAGCCGGCCGGCCTTTGAGTTCCGGCAGTGCTTTGGATTGCCAGTCTTTGATACTTGCAGATCTGATAAATTCTGCAGGAAGGGTAATGTCAATGGCTATAGATAATAAAGTAGCTGGCTTGCATGTTGCCAGGATATCTTTTACCAATGCTTCATTCCGGAATGGCGTTTCAATAAAAATCTGGGTGTATCCGCTTTTAATTGTTTCAGACTCCAGTTCTTTCAGTTTTTTTACGCGCTCACCAGGGTTTACCGGGAGGTATCCGTGAAAACTGAATGCCTGTCCGTTAAATCCAGAGGCAATCAAGCCCAGTAATATAGAAGAGGGACCCACCAGTGGCTTGATAATAAAACCCTTCCGGTGTGCCTGACCTACAATTTCTGCCCCAGGATCGGCAATACCAGGACAACCGGCTTCAGAAAGGATACCGCATTCGACACCTTTAATCGCATCAAGGATATGCGATTTTTCTATGCTGGTGGTATGTTTGTTCAGGACATGAAAAGTGATACCTTCAAAAGGCGGCATTACATTGCATAGTTTAAGAAATCGACGAGCATTTTTTTCATCCTCAACCACAAAATGTTTTAGCTTTCTGACAATTTCGATGACACCCGAAGATAGGGAATTTGCAAGATCAGTATCGCCTAAAAGATTGGGAATAAGATAGATGGTGCCTGTGTCTGTCAAAATGCTGCGAATTTTGTAAGAATATAGAAAGGATTCAAACTTACGAGGTTTTCATGAATATAATTTTCCTAAGTAAAATCATATTCAAAACAGGAATCAAATCCTGTTGATATATATGGATTGAATTGAGCAACCTATTTCTTATCAGCTCCTCCTGCAAAACAGGATTAATTGAATTGGGTGGCAGCGGAGAGAATGAGAAACAGAAAGGCAAAGAGTGAGGGCACGCTATTAAACTGCTTTTGATCTCTTTCTCCTTCTGTTTCTCTTTCTGAACTGGGGAGAGAGATTTGGATTTTTTTGATGATTTGAAGGAGGTAGAGATGATTTAAAAAGAAAGAGAAACAGAAAGACAAAGAGGGAGGGCACGCTATTAAACTGCTTTTGATCTCTTTCTCCTTCTGTTTCTCTTTCTGACCTGCGGAGAGGGATTCGGATTTTTTTATGATTTGAAGGAGGTAGAGATGATTTAAAAAAGAAAGAGAAACAGAAAGACAAAGAGTGAGGGCACGCTATTAACCTGCTTTTGACCTCTTTCTCCTTCTGTTTCTCTTACTGACCTGCGGAGAGGGATTCGGATTTTTTCGATGATTTGAGGAGGTAGAGATGATTTAAAAAAGAAAGAGAAACAGAAAGACAAAGAGTGAGGGCACGCATTTAACCTGCATCCCTGTTTCTCTTTCTCTTTCTCTTTCTCTTTCTGACCTGCGGAGAGAGAGGGATTCGAACCCCCGGTACGTATTACCGCACAAACGCTTTCGAGGCGCCCGCATTCAACCGCTCTGCCATCTCTCCTGATGAAATGAGCTCATTATTCAGGTGCGCAAAGATAACCCTTTTTGCATAACTGTTTTAGTTATTGCGCTTGGCCATATTGTGAAATAATATCCGCTTTTTTACTCAAAAATGCTTATATTTGATATTAATATTTTAGTATTCTCTATATGCATACTACGGTAGTTATCAGTAATCCTCTGAAACCATGGCTGCAACCTGTTGCATTGAATTGCAGGGTAGATAGTAGTTCGCTTATGCTCAGCATACCCGGGCGTATTGCGCGTAATCTGCAACTGAATATTCTTGAGAAAAAATTGGTTATTCTGGAAGATGGCAGCCAAATATATGTGCCATATGCTGGACCGGTAAATTTAAGTTTTAACCATTGTGACTTTATTGTCTGTGCTTTTGTAATGGGCAATGACCCTGTTTTAGGGGCTGTGAGACTGAGTGAAACTGATTTTATTATAGTGAATGGGCCGCATTCTATTGTTTTGAATTCCATACCACAGCACGCTATGTACTGGCGATGAAGAAATAGCATAGCACTGTCAAAGTTGTTTTTTCTATATTGCGGATCATTTTATTTTAGACCATGGTATTAAGCAGCATTGTATTTCTTTTATATTTCTTACCTGCTTTTCTATTGGTCTATTATCTTGTGGGCAAGCGATTTAAAAATCCGGTGATCCTTGTTTTCAGCATTTTTTTTTATGCATGGGGCGCTCCCAAATTCATTTTTGTTATTCTGGCAACAACCTTTGTGGATTTTCATATTGTAAGATGGATGGCAGAATTGCAATCTCAATGGAGAAAAAAATTACTGCTCATTTTATCCGTTTCCATCAATCTTGGATTGCTTATTTATTTCAAATACAGTAATTTTTTTATAGAAAATTTAAACGGACTGTTGTCATTGCTTGGGCATTCTGGTATTGTATGGGCCAGATTAATGCTGCCCATAGGAATATCTTTTTATACGTTTGAAACGGTAACTTATGTGGTGGATGTCTACCGTGGTATTCATAAACCCCTGTCTCGTTTCTGGGATTACCAGACATACATTATCCTGTTCCCAAAGCTTATTGCCGGACCAATTGTAAGATACCATGAACTGGCCGATCAAATAACGGATCGGTCTCATAATGATACTGTTGATAACAGGCTTATAGGTTTCTACAGATTTGTTATCGGCCTTGCGAAAAAGGTTATTATTGCCAATCATATAGGTAATACTGCCGATACCATTTTTGCAATGGATTATCATGCCATAAGCAGTAGTACGGCTTGGATGGGCATCCTGGCATATACATTACAGATTTATTTTGATTTTTCAGGTTATTCTGATATGGCTATTGGCATTGGAAAAATGATAGGATTTAAATTTCCGGAAAACTTCAATAACCCATATATCTCTCAAAGCATTACAGAGTTCTGGCGCCGATGGCATATCACCCTTGGTAACTGGATGAAGAATTATCTATACATCCCATTGGGAGGCAATAGGGTATCTGAAAACCGTATGTATATCAATTTGTGGATTGTGTTTTTGTTATCCGGTCTGTGGCATGGGGCCTCATGGAATTTTGTGATATGGGGTGCTTATAACGGTACATTTCTGGTACTGGAAAGACTGTTCCTCTTAAAGATTTATGCGCATATAAGGCGCTTCTTCAGAACTTTTGTTACTTTTTTTATAGTAACAATAGGCTGGGTTTTTTTCAGGGTAGAAAAATTCAGAGATGCAATCCTTTATTTGAAACATCTTTTTGCATATCATGGTGGTCAATCTATACATCCCGGGTCAGAATTTTATTTCTTTCTGGCTATTGGATTTGTATTTGCATTTTTTGCATACCTGAAACAGGGACAAAAAATACAGGATGCCGTTTATTTTCACCAGTATTCTGGTAATAAGCATATTATAATGGCAGCAGTCTCTGTTGTATTATTTGTTTTATCCGTTAGTTTTATTACTTCCACTGGTTTTAATCCTTTTATATATTACAGGTTTTAATGGAAAGTAAAACGACATATCATCTCAGAAAAATTTTACTTATCGTTATTTTCCTGTTGCCGGTTATCTGCTTCATCCAGAGTAAAATTCATTTTTTCAAAAAGATGGAACTTAAGGGCGATATTACCCTCGCAGAAGCGATCCCTTTTTCCTGGCATAGCTGGTTTTCAGGGGATTATCAGGCAGCAATGGACAAGCATTTGAATGACAATTTTGGATTCAGGAATTTATGTGTCAGAATTAATAATCAATTGGAATACAGCCTCTTTAATAAGGCAAATGCCAAAGATATTGTTTTTGGCAAGGAAAATTATCTGTTCGAAGGCAGCTATATCCGTGCCTATTATGGAACGGATTTTATTGGTGAAGACAGGATCAGGGACCGTGCAATGAAAATGAAATTTATCCAGGATACCCTTGCAAAACTTAACAAAACACTTATCATCATTTTTGCTCCCAGTAAGGCCGCATTTTATCCTGAATATATTCCGGATTCCTGCATCAAAACAAAGGCAAAAACAAATTATGACACCTATATCAGAGAAGTTAAAAATCTGGGAATAAATCATATTGATTTCAACCGGTATTTTCTTGAAAACAAATACAGATCAAGATATCCGCTTTACCCTCAATATGGGGTACACTGGAGTTTCTATGGAACATGCCTTGCTACAGATTCTCTAATCAGATACATTGAATATAAGAGAGATATAAAAATGCCTCATATATACTGGAACCAGGTGGATGTTAAAAACAACTATGCCTTCAGCGATTATGATATTGCTGACGGTATGAATCTGCTCTTTAAATTCAGAAACAAAAAGCTTGCTTATCCAAGAGTTGAATTTGAATCTGCAGCCGGGAAAGTAAAACCATCGGTTTTGGTTGTGGCTGACAGCCATTACTGGGGTATGTTTAACCTTGGTATTTCCAATGTGTTTTCAGAAAACACTTTCTGGTATTATAACCGACAGGTTTATTCTGAAAAGGAACATGGATTTGCCAGCCCTGGACAATATAATAACAAAGATGTCATTAAGAATCATGAAGTATTTATAATTATGGCAACACAATCCACTTTAAATGATATGGGTTGGGGCTTTGTAGACAACCTGTATAATTATTTTAAAGGAGCTCAGGGTACAATACCTCATTTTAACGAGAAAGTAACTGCTAAAAAATCATATATCAGGACAGATGCCAGATGGATGGAAGATATTTCAAAAAAGGCCTTGGCAAAACATATCAGCATCGATTCTATGATATCCCTTGATGCCATATGGGTGGTTGAAAATGAATATAACAGGCAGATAGCATGGCAACGCAAAGCCATCAGATCCAACCCCAAATGGATGGAACAGATAAAGCTAAAAGCCGCAGAAAGAAAGCTTAGCATAGATTCGATGGTAGGTATTGATGCAAAATGGGCTACCGATAATGCTGAAAAGCATTAATATAACTTATAAAAATAACATTATAGGTTAAAACAGTATCGTAACTTCGATTGTAATTATAATATAATCAATATGGTTATAAGATGAAAAACTTATTTGCAATTGGTGCCTTTCTTTGTTTTACTACACAAATACATGCGCAATACACCCAAATTCCAACGGGTAAATTTTCGGGATTGCCTTACGGCCTGTCACAAGACAGCGGACTGAATCCATCCTTGTGTGATACATTGAAATATGTATTCAGACAGTTTACGGATAGCATTAATATCAGGAAAGACACAAGCACAATATCTGACAGTATCAATACATCCCGGATATATAATGTAAACAGAATCGATTCGCTCAACGATAATATTACGGGTTCACCATTTGCCTATGTTATTCAATATCAGTCAGGAAATGACTCTGTCTGGATGTTCAATGTCTTTTCCAATGTTATTGAAAAAGTGAAAGAATGCCTGCTGGATGGGATCGTAAAAGAAGCAGATGGGTTTCTGATACATGACCCGGGATATGCCAGGAAATTGAGATATGAATATGTTATAAAATCTGTAAAACAAGGCATAGATCCCAAATTGTGCCATGCCATTATCCGTATAGAATTTTATCCAGATATGCGCGGTATTGTTTCTGACAGATTTGTCTTATATCGTGTGAATCTGGTTGTGCACCCCTGAGAAACTGATTTGTATCAGTAAAAAAATTATTTTCATTTATATTTCATGGCTAATCCGATAATAATCAGAAATTTATTTTTGATTGTCTAAAATTTTACCGTCATTTGTCAATGACATTAGGAGGGGATTATAAGTATATTCTTTGCATCCTTTTTTTACGGATGTCATTCGATTTGGATTAATTTTATAAACACATAAAAAATTACTATTATGAACAATCCAATTGTAGGCGTTCCGAATTATTCAACAGGCGTAAATGGAAATCCATTTTACATTACAGTATTATTTATTGCTCCAAATTATGCGCTTTCTCCACCTATTGTATCAAATGCAGCGGGTATAAATTTAATTGAGACCAGCATTTATAATACTGCCAATGCAGTCACATCTTTTACAGTGGCTGCAGACATATCCAGCTTTGGTAATTTGCCATTTGAAATAAAAATTTATGATACTTCAAAAAACATAATATTTGATCAGACTATCGGATCTGTGGTTAATCTGCCGCCAAAAAATGTAATAGGAACCGGGGTTAGCACAGCTTCGGGTGTTGAACGAATTATTTTTACTTTTGAATATGAAGCATTAAATATTCTGGATAATGTTCTAAGCAGTTTTTCCGGTTATTTAAAAAACTCTTTTAATAAAGATGTGCCAAAGGGATACACCGATTTTATAACGCATATAGAAAATGCACAAAACAGTTTAAAATCTGTGATCGGTAAGTAATATTACGAATTGAATGCATGAACTTTATCTCATAAAATTTAAGATATTTTTAGTCTTATTTCTGGGTATTCATGCAAACCTGATTTTCGCCCAAAGCGGGGATGAAGTGCTTTCGAATAATCTGCATAATCTCGCCCATTTTAAAGGAAATGATACTTCGAAAGCAATCCTGCTTAAAAATATAGGTTTGCAATACAGGAAATCAGACCCTGTTCTTGCTAAAAAATATTTACATGACGCTGCAAGTCTCAGCGAATTAATCCATTTTAGTCATGGGCAAATTGCTGCCTATAATAACCTGGGTATAATTTGCCTTGATATTGGTGAATATGATTCATCTATTTACTATCATCTAAAATGTCTGAAAATCAGGGAAAATCTAAATGACAATGAAGGTGTTGCCCGAAGTTATTTGAATCTGGGTAGTGTATATGAGAATATAAATGACAGTACCAGATCCCTCCTTTATCTAAACAAATGTTTGGAGTTGAGCAAGAGAACTAAAGACAATCAGCTTGTTGGATTAGCTGAAATGAATATGGGAGGGCTGTACCAAAGGCTTAAACAAAATATACTGGCCCGATACTGGTATACCGAAGCGCTCAAAGTATTTCAGAAAACAAAAGACAAAGCGAACCTTGCTGTGATATTTAATAATATTGGCATATTATACGCAAATGACAGCAACGATAAAAAGGCTTTGATATACTATTTTCAGGATGCAGCAATTGAGAAACAATTGAATGATGCTTATGGTCTTGCAAATGTGTATATCAACATTGCAACATCATATTCAAATATCAACAGAGACAGTTCTTTATATTATTTCAATCTTGCCAGTACCCTTGCTAAAAAAATTAATAACCCTACTGTATTAATGTCGATCCAGGGAAGTATGGTAAGTTTTTATATAAACCATCATGAATACGAAAAGGCGTTGGAAGCATACGAACAATACGATAATCTTAAAGACAGTATTTTCAACATAAATAAACAAAAAGCCTTAAACGAAATTCAGACAAAATATGAAACTGAAAAAAAAGAACAGCAAATAAATAAAATGGCGGGAGAGCAGAAATTTCAGGCATTGCTTCGGAATTTTCTTGTTTTCGGGTTGGTTCTAATTCTGATCATTGCTTTAATTATGGTCAACCGTTACAGGTTTGAACGGCGGGTCAATAAAATAATAGAATCTCAAAAAAAGAGATCAGATGAACTTTTATTGAATATCCTTCCGGAAGAAACTGCGGAAGAACTGAAGAAATATGGAAAAACTACTGCCAAATACTATGATGAAGTAACTGTACTCTTTTCGGATATAAAAGAATTTTCTATCATTTCCCGGAAAATGACGCCTCAGGCTCTGGTAGGTGAGCTTGATACATATTTTGGGTCATTTGATCTTATTTCAGAGAAATATAATCTTGAAAAAATCAAAACAATTGGTGATGCATATTTATGTGCAGGAGGATTGTCTGACCCCCAGAAGGGTAGCCCGGACGATGTAATAAATGCTGCACTTGAAATGCAGCAATACATAGAAAAGGAAAAGAAAGTTAGAATTGAACAGAATAAACCTTATTTTGAAATAAGAATCGGGATACATACTGGGCCAGTTGTAGCAGGTGTGGTTGGGATAAAAAAATTTGCATATGATATATGGGGCGATACTGTAAATACTGCAGCAAGAATGGAACAATACGGAGTGGCAGGGAAAATAAATATTTCTGAAGATACCTATCAGCGAATAAAGGATAAATATAGATGTATATCGCGAGGGAATATTGAAGTGAAGAACAAAGGTGTTTTTGCTATGTATTTTGTGGAAGGCCCAATGCTGTAAACCCTTATTTTTTCCCTGATAATGAGAAACCTGATTTTCTCCTTTAAACATAAAAAATATTAAGACCCCTGTATCCCAATATGGTTTCACGGATTATTGTTAATGTCTTTGAAACCAAAACCCGAATATTTTATCTAATTTGCGCCTCCTTTTATAAGGATTGGAGAGATGGCCGAGTGGTTGAAGGCGCTCGCCTGGAAA
>Ga0364860_10070_pt1 | contig 80544 bp, 60 predicted proteins | sample ExccelAu500001D4_FD_206916 | JGI IMG/M metagenome (GOLD analysis project Ga0364860, IMG submission 206916) | Enriched cells from Trout Bog Lake Hypolimnion, Wisconsin, USA - BchlTB.Aug20.5000.01 .D4 | ecosystem: Environmental > Aquatic > Freshwater > Lake > Hypolimnion/Profundal zone | place: USA...
GCTTCATTATTCAAATGTGAATTTTCATTCACTATCTGATTTATTATCTTACCTTTGTGCCGAAATAGCTACATAAGTAATTACGCTATTGTTCCCCAATCGCGAAGGCCAATTTTTCGATTTTGCCCGATACAAATTGTATTATTGAACCCTCAGAATTGTCGCAAGTTTTTTTATCATTTTAATTTATTAATAAATGGCAAGTTCCCAAGAAACTTTTAACAAAAAAGAAAAAGAGAAAACAAGATTAAAGAAACGGTTGGATAAGCAACGGAAACTTGCTGATCGTAAAGCTAACTCGCAGGGAGGTGGTTTAGAGAATATGATGGCATATGTTGACGAAAACGGACGCATAACCGATACGCCACCTGATCCGGCTAACAGAAAGAAGATCGACGCCGGAAGTATCGAAATTGGGGTTCCAAAGAGGGAAGCATTGGAGGCAACTTCAATACGTAATGGCAGAGTCGAGTTTTTTAATCATTCAAAAGGATTTGGTTTTATTAAGGAACTCGATACTCAGGAGAAATATTTTGTTCATGTAAATGGTGTGCTTGAAGAAATAAAAGAAGGCGACATGGTTACTTTTGAACTTGAGCGTGGGCTTAAAGGCATGAACGCAATCCGTGTAAAGAAAGTATGATTTTTTGAAAACCAAATCATCCCAGATAAAAAGCAGGTGCTAAATCACGTAAGTTATATTGTGAAGCCATTGTCTGGCCGTAAGCCCCGGTGGATCTTATAGCGAGAAGATCATGGCGGTTTGTTTTTGGCAAAGAAATTGCCTTCCCGAAACAGTCAGATGATTCACAGATCGGTCCGACAACATCGTATTTTTCAGGTTTTTCTAATGAAGTGAGGTTCTCGATCTTGTGATAACTCTGGTATAGGGCTGGCCGGATTAAGTCATTCATTCCGGCATCAATGATGACAAAACGGGTGTTGACCCCTTTTTTCACAAACAGCACTCTGGAAATCAGACTTCCACATTGTCCAACAATAGCCCGTCCCGGCTCAAAATGAAGTTGTTGATTGCCCCGAAGTTCAATAAAATCATTGAACACTTTAAAATAAGAGTGAAAATCAGGGATCCGGTTCTTATCCGGATCACCATAATCAATGCCCAATCCCCCTCCAACATTAATGATGTCTACAAAAACCCTGTTGGAAATAAACCAGGAATTAATTTCATTGACCCGGTGACAAAGACTTTTAAAAATATCCATGTCGGTAATTTGAGATCCAATATGAAAATGAAGTCCTTTAAGGCAAAGGTTTCCCAGTATTTTCATCTTTTCCAGCACTTTATCATATTCCCAGGGAAGAATTCCAAATTTATTCTCCTCGAGGCCAGTAGTGATATAGCGATGTGTGCGTGCATCCACATTGGGGATAATCCTTAGAGAGATATCGGCTTTTACACCCATTTCTCCTGCAAGTTGGTTTATTATCTCCATTTCCTGGCGTGATTCAACATTGATACTTTGTATCTTTAATTTTAATGCAAGTTTGATCTCTTCATCTGTTTTGCCAACTCCGGAGAACATTATACTACCCGGATCGAATCCATTTTTTGTGGCTGACTTGATCTCGTTCCCACTAACACAATCGGCACCAAAACCTGATTTACTAATGATTGATAAAATTTCTGGATTTGAATTCGCTTTTAAGGCATAATGCATATGATAGCCATACTTTTCCCCTTCTGTAAGACAAGAAGTGATCGTTTCCCTGAGTAATTCTAAATCATAGTAATAGAAAGGGGTCTGGATTGTATGAAATTTCCCGATGGTTTTTTCTGTAAACATCTTGATGAATAAAAGGGATCAATGATTAAAAAGATGCAAGCTAAGTGAATTCAAAGCCTGCTTTTTAAATGCTGATGGAATGAGAATGGAGATGTTATTCTGACTTCCACCATAAGAAATCATCCTTACCTGAACATTCTCTATGGCCTTAAAAAGGGCGACAGCAGTATTCCCATCAGAAGTAATCTCTTCTCCAACAGCACAAATTATTGATTGTTCATGATCCACTTCTACAGAACCATAATTTTTAAGATCGTTGACAATCTGTGTTAGATGGGATAAATCATCAATGGTAAGAGAAACGCTTATTTCAGAAGTGGTAATCATGTCGATTGGTGTTTTATACAATTCGAAGATCTCGAAAACCTTACGCATGAAACCATAGGCTAAAAGCATTCTGCCCGACTTAACTCTAATTGCTGTGATGCCATCTTTTGCGGCAATTGCTTTTATCCCTTTGCCCGTTGTTTTATCAGTGATGGTGGAACCCAGTGCATCAGGATCCATTGTATTTTTAATGATAACCGGAATTCCCGCAACTTTAGCTGGAAGTATTGTAGAAGGATGAAGAATCTTAGCACCAAAATAAGCTAATTCAGCAGCTTCGTCAAAAGAGAGCTCGGCAATAGGATGAGTATTTCCAACATACCTCGGGTCGTTGTCATGAAATCCATCAATGTCTGTCCATATGATTATCTCAGTTGCATTCATGGCAACACCGATGAGAGATGCAGAAAAATCGCTTCCACCACGTCTGAGGTTATCTATCTCTCCAAAAGCATTTCTGCATATGAATCCCTGGGTAATAAAAAGTTTGTTATCCGTGTACTTCTCAATTTCCCTGTTTAGATTCTCACGGATATAATATTGATCAGGTTCCTGCTCACGGTCAATACGCATAAAATTCAGGGCAGGTAAAAGTGCAGAAGAGATATTATTCTCTTCTAAATAAATTTGGAACAACGCTGTTGAAATAAGTTCCCCTTGGGCAAGAATACATTTAACTTCGTTTGAAGTAAACAGATCCTGGGTAAATGAACGCAGGAAATTGAAATGATTCCGGATCATTTCAGAAGCCTTTTCTCTAAATGCAACTGTTTCAAATAAATCAGTCACCACTTGAAAATAGTATTTCTCGAGAGAATTGATCTTTATGTAGGCCTCATCTGTATTCTTCTTTTCAAGACAATCAGATATTTCAACCAGGCTATTTGTAGTTCCAGCCATAGCTGATAGAACAACGATCATGGGTTCATCGGTATCTACAAGTTGTGTAACCGATTTGAATCTTTCCGGGGACCCGATAGAGGTTCCCCCAAATTTCATAATTTTCATCAGACAAAATTATTCTTAACTATTGAGCCTAATCCAAAAACTCATTCAACACCTTACGCAAAAAGGCAAGATGTAGGAAATATTTTATGCGAACGTTAAAAAAATGAGTTTGGTATTTTACTATCACCCTAATGCCGGATAATAAGTTTTTGAACAAAGGCCCCAGCCCTGATAAGATAAAATCCGGATGGAATTGTCGTTAGTGACAATCTGAAGTTTTGACTGATACTGGTTTCTAAGAGAACCTTTCCTGTAATATTAACGATTTGTACGGTTATTAATTCATCTGGCTTACTCATGCTTACAAATCCATTTATAAATTGGTCTGCGGGATTTGGGGAAATAGATAAATGAGATATTATTGGTTCATGCCTTTCCTGAACTGATGATATCACCTGAGGTTTCCCCGCTTTAGAGTAATAATTCAGCCCCCCGGAATAATTGCCGATAATCAAATCCAACATGGAAGAGTCAGTGAGGTTTCCAATTGCCGGCGCTGTGCGCCACCCGGCAGTGATCGGAAATGGAGTCCTACTGATGATACTAAATAGAGAATCTGATTCGGTGAATTTTTCATTCAGGTGACCATCAATATCGATGAAATAATGGACGATCCCTTCATCTGAACCAACCAAAAGCCTCGTGTTTCCAATTTTATCCCTAAAAAAACAAGGAGTACTATAACCATAATACGACAGTTTGTAATTTGTAACATTGATCTTCCCCAGACTGTCTGTAACCAGTGAGAATGATGGATTAGTCACAGAACCGGTATTTTTGAAATAACTCAGGTTGCCATTCTGTTCCCCGATAATCAGATCTTTTAATCCGTCTTTATCCAAATCAAATAATTGTGGCGTACTGAAAGAACCTGTTTTAATATTTTTATAATGAAGCTGCGGTTGTGCATAAACCGGGTCAGTGTGTGGGGCAGCAGTATTTTTGAAGAAAATGATTGTACCGTCAGAATTACCAATGATCATGTCATCACTTCCATCGCCATCAATATCACCGAATGTTGGGTAGATTCCTTTCAGATGAAGAGAGGAAAGATTGGCAAAATCATCAGTTACGAGATGAAATAATGGATTGTTTAGTGTCCCAACATTCTTGTAGTAAGCAATCTTAGAAGTATAAACAGAATTTAAAAAACCTTCCTTATAATAAGAACTATCGTAATATCCGAAGTTCCCGATAAGAAGATCAGGCAACCCATCTCCGTTGATATCATACAAAACAGGAAATGCATTTGATCCAACACTGATCATTTCACTGACCAGAAACCGGTTGGTCACAAACTGAAAATCAGGTTTTGTGTTTGTGCCAACATTCTTGTAATACCAGACATTATTGAAATTATCTGCAACCACATAAGCTGGATTATTTGTTGGGTCAAATGGCGATACAACCAGGTCATTTATTGAGTCGTTGTCCATATCAATAAAAAACGGACAAGGAAATTCATAAAGGTGGACTGGTTTTGAATACGAAGGGAACAGGGTGTCAACACTGGTCATATGAGCCGAATCCCTGGTGCCCCCATTGTATAAGGCAATAAGGTTAGGAAAATTGATGCCGCCAGTAATCAAATCTTTTACCCCGTTGTTGTTAAGATCCAGGGTTAAGAGCGTTGATCCGACATGTTTTGAATCTTTCATGGTTTCAGGACATGGATAAGGTGCAGGAGTTTTCAAATATGGACACGCAACATTCAGCGTAATTGAATCCGAGAATGCACTTTCCATGAAACCACCCCAGCAGCTACTGGTAAGTTTGTAGTCAAGGCTATCACAATTCCCATAATTTTGAATGGAAAGATTTCTGTGATACTCAATAAAAGATCCCAATCCGAAAAAAGTCAGAATGTCCACTGCCCCATCCCCATCAATATCAGAAACTGATGGATAGTCAACTGTTGTTCCCAGAATCCCTATCTTACCAGAATAATAATAGGATTCAACCATGTTTGTAACAAGATCGAATTTTAAAATTGTGTCTGAAACATTATGAAAAACACGTATACTCCCATTCCCATAAGTGAAAATATCTTCTTTCCCATCGCAATCATAATCATAAAAAATTACCCAATCATGAAGTTCTGGGAATAACGAAGATAATTCAGGATGAAATGAATAGCTTACAGAATCAGAAATACCCTCATTAATAAAAGGAAGAATTCTGTTCCCCTGGCGATCAAAAATCACCAGGTCTTTTATTCCATCCAAATTGATATCAACCTTACCGAACTGACAGGAATTCAATCCTCCTGCCCAGGGATATTTTAGATGAACATCAAAAACATTCTGGCTGATGCCAATTAATGATAGAAAAGTAAAAATAAACAATACCCCTGCACATTTAAGCAGGTTCAGGAAATCAGTCAACATTTGATTCTTACTGAATCACAAGTTTTTTTGTGATCGATTGAATGTCAGTCTGTACCTTCACAAAGTAACTTCCCTTGGGTAAACTACTGAGGTCAATCGGTTTGATAAAGTCTGGTGTAGAAGACTTTTCCTGGGTCATGAAAACCGTCTTTCCTTCAAGATCAGTTATCATAACCATCAGATTTAAGTTCATTACACCTCTTATTACCAGATTAAAGATCCCGGTATTAGGGTTTGGAACTATGTTGGCATCAAAAGATTCAGATGTATTCGGACCGACACCTAACGGGAAAGTCAGAGTAATAAACACAGTGTCAGTAGCTGTATCAGAACAAGGATTTAATGGAAATGCCTGAAGGGTAAGAAGAACGCCCCCATTATGTCTGTCATTAGCTCCCGGGTAATAAAGACTATTTAGCACCGTATCAATGTTAAAATGTCCATCACCAGCCGTTAACCACTTTGCACCACTACTATTTGTATCAGTACCTGCAATAGGGAATAATACTATAGTATTCGGATAAGATGCATTATGACCTGCGTTAGCAATGGGTTTCCCAGTAACTGTAACAACTACTGTATCGGTTTTAGTAGAATTTGTGTCATGGACAGAAACGATATATTTAGTCGTGATAACAGGAGCTGCTTTTGGGCTTTTGATATTAGAAGAAAATCCTGCTGGAATAGATGACCAAGTATAAGTCAATGTCCCTGAACCACTAGTTGACGTCACATTTAGTTGGGTTGAATCACCAAAGCAAACTGTATCCGGAGTCGCAGAAGCACGAACACTAAACGTGCTGGCAAATGTAAATGAGGCAATTCTTGTTTGCCAACTAGAGCCCATGGTCAATAAATATTCTTGAGTATACCAGAAGGTCATTCCATCAGAAGGATCTACAGTCATAGAGCTATAATCACCCCAACGACAAGTACCCCCACCATCGTTGGCCGTGTTGGATCCAGTACCATAAAATATCCCTTTTTCAGGAAGATCTAAGGTGTTTAGTGCGTCGTTTGCTAATCTTCCTGTATACTTTATTGCAGGATACATATTGGCGCTCGAAATAGAAAATCCCAGTCCAATATTACCAGTAGAATCCATTGCAATACTTCCCATCCAACGACAATTTCCATCAGGTGGGGAATAAGTAGATTGTTGATATACACTCCAACTACCTGTAGTTTTTCTTAATTCATACCAACGTATACCCGCAACATTAGAACCAACATTAACAGTATGATTGACAACCATTGACCAATGATCATTGAATAAACGATATTGTAACCGGTACATTAAGCGATCGGAAAGCGTTCCGGCTTCCCTGCTGGTTCCTTTTTGTGGAATACCGGGTAGTACATCATTAAAAGAATTAACAGGCAATTGAAGAAAGTTACTGAATGTTGAATTAGAAGTATTGGTCCAGTCAACATGAAATTCATAAACTCCAAGATAATCAGGACCATCATTCATATAAACATAATAATTGGGTGTCCCTAATGGAGGGAATACTCCATCGCAATCAGAAGGAAGACAGGAATAAGCATTATTTGAAGCGGGCAAAGTAAGATATACCATTGTTGCAGTAGAGTTACCTGCTATCATGGCAGTACGATCAAAAACGGCTTGTCCTGTACCTATATAAGAGCCAGCAGGTTGTTGAAAACGATTAACCGCCATATAATATCCATCTGGCCATACACCAAATTTAGGGTAATCAGGCAGGGTCGAACCAAAAGAATATTCCCAACGATACCAACTACCCGTAGGGTCAGGAGTTTGGGAAACGGCTATCATCTCATAGTTTGAAGTAGAAGAAGGATAAGAAAGTTGTGCAAAAAGCCAACGGTCTGCTGTTTGATCATATAGAACCACGCCATCTCCACCATTCATATTATTAGGCATCCCATTCCAAATGGTCATATTGCTCGTAGGTCCTAAAAGTACATTCCCAGTTTTATCAAAAATGGTAAAATGACAATTTACTACCTGAAAATAATCATTTGGACCAACCTGACCATAAGTATCAGGAGGATCATACCCCTGGTTATTATTACCTCCATTAAAATTCTGAATTGTCGAATCCTGAGATGTCGAATCCATTTTTGCAATAATTCTTCTGGTTTTCTGAATTAATGGATCAACCCAGTCATTAGGATAAGTTACCTTATTTTTGTTATCTCTAGAATTAAAATAATTTTTAATAACTTTCAAGGAATTATCTGCTTTTTCCGGTGCCATTTTAATCATATCTCTCAAGGGGGGTGATACATCAAAATAAACAGGGTGTTTGACTTCAGGCTTAATGTTTTCATTTTGCGCTAAGCCATTCATACAAAAAAGAATAAGCGCCAGTGAGGAGAATAATGTTATGACTTGCTTCATGTGTTAAATTTTTGATTTTAGATTTTGTAAAGGTATAACAATATTGAATTGTTGTTGCACACAATCAGTTATTCCTTCCATTTTTTAATTAAGATTTCCCAAGAACCTCGTAAAACCAAAGATTGAAGGAATGAAAGGAGTAAAAAATTCTATTTGGAACTTACCGGATCACCAGTTTCTTGATGATCTGATTCTTGTCCGTCTGAATCTTAATAAAATAGCTCCCTTTCGGGAAGTCCGTCAAATTAAATTGTTTGATATAGGTCTGTTCAGTTGCCTTTTCCTGAGTCATGAATATGGTTTTCCCAGCCAGATCTGTGATTGTAAAGATGAGGTTCGAGTCCTTTCCCCCACAAACAACAAGATTAAAGATCCCAGAATTTGGGTTTGGGACTATATCAACAGCAAACGCATTTTGTGTACCAGAGGATAGACCTAATGGAAAGGTAAAAGTAATTAGTACTGTATCAAGAGCTATATCAGAACACGGAGCCACGGGAAATGCCTGAAGAGAAAGAAGAACACTTTTTGTTAATCGGTCACTCACTCCAGGATAATAAGCACTGCTAAGAACCGTATCCAAAAGAAAATGCCCATCCCCTGCTGTCAACCACTTTACTGATGTGTAATTTGTAGCTGTTCCTGCAATTGGAAACATTGTGATGGTATCAGGGTAAGATGCATTAGCACCAGCGTATACTGTTGGTTTGCTTTTGACAGTAACTGTAATTGAATCTGTCCTTGCAAAGGTCCCATCATTCATTGTTACAAAATACTGTGTAGTAGAAAGTGGCGCTACAACAGGGTTTTTAATATTTGAATTGAATCCTGGAGGAACAGAAACCCATTGATAGTAATAGTTTCCTGAACCGCCAGTTGCAATGGCATTTAGTTGAGTCGAATCACCAACGCAAATAGTGTCTGGAATTGCGGTTACAACAAGATGAAGCACATTTGAAAAATTAAAAGAGGCAATTCTTGTTTGCCAATTTGTACCCATGGTTGATAAATATTGTTGGGTGTACCAGAAAGTCATTCCATCAGAAGGATCGACATTCATTGAACTATAATCGCCCCATCTGCAATATCCGCCACCATCATTTGCCGTATTGGAACCTGTACCATAAAAAATTCCTTTTTCAGGAATATCCAACAAATTTAGCGCATCATTTTTTAATCTCCCTGTGAACTTGATTGAAGGATACATAACACTGCTTGAAATAGAAAATCCCAGTCCAATGTTACCTGCAGTATCCATTGCAATGCTTCCCATCCATCGGGAGTTAGTATCAATAGAATAAGTGGATTGTTGAAAAATACTCCAATTGCCACTATTTTTTCTTAATTCATACCAACGGATACCGGCAACATTTGAACCAACATTAACAGTATGGTTGCATACCATTGACCAATGGTCATTAAACTTCCGGAATTGCAATCTGTACATTAAACGATCAGAAAGTGCCTCAGCCGGCATAGTTGTTCCCTTTTGGGGAATATTATTGATATTATCATTAAATGTGGTTACCGGTAATCGAAGATAATTCCCAAAAGTTGAATTAGATGTATTTGTCCAATCGACATGAAATTCAAAAACTCCTAAAAGATCAGGACTATCATTTATATACGTAAAATAATTGGGTGTCCCAATAGGGGGGAAAACACCATCACAATCTGATGGAAGGAGTGAATAAACTGTATCTGTTGAAGTAAAGTAGACCATTCGAGCCGAAGAACTACCTGCAAGCATAGCTGACCGGTCTAGAGCAGCTTCTCCCGTTCCTAGAAAATTCAATGTGACATCAGCAAAGCGATTGACTGACAGATAATATGCATCCGGCCAGACACCAAATTTAGGGTAGTCTGGAAAATCAGTAAATGTATATTCCCAACGATACCAACTTCCCGTTGGATCAGGAGTTTGAGAAACAGCTACCATTTCAAAAAAAGGTGGCGTTGTAATTCCAGTCGGGTATGAAAGTTGAGCGAATAACCAGCGATCTGCAACTTCATCATATAAAACCACCCCATCACCGCCATTCGTGTTATTTGGCATCCCATTCCATAAGCTCATCGAACTTGTAGGTCCTACAAGAAGCACACCGGATTTATTGTATATTGAATAATGACAATTTACCAAGGCAAAATAATTATTTGGTCCAACATCGCCATGAGTATCAGGAGGGTCATAGCCTTGGGTATTCGTATTTCCCAAAAAATTTTGTATCGTAGAATCCGCTGTTGTCATCAATTGATTTTTATTTTGAACTAAAGGATCTATCCAATTGGAAGAAAATGCCACTTTTTTCTTATTCTTTCGTGCATTAATAAAATTTTTAATCACTTTCAATGAATTATCTGCATTTTCAGTTAAAATTGGCATGTCTCTTAATGGAGGTGAAACATCAAAATAAACCGGATACTTGATTTCAGGTTTTATGGCTTCTTTTTGTGCTAAAGCACTTATGCAAAGAAAGATAAACGCCAAAGAAGAAAAATAAAAGAAATTTTTTTTCATTTGTTATCAGATTTATTAGTCTTATTGACAAAGGTAAGACATTCTCTTAACATTCAGGTTTCCTGTTACGTTGGATTTGAGAAGATAATAATCTCATCTGGATTAATTTCAGTTAGTAAGAATGATCTTCCCCTGAGCTATTATTTTTCCATTACTAACTACTTGTAAAAAATAGACTCCATCTGCAAGGTTCTGTGGCAGGAACAATGATTCACCTTTAAGAAGAAGTGAAGTATAAAGTTGTTGTCCTTTCGTAGAATAAATATTAATCTCATAATTTTTCCCATCTTGCAGATTTTGACATTGGATCGGTTTCCCTTTTGGAAGCGGATTCATATAATAGCAGGTTGAAGAAAGTCCAGTTTTTTTAAAAATACCTGTTGTAAACGAATAGAAGTGATCTATTTTATATGTGTTAACATAAGAACTGGATGTATCATTATAATTTTGGTCCAACTCCATCGTGTTATTACCATTGCCATCATAAGTGTAAAGATGATGGGAACTCAGATCCCAATTACCTGTTGTAATATTTAGGTTATAATGTTGGTATTCTGTTGTCTGGTTCTGAGAATTATAAAAGTACTGAAAAAGATATCCTGAAACATAGGTGTAAGTCGTCCAATCTATTGATTTTGAATAATACTCATTTACATATCCAGATGAATCATTTAAGGAATAATAAGAAGCCATCCAATTCGAAGTATTGGGGTTCCAGTAATATTGAAACACAGTGTCCTGAATACCATTGGAGTAATAGGAATTGGTTTGCATCCAGTTATTCATCCAAACAGATGAAGGAGCATCCCATAATTTATCAATGGTTTGCAACATCTGGTTATTGACGTTATATTGATATGTATCCATTTCTGAATTCTGCCATGCATTGGTTCCTGAATTCCATTGCTGATAAAGTTTCTGTGTTGGTAGTCCAGCGACAGAATTTGTATAGATTGCTTGCATGCTTTGAATCCATTGGCTATTGGATTGATTCCAGGTATAGGTGATATACCCTGTTGCAAAACCTGATCCATCATATGAATAATCTATCTTCTGGCTATTTACCCAATTTCCCTGAGAAGCATTCCAGTTTTGTGTTATCTGTTCCGACATCTGACCAGTAGTTTGATAAGTGTAAAGCATGATTGAGGAATTCACCCAAGCCTGGGATGATGAATCCCAAACTTGTCCAATGGTTTGTAACACCTGATTGTTAGAATTGTACGAATAAATCGACTTGTTTCCTGAGGAGAAATTATTAGCATTCTGATTAAAATTTAAGTAGAACGAGGTATCAATTTCACCGTTACCATTATAATGATAATACATGAAATTAACCCAGTTTCCACCAGTAAGATACCAGGTTTGGCCAGTGTAACTAACTGTGTTACCTTGGGTTCCGTAACTATAAACATATCGGGTCAGGTTGTTCCATTGATCAGTAACTGTATTAAAAACGGTGTACAAATTATCTTGAAGTCCCCCTGAATTGTTATAATATAGAAAATCTTTTTCATTAACAAACCAGGAAGATGAATTTACGATCCAATTGGAATACCATGAAGAATCGAGCATCCAATAGGTCGGAACCAAGGAAGGTTTTCTTGCTTCATAAAGTGCTTCCTGAGCAGAAGCTGGCCGACCGGGATGAAGCGACAGGTTAATTTTCAGTTGATTGTCTGGAGCCTTAAACTGTGTAAAAGCTTCCGGGGCTGTCCATAAGATTAACATTATGGGAAAGAGGAGAAACTTTTTCATTTTAGAATAATTTGGATAATTTCAATTTACAATAATCAAAATCCGGATCAATTATTTTAATCCACATCTGAGGAAAATCCATCCTGTAAATGGCTTCTCATTTTTTATCTTAAGAACGTAATAATAGGTCCCTGCCGGTAGGAGACGCCTATTAAAGTTAGTTCCATCCCACACTTGTGTAGTATTGTCATAATGATCAAAACTATTGATCAATTCACCCCACCGGTTAAAAATCTGCACGGTATTATCCGGAAAGTTTTCTATACAATCGATAATCCAGGTATCATTTAGACCATCACCATTGGGAGTTATGACATTATGAATAACAAGACAGGGTTCCAATCCTTCATTGGTAACAACATTAATCTTCAAACTGTCTGATGCACTGCATCCTGTGATCTTGTCAGTTGCTGTCACAATAAAAACTGTATCCTTCTTAAGCGGAAGAGTTTGAGGAGTATTGACCGTATCATCATATACCAGAGATGATGGTTCCCATAAATAGCTATAGTTGCCAGTTCCACCATTTGCGATCGCATGAAGTATGGTCACTGTGTCATAATTGATGGTTTGTCCTTCCCCTGCATTCACCTTGACTGGAGTATAAATCTTCAACTTTATTTGACAGGATGCAATACTGTCATGACAGGAAAGATTACCATAAACTCGTAATGTCAGGATTACCGTGCCTGTTTCATCTGAGCCAGGGGTATAAACTGGATTAAGAGTTGAAGTCCCCTCGAAAACGCCCTGTCCGTCATCATTCCATGTTAAATGGCTGTAATCAGTGGCTGTTACACCATCAACCGTAAAGGTCATACCCTGACAAATTACACCATCCGGACCCGGATGAACTTCAGGTTTTCTATTGATGGTCAACAGCAGAGAATCCATTTTTGATTCGCACGGATAGTTTCCTTCAGCACTTACTTTTAATTCTGATTTACCTTGAAGGATATCATTAATCCCTGGAGTGTAAACCGGATTGACAATATTCGGATTATTGAAAGTGCCATCTCCAGAAGTCGACCAGGCTAATATAGTATAATCAGTTGCAGTTGCTTTATTTAATGTTACAGATTCATTTTGACAAATTGAAGTGTCGGGTCCTGCATTTAAGTATACAGGTTTTTGGATAATAAGTAAAACCTTATCTGAATCAGGGTTACAAGGTTTCATCGAAGTTGCATACAGCGTAAGGTATATACTTCCAGTGTCAACATCTGAAGAAGAAGGGAAATACGTTGGATGCAGAATCGAAGGATCATCAAATGATCCCGATCCGGAAGTTGTCCAAAGCAGTGATTGATAATTCGAAGCCATTGAATTGGATAACACTACCGGTTTCTGTCCACAGGTATTTATATTCCCTCCTCCATTGGCTGAGGCTTTTTGTTCAATCTCAAGGATCATCATTGAAGTATCATTGCTGCATGGTGATTTCCCATATATGATGAGTGCCAGCGTAACCTGACCTATTTCTCCCTGAGCAGGAGTATATATCGGAAATAATGTTGATGCTCCTGTTAAAGTCCCCATACCGTTTGAATGCCATTGAACTGCGCTATCATTTATTGCGGAGGCTTGTGTGATGGCAAAAGGAACCATCTGGCAAGTTAATCCATCAGGGCCTGCACTTCCTTCTGGAGCATGATTGACAACAACATGGAATGGAGGAGAAAAAGGACCTGATCCGCATTGATTTGTTGTGTAGACAGTGATGTTACCAGATGAGGCAATTGAGTCGGCATTAACCGTTATGGAATTTGTTCCACTTCCGGAAACGATGGAAAATCCCGATGGTAAAGTCCAAAAATAAGAAATGGCATCAGTGACAGGGAAAACAGAATAAATTAAACCAGTAGATCCAGCACACACAGGGGATGGCCCTGTAATATATCCTGGAAATCCTGGTAATGGGTCCACATTAACATTAAATAAAGTTGGATTTTCAGCAGAACACCCGTACTGGTTAGTATACAAAACACTGACATATTGCTGCCCTGGGGAATTCCAGAATACAGTGATCGAATCTGTTCCCAATCCGGATGTTATGTTACCTCCTATAGAAACATTCCAAATGTATGCTGTCATCCCCGATTCTGTTTTATAGCTATTATTGGTCGAGAAAACGCAACAATTGTTAGTCCCCATGATGGTGGGAACAGGAAGAGAAGATATGGTTGCAACAACTGGAATTCTTACCGAACTTTCACAACCGGAACTATCATTTCTGGCTTCTGCATAATAGGTTGTGGTGGTGGATATGATTGGCGTTATAAATGAAGTATCTCCAAATAAAATAGGGGAACCCCCTGAAGGAGCAGTGTACCAGTCAACGGTTTCATTCTGGAGAACTGTCGCATGAAGAAACAATGAATCAGGCCCACAATGAGATGCGCCATGGCCAACCGGATTTGGAACGATTCCTGCAAACATGCAAATAAAACTAGAACTGGTAGTACTACCATACCACCATGTATTAATCATTTTATTATGGCAATAACCATCAATCGGATGCCAGGGATGACATCCGGTGTAACCTGGTAGGGAACCCGGTGTACAACCTGTAAAGTCGACCGTCTGTGGGGGATTATTGCATGGGTCTCCATAAGTATTTGGAACTAACTGAGAATCATCCCAGAAAGAAGGAGGTTGTAACCCGGAACTATTTGAGGGTCTTACTAAAGTAATGATATAACCATTTGGATTCATCTCCTGATCCCATACTGGTAAATTTGTCAATCCATTCATATACTGAACATTGACATTAATTTGTGTTCCGTCAGGAACTGCATTCCCTTGTCCATCCAAGCCATTCCAAGGGATGTAATTAATGCCCGGGATGACATCTGAATATAATGAAACATTTGTACCAGGCGCTCCATATGGAAAAGTGATGTCCACTTGTATCTTTCCAGCCTTATCAACATCAACGACGATCTTTTTATTGCAGCTACAGGGAGGGTAATTAGGATCGGGGATAATATATGGAGTACCAATGATTGAACCATAGAATCCGCTTGGATAAACAGTCGAATCAGGGTCATTGAGAAAAACTTTATATTGTGCAATGTTGGGAAATACCAGAAATGTATTGGTGTTATTTGACTGCCTATCAGTGGGGAAATTGCCTGTATTCAAACAACCATAAGGGTTGCAAAAAATCGTAACAGCCCCGACAGCTGCATTGGAAAAAGCTAGTTTAGTTACGATGCCATCATCAGCATAAACATAAAATGATCCATTAAAAGGCTGGTAATCATATGCAGAATATCCAAGGCTTGCATATACCTGCCAAGATTGTGACCAGACACGCCCATTTATGGCATCTGAAGGAATAGCTGGACTATGTTGGCCAGATACAACCTGAAAATCCCACATATCAATTTCGATCGCATAAGTAACAGAAGTAGGAATTTCAAAATAATAGTTACCGGTATCTGCTATATTGGTTACATGGTACGAAAGTGGTGTATATCCTCCATATGAAGGATAAGGCCCCACAATAGCCTGATGGTAGTATAAGATATAGCCCGTCTGACCCGTTGTATAAGGAATAATTCCCGTTAGTGCCACTGACCCGTTTGGCTTCCTTAAAGTGAATGGAATGTTTGTATACATGGTCTCAAATCCGAAAAGGATATATTCCCCGACATTTTTTACATGTATATTCAACCTGTAATTGGAAGGACAATTGGCTACTGCAAAATTTGTGTAAACAGTACCTGGCGAATTATCAATATATAAGCCTGCACCAGATATTGTTGAATCAGGTAACAACTGCTTTGTTCCTTCTCCTCTCAATTGAAAAGTAAGGACCATTATGATAAAAAGGAGACCATAACCCTTTCGGATAATAATATGTTCCGTTATTTTCATTAATAAATTCTGAGGAACAATGATTTACTTAACTCTTTTAGAACCCGAAGGTAGTAAGATTTTTCATTGTAATCGAAAAATACTTAGATTAATCTTTAGGTGAAAAAAAAAATTAATTATTTTTACCATCCTTGTTTATTGTATTTATAGATCTCATTCCAATACTATCATTTATTGGATCTTCTGCTAATGGAAAACGCAAGATTTTTAATCCGTTAAAGTCGAAAAGCTATGAATAGAAGAATGACAAAGTGGGGCTCTTTATTGTTGATTAATGGGATACTTTTATTGGGGATAATTAATTCTATTAACTCTCAGGATCGGTCTCTTGTTTCACTTGGCCCTCAAACAGTAAGAGATATTGATGGAAACGTATATCACACAATAACAATTGGCAAACAGGTTTGGATGTTAGAAAACCTGAAAACAACCAGGTACAATGATAGCACATCAATTCCATTAACCAGAGAAGATAAGGACTGGAATAAGCTATCCATACCAGGATTTTGCTGGTATAATAACGATCCTGCATTTAAAAGTGAATATGGGGCTTTATATAACTATTATTCAGTAAATACCGGAAAACTTGCACCTAAAGGCTGGCATGTAGCAAATGAAGCTGATTGGAAAGTTCTGATTGATTTCCTGGGAGGTGAATCCGTTGCAGGGGGTAAAATGAAAGAAAAAGGCACCGTGCATTGGAAAATTTTATATAACGTAGCCAATGATAGCAGTCATTTTTCAGCTCTTCCAGGTGGATGCCGTTTACCCACAGGCAAATTCATTCTTCTTGGAAGAGAAGGCTATTGGTGGATCGTATGGTTGGACGATAAAAACAATTTTGCCGAGAGTTGTACAATGGTCTCCTACAATACAGCAGCCCGGAAATTCAACGAGAATAAATCATATGGTATGAGTGTCCGTTGTGTTAAGGATTAATTTGATCTTTGGTTTTCACTTTCCAGCCTTCGGTATGCAGCTTCACGGTTGGAATATGCATTTAAATTACTCGGATCAATATCGATTGCCTTTGAAAAATCAATGATCGCCTTATCAAATTGTCCAAGATTCCCATACACAGCACCACGGTTGGAATAAGCCAGTGAATAATTCGGGTCTATTGCAATTGCCTTTGAATAATCCTCAATGGCCTCATTCCACTGTGCCAGGTTACTGTGAGCATTACCACGGTTGTAATAACCAATGGCATATCTAGGATCTATGGAGATCGTACTGGAAAAATCAGCACTTGCCTTTTCAAAATATCCAAGTTTACTATATGCATTACCACGATTGGAGTATGCATCCGTATATTTCGGATCAACTTCGATCGTCCTGGAGAAATCATCAATTGCCTTTTCCCACTGTCCCAAATTGCTATATGCCACCCCTCGATCGTAATAAGCTTTGGCATAGTTCTGGTCAATAGCAGTTGCCCTGGTGAAATCGGGAATTGTTTTTTCCCATTGTCCAAGTTCTCCATAGGCAACACCGCGATTATCAAATGCTACCGGGGCATTATCATAATTCCTGATCACATCAGTCCATAAGGTCAAACTATCTTTCCAAATTTTACATCGAGCATAAGAACTGGTGAAGAAAAATGTAAATACAACCATAGCCAGAATTGCAAGAAACCTCCTGTTTGCATTATTATGGATTGCAAACTTGTGACCAGTCCAAATAACCAGAAAGATTAAGCCAATGTAAGATATATAAGAAAATCGGTCGGCCTGATAAGCTTCCCCCGCACGCACAATCTGCAACAGAAAAATCAAATTAACAAGAAAAAATAAAGACCCGAAAATAATGGCTTTGGTTGTTTTTGCTGTCAAGAACACAAGAATGGCAAGTCCAAGCAGTAAGAGCGGATTTAGATAAAATATGAAGGGTACAATCGCTCCGGGTGTCACGGGATAAGGATAATGACAACTCAGGTTTATTGGGACAATAAATTTAATTAAATATGTGCTGAATGAATAAGCCCCAATGAGAATACGTTCAAAAAGGGGGTATGGGTCATGGCTTTCTATACCTCCTTGATTTTGTAAAAGAAAATATCCCCCAAGACCAAATATAATTGACAAAATAAGAAAAGGGATCTTTTCATAGAGAATTTTCAATTTTAAAGGCCGTTCAAACCAGTAATCAATTAAAAACAGAGTAAGGGGCAAGGAAACTGCCTGGATTTTTGAGAACAGAGAGAGAGCAAAAAAAAGTAAGGTCAAAAGGAAGTAAAGTCTTTTTTTGTTTTCACTCAGGATAAACTTTATATAGGTGATCAGACTTCCCAAATAAAAAACAGAGAAAAGCAGATCTTTTCTTTCGCTTATCCAAACTACGGATTCAACATGCATTGGATGAATCCCAAAAAGTAATGCACCTATAGAAGCATAGATTAAAGGAATACGCAATAACCTAAAAAAAAAGAACACCAAGGATGTACAAAGCAAATGTAATAGTAGGTTATTCAAATGATAAGGGAATGGATTCAATCCGAAAAGTTTAAACTCAACTGCCCATGATAATAGTGGAAGAGGTACATAAGTCCCATTCTTCTGAGTTGTAAAGCACTCCTTGATGCTTTCCCAATTCAAATGGGTTATCAATGAATTATCTGTAATATAAACATTGTCATCCCATGTTTTGATAAATTGATTGGATAAGGATGGCAAAAATGCAAGTGTAGTGATGATAAGGATGACAATCAGCAGAACTATGCGTTTCATCAACAGTTAGTCTAATTGGAGGTCGAAATTTTACTAAAGCTAATTACTCATAAAATGAAAAACATCAGCAGATATCTCACTTACAAGATCGGTTTGATCCTTAATCATAGATCCCTTAGTCATTATAGTAAGCAAATAAGGGCTATTTTTCAGATAAATAATTCCTGATTCCGAAAAAGTCATGTCTTTATCCCTTCCACATTCTCCGAATTTATGTGCAACAATTATTCCAGGTGGGAGTGTTTTTGAAATTCCGTCATGGAATTTACTTTTGGCAAGTAATTCCAATGCCTGCTCGGATAGATTTCTGTAAAGGTAAGTTGCATTATAAAGAACCAACATGAATTTCGAATATTCTTTTGCGTTTATTTGATAATTTACATCATTGATATTGTCAGGTGGGATTTCCAGATCGGTAAATAATTTATTAAAAGAACCATTTTCAAGATTTTCTGACAATAAGTGTGTAGCGTTATTATCGGATTCCACGATCATGTATCTCAGTAAGTCAACTATCTGATACTTCTTTCCAGACAAAATAGAATCTCCTTTAAATACCTGTGAAGGAAAACTTTGTTTAGGTTTTTCATATAATAATTCCTTTTTTAAGGTTCCTTTATGCTCTTGCTCTTTTTTTAGATAGTATATCATGATTGGCACTTTCATAAGGCTTCCTGGCAAATAACATCTTTCCCCATCAATACCCATCCAACTCCCGTCATTCAAATTTCTGCAATAAACAGATGCAGTTTCAACGGTTCCTTTATCTTTATATTGAAGTATCCTTTTACAAAGTTCCAATTTTAATTCAGTGTACTTTGATGATTCAGTCTCAATCTCAACCAGGTAAAGTCTATTAATCAATTCCTTGTCATTCTCCCTGACCACAGTAAATGCAGAAGGGCAATCGGAATTGTCGGTTGAAGCTGAAGTTGAAGGGCTAGTATGCGATCTGCTAATGTAAATATGTGCTCCAATTGTCAATCCTGAAATGACAAGAAGGATTCCGATATAAAAAAGTAAATATTTTCCTCGAGAATTGGAAATCTTTTCAGTTGGGGCACGTTTTTTCATAATGACCACGTAGTAATATTGCTTTAACAACAAAACGCAACTGTTGTTTGAATATTATTATTACCCCTTGAATAGTCAACAAGAAAAAAGCATGCTCTGATAAGGCAACACCAATGTAAATAGGAATAATGATTATTTCTTTTTCTTCTGTTCTGGTTTAACTGTTTCTTTAGGATCTTTTTTAAGCACTTCTCCAGCTGCAGAAAATAAAACATCGTATGCTTCTTTCCCTTTAATTACACTAAGATGATATTGTTTGACATCATCAGAAGTAGTGATCTGTATGGCTTCGGTGGTTCTGAATCCGGTAAAATCTTTGGTAAGGGTAGCCTTAATTTCTTTCGGAATCCTCGGAATTGAGAGGACAAGTTCTTTTTGCTGCCATTTCCCCGTTTTGTCATAAGTAACAGCATTCTTAACTCCATTAAATAAAAAATCAACTTTATAATTTCCCTCTGCCATTGTCCATATAGGTTTTACAGACTTTGGGAATTCTTTCGCAAATGTTTTTCTAACATCTTTTGGAACTTTTCCAGTCGAAATGGTTTGTGAAAAACTTAATGAACCGATCAGGATTAACATCATCAGAAATGAAATTGTCTTTTTCATGGTGCAAGGTTTAAAGTTAATTATTGCTCACAAAGATAATCTATCATGAAAAACAAACAAGGAAAATTGCCAGAAAGTTTTTCACTTTTCAGTTTTGTCAATTTCTTTTACCGATATTTGACCAACCTTTAATATGCCTGTTTGTATGGTACCTTCCAAACAAAAAAAAAGAGTTCATTTAAACAACCAAAGCTTGCATACCAGGTCAAATATTTTCCAAAAATATCCGATCGCATTTCTAATCCTGCTATGTTTATTGGTCTATATCTGGACCCTGAGATTGAAGTTGGTAGAGTATGATGACTCTTTTTTTGTTGTGATGAATTCCGCATTCAATAAAAATTCTGCCAATATCATACAATCGTTTCTCCAAAGCCTTTACTCGAATTTTGATAGTATCTATTATCGCCCGGTATTCCAAGTTGATATGATCATTGAGTATAACCTTTTTGGCAATCACTTTGCATGGTATCATTTAACCAGTATGTTGTTTCATACCCTTTCTGTCATCCTTATTTTCTTACTTTTTCGTAAACTGAAACTGGAAAAAGTTCCTGCATTTCTCTTGTCCGCTCTTTTTGCTGTCCACCCGGTTCTCAGTCAGGCTATAGCCTGGATTCCAGGGCGCAATGATATCCTACTAATGATCTTCCTGCTGTCAGAGGTTCTTATTACGATAAACTATCTCAAGAAACCAGGAACAATAGCCTGGACAGGTCAGTTCATTCTTTTCCTCATTGCATTGTTCACGAAGGAAACAGCTATTGTGATACCCATAATTATCATTTTATTAATAACCTATATATTAAAATTAAACTGGAAAAAAATCATTCCTCTGCTCATAGGATGGGTAATTGCTATCATCATCTGGTATGTTCTGAGACATCACGCCATCTCTGGCAAAGAATCGCCTGGTATAATCAGTATGATATCAGCAACTCCGGAAAGGCTCATGGCAATTTTACAGTATCTCGGAAAAATATTTCTTCCTGTCAATCTTTCGGTCTTTCCAATGATGAAAGATGTTTCCATTATTTGGGGAATGATAGCGTTCATCTTGCTAGTTACCTTGGTTATTATTTCAAAAAGTTACAAGGACCCTTTGACGATTTTCGGATCCTTCTGGTTTCTTATCTTTATTCTTCCTGTGCTGATAATCCCAACCATAACCAATGACAATCTGTTCGAACATCGCTTATATATTCCAATTCTGGGGATCTTTATGATTCTAGGAAAAACATTTTTGTTCACTGGTAAAACCAGTAATAAAGTGAAACTGATAATTTTTATCCCAATAATTCTTCTTTTTTCTATAATTAGTTTCTTAAGGCTCAGCTATTTTAAGGACTCCACAAGCTTTTGGACTCGGGCGGTTCATGATTCTCCCCGGTCATGTATTCCGTTATACAGATATTCAACATTGGTCAACTCAAATACTGAACAAGACAAGGAGAAAATTTGGTGGAAAATTCATAGTCTGGATCCCAATTATCCTGGAGTTCTTGATGCTTTGGGAGAGATTTGCATGAAAAAGCATTATAATAAATTAGCAGGGAAATACCTGAAGGAGGAAGTCACGAAGTACAAGTTTCCAGCAATATATTATGATCTCGCGAGGTTTTATTTGTATAAAAATATGCCTGACAGTGTGCTCTTTTATCTCTCCGGTTATCATAAAATGTTTCCTTCTGATTCGAAGATTCTGATATGGATGGCTTATACTTGTATTGATATGAAACAGCCCGAAAAGGCGGATAAATTGATCAGGGAGATGAGGGCTCAGGGAGTGGAAGTGTCCCAGGATCTGGAAAAACTTTCTGATAAAACAAATGGCCTCTCCAATAAAAAAACTGATGAAAGTTTACAGGTTTGGAATGATATCAGGTCAAAAGCATATTCATCGCTTGGATCGTTATTCCTGACAAATAAGGATTACTTTGCAGCCGAAAGCTGTTTTCAGCGATCTTTGAATATAAAACCGGAAATGACATCAAATTATTTCAATCTGGCTAAGGTGGCCTTCTATGAAGACAAGTGGAATACTACTATTGACTATCTAGAGAGATTAGTAAAAATTGAGCCATTGAATTCTCTGGCAAACAATAACCTGGCTGACTTGTATTACCGGCATAATCAGAAGGAAAAAGCACGGCAGAAAATTGAATTCATGAAGAATAATAAAATCGAGATCAATGCCAAGCTGCTGGATCTGAAATATTAACAAAAACAGGTTATGGATTTAGCTAAAATTTTTGAAGACAAAAACGTTAAGCCAAAAGAAAGAACTGAGGCAATCAGTCGTTTACTTATTGATTCGAGGATAAGTGTTAATGAGTTGATCATATTTGCAAAAAAATCAAAGGATCCCATTAAAGCAACTTGTATTGAAGCGCTAGAATTTGGGACCAGGAATAATCCTGCTATTGCCACAGATGAATGTTTAGAATTTGTTTCTGAGGCACTGAACGAAAAAGCACCAAGAGTGAAATGGGAGTCTGCAAAAGTCATTGGTAATATCGCACACTTGTTTCCAGATAAACTTGACCCTGCGATAAAAAATTTATTGAATAATACTGAACATTCTGGAACGGTAGTAAGATGGAGTGCCGCATTTGCTCTGACTCAGATAATTAGAACAAAAAGTAGAAGAACAGAAGAAATTATTCCTACTATTAAAGTAGTTTGTGAACGAGAAGCAAAAAACAGCATAAAGAAAATTTACCTTGAAGCACTGAAAACGATATGGGGATTTTAAGAGCCATTATATGTATTATCTTTCCTCCCCTGGCTGTTCTTGACCGGGGCTGTGGGGCAATCCTGCTGGTGTTTATTCTAACATGTTGTGGCTGGATTCCTGGCGTTATTGCAGCTATTCTTTTTAACATGAAGAATTCAAGGTATAGGTGAAAACTTATTAAATGTTAATTGCTTAGTTTTCACTGTCTTTCTTGCTTCTTCCTCCTGATGTAGCTTCAAATAACTGAACTTTTCCGGCACTTTCGATGGCTTTTATGGCAATGTCTTTCACTGTTTTCTCTGCCGTTTCACTCTTTTGACTTAGTTGCTTGATGGAATTCTCAAAATCTTTTACTTTAAGTTCGAGGGTTTGGATGGACTGATCTTTGAGTTTTATTTCAGTCTCTGTTTCTTTTAGTTGCAGTTTCTTCTCTATCTCGAATTGTTGCAAAAGTTTATCAGAATTGTCTTTCACTGCTTGTTTCAAAGCTTTATCGAGTTCCTGTGGGAATCGTGCTACCTGATTACGGAAATCCGATAGTTCGCTTTCCCTTGAAATAATATTTTGTTCACGCTCTTTCATCTCTTTTTCAAAAGAGGCTTTATTTTCAGCAAATTCACGTTCCATCATTTGCTTTTGTTCTTCATAGGAGTCTTGTTCCTTTCTTCGCTTGAGATTGAGGTTATATACATACTCTTCTTCCTCACGTTTGCGTTCCTTTTCTTTTATGCTCTTTTGCTCCTTTGACTGCTTTTCAAACTCCTCTTTCTCTTTTGCCCATGCCTGACGTTGCGTTTCCATTTCTAATGCAAATTCCTGCTTTTTCTCTTCTTGTAATTGAACCAGAGCCATCAATGATTCACTTTCCGTTTTTATTTTATAAAGTTCCTCAAGGTCTTTCCGCTCAATGCCGATGGCTTCCCGAATATCTGTCAATTGTTTAATTTCAGTCAGCATTGAATCACTAATTTCATCCAATTGTTTATTCAACTGGATTTTTAATTCAGAGACATGTTTAATAAAAGAGTCCTTGTTTTGCGATGAAACCTTAGAAATAAGGTTCTCTTTTTCCTGTTGATCCTGTTTTTCTTTTGGACTTTTCTGTTCCTTAATTTCATTAACCAACTCATCGTAAGCAACAAGAATTTCCTGCTTTGTGCTTGTTTTTGATACATTCTTTCTCATGATAAATAGATTTTATTGAAGCCCTTTTGGGGTCAGGTAATTATTGGCTAAAGGTAAATATTTTTCCCCAAAGCTATCAAAATCAATCATCATTTCATCTTTTTATTTTAACAATTAAGATACGGATTTTATAATAAGTCTTGAGTTTGACATCTGAATTCCATATTTGCTCCTTTCGATTTTATAACTAACTGATAAACATTAATGATGATTCATCAATGTTAAAAAATGTAGTGGTACAAACTGATTGTGGCGCTATTATTATCCTGTATATAAATATGTTACAAAAATGAAGTGTCAAACTATGGTGTAGCAAGGCGATTGATTAAACCATTTGTTCAGGGGGAAATGTATGGAAGATTATTTCAGGTTAAGTTTCCTGAGAATATCAGAGGTGGCTTCAACATTGATTGAATTGGAAAGAAAAAGTTGATTTTGAATTCCGGCAGTTTGCAAGTGGAGGGTGCCAAACCCTTTTATTGAGGCTACAAGGGTATCAAAGAAGTTAGAATGATCAATCATAATTTGATTAAAATCATTCTTCCCTGGGAAGTCAAGATTCAGCTTTTCCGTTATACAGCGCACAGCAGTAAGAGAAACAACCTGTTTACAAATATATTTGATTGATTTTTGGTTCAGATTATCTATTGTAACCTGGGAACAATTATCAATGGTCACAATAGGAATTACCGGAAGGGTAATTACTACCTTATCATCATATTCGTTAAGCAGTTTGAATCTCATCAATGATTGCCCGTTTTTCAGGATTATATATTCACAATTCCACTCCTTGGGATTTGAGAGGACTGTTAATTCTTTTCCCGGGAGGATAGTAAAACTAATCTTACCGTCTCCTGAAATAAGCAGTTCATTAGCAGGCATCGGGAAGGTCCTTTTGTGAACGTCGAGGTAACGTGTATGCGACCGGGCAAAAAAAGATTCTTTTCCCTGTATGTCATTATTGATAGCAGATGCTGCGAACAAGCCAATGAGGACAGTCCAAATAAAAGCTACACCAAAGGCGAAGATCAGGATAATATTACTCTTTTTCATTTTTTGTTCATTTAAATAGTCTTACGATTAGAATCCTTGAAATTTTTGTATAGCTGTTTCAGTTCATCAAAACTGATATCAAGCAAATGCATGTTTTTAAAAAATGCGGGAATTTCAGTTTGCAGAAACCTTTCTTTCCGGGTCTCGAGTATCTTATCTACAGCATCTGCTGAAACATGATTTCCTATTCCCCTAAGATTATAGATGACCCCTTGTTGCTGAAGAAAATCATAAGCGCGCATTACGGTATTCGGGTTGACCTGAAGTTCGGCAGCCAGATCACGGACTGAGGGTATTTTAATCTCCTTCTGCCATTTGTTCAGCAGGATCTGTTCTTCTACAAATTCTGTGATCTGAAGGTAAATGGTTTTATTTTCAGTGAAATTCATCTCGCTTGTTTTTATAATTCACGTTCCTTAATACCCGACCATGCGGAAAGGTAAAACAGGATGTAAACAATTATCCATATAATACCATTCAAGGACCTCACAGGATTTAAGAAAGAAAAACGCTCTTGACAAGACCCAAAATTGCTTAGTGTTTTCATATAACTAAAATCAGCCGGAAAGAAAGTCAGGATTAATCCCGGGGGAAATATCCTAACACAGGGGAAGGTTACCATATTTAGTGTCACAATCCTTACCACAATTTGATCAAATACCAGGAAGGCCATTAGTAAAATTAAAAAAATGAGAATCTGGTTCTTTTTGAATCTTATCATGATGATCATACTTAGTGACTGTATCAATAAAAATATCAGGATAAAAACCGCCAAATAATAGGAAAATGGAATTGCTGTCAGAGTGTGAAAATCGGACAATATTTGTGAGGAAAATGATTCAAGGTTATTGGGGAAAAATAAACAGATAAAATAAAGAAGCCCGTAAGTAACAATATAAGTGGCAAAAAAATAATTTAGGCAGTATATTGGAACATACAAGAGAATACCATAAAACAACGCACATGCAAATTTCTCTGTTCCTGATGCAGGTAAGAGTATGTATTGAGAGGATCGTCCGAAATCAGTCCAATGGTTAAAAAAAGTGGTTGTCATAAAACAGCCTCCAAACGAAAATAAGAGTGAATACCACAAATAAACCTCGAAATTTTGTCTTATGAGCGCCAGGATAATAAGTGCAAATGATATGACACCCCAGAGAAGAAAGTACGCTTTTTTATTTTCTGCCCATTGCCGCCTTACCAGCAGCCAGAAACGGTTGATATTGAATGTGTCGTTCATGATGAATGGTTTTATTATTCGGAAGGGATTAATTTTGTTTACTGAAGATTGATAGCCTTATTGAAGATCGTTTCAAGATTCTGGTCCACTGCCTTGTTCTGGATGATCCTGCGATTTTCAAGGATTACAGCAGTGTCGATCATACTTTCGAGATCGCGTACCATATGGGTTGACAGGATGATGGTTTTCTCTTCTGTGAACCAGTTGGCAAGCATGGTACGGAAAGCAGCCTTGGATGGAATATCCAAAACATTTGTAGGTTCATCAAGAAAAAGATAGCGAGTGTTGACAGCCATGGCAAAGGCAATCAGGGACTTCTTCTTTTGTCCTGTTGACATTGCCGGGAATTTCTTCTTTGCATCCACCTCGAATTTATCAAGGTACTCCTTGAAATGATCAATATTAAATTCCGGATAAAAGTCTTCATAGATGTCGGCAAATTTTATGGGGGTAATGGATGGAAAGGAAATCTCTTCAGATACAAAGAAAATATCCGTAAGGAAACTTGTTTCCCTTTTCCCTGGAAATCTACCATCAATCGAAATAGTTCCTGATTTTGGAAAAGAAAGTCCACAAATCAACTTTAGAAGAGTGGTTTTACCGGCTCCATTTTTACCCAATAAGCCATAGATGTGACCAGAATCCAATTCCAGGCCAAGTTCTTCAAATATTCTATTTCGTTTTGAATACCAGAAAGTTAAATCATTAATTGTGATCATTGCAAGGTGTATTAGTGTAATAGTACACTGCAAATATAATACACAATTCTCAAATGTCAAGAAAAAAATGAAAAATGTTTCGAAATAAAGAGGTGATGTAATTATTCGCTGATAACGAACGTGCGTTTTTCCTCTTTTGTACCAACGTACCAGTAGTACTTTCCGGGGTAGAAGTAATTGCCCGGAACTTTATATTCGCGGATACCAGGTCTGACGCCCCTCCAATAAACCACTTGGTTATGAGACTCTGAAAAAATATAAAACCTTGTAAAAGAATCTGTTTTTTGAGCCCAGTCGAATTGGATGATGTCCTCCCTGGAAAATTTCGTACCATCTGCAGGCTTTAACAGTTCAAATGATTTCTTTCCTTTTCCAACTGTAGCATCCGGAATTTCCTTCTTAACTAGTGGCTGGACCGGAGTCTTTATTGCCAAAGTATCCTTAGCAGGTACTGAAGTTTTAACAATGGGTTCTTCGTGCATAACATTTTCTTCATGCACGGTATTCTTCTTTTGTTGACCTGTTCCTAAGAAAATAAAAAGAAGTGAAATTCCGATAATGACCAAAAATGAAATGACGGCCCAAATCAAATATGTTTTTTTCGGAAAATGGAAGGATTTCTTTTTCTCAATTGGCACTGCTGCTTCGGCCAATTTTGCTTCATATTCAAGTCGCGCCGGCTCACTCATCATCTCCGGGAAGGTTCTAATCATCCTTAACTTGCGTGCAAACTCTCTATCATGGCCAAGCCGGTCTTCAAAGTCGCGGATCTCTTTGGCAGTTAGCTTTTCAAGCAGGTACCGTTCAATCAAATCATTAGCAGCCGGATCATTGCTCATACATTACTGTGATTAATATGTTAGCAGATTCAAATTAATCCTGAACGCTTCGGGTTCAAAGGTATTTATTTCTCCGAATATTATCAAATGGATTTTCCCTAATGAAAAACATTTTTAGCAAGCATAAAAAAATCGTGTTACACAATCCGGATTTCCTCCACAGATTTTATGGTAAAATATCTATGAAAATAATAAGAATATGAAAATGGGCTATATAAATTTTTTTTACTTTTGATATCCATATCCAATGGAGGAGAAACTTAGTTAATAAAACCCGAAAATATGAACCCTTTATTCAGACTTAACTTGATTCTATTTTTTGCTCTTGCAGGAACACAAATAAGTTTTGCCCAACGCTTTGATTATTCAGATAGAATTTACTTTGCCGACTCAGTGCAAAGAATCAAATTGTGGACTTTTCTGGAAGGGGATAATCAATTCCGACAATACGAGGATGCAGTGGAATCAGCTACAGAGATATTGAATAAAATAGGTTACCTGGTTGATGTAGTCACGTTCCAGTCCGGGTCGGGCATTTCAGCTCAGGAATGGGAGCACAATATCATCATCGGGCTTAAAAAAAACGAGGCCTTCCTTGAAGTTTCTACTCAAATAAAAAAGTACGTAATAACCAGTCTTGCACCTCCCACGGGTTCGGTGATAACTAATGAGAGAGGGGCGGTTATTTTTTCACAAGATTGGCACCGACCCTATGATTCAGTTCAGACAAATTATACCTGTCAGGCACATTCACGGTTGTATGTTAGCTGGAATAATCCTGCAAGAAATGCATTTGTACCGATTTATTCCAAAACTCAAAAACTGGAATCCCGTGACATCTACCTTGCGGTAAATTATACTCTTAGGGGTGTTCCTGCCAGTAAGCATCCTGTTATCATAACGACTAAAAAAGATACCTTAAAAAATAGCAGCATCCCTATTGAGATCACTCTTTTTGGAGGGTACACTTTACCTTCAAAAATGGATGTGATTGAAGAGTCTACTTCGACTGACCTTTATGCTGCAAAGTTCAGTGGAAATATACAATACGGATTAGAGGCAGGATTGGGGATTTCAAGAAATTTTGATCTTAACATTCAATACAGGAGATTGGGTTCGCTTGTTGATGTGAATACGCCCAAACAAAGTGAAGCGGGGTCTGTTACAATATACCAGAATTATATGCTTATCGGAACAGACTATAATTTCCGTGTTAGCAAGAAAATTTCTCCATATGGTGGTATCTGCCTGGGTGGTCTGAACATGGTTCCATCAGACAAATATTTTATGAACGTTTGGTACTTCATTATGGGAGGTCACGGAGGAGCGAAATTCTATCTGTCCAAGAGGATTGGAATACGCATAGAAGCTGAAATCCTATATCAGTTGCATCCCGTTAAAGCCCCTTTTCTTTATAGCGATGATGTATATAAAAATACACCGGTTGCCGCCATGTCAAATATGGTTCAGGTTGGGATTTCAGCAGGATTTATTATCAGACTTGGAAACTGATCGACCAAATCAATTTTCTGATGATCGTAAAAGCCATTAGAGTTTAGCAGAGATCCCCAAGTTAACAATGCCCTGGTAGCCGAAACCTAGCTCTATAAATCCTCCGACCTTTTTGCCGAGCCTTATGCCAAGCGCGTTTATCTGGTAAGCCCAGGATACATTGGTGACAGTCTGGTCAGCTTGATCGTTGAATTTCGAATGGCAGGAAAAATAAGAAACTCCAACGGCAAATCCCGAATACATAGAAAAAATCCCTTTGTTGATATAATAAAAATCCATCCTTGGCATCAAAGAGTAGGTGAACCAGGAATCGGTTTCTGTCGTTCCATTCTTGAATTCCAAAGTTGTGGATAGCGGGTTAAAGGTAAAAACGCCTCCAAAATGGATGACCTTGTTGAATTGATGCTGATACTGCAGCATGAATATCCCGCTACTTAAAAATTTTGAGCTTAAAAGACTATCACGAAAAATGATATGTCTTAAAACAATACCAAAGGCATCCCGGTTTATTATATCCAAATCAGAAGCTGAGTAATATCCATAACCCAGGCGGATATCATTGTTAGCCTTGGAGGATTCTTGTGCTGCTGCACTGAATACTATTACGGTACAAAGGATGACCAATAGAACTTTTAGAGGTTTTTTCATACTTTTTGAGGTTAGTATTTTGTTTCTAATTGAGGATTTATTGAATGTTTGCCGGATACATATCACAAGGATAAAAGAATAGGATTTATCATTTTAATAATCACACAATAAAGATGCCAAAGTTTGACGAATGCAATGAGATGCATATTAAGTGAGGTTCCGGGCAATAATAATCAGATTATTTCTAATATAATTGAGAATGTTTCTTTTTTAACTCAAGATTAAGTAAGTATGGATAGTTCTCTATTTGACTAAAATAATCGCACACTTGTGCGGTTCTAACCCTTGCATATAAAGAAGCAACACTCACGCCAAGTGTGTCATTTTAATTATAATACAAAAAGTTACAACACACGAACATCTTCTAATAGGTGTAAATTTTATGAAATTTACTTATTAGACCTTTCTGGCATGAATATTGCTTTAACTTTCCTTCATCTATTTAAAAACCTGCAATTTAACTTTAAATATACTTACTATGAAGAAAAAATCTTTACTATTTATTGGATTCATTATCCTGGGGATGAACATGTCAATGGCTCAATGGGTCTCCAATCCCTCTGTAAATACGCTTTTAGTAGGAGTTGACTCGGCGTATGCATATGGTGAAATGGTAGGAAATAGCAATGATTCTGCTTCCTATTTGCTTTACTACAAATCAACCTTTCCAAATGCACCCTTCTTTCAACTCTACCTGCAAAAAATCGATTACCATGGATACAGGAAATTTGGAAATGATGGAATAATGATTGACTCCGGACCGAACCGGACATGGGTTGCAGGAGTAGCGGTGGTTCCCAACCAGGATTCATGCGTTTATTTAGCCTATTCAAAGGTTCAATTCTATCCTGGACCAGAGGATACAGTGAGTGCTATATTTATGAATAAAGTGACAAAAACCGGTATCAAAATGTGGGGCGATAATGGGATACAGATAAGCAAGGGAGCTACCACCTGTTCCAGCTATACTCCCTATTTACTGGTAACGGAGGATAATCAGATTTGCGTTGGATATATAACCATCGATTCAGTTGATACACCCTTAGGTTATCTCCAAAATGTGTTTCTAAAAAAAATATCGGCCACCGGTACATTGGTTTGGGAGTACACATTTCCCAAAACATATGCTGAATTTAATTGGGGAGTTTCCATGTATCCTATGTCAAATGGGAACATCATGGCCATTTGCCGGCATGACACATCTATCTTTAGTGATACCTCATTCCGACAATCGCTATGGGCACAAAGATTTGATGCTAGCGGAGTTCCATTATTCGCTCAACCAAAAAATATTTTAACTTACCCTCAGTATAAGGATGATTATCCTTTGACCCCTGTACTTGTTGAAAGCAATTCAACCGATGGCTTTTATTTTAATGCTTCTTATGATATAGGGATTTTAACCCTTCAAAATTTTGTTCAGCAAATCGATGCCAATGCCGATACCGTTTTCCCTGCACGGGTTCCGGTTATTATCAATGATGCTACCGATGTTGACCGTACCAATGCCGGGATCCGTTATCTCCCTGAAACGCAGGAATTACTTGTCATTTGGAATGAGAAAAATTACAGAACACATTTGATCTCCATCCTTGGACAAAAAATATCTTCAGTTGGAACAAGAAATTGGGGCGATTCGGCTAAATTGATCTATCCTTCGATCTCCATGTTGGATTCCATATACGGTTATCTGACACTTAAAAATTCGGAAATAAATGATGAGAGCGTTTTATTTTTCATGAAATTTTTAGAATCTTCAGAAGCTGTTTCTTCATATGCAACTAAATTGGATGCTGATGGCAACAATGTTTGGGGAAATACCAAACTGCTTTCAAACAGACCAGGTGATAATGTTGGACTCATGTCACTTGAGGAAATCGGCAACCAATGGATCACCTATTACGATGACAGAGTGGATTCCGCCCATCAACATAAATCAAAGGGACTTTTATTTGGCCAGAATATTTTCAGCAATGGAAGTATCGGAACAGGAATAGAGGAAATTGTTTCAGGTTCAGCTCCATTCAATGTTTACCCAAATCCAGCTTCAAGTAACATTTTTGTTGATCTTAAACTTGCAGCTTCTTTAAACATTGAAGTATCACTATGGAGTGCGGATGGCCGTATGATCAGGAACTGGGACTTTTCAGAATTAGCCTCCGGACAACACCATTTATCCCTTGATGTAAGAGAAATTCCTGATGGTTTATACTTACTTAAACTTATTGACGAGAACAAATCTTCCTCGGCCAAAGTAATGATTCTAAAATAATCCATCAAGGACAGACTTCTTAGCAATTGGAAAGGTGTCTTCGGGAATATTATGACATTTTCTCTATTTACAAAACGGACAATCTGACAATCCTACACCAGTGTTGGTTGACAATCTAATGTTATTATACTTCAACAGACCCAGAGGCTGAGCATAAGTTGATTATACGTGAAAAGAACTTGTATGGAAAGAGTATAGCCGTTGCATATAATGAGTATAGGACTTTTACTGTCGGTAATCAAGTGAAGACCAGGAGAAAAATACAAGACGGGCGGACACAGGGCGAAGACAAGGCGGACAGAGAGCGGAGACAGGGCGGAGAAATTTCACTTAAATGCGCAATCAAAAGGAATGCAGAATTCAGAATTCATGAGAATGGATTGAAGAAATTTGGGATTCATCAACCAATATTTAAGCGAAAAAATCATTAAGGTACCTTCAGAACTACTAACCTTTTTTTTGTAAAGATACATCAAAAATCGTATCGATTAAGAAAAAATTCAGAAATTTTTCGAACTGATCGGGAATGATTTACTTGACGATTGTTACCTCCCTATTTGAAAAATAAGGGAAGATGTGTTTCAAAAAATGAAGAAAATTCTTCTAAAACTCAACTTTATAACTTATTAGTGGAATTATTCCCAACGATGATTGTGGTTCTATTGCCTTTTTGAAATCATCATAAACATAGCCAACATTGGGATGCTGGTTCAGCAGGTTTCTGATCTGTAAAGCCCAGATTCCTGAAAATTTCTTATGGTTTGTCCGAAATGTGATAGTGAGATCGATATAAAAGAAATCAGGTAATCTGGGCTTATAGGCATCAGCTTCATCAAGGATTCCGTTATGCTGTGCAATTGACTCCTCAAGATCGATTGGCACGTAATATTCTCCTCCCGTAAAGCTCACCTTCAGGTTCAGGCCTAAAATATTCTTCTTCTTTACTGTCCATTCTTTTCCTCCCAGAAGATTGATCACATAATTCGTGTTGAATCTTGAATTTCGCCATATTCCATCGCCTCCTTTGTATCTGGAGTCAAATAATGAGATTGTCAGGAGATAATAAAATTGCCGGGTAAGAAATTTCTCGAAGGTAAAATCAATTCCGGCATTCCAGCCAGAACCTTTGTTAACCAGGGTGTCATTGTAATATTCACCAGTGCTGTTCAGCATTGAATAATAACTTCCCGGCTTTACCGGAATGTCATATAAATCCTGGTAATAAATCTCGGTAATTAGTCTTAAATCCTGTCGGATCAGGTAATCATAACCCAAGACAAAATGCTGTGCACGGCTTAAATTTAAAGACTTATTAATTGGAATGCTGGTCGTTTCATTCACTGGAATCCCTGTCAGGTAAAGGCCAATATCCTCAAGTTGTGAATGCATACCATATCCAGCACTTAGTGTGTGTTTCTGGTTGATCTGCCAACGAAGCGCTAACCGTGGTTCCATTGCATAATGCCAGTTCAATAAAAAATCAGTAAAACTCAAACCTCCAGTCATTTCAAGATCAGGTACGATGACAGTCTTTGCCTCTGAGTATGCTTGAAAAAGGCCAGTATTACCGCTTCCCTTATTAACCCCACCATAAATTCCTGTTAATGGATTCCTTGATTTTATATCGAGGTCATAAAATAATGCTGTATAACTGATCCCGCTACGTAAAGTGAACCGAGTTCCGAATTTACGGTTATAGGTTACTGATCCCGTAAACCGGAAATTTTTCTGATAGGTGCTATCTTCCGGATTGAGTTTGTATCCTTTTGTCATCAGGCTTTCATAATCGGTAATGTCATTATATGTTGCTGACAAGTACGAACGAATGAAAGATTGCTTTGACAGATAGATCTCATGAATAAGAGCAATTGCACCCATATGGTTGCCAAGAAAAGACTGGGACCGGTCATCGATGTTGCCCCATGAGGATGAATCCTTTTCAGGTGTTGATCTTATACTTGAGATACCCCCGATCCCGACAAGGGAAAATGTACCGGCTTTAGTGGTGGGAATATTAATTTTAAATGAAAGGTCCTGGAAAGAAGGGATTGAATTTTTCAACCATGGATCTATGTATTGGAGAAAATACAGGATAGAATAACGGTAGTTAAATAAATAAGAGGCAGTATGATTTTTATTCAGGGGGCCTTCCGATGACAGGTCGATGCCCTGAACGCCTAATTGAACTTCATTTTCATACTTTTCGTTGTTCCCATTCCGGAAGTGCATATCGAAAATACCTGAAAGTGCATTACTGTATTGTGCTGGGAATGCGGCAGTATAAAAATCGGAGTTTGAAAGCACCTGGCTACTAAAGATCGTAAATCCTCCGCCGGAGGTGCCCACATATGCAAAATGATTTGGATTCGGGATATCAACACCTTCCACAAGCCAGAGCAGTCCTTTTGGCGAATTGCCCCTGATCGTGATCTCATTGGAATTATCCCCGGCATTGGATACAACGCCGGCAAAATTAGATACGACCCGCATAGGATCATCAACGCCACCTGCATAACGACGACTTTCATCCGTGTTAAATGAACGGGCGCCGACCAATGTCATTCGGTCAATGGGTTTATTTTTATCGACGCTGGCTTTTACTTCTATCTCCTTTTGTGTGACCATGGTCTCTTCGAGACCGACTGTGATGATAGTTTCTTTTCCCGAGGAAACAAGAAGTTCTGGGATTAATGCTGTTTTGTAACCAATAAAACTAACTTTTACGGAATGGCGCCCCACAGGAACATTCATGATCTTAAAAGAACCATCTGTGCCGGTGATCGCACCCAATAATGGATCACTGTTCAGTACAATAACATTGGCTCCCTCCAATCCGGTTTTTGTTTCTGCATCAACTACTTTTCCCCGGATCACCTGGCTTGGTGTTTGTGCACAAATAGCCCATGGAAGTGATAGTAAAAGAAATAATATAGTACATTTTAAAGCCAAACGAATTCAATGAATATGTTGATCTCAAACTTACTAAAATTTTCAATCGTCATATCCTTTCGGCTTAATCTTATTTTGAAGTGATGTGGAAAAACGTTCGTTTTCCAGTCTTTACCGGAGCAACCTGACCACTTCAACATATTGATATTTAAGAAAGGAGATTGGGGCAATAACTCCAGTTTCTATAGTAAGGTGCGAAACGAAAAATGCAAGGAGTAAAATATTGGACTTTACACCTTGCACTTTGCATTTGAACTTGTCTCCTCGGCAGGGCTCGAACCTGCGACCCATTGATTAAGAGTCAATTGCTCTACCAACTGAGCTACGAAGAGCTTTGAGGGGGGCAAAGGTAGTAACTTTTTGAGTATTTTAAAACTTAGGGAAATATTTTACCTTTGTGGAAGAAAGGCAGCAGGCAATAGGAATTAGAAAGAATGACAATGACTCCCGAAAAATCAGCCCTTAACGTAATGCATGGCATCAACCAGCCTTCTGAGATCAATGAAGAGGCAATAAAGAAGTTGAGATCAGGGAAACATAGTGCCTTAAGTGTGCAGGAGTTTGTTAGTGGGATAAGGGAAGGGAACAGGACTATTCTCAGCAAAGCCATCACCCTCGTTGAAAGCTCCCTTCACTCTCACCAGGAAAAAGCCCAGGAGATCATTGCAGAATGCCTTAAAGGAATTACGAATTATGAAATACGAATTACGAAAGGGAATGAAAAACGACAACCTGGAAGTATAAGAATTGGTATCACAGGCGTTCCGGGTGTTGGGAAGAGTACTTTTATTGAAGCCCTTGGGAAATATCTTACGGCGAGTGGACATAAACTGGCTGTGCTGGCAATTGACCCCAGCAGCAGTCGTTCAAAAGGCAGTATTCTTGGCGATAAGACCCGTATGGAGGAATTGGCCAACGATCCTGATGCCTTTATCCGCCCCTCCCCTTCTGCTGGCTCACTTGGTGGCGTTGCCCGTAAGACAAGGGAAACCATTATTTTATGCGAAGCGGCTGGTTTTGATGTGATACTGGTAGAAACGGTTGGCGTTGGTCAATCAGAAACTGCTGTTCATTCAATGGTCGATTTCTTCCTCCTGCTTATGCTTGCAGGGGCAGGTGATGAACTCCAGGGAATTAAACGGGGGATTATTGAGATGGCGGATGCCATTTTTATCAATAAGGCGGACGGGGATAATATTACCAAAGCCAACATGGCCAGATCGGAATACTCCAATGCACTTCATCTTTTTCCCCCTCCCGACTCAGGATGGATACCGGTTGTGGAGACCTGCTCGGCAATAACTCATGAAGGAATTGTAAAGGTTTGGGAAACCATTCAGGATTTCTGTTCTTTTACACAAAAAGATGGCTTCTTTATGCATCGCAGGATGGAGCAGGATCGGCAGGTTTTAATTGAAACCATCCAGGAATCACTGAAAACAAGTTTCTACTCCCGAAAAGACGTTGCTCATCAATTAAAGAAATTTGAAACAGAAGTTGTCGCCGGAAAAATAAGTCCTTATCTGGCAGCCAAAATATTACTGGATATGTACTATTCCAGCAAAGAATAATAAATCTATTTTTTTCTATTTTCAGCCCTCCGCTTTCTTCTCAGGAAACATCATAGAAAGTATGACAAAAACAGAAAGGATTCCAATTATGATTCCAAGTGTATGGTTTGTTGAGATGTTTAGCTGAAAGATCATTTTTACTCCTATAAATGATAACAGACAAGCCAGCCCAAGTTTCAGGAAATGGAACCGGTTCATTACATTCATGACGAGGAAGAAAAGAGCACGAAGCCCAAGGATGGCAAAAATGTTTGAAAAGAAAACGATTAGCGGATCCCGTGTCACCGAAAATACTGCCGGAACGGAATCGACGGCAAAGAGAACATCGGAAAATTCAATGACGATTAGGACAATTAGCAGAGGTGTTATCAGGAACTTGCTTTTCTCCCTTACCCAGAAACGCTGGCCCGTTTTTTCTTTGGTCACAGAAAATATCCGGGAAACGAATTTTACTACAGGGTGATTGTGGGTATCAATCTTCTCTGCTGCTTTACCTGAAAAGAACTCCCATCCCAATTTAATTCCAAGGTAAACAAGGATAAAACCAAAAACCATCATGATCCATTCAAAACGTTGGATAAGCGCACTGGCCAGAAAAATGAACAGAAACCTCATGATGATGGCACCGAGGATCCCCCAGAATAGGACCCTATGGTAATATCGTTGTTCAATATTGAAAGAAAGAAAGATCATAATGATGACAAAGATGTTATCCACCGAAAGGGAATACTCGATAAGGTAACCGGTGAGGTATTCGAGTGAAAGATTGCGATTGTAATCATCAATGGCTTTAGGGAGATCGGAATTGGCGATGTTGATGGGATGATGATAGTGATGAATAAGGACTTGAATATCAGCCTTGTCATGGATGCCATGCAACTGGTTGCCAAAGAAACGGAGCAGGATGTAAAACCCTATGGCCAAAGCAACCCAGAAAATAGTCCATAACAAAGTTTCCCTGAAAGTGAGGGTATGGCTTTTTTTATGGATGACTCCCAGATCAAGGCTTAGCATCAGGATGATGAACATAAGAAATCCGCAAAAGATTATTATTTCGTGCGTTCCTGCTATCATTCTATGGCCTGGTTTAGGATAAATGGAAAAGATCAAAATTAGGAAAATTTACAGAACAGGGAAATCCCTGGTTGGAAAGAAATTATTACTTTTGTCGCCCAACTCAGTCCCAAATCCATCTAATTATAAATTAATTAACATATCAACTCTACCAAAATGAACAATCTTCGTTTTAAAGCCTTGGAAATATCTCTTCAACGTCAAAGTAGCGAGTTTACCTTACCTGAAGAAAAAGCATCAAAATATTTTGGTGAACTGACCTTCAATAAATCTGCAATGAAAGAATACCTCACTCCGGAAGCTTACAAGCAGGTGATGAATTCTATTGAAACAGGAGAAAAAATTGACCGGAAAATCACCGACCAGGTAGCATCGGGCATGAAGGCCTGGGCCATCTCACATGGAGCCAAAAATTACACACATTGGTTCTTTCCACTCGCAGGTGTCACGGCTGAGAAGCATGATACTTTTGTAGATCCCATAGATGGCGGAGAAGGCATCGAAGTTTTCAAAGGCAGTCATCTATCACAACAGGAGCCAGATGCTTCCAGTTTCCCAAGCGGCGGGATGCGCAGTACTTTTGAAGCAAGGGGATACACAGCATGGGACCCTACTTCCCCCGCATTCATTATTGACAAAACATTGTGCATTCCTACCATCTTTGTTTCTTATACCGGTGAATCGCTTGATTATAAGACTCCGTTATTGAAAACGCTTTCTGTCATCGACAAAGCTGCTGTTGACGTTTGCCGATATTTTGATACGAACATTAACAAAGTGCATGCAACCCTTGGTTGGGAACAAGAATATTTTCTTGTTGATACTGCTTTGTTCTCGGTTCGTCCAGATCTGGTGCTTACCGGCAGAACGCTAATCGGCAGTAATTCTCCCAAGAATCAACAATTGGAAGATCATTATTTAGGAACCATCCCCCAAAGAGTTCTCGCATTTATGCAGGAACTTGAAATGGAATCGCACCGCCTGGGCATTCCTGTGAAGACAAGACATAATGAAGTTGCACCAAACCAGTTTGAATGTGCTCCCGTTTTCGAAGAAGCAAATGTTTCTGTTGATCACAACCAGCTCGTCATGAGGGTAATGGAAATTGTGGCAAAACGACACAATTTCACTATTCTATTCCATGAAAAACCTTATAGCGGCATCAATGGTTCGGGTAAGCATAACAATTGGTCACTTGCTACCAACACCAACGAGAATCTGCTTACTCCCGGGAATACCCCTGAGAAAAACCTGCGATTCCTCACTTTTATGATTAACATTGTAAAGGCTGTACATGATAATGCAGATCTGATCAGGGCAATCATCGCAACACCCGGTAATGATCACAGATTGGGAGCCAATGAAGCACCTCCGGCAATTATTTCTATTTTCCTGGGTTCGCAATTGACGAAAATGTGGGATATCATTGAAAAAAGTGATAAAAACTTTTCAATCCCTGAAAGTAAAGAAGGTTCAAATCAATTTCATCACCTTCCGAGAATTCCTGAAATACTAATGGATGAAACTGACAGAAATCGTACTTCACCATTTGCATTTACAGGTAATAAGTTTGAATTCCGTGCCGTAGGCAGCGCTCAAACATGTGCCCCTGCAATGATTGTGTTGAACCTTATTTTGGCAAACCAATTGACGAAATTCAAAGAAGAAGTTGATGCCCTGATTTTACAAAAGAAAGATAAAGAAGAGGCGATTCTTCAGGTCCTCAGGAATTATATTAAAGAATCAAAAAACATCCTTTTTGAAGGAAATAATTATAGCCAGGAATGGGTAGAAGAAGCCAAAAAGAGAGGATTGTCTAATTTTGGGACAACACCCGAAGGGTTGAAAGCGATGGTATCAAAACAATCGTTGCACTTATTCGACCATTACCAGATTTTGAGTGAACGTGAATTGGAAGCACGTCATGAAATTCATCTTGAAGATTATACAAAAAAAGTTGAAATTGAATCAAAGGTATTGGAAGAACTGATTAGGAACCAGGTTATTCCCGCTGCGATGAAGTACCTGAATCTTTTATGTCAAAGTCTGCAGAATCAGAAAGAAGTGATGGATAAAACCAATTTTGAAAAAATATCGGGAGCTCAAAATGAGACCATATTGGAAATTGCCGGGCATATTTCTTCACTCAAAACCTTAACTGATGAAATGATGGAAAAAAGAACATCGGTTAATAAAGTTGAACATGCAGAAAAACGAGCCTTCAAGTATTGCGAAAAAATCTTTTCCTTATTCGAAAAGATCAGAAATCATGCAGATCAGCTTGAATTGATCGTAGCTGATGAATTCTGGCCTTTACCGAAATACAGGGAACTGTTGTTTGTGAAATAACAATTTGGGAAAATAGCAAAATGGTTAAATTGTGAGACTAATTATTGATTTTTTGAATATTGAAAGTCAGCTATTTAAAACACACTCATGACGTATTGTCATATTGGTTTTTAATTTTACGACACATTGTCCGATTATTCATTGAAAAATCTGATGGTACAAAAGTTGATCTGTGATAATCAAAATTCAAATGTTTAACTAAATATATGGAGGATTGAATTATGAGTATCATCAGATTTAACAGACCAAATGCTTTATCAGATGTTTTTCAGAACTTTTTTGACAACGATTTTGTCGATTTGTTTAACCGCAAAGGCATGGATCCTTTAGCCAACATTCTGGAGCATTCTGATTCCTTTGAATTGGAACTTGCCGCTCCCGGATTAAAAAAGGACGACTTTAAAATTCATCTGGAGAACAATGTTCTTACCATTTCTTCAGAGGTCAGTGATGAGAAAGAAGAAAGCGAAAAGAATTACACGCGGAAAGAATTTCATTACAGTACTTTCAGCAGGTCGTTTACTCTTCCCCGCATCGTTGAACTTGACAAAATCAAAGCCGATTATGAAAACGGTGTATTGAAAGTTATGCTTCCTAAAAAAGAAGAAGCAAGACTGGATGTAAAAAAAGAAATCAAGATTTCATAATCTTCTGATAAAACAGTAGAGACGGGTTTAAAGCCCGTCTCTTTTTTTTCCGACCCTTTATTTCTTTATTTTTGCAACCCCAATTTTCTTTCATGAACCGGAACTACAAGGCTCATCTGGCGTTGCTTATTGTCACCCTCATCTTCGGGATGCATTACATGATAGCGAAGAGCCTGATGCCATTTCCATTCCAACCGATGCAATTGCTCTTTATGCGTTCGTTCGGAGCAGTCTTGCTTTTTTGGGTCTTTCAACGATATTTTATTAGTGAAAAGGTCGCGCCCAAAGATCTGATGATGCTTTCCTTATGCGGATTTTTTGGATTTGCCGCTAATCAGGCCTTGTTTTATGAAGGCCTAAACCTTACAACTCCTGTCGATGCATCAATTATCCATGTAACGAATCCAATTTTTGTCCTGATTTTTGCCAGTATGCTCATTCATGAAAAAGTGACCATGACCAAAGTCATGGGGATCGCCCTTGGAGCGGGAGGCGCTTTAATACTGATCCTTTATGGGAAAATGGTGAGTATGGGAACCAATTCATTTAAAGGCAATATCCTTGTGATGTTGAATATGTTGTGCTATGCAATGTACCTTGTATTAATCAAACCTGTAGTTGCAAAATACCACACCATGACGATATTAAAATGGGTCTCCCTTTTCGGACTCTTATTTATGATTCCTTTCTCTGTCCCAGGTATCATTGGATTGCACCTTCAAGCTATAACAATCAATGAATGGCTTGGGGTGGGATATATTGTTGTTTTGAACACTTTTCTTGCCTACATACTGATTAATTTTGCCTTGAAAACAGTAGAAGCAAGTATGGTAAGTTTTTATACATACCTGCAGCCAGTGGTCGCATCAATAATGTCCGTTTCGCTTGGAACGGAAATAATAACAATGCCTAAAATCATTGCAGCATTATTGATTTTTGGGGGCGTTTTCCTTGTGAACCGGGCTAAAAAACCATCTTCCCTGCCACTCAAAGGAGATGCCTGAAAGGGATAAGAAGAGCTTCAAATATTTTTTCAATTAATGGTCTTTCTGACCACTTCTTGTAGTCGAAGGTCTCTGAATTATTTAAGGTTCCCTGAAGGTGCTCATGAAGTTGATGTAACACTTCAGGTTCTTTTCCAATTAATGCGATTTCATATTGGTACCGGAAACTCCGATAGTCAAAATTTGCAGAGGAGATGGAGAAAATCTTATTATCAATGACCATCAGTTTAGCATGCAGGTTATGAGGAATAAAAAATAACAATTTTACATTGTTTTTAGAGAGCATGCCAAGATAACGATTTCTCAGGATATCGATCATTCTGACATCTGAATGTTTGGGCATGATCACGCTGACAGATACACCTCGTTTTGCGGCATCCATTAATGCTTTTCTCAATAAAAACCCGGGGAGGAAATAGGGGGTTTCGATGACGACAGAAGTTTGTGCCTTCCTGAGAAGCCGAACATATTTCTTTTTCATCCGCTGAACCGGGATAGAAGGCACATCACGTAAAATTTCCCAGTCATCCATTTTCATAATCCTTGTGTTGGCTAATTTATTCGGCATGAGGTAAGGATTTATCGTTTCATAATTCTCTAGAAAGATTTTCCTGAACAACATGCTTAGCTCACCCTTAATCCTTAATGCGAGTTCCCGCCAATTCAGATTGTACCCGGTAATGTTCATCGAGCCAATATAGCTGATCTCATCGTCAATAACAATTATTTTTCGATGATCGCGACGATGGCCACGTGTGAAAATATCAGTGTTCAGTTTAATCTTTTCGAAGAATTTTACCTCACCACCGTATTTTATCAACTCTTCAAAAAACGATTCTGAGACCGGCCCCCTGCCCCAGGAATCTATCATAAGTTTCACATGAATTCCCTCATGTGCCTTACGCGTAAGTGCATCACGAAATTTCACGCCCATGTGATCATTGGCAAATTTATAAGTCTCCAGGTAAATGAAATTCTTTGCCTGGGCAATGTCGTGTAACATGACACTGTAAAACTGTAAAGGATCGTCTAGCACCATAAATTCCATGACGTAAAATTATGAAATTTTTGTGTAAGTTTGCAAAAACGAATGTATGATAATTTCTATGACAGGCTATGGTAAAGCCTTTGGAGAATTGCTCGGGAAAAAACTGCTCATCGAAATCAAAACACTGAACAGCAAAGGACTTGATCTTTCAGTCAAGCTACCAGGCGCTTTCCGTGAAAAAGAGATGGAAATAAGAACCCTCCTTTCGCAGAGATTGGAACGGGGGAAAGTGGAACTTTATGTTTCGGCAGAAAAGTCGGCTGATATTGCAACGTACTCCATCAACAAACCACTATTTTTTCAATATTACCGGGAATTACATTCGCTGTTATCAGAATTGAATGATGAAAACCGGGACGGATTGATCTCAATGATCCTGAAAATACCGGATGTTATTCAAACCGAAAAAGCAGAATTTGAGGAAACTGACTGGGCAATACTTACGGATGGGATTGAATCTGCTTTAAAGTCATTAGAGGAATTCCGCGCAGCCGAAGGTAAAATACTTGAGAGTGATGTGAGGAACCGGGTTCAACTGATCCTGAATTTATTGGATTCCATCGAACCTTTTGAGCAAAATCGACTGAATGATATCCGGGAACGTATCAGAATAGGATTCCAGAATATCACCAAATCCGATCTGTTGCAAACAAAACCCGATGAAAACCGGTTTGAGCAGGAATTGATTTACTATATCGAACGACTGGATATTACGGAAGAAAAAGTGCGCCTGAAAAAGCATTGTGATTATTTCATCGAGACACTCAATGACAAAAATTCACAGGGAAAGAAATTGGGATTCGTTAGCCAGGAGATGGGGCGGGAGATTAATACCATAGGATCCAAAGCCAATGATGCGGGGATTCAGAAAATCGTAGTTCAGATGAAAGACGAACTGGAAAAAATTAAAGAACAACTGCTTAATATTTTATAGATTCACACCAATGAGTGGAAAAGCCATCATCGTTTCTGCTCCTTCAGGCGCCGGGAAAACAACAATTGTGAAGCACCTGCTATCAGTATTTCCGGAATTTGAGTTTTCTATTTCCGCCTGTAGCAGACCAAAACGCCCAACCGAAGTAAACGGGAAAGATTACTATTTCATCACAACCGACCTGTTCAGGAAAAAGATTGCCGATGAACAGTTCATCGAGTGGCAGGAAGTCTATCCTGGAAGTTATTATGGGACACTTAAATCAGAGATAGAACGTATTTGGTCAGAAGGAAAGACGCCCATCTTTGATGTTGACGTGCTTGGAGGAATCAATCTGAAAAAATACTTCGGAGATAATGCCCTCGCGATCTTTATTAAACCACCCTCATTACAGGAACTTGAAAGCCGATTGCGACACAGGGGAACAGAAAGTGAAGAGAACCTTCAAACAAGGCTGAACAAGGTTGAGAAGGAAATGGCATTTGCCGGTCAGTTCGATTGTATCGTTGTTAATGATGAAATTTCCACTGCAAGTAAAAAAGCAACTGTCGTGATTAAAGCGTTCCTGGATTTGGGATCAATAACCATTTAGAACATGTTGCAATATGAATAAAACCGGCCTCTTTTTCGGATCATTTAACCCGATTCACCAGGGACACCTGATGATTGCAAATTACATGGTTGAATATACCGATATCAACCAGGTCTGGTTCATCGTCTCGCCTCATAATCCACTGAAAGAGAAGAGTTCTCTTCTTGCTGATCATCACCGTCTCGCCATGGCTAATATTGCTGTTGAAGATGACCCCAGGTTCAGGGCATCCAACATTGAATTTCACCTTCCTCAACCTTCCTATACCATCGATACGCTGACTTATATATCAGAGAAGTATCCCGAAAAAGAGTTTGTCCTGATTTGTGGTAGCGATAACCTTCTGTCGTTTTCAAAATGGAAAAATTACGAAGAGTTGCTGAAACGGTATCATCTTTATGTCTATCCCCGGCCGGAAACAAAATCCTCCTCATTTGACAACGACCCCCATATTCATTTCACCCAAGCACCATTAATAGAGATCGCTTCAAGTTTTATCCGTCAGGGAATCAAAGAGGGAAAAAATCTTCGTCAGTTTCTCCCGGAAAAGGTTTGGAGATATCTCTCAGAAATGCATTTCTACGAATGATTTTGTAGGGACACGACATGTCGTGTCCCTACAAAATCATTCATGTCGTGACCTACTTAAAGACTTTCTTTGCAAATCCTTTAATCATCTGCAAGGTCTCTTCGGGAGCTTCAATATAGCCCATATGACCAATATTTCGCAGTATCAGGCATTCTGAGTGTTGCGGCAGGGAAACCATATTCCAAAGCTGTTCAAGAGGGGCTTTTGGATCTTTCAGCCCGATGATGAACAGAACAGGAACATGAATAGATTTCAGCAGTGTTGATTGATTCTTCCGTATTTTCATACCTTCAAGGGCAGCAATGATCCCTTCTTTTGGAATCTCTCTTGCACGTTCTACCAACTTCTTGATTTCTTTTTCGAACTTTCTTCTTGACCCCTGCGGAAAAAGAGAAGGAATGAAGTTGACCACGAAGCCGAAATTATCCTTTTTAACAATGTTAATAGTCCGGACTCGGTTTTTACGATCCTCCGGGGTATCCGGAAAAGGATGGGAATGGAATAAGCAGATCCCTTTCAACATGTCCGGATATTTTGCAGCAAAAGCAAGTGTTACATAACCACCCATTGAATGCCCAACCATCAAACATTTTTTAACTTTAAGCTCTTTCAGCACTTCAAAAACAACATCCGCCTGCAATTCCATAGAATGAACCGATTCTAAAGATTCGCTTTTACCATGGCCGGGCAAATCAATAACAATCACATGGTAAATTTCCGAAAGTTGTTCACGAAAAGAGTCCCATATCTTTGAACTCTCTGAAAAGCCATGAAGCAACACGATCGATTTTCCTTTACCTGATTCAGCAAAGGAAATGTTCTTGTCTTTGAAGGAAATTGTTTTCATTTGGTGATTAATTATCCTCTTAATTCTTCATTAATTTCTCTATCTCCTCCACCGTTTTAGGTATAGGCTTCCCAAGTACCCTTACCCCGTTTTCGGTTACGAGAATATCATCTTCAATCCTGATACCGCCGAAATCTTTGTAGGTCTCTACCTTATCATAGTTGATGAATTCCGCCAATTTATTTTCTTCCTTCCAGATATCGATAAGTTCCGGGATAAAGTATATGCCTGGTTCTATGGTCATCACGAAATTCTTTTGAAGTTTACGACCAAACCGTAAAAATGCAAGGCCAAACTCTTTGCTACGAGTCACTTCGTCGTCGTAACCTACCAGATTTTCTCCCATCCCTTCCAGATCGTGTACATCTAAGCCTAATGGATGCCCAAGTCCATGGGGAAAGAACAACGTATGAGCGCCTTTGTTTACAGCTTCTGCAACATCTCCTTTCATGATTCCCATTGCATTCAACCCTTTGACGATCTCTGTCGCTGCCAGGAGATGGATCTCGCGAAAAGGAACTCCTGGTTTCACAGCAGCAGTTGCAGCAAGATTTGCCTTCAAGACGATTTCATAGATCTCCTTCTGCCGTTGCGAAAACTTTCCGCCAACAGGAACCGTGCGTGTAATATCACTGGCATAGTGAAGAGATGATTCACATCCGGCATCACAAACAAGCATTCTCCCTTCTTCAAGGGTGTTTCCATGATAATGATTATGAAGGGTCTGTCCATTGATAGAAAGGATCACAGGGAAAGAAACAGGACCGGCGTAGGAGAGTGCAATACCTTCAATCACTCCGGCAATCTCTTGCTCAACCACGCCCGGTTTCGCCATTTTCATAGCAGTTGTATGCATGAGCCAGGCAATGTCTATCATCTTTTCAATTTCATTAACTTCAAGATCATCTTTCACCATCCTTAATTTGATCACCGCTTTGATCAGCTCTTCCGAAGCATTGGTTTTGATTTTTGAATGATGAAGGCCCAGCAAATCCGAAAGCCAGATCATGTTCTCTCCCCTGTATGGGGGCAAAAAATGGACTTTCCTGCCTTTTTCGAGTGCGTCTTTGACCAGCAATTCCAACTCTTTCAATGGAGCAGAATGTTCCACTCCAACCTTAGTTGCCTGATCTTTTATGGTCGGCTGTTTCCCCATCCAAATGATATCATCGATGTCAACATCATTACCAAAAATGTAATCAGTCCCTTTGTCAAGATCAATCACCCCGGCGAGATCTGGATGATCCAACCCGAAGAAATAAAGGAAACTGCTGTCCTGTCTAAAACTATATGTATTGGCAGGGTAATTGAAGGCCGACTCCTGATTGCCTGGAAGAAGAATAAGGCCTGCGGACATTTCCTTTCGGAGTTTTGTCCTTCTTTCTGAATAAACTTTTGAGGAAAACATAATTTAGAATGTTTTGAAATGTTGAAAATAATATATAGGTTTTGTCTGATTGAAAAAATTATATTCTAACTTTGGTACAATTAACAAAATTACTTAAAAGCTGGTTATGAATTCTTCTTTCCTTCACTTTTCATCCATTACGAAAAAAATATGGATGGCTTTGTTGGGTTTATTCCTGATGACATTTCTCCTCGTTCATCTCGGAATTAATCTGTGTTTACTGAGAGATGACGGCGGAAAGTGGTTCCGTGACGCAGCTCATTTTATGGGAACAAATTATATCATTAAGATCTTTGAGGTAATCCTTTTCGGAGGATTTTTCCTTCATGTCCTGATAGGAATCATCCTGCAGTTGAAGAATTGGCTTTCAAGGCCCGTCAGGTATAAGGTGACCAACAAAACTACCACCCCTTTTCTCTCAAAATACATGATTTACACTGGTGCCATTGTGCTGACATTTCTTGTCATTCATCTGTTCAATTTCTTTTTTCTCAAGTTGGGATGGGTAAAAAGTCCGGTAAATCCAATTGATGGAACCGAACCTGATTTTGCAGGTGTTGCCAAATACCTTTTTTCACAACCCTCCTATTCCATCTTATATATTGTTTTGATCATCGGACTTGGATTTCATCTCTATCATGCATTCCAGGCGGCATTCCAAACGCTGGGATTGAATCACAAGACCTATACACCTTTCATTAACGGGTTCGGGATCTTTTACTCGATAGTTATTCCTTTAGGATACATCATCATTCCACTTTATTTTCTTATCTGACAGGCATTATGGCTGATTTAAATTCAAAAATTCCAACTGGTCCGCTGGCCGGCAAATGGACAAAGTACAAGGACCATCAGAACCTGGTTAACCCCACAAATAAAAGGAAACTGGATATTATTGTTGTTGGGACAGGCTTAGGAGGTGCTTCCGCAGCTGCTTCTCTTGGCGAAATGGGGTTTAATGTGAAGATCTTCTGTTATCAGGATAGCCCCAGGAGAGCCCATAGCATCGCAGCACAGGGAGGGATCAATGCAGCAAAGAATTATCCTAATGACTGTGACAGCGTATATCGTTTGTTCTACGATACCATCAAGGGAGGCGATTACCGTTCAAGGGAATCTAATGTTTACCGTCTGGCCGAAATAAGTAATAACATCATTGACCAATGTGTGGCACAAGGTGTACCTTTTGCAAGGGAGTATGGAGGTTCACTGGAAAACCGTTCTTTTGGAGGAGCACTCGTTTCACGTACTTTTTTTGCCCGTGGACAAACCGGTCAACAGTTATTGCTTGGCGCTTATGGTGCCCTCAGCCGTCAGATTAAGCTGGGGACTGTGAAGTTGTTCAACCGTCATGAGATGCAGGATCTGGTGATCATCGAAGGAAAAGCCAGGGGAATTATCGCCCGTGATTTGGTAACAGGAAAGCTGGAAAGACATTTTGGTCATGCCGTTGTGTTTGCAACCGGCGGATATGGCAATGTTTTTTATCTTTCTACCAATGCCATGGGATCGAATGTCAGTGCCTGCTGGCAGGTATTCAAAAAAGGCGCATGGTTTGCCAATCCCTGCTTTACTCAAATCCATCCTACCTGTATTCCAGTGCATGGTGATTACCAGTCGAAACTGACGTTGATGAGCGAAAGCCTTCGTAATGATGGACGCATTTGGGTCCCTAAAAACAAAGAAGATGCTGAGAAGCATCGGAAACGGCTTCTCAAGGCAAAAGACATAAAAGAAGAAGATCGCGATTATTATCTTGAAAGAAGATATCCGGCTTATGGGAATCTTGTCCCCCGTGATGTTGCCTCACGTGCAGCCAAAGAACGTTGCGATGCCGGTTATGGCGTTGGGGATACCGGACTGGCTGTATTTCTTGATTTTGAAGAATCCATCAAACGTCTGGGTAAAAACGTCATCGAAGAGCGGTATGGCAATCTTTTCCAGATGTATGAAAAAATAGTCGATGAAAATCCTTATGAAAACCCCATGATGATATACCCAGCCGTGCATTACACCATGGGGGGTATCTGGGTTGATTATGAATTGATGACAACAATTCCCGGGTTGTATGCACTGGGTGAAGCAAACTTTTCTGACCATGGAGCCAATCGGCTTGGGGCCTCTGCTCTGATGCAGGGACTAGCCGACGGCTATTTTGTGCTCCCTTACACGATTCAGAATTACCTGTCCGGTGAAATCAGGATACCAAGGATGTCAACTGATAGACCGGAGTTTGAAGAAACCGAGAACAGGGTGAAAGATAGAATAAAAAGGTTAATGGAAATCAAAGGAACAAAACCTGTCGATCACTTTCATAAAGAACTGGGAAAGATCATGTGGGAATTTGTTGGGATGGGCAGGAATGAAACTGGTTTAAAAAAAGCGATTGAGCTGATTCGTGCTCTGCGTGCAGATTTTTGGAAGGATGTCAGAATTCCCGGGTCGGCAGAAGAACTGAACCCGGAGCTTGAAAAAGCAGGTCGTGTGGCTGATTTCCTGGAAATGGGGGAATTATTGGCACTGGATGCATTGAACCGCAAAGAAAGCTGTGGAGGGCATTTCCGTGAAGAATATCAGACTGACGAAGGTGAATGTCTGCGGAATGACCAGGATTTTATGTATGTTGCAGCCTGGGAATACCTCAAAGAAGGAGAATTTCAATTGCATAAGGAACCACTGAAGTATGAGGAAATTGAAGTAAAACAAAGAATTTATAAATAGGGGTTGGGGGTTAGGAGTTAGCCATTAGGGAATGTAAAATTGATAATATTTATAATGGAGAAGAAAAAAATCGAATCGTATAAAGACCTTTTGGTTTGGCAAAAGAGGATTGAATTGGTTTATGAAATAGAAACACAGTTGGTGATTGCCGTTAATCAGAATTATATTACAAATCAAAATAAGAATACTTTAACTGATAGAATAGACGAACTTGGAAAAATGTTAAATACATTATTAAAAAACCTTAATAACTATTTATAAGATTATCATACACTACCATCTATTTAAAACCATTACCCCTAATGGCTAATGGCTAATTCCTAACACCTAAAAAATGGATTTAACACTAAAAATCTGGAAACAGGAGAATGCAAAATCGAAAGGGAAATTCGTCACATATAAGGTTAGTGAGATCTCCCCGAATTGTTCTTTTCTTGAGATGCTCGATATTTTGAATGAACAACTCATCCGTAAAGATGAGGAGCCTGTAGCTTTTGACCACGACTGCCGGGAAGGGATTTGCGGAATGTGCAGCCTTTATATCAATGGCCGGCCACATGGTCCTGACGATGCTGTGACCACCTGCCAGCTTCATATGCGTAAATTTAAAGATGGTGACACCATCGTCGTTGAACCTTGGAGGGCAAGACCTTTTCCGGTTGTAAAAGACCTGATCGTAGACCGGTCGGCTTTTGATAAGATCATACAGGAAGGTGGCTATGTTTCAGTACTAACAGGTGGTGCTGCCGAAGCCAATCAGATCCTGGTAAGCAAAGTCAATTCTGATCTTTCAATGGATGCAGCAGCATGTATAGGTTGCGGCGCTTGCGTTGCCGCCTGCAAAAATGCCTCGGCAATGTTGTTCGTCTCTGCAAAAGTCTCACATCTGGGACTCCTTCCACAAGGCAGGATTGAAGCAAAAGACAGAGTCAAAAAAATGGTCTCTATGATGGATTCCCTCGGCTTTGGGAATTGCACGAATACTTATGCCTGCGAGGCAGAATGCCCTAAACTCATCTCCCGTTCCAATATTGCCAGGATGAATAGGGAGTTTATTTGCGCTAAAGTTTCATAAAGTATTGAAGGGTTGCCTTCAGAGTCTCATTTCCCATCTACTCTGAAATGCATTTCGAAATCTTTATCTGGCATGAAATTCTTTCTTCTCCAGTAATAAACTGTTGTATCACCAAAGTCGACAGATTTATCCGGCGAAATTGAAAATTGATTAATTTCGATATTCCTCCTAACAACCACACTGTACCGGGCTTCATTAATGGGTTTATTCCAAGATCTTGTCGTAAGTAAGATATACCGTGCGTCAGTCCCATTATGCTTTTGCTTATAGATGACTTTGATCATCTTTTCTGAAAAGGGGAGCAACTTGATGGTGAATCTGGCAACCGTATCAATAATTATCAATTTTAACGCGGTTGACGGATCAGAATTATCATATACCATGATCGTATCAAATGGTTTCCTGATACCATTACTTCTCACCGGATATGAAATTAAAGGAAATATTGTCTGATCGCTGTTGTTCTTAAAGTAATAATCACCATTAACGGTAAAAAAAACAGGATCAATTTCAAAGATGATCTCCTCTTTGAAGAAATTAAAAGTCTGCGCAATAATGGAATTTGATAAAAAAAATAAAGGAAGTAAAAACAGGATTTTTTTCATTCACAGATAATGTAACCCGATTTCAATATCCTGTTTTGTTCAAACACTGTGTAAATATAAGTTCCCGAATTACCAAGCTCAGTTTTTGAAATAGCAATTGAAGCTTGTTGCTCATCTGGTAGTTGAATACCTTTTATCGTTCTTCCTGTAACATCAAAAAGTTTCAATTCAAGACCTTTCAAAGAATGTTCCGAAGTGAAAAAAATCCGGGTTGAAGTGATTACCGGGTTGGGCGCACAAACAACTGTCAAATCTTCAGTAAATGAAGGGGGAATTTTTGAGACCCCAACATAAAATGAGCTGTCGTTAAGATGGATATCCTGTTCCAGGGTTTGGCCAGGTTCCAGATTGTAGGAGAACTGTGTGCATGAAAGATTCGTAAAATGAGACCAGGAGCCATAATAGTATCCAGAACCATCCTGATTCCCAATTTTATTAATTGCGGTATCTCTTGCAAGAACATGAGTTGTATAATAACCCTGACCATCAAATGTAAAAACCGATAGTGGAAAATATAAGCACCATGGATCGTCGTTATAAGTCTGCGCTTCAATATTAGGGTATAAGGCAAAAGAACGATCATCCAGTGAATAGTTAATAAGACTGTCACGAAAATCATAAAAACGTCCATGAATAGTGGCAGTTGCACCTGTTGTATCATTTTCCATTCCCAATGAAGGAACGTTGTCTAAATAAAAATATAACGGGAATCCATGCATATGTTCTCTCATACAAATTGACTGGCCACTATTCAGAACCGGAATCCCACAATTTGGATAACCATATACAAGTTGATGTTCATAAACTGAATTAAAACCCATCCCCGCAATAGATGGATTTAAGTAAGTATATAAAATTATTGTATCCTGATTACTATTAATCGATACGGGATTGAGATAGTTATTGATGAGAATTAGGGAGTAAACATCACCAGGGAAATACGATAGTTTTGACCTGCCTAAATTTGACCGGATTACAATACTATCAATATTAGGCCCCGATTGGTATAAAGCTGGGATATCAATCTCAATTTCTATAACCCAATCACCATTATTGTCAGGAAAATAAACTTCTGAGATAAATGCTTGTGGAGGAGGAGTATAAATTGGATTAGCTTTTACTTCCGTAACAGAAATAATGAAAAACATGGCTAAGATTAACAGTAAATTCCTTTTCATAATGAGGCATTTTTTATTTGAAACATAATTTAAAGGACACTATAATAAAATAAGTGAGTAAATTTATTAAAATTATTATCAATTAATGCATCTGTTGAAAAATATTTAATACATCTTAAAAAAACGTACTTGAATCTTATTCTCCGTTCCAATATCAGAATGAACCGGGAGTTTATTTGCACAGAAGTATGATTCCATTTAGAATCAAATCTCTGATTTCTTTTTTACTTTTAATGCATACAGTAAATAAACATGATTACTGCTGGAATATACCAATGAGTAATTTTTCTCTAAAGTATTTTTCAGATCCTGGTTGTTTTGTTCATTTATCCTTCCAGTATAACCATAAATAAAGATGTAGTCGATTTTCCTCGTGAATCTGGATTTAGAATTGCTTTTCCACCAAAGGTTCTTAATATTCTCTCTATCCCCAAATAGATATTTTGGTAAATTTCCCTCTTTATATACAAGTGGAAACCATTTCAATTCCGCCTCAAAATTGCTGGTAAAAACAACTGAATTATTTACACCTAAATAATCAGGAACATGGCCTAGCATCCAATGATCCGTCCAGTCAATCCTATAAACAATGGTTTCCTTCCGAATATTTGGGGCGACTTTGTTAATCTCATAAGCATAATTGGCTAAATCTTTGTAAGATGGATAATGTTCTTTGATAAGCCACACATTCACACCAAAAGTTGCTATTACTAACAAAAGATAAAACCATTTTGATATGGATTGAATAGAGAGCCAGGTTATCAAGAAAATAAAGAAAAGAAGGCAAAGCCTCTCACTCATCATCCCGGCACTGGCTCCATCAGGGATAATAAAAAGCAATGCCAAAATAAAAAAAGAAAATAGTAAAATTAAATCTGTCACAAATAGGCCATCTTTTAATGCCGAAAAAAAACTGATTTTATTAGTCAGACTTCTCCTTATTTTTTTTACTCTCACAATTATTGAATAAAGTACGATTGCCCCAAAGATTAAAGTAAAATACTGAGATATTTTTGATTCTAAACTGAAATTAAATAAAACTAATGGTTTGACATTTGTAACCCACATTAATAATTCATGGAATGAAAATCTTTCATGACTTGAATTTATGGTAATCTTCACTAAGAAATTTATCATCAATATTAAGCCTGGAATACTTGCAATAAATAATACTCCTGCTTTTTTAAGAAGATTTATAGCCAACGTCTTACCGGTCCCGTAATTTTTTATACAAATTCCAATAAGAATAAGGGAAATCAACATTTCTAAAAATCCAAAGACAAGGATGTGTGAAAAAAAAGTCAAGGTCAATAAGAGGGAAAAGAGGAAAATTTGCCTGGCATAGAACTTCCCTTCGTTCTTGTACCAATAACCAAATGTAAAAAACATAAAAATAAAAGAGATGCAAAAATTAAAAAAGCCGGCCTCGAATAAATATGTATAGGTAAAAGGGAAAATCAGGTAAACCAAATTTCTTTGCGAAGTAGAAATAGCCTTAATCATGTACCTGAAAGAAATAGGCAGAAATACAAGAAAAGAAAGAATAAATATTTTTTCGGTAAGTGCACCATTGAATACAAGACTAAGAATTAACAATATGATATGACCTGTCCAATTCGGAAGAATCACTGGGTTAAATCTAAACAAAGAATTAACAAGAGGAGAATTCCCGAAGATAAGGTCTTTGATAAGGGTCGCATTGTACAAATGAGATGGGCCATCTATCGTTAAAAAATATTTTAATGATAGAACGGGGATTGTGTTTATTACCACGATAAAATAAAAAAACAAATCCTCTTTAGAAACTACGTTTCTTAATTTTAGCGAATCAAATTTAAGCATTGTCCGGTTTTTTCAGGTTTGAAAAAGTAAAAGTTATTCTTGGTTTAATTTACTTTGATCGACAAACAATCAGATTGTCTCCACAAATGATGATTACTTGGGTTCTTAAATAATATATCATTATATCCATAACGGAAAGAAACAGATATTAGTAAAAACAGGAAATAGATGTTAACCTTTTTCTCTATGCTGCATCATAATATATTGGGAACAAACTTACAAAATTTAATGAATTATTTACATTCATATCGAGATCTGAAAAAATCGTGCAGGAGACTATGCAAGTTTTATTGTCACACGTCACAATACTTTCCACTGCCTCACTTTCACATTTTCCTATATGGTTCCTGCGCCCTTCCTGCGCCCTTTCTGCGACTTTCCCGTCTTCTGGCATTAACATACCAATAGTCAACCATCGTATAACCCAGTTTCAAGGTAACAACCAAAAATTGCACTTAAAACTTCACACTTTGCTCTTTGCACTCCGCGAGAAAGTGATGCTGGAACAATTAACCTTTTTATTCACCTTGCGGATATTATCAGGTCTGTCTATATTTGCGAAAATTTAAAAACAATCCCGGTATGAAGGGAATAAAATACCTTCTTTTACTTTTTGTCCTTTGCCTTGTCGGCCTGCACCTTGCTCAACGGTCTTTAATTATTTTTAAACAGTCACCATTGATTGGAGTGGCCGACACTACAAAACGCCCTGTTTTAAGCTGGAATACTTATTTTAACCAGGAATTTCAGCCTGTTTTGCAGAAGTTCTTGGAGGAGAAAATGGGATTTCGACCTATGCTGATCAAACTCAGAAATCAGTTTGATTATTCCGTTTTCAATTATACTCAGGCTCCCGGCGTAGTCATTGGTAAAAACGGAATGTTGTTTATAGAATCTTATATCCAGAATCGTAAGGGTTCTGTATTTAAAGGAAAAGCACAAATCAGGAATGAGGTCAGACGATTGAAATTGATCCAGGATGAATTAAAAAAGCACAACGTCGATTTCATTCTCATCTTTGCCCCAGGGAAAGCAACATTCTATTCTGAATTGATCCCCGATCATTACAAGCAACGGCCTGTTACAAATTACCAAACTTATATTAATGACCTGACAGGTTCGGGCATCAATTTTATAGATATGAATGCCTGGTTCCTGAAGCTGAAAGGAAAGACAAATTACCCCCTCTATCCTCTAAACGGAACACATTGGAGCACATATGGTATTGGTCTTGCCGCCGATAGTATGTTCCGGTACATTGAGAAACTGAGAAATATTGAGTTGCCAGGTTTTTCATGGGATCAGGTTACAGTGTCTGATTCTATGCGATATGCCGACAATGATGTTGGGGAATTGTTGAATCTGTGGCATCCTTTAAAACCTATTCCCATGCCATATCCACATTTTATTTATAAACAGGAAGGAAAAACAAGACCCAATGTGGTAGCGATTGGCGATAGCTACTGGTGGGGATTTACCGGTACCGGTGTTACTGCAAACGTATTTGCAAAAGATCGTTATTGGTTCTACTTCCGGGATATGAAAGAAAATGAGCAGCCTGCCGGACTGGTTGCCGATGCCAACCTGAAAGAACAGTTATTCAGCCAGGATCTGGTGATCCTGATGGTGACCGAAGCTACATACATGCTATTTCCTTACGGATTTATCGAGAGTTTCTATGAAAAATGTATGCCGGCTTCGGCCGAGGTTCTGCAAATAAAGCTGGAACAATATATAGTGAAGATTAAAAACGATCCTGCCTGGTACCAGAGTATTATGGAAAAAGCAAGAACGAGTGGTCATAGCATAGAGGAACAACTAAAAATGGATGCACAATTCATGGTTGATCAGGAAGAAAAAAAATAACAAAACATGGCCTTTAACAGTAGTTTATTTCTTTTGTATTTCCTGCCGGTATTTCTGGTGGGTTATTTCCTCTTACCGGGGAAATCGAAAAATTGGTTTTTATTAATTGTCAGTGTCCTTTTTTATTCCTGGGGCGCTCCAAAATTTCTCCCCATATTAGCCTTATCTGTAATCCTCGATTATATTCTTTTGCGGGAGATGATTCGTCATGAAGGAAGAGTACGAACCATAATTTTCTGGCATTCAGTGATACTAAATCTTGGATTACTCTTGTATTTCAAGTACATGAATTTCTTTTTCATTCAGCTAAATACAGGCCTTGGACTCTTCCATATCCCGGCTGCAAAATGGGTGGAGGTGGATTTACCCATTGGGATATCCTTTATCACTTTCCAGAAACTCTCTTGTGCATTTGATGTTTATAAAAAAACTTTCCCTGGTTTCAAACGTTTTGCAGATTATTCTCTCTATATTTTTATGTTTCCTCAACTTCTTGCCGGTCCTATTGTAAGACCAGGCCAAATTGCAAGTCAGATCACAGACCGGGCAGGCACCAGTTACATTGATCATAAACTCAATGGATTCTACCGGTTTATCATTGGATTGGCCAAAAAAGTCCTTATTGCCGATGTCCTGAGCATGACAGTCAATGCAATTTTTAATCTGCCCCCTTCTGAACTTTCCACAGGCATCGCCTGGATGGGTGCAATTACTTATTCCTTCCAGATCTATTTCGATTTTTCAGGGTATTCCGACATGGCAATAGGTCTTGCACTTATGCTTGGTTTTAAACTTCCGGAAAATTTCAATAGCCCTTATCTCTCTCGCAGTATTACCGAATTTTGGAGACACTGGCACATTACGCTTTCCCTTTGGTTTCGCGATTATGTTTTTCTTCCACTGGCTTATAAAACCTCAAGAAAAATGCCAAAAGAACGTTATGCCGGTTTCAGGGCCGATAAAGTGATCTACCTCATCGCCACTTTTATTACCTTTCTTCTTTGTGGCTTTTGGCATGGAGCCGCCTGGACATTTATTATATGGGGCGTTTACCAGGGTATTTTCCTTATTTGCGACCGGTTATTCTTGTTACGCTACCTAAAAAGGATTGGGCAAGTGCCGGCAACAATAATAACGTTTTTACTTCTTACTATTGGCTGGGTGATATTCAGGGCTACTTCACTACACATGGCCTTCATTTATCTTGGAAAAATGTTCTCATTCTCCGGAGGGATAAATGACATATGGCTTCACCCTAAATTCTGGACCGTATTTATTCTGGCCTTCATCTTCTCTTTCTGGAGTGGAATTAAAAAAATCGAAAAATGGGTAGATCGTGTTTACCATTCACCTTCCAATGTCACCTTGATCATCATGACGATCCTGTCAATTCTTCTGCTAATCATATGTGAAGCAAATATAACGGCTGCAGGGTTCAGCCCCTTTATCTATTTCAGGTTCTGATGAATCTTATGATTCAATGATAATCTGGTACTTATCCAATAACCCAATGATACCTGACAAAGAAAATTTTGCCTTTTTTATTCTGTTTAACTCAAGGTCAATAGAATAATTATATGCAGTAAGGAAATCAACTTTTTCTAAAATTGTTTGTTGAAACACGGATCTGGCTAAATCACAATCTTGAAATTCAGAAGCCGTCAGGTCAGCATAAGTAAAATCCACCTCTTTAATCGAACACTCTTTAAATATCGTTTTGGGGATCTTTTTTTTATAAAAAGTCGAATAATCTAAGGAGCATTTCTCAAAATAAAATGAAAGAAGAAAGTCCTTGCATCTCGTAAAATCAATCCCCAATAATTTGCAACCGGTAAAAATTACTGATTTTAAACCCGTGTTGTTAATTTTTACCATGCTAAAATTGCAATCTATGAATTTGCAATCTGTAAAATCACTATCGGAAAAATTGCTTTTTAAAAAGTTACAGCCAGTGAATATGCAGGTTTCAAATTCATTATTTGACAAATTATGACCGGTATAATCAGCCTTGTGAAAAGTCATTTTTTCTTGAAGTATCTTACCCAATCTTCCTTTAAATTTTACAGGTTAATGACACGGGAAAAGTCTTCACGAAGATACGGTTTCACAAAAAAGAAATGAGTATTGAGTAAATAATTATTACTCAATACTCATTATTAAGTTAAAGTTCAATGGATTATTTTATGACTACTATTCTTCCTGAAGTATAAAAATCGTCAGCCTTGAAAGAGTAGATATAGGTTCCTGACGATAAAGCACTCACATCAACCGGAATTTTGTAGCTTCCGGAACCATAAGAATCGTCAGTCAACACACTTATTTCCTGACCGAAAACTGAATAGAGCCTGATGGTTACATTTGCAGGCTTGTTTAATCTGAATCCTATGTTGGTTCTATCATTAGCAGGATTAGGAAAAGCACCTTCCAATGTAACAATATCTGATTGGTGGTTTTGTGCGACACCTGTATAAGTGCTGTATTCAGCATCAAACATAGAAACACCATTGCCCCCAGTTCTTTCTGCATTCCAGACATTGGCCACTTTGGTTACTACCGGGTTGATCTGAACCTTTGGGTAAGGATTTTCGAGGTTGGGATTATCGTTATAACCACTTGAAATTACGTTCCAGGTGTTGGGATTTTCAAGGTTCATGTCATTAACAATATAGGGAAGTTTTTCTGTGGTGAAATCATAATAAGTAACAAGGAAATTATTATATCCCGGGTCAAAATTGATATCACTTTGTAACTCATTATCATTACTAACAGCAACATTCAGGCGTTGCCAGTTCGTGGTGCTAACAGCCTGCAGGTTATAGAAGCCTATGACATCCCAGTCTGGTCCTGCAGACCAATACCTGTCAAAAAGGACAATTTCTGAAAGATTGCTCATATTATTGTTAATGCTATTAAACTGAGTCGCAATCGTTGGGTTACGACAACCATTCAAAGAATAGCTGTCAAGGCTGTCCAGCTTTATCTTATTAACAATCGGGCTATAAATGTGAGGATTCGTGTATGCAGCCATGATGTGTCCCTGGGTTGCTGTAGAAGTTTCAAACTCTTCCCAGGCAACAAAATATCTTCCATAATACCAGGCTGTACAAGCTCCATAGGATATTGCAACATTATGACAATAATTACTTGTGGCAGCCACAACATTACGACTCCCAATAGTATAACCTCCATCACTTGAAGTAAGAATAATTGCCGAATCATAAGGATTCCCCCATTTTGCGTAGATTATACCAATGCTATATGGTGAACTTCCCGTAGATGGATACCGGTAATCAGAAGCAATGGCAACATCATAAATCGTATGAGAACCGTTACCTTCAACAAAAAATTCGTCCTCATCAATGCCAGTCTGGGGATCTATCCGATCACACCAAACATTATAGTCACTGGATTGATCTTCATACACTCCTGCAACAAATAATTTAAGGTTTGCTAAATTGTTTCCTGCAACAACAATACTGGCTGCATTGTAAGATCCGACGGCAGAGAAATCAAGTAAAACAGTCCAGGTAACCCCATCATCAGTAGATCTTAAAATCGTCATCCCAGCTACACCACTGGCAGTATTATGAGTGTAAACTGCATATAACCATCCATTAAAGGCGACTGAAACATGAACGTTTCTCTGATCCTCAGAGGAAATGTTATTAATCATAATATCTTTGCCATAAGACATCGAATTGGGCCCTTTATAAGGGATGAATGATGATGTTCCTTTCCCATTCTCCGCATTCATCCACAAAACGCATAGAAGAAAGCAGCAGGTCAAAAATGAAGTAATGGTTTTTTTCATGTTTTTTGGTTTTTTGTTTATAACTAAATTTTGCGTTACAAATATAATAGGTTACAATAAATTTTCTTTTAAAAGAAAAATAAATTTTTAATACTAATTCAAGAAGTCGGGAGAAATAATGATCTGGATTAAGGCTGTTTTTTGATAAAGATTGATTAGTGATTGCATTTATTTAGGCTGAAAACCCATAAATTTGCTTAAAATTATGGCATAGATCATGCAGTTTAGTGAAATTATTGGACAAGAGGTGATCAAGAAAAAACTGATCCAGACAGTTTTGGATCAACGGGTTAGTCATGCCCAACTGTTTTTTGGTCCGGAAGGCAATGAGAAACTGGCATTGGCCATTGCATACGCACAATTTATTAACTGTCAGAACCGCAGTTCCGGTATTCACCCTGATTCTTGTGGCATCTGTCCTTCATGTGTCAAATATCAAAAACTTGTTCACCCTGACCTGCATTTCATTTTTCCCATCTCCACGACAAAGAAAATAACACGGAAACCAAAAAGCAATGATTTTCTTGAAGATTGGAGAACCTTTCTCATTGAAAACGATTATCATGTCAACCTTCATGAATGGTATGATTTTATAGGTATGGAGAATAAGCAGGGGATCATTAATGCCGATGACTGCAATGAGATCATTCATACCTTGAGCTATAAAAGCTATGAATCCGAGTATAAGGTGATGATCTTGTGGATGGTGGAGAAGCTTTATTATGCAGCAGCTCCTAAGATACTGAAGATTTTAGAGGAGCCACCTGAGAAAACCCTCTTTATTCTCATTACTGAAGATCCTGATCAGGTGATCAATACCATAAGATCTCGTACATTATTGGTTAAAATTCCCAAAATCGGTATAACTGAACTTTCGGTTTATCTAAGAGATAATAAAGGAATAGGGGAAAGGGAGGCGGGTATTATTGCGAGACAATCATTCGGGAACATTAAACAATGTCTGAACCGACTGCAGCACATTGAAGAAGACCAATTTAACTTTACTAACTTCAGAAAGTGGATGCTGCTCTGTTTTGATTATAAAGTTGTTGAACTGGTGGGATTTTCTGGCGAACTGGCCAGGATTGGACGGGAGAATCAGAAAGATTTTCTTTTGTATGCTCTCAAAGTAATCCGCAATTGTTCTACTCTTGTTTATGGAGAGGAGGTACAGGTGATGGCAGAAGGAGAGGAACTGAAATTTTTAAAAAAGATTTCAGCTTATATCAATTCTTCCAATTACATTCGATTCTCCGAATTATTCAATTCCGCGTTGTATCATGTGGAACGGAATGCCAATCCCCAGACATTATTCCTTGATGTCTCGATGAAAGCAGCAGCTTTATTTCAGGAGGTCAGGAAAAAGTAAACCTGGAATGCTAATGCATTTTTATGTAACTTTGTATTATGGATTCTGAACCTAACGATAGTAACCCTAAGAACCTAATCCCGGCAGCAAACCCATTTTTTTCACGTGGATGCTGTGAAATTCCAAAACTTTATCATAAGAATGATAAGGTATTTCAACATAATTGTAGTAAATTCGATACTCATGACTGGCTTAACGATTTACCATTGCCAGAGGGATTTAAAGTGATTGACATCGTTGAAGTGCAGTTTAAAAACAATAGGAAAGATTTTTTCCGTCTGCCTTCAGATCTTACAGTTGAAGTTGGCGATATTATTGCCGTTGAGGCGTCTCCAGGTCATGATATTGGCATCGTTAGTTTGTCTGGAGAAGTTATTCGTTTCCAGTTGCGTAAGAAAAAAGTTGACCCCCGTCAGCCTGATATGAAGAAAGTTTATAGGAAAGCCCGTCTCACAGATATTGAAAAATGGGTTGCTGCAGTTGAAAGTGAAACGTCCACAATGTACAAGGCCCGTGAGATAGCCATGCAATTAAATCTACAGATGAAGATCAATGATGTGGAATACCAGGGCGATAACACCAAGGCTATTTTCTATTATACCGCAGAAGACAGGGTCGATTTTCGTGAATTGATCAAACTTCTTGCAGAAGAGTTCAAGGTGCGGATCGAAATGCGTCAGATCGGGGCACGACAGGAAGCCAGCCGTCTTGGCGGCATTGGCTCCTGCGGCAGGGAACTTTGTTGTTCAACCTGGATGAACGACTTCCATTCTGTTACAACCAACTCGGCACGCATACAACAACTTTCAATGAATCCGCAAAAATTAGCCGGACAATGCGGAAAGTTGAAATGTTGCCTTAATTACGAGTATGAAACTTACCAGGAAGCATTAAAAGGATTTCCGGATGTGGAAGTGGTTCTAAAAACCCGTAAAGGCGATGCCATTCACCAGAAAACTGATATTTTCAGAAAACTGATATGGTACACTTATGTGAACGACCTCTCAAACTTTATGGCAATTCCGGTTGAACAGGTCATCAAAATCATCGATGATAATAAAGCTGGAATTATCCCGGAGAAACTTGAAGATTTTGCGCACATTGCTGAACCAAAAGCTGATTTTGAAAACGTCCTGGGTCAAGATGATCTTACCCGTTTTGATAACTTATAAACCTGTTTTTGAAAATATACAAACATGATTCTTGACCGGAACCTTAATTTCCTTTCCCTGTTTTTACTGTTTTTTCTTCTGGTTTCATGCGATGCAAAAAGGTTCTATGAAGAAAATAAAAGTATCGAAAATGGCGTTTGGCTGAGTAACAATAATCAACCTTTTATCGTAAATATAGCTGATACTTTGGCACGATACAACATGTATTTAAACATCAGAAATGATGGTATGTATCCTTTCACAAACCTTTATCTCTTCATTCATACTACACTTCCCGGAGGTAAGACTGCCATTGATACTGTGGAATGCCAGTTAGCCAATCCCAATGGAAAATGGTATGGATCAGGTCTCGGAAGTTTGAAATTCAATCAGTTTCTCTTTCAAAAGGAAATGGTTTTCCCACGGAGAGGGATTTATCGCTTTGAACTTGAACAAGCCATGCGGATGAAAGAACTTAAGGGAATCAGGGATGTTGGTATCAGAATTGAAAAACAAGCCAGATAGTTGAAAATGCCGGTAAAAAAACATTCAATTTCTCCCAAGACTCAAAAAAAGTTCATCAAAGGATTCTGGATCACTGGTGTAAGTTTGATCCTATTCATTATTCTTCTATTTCTATCAATTTCTTTTGGAATATTTGGAAAGATGCCAAGTTTTGAGGAACTTGAAAATCCTAAAAGCAACCTGGCCACTGAAATCTATTCTTCCGATCATGAGACCCTTGGCAAATATTATATAGAGAACCGTTCAAACATTCATTACCATGAACTATCGCCCAATGTGATCAATGCCTTAATTGCAACTGAAGATTCAAGATTTGAAGAACATTCAGGTGTGGATATTAAGGCCATTTTTCGTGTTGTATTTGGGATGTTCACTGGCACGAATAAAGGAGGTGGTAGTACTATTTCACAGCAACTTGCAAAAAATTTGTTCCCGCGAAAAAAAGACAGGAATTTTTTCGAAACAGCCATCATTAAATTTAAAGAATGGGGTACAGCCATAAAACTGGAACGTGACTACTCAAAAGATGAAATTCTTGCTATGTACCTGAATACGGTTGATTTCGGGAGTCAGGCTTTTGGTATTGAATCGGCTTCAAAAACATACTTCGATAAAGAGCCAAAAGATTTGAAAACTGAAGAAGCAGCCCTTCTCATCGGAATTCTCAAGGCACCTTCATGGTTTAGCCCTATCCGGAACACGCAAAGAGCTCTGGAAAGAAGAAATACTGTTCTTGGCCAAATGAAAAAGTACGATTACCTGACCGGGAAACAATATGATTCCTTGAAATCTCTGCCCATGGACATGTCACATTACCGGATTCAGGACCACACTGCAGGATTAGCTACATATTTCAGGGAGTATCTTAGAGGTGTTCTAAATGACTGGTGTGCAAATCACCAAAAAGATGATGGAACTCCGTACAATCTTTACCGGGACGGATTAAAAATTTATACCACTATTGATTCGCGAATGCAACAATATGCCGAGGAAGCTGTTAAGGAGTATCTTGGGAAAGAACTTCAGCCTTCATTTTTCAAGCATTGGAAAGGAATCAAAGATGCACCTTTTGTGTTTGATAAAAACAAAACAAAAGAAATTCAAAATCTTATGCTACAGGCAATGCGCCGTTCAGACCGGTATTTCCATCTGAAAAGCCACAATGTGACAGATGCCCAGATAATAAAAAACTTCAATACCCCTGTTAAAATGACTGTTTTTTCCTGGAGGGGAGACATTGATACTGTTTTGACACCTTTGGATTCTATTCGGTATTATAAATTTTTGTTGCAATCAGGGGTAATGTCGGTTGATCCTCATACTGGGTTTGTGAAAGCTTACGTAGGGGGGATTGATTACCGCTATTTTCAATATGATCACGTGAAATTCGCCAAACGGCAGGTAGGATCTACTTTCAAACCCTTCCTCTATACGCTTGCCATGCAGGAAGGGGAGTCTCCTTGTACCCTCTATCCGAATGTTCAACCAGTAATTGAACTGCCCAATGGAGATATATGGGAACCAAAAAACGATAGTAAAGAAAGACTCGGTGAAGAAGTTTCACTGAAATGGGCACTGGCTTATTCAAATAACTGGATATCCGGCCAACTGATGAAAAAATATTCACCCCAGGATGTAATACAAATTGCCCACAAAATGGGCATAACCAGTGATATTCCTGCAGTTTATTCAATTGCACTGGGTTCAGCAGATCTGACCCTTTATGAAATGACAGGTGCAATGGGAACCTTTGCAAATAAAGGCGTTTACGTTGAACCAATCTTTGTGACCAAGATTGAGGATAAAAATGGAAATGTGCTGGAGGCTTTTGTCCCCAAACAAAATGAAGCCATCAGTGAGGCAACAGCTTACCTAATGATCATGCTCATGAAAGGGGTTGTTGAAAGTGGTACTGGAACACGCCTGAAAACAAAATATGGTTTCGATAACCCGGTGGCAGGTAAAACAGGAACTTCCCAAAATCAATCCGATGGATGGTTTATGGGCATTACACCTGACCTTGTTACCGGTGTCTGGACCGGATGTGATGACCGGGCCGCACATTTCCGCACTCTCGACCTCGGACAAGGCGCTAATATGGCCTTGCCAATTTGGGCATATTACATGCAAAAAGTCTATGCCGATCCTCTACTCCGTATTTCCAAGAGAGATTTTGATCCTCCTTCAAAACCCCTAAACGTTGAATTTGATTGTGATAAATACCAGGCACCGAAAAAGAAAAAGAAAATTAATGTTGATGACTTTTAATAAATAAAAGTCCTCCTTTCCCTGAATATCTTATTCAATCGTCATTTCATAGATTTCCCCTACAATATCATTCTTTGGAAAAGGGATATTATCCTGTTGATATGGTGAACCGACCCACCATCTGGTGTTGTGAAATTCCTGGGTGATTACCATCAGCATTTGATTGTTAGGAATCGAAGTATTTGTGTTGTTCAAATAGCCGACGATCCTGAGTTTGTCTTTGGAAGGCCCAATACGCCAAATGATTTCTGTAGGCTCCCAATCTATCTGAAAATAATAGTAGGGGGAACCAAAAAGTTCATCATCGGATTCAGGACTTTTTTCAGTAATCGCTCGATATGTTTTGTCCCATCTATGAGCCCAGAATGTCTTTCCTTTATAAGATATGGATTGACAACCATCTTTGAATTCGCTTGGCTCCCAGCAAGCCATATCCCAATTTGTACAACAAACTTCTATTTTATCATCATCGGCAAGGATCTCTTCCGGGAATGGGACATTCCAGTTCCCCAGTCGGTTCTGATCATCTATTCCATTGTTGTAAGCAGGCGGCAATATGTATGATGGACAATAAGGAACAGTTTTCAAAATCTCAAAATCGATCTCGGAATAACCTACATTTTTTACCCTTTTATCATTTGAACCACCATAATAATTGGCCATATACCCTTCTTTGTTACAATCACGGCGCAAGTTCCAGTCTGCCTGTCCTTGAGTGATCAACCAAATTGCATTGGTCAATCCATTCCATAAGTTATTCCGGTTTAGCAACTCCGTAAGCTTTGCCTTCACAGTCCATTTCCCATAGGTGAAACCATTACGTGAACAGATACCCACATTCTCCTTTGCCCATTTTCCATATTCGCACCCCGGGTTTTTTATTACAATCTTGTGATTGGTTGGATCGGAAGAAACAGTCTTACATGGATCTTTACTGACTGTTGGGATAGTTCCTATCAATTCTTCTTTTGTAAAAAAATGACGGTTCCAATTATAATCCATTTTTGAGTAATTATCTTTTAAAACATCAGCTATTACCGGGATGTTATTGAACCGTGTGGAAGGATCAATATAATGACCGAATTGTTCAAAAGCAGCCAAATGATAAAGTGATGAATCCTTTCCACAAGTCTTACAATAATATTTTGTAGCATGTTCAGGATCAAAGATTTCATTATGAATATAAATTCCTGCGCCAAGGTCAGGTTTTGCAATTACTCTCAAAAAATCTGGTGACTTTTGCACAATGATATTTTTCAGCTTTTTTCCATCTCCGTGAAGAAAATAAAAATAAGGATGTATAAAAGATCCATTTTCAACGACAGAGATGTTCTGAATACCCTTAGGAATCTTATTCCCCTTAATGTTATCAGCAGTCGTCACAACCAAAAGAAAACTGTAACTTCCAACACGGGGATTGCGTTTCCACCGATCATTCTTCTCATTTGAATAATAACGTTGTTCATTTCGCGGGTTCCCAACAATCCGGAAATGATCAGTGATTGGGTGAAAATTATTATCTGCAGGAATTTCATCGGTTTCCTTAAAAGTGTTGCCAACATTTTCCCAGCTACCATAAAAATTCTCCCATGCATAAATATTTTGCTTTAACGTATCAAATTCATCCGTTTCAGGAAACTTATAGGACTCATTCTGATAGAAAATCTTATAACAGAATTTCTGTGGGATTTTACTGATATTCTTTATCGAGAAAGAAAACTCAAATTGCCCTTCTTTAATCTGGTTTAATGTTGGAATGATAAATCCTTCATCGATGGCATTGGAATAATCAAGCACGATAAATTTACAGGAATGCTCTATATGGGTTTCATTACCAGAAGAATCGATGTGCCAGTTAGCCATTGGAATAAAATCACGTACGATAAATTGTTCAGAAACAGTCTCTATGGACCTTGGGGCATTGCTGCAGCTTATCAAATAAGAAGAAATCATTCCCACCATGGAAAGAAAAATCAATAAACAGATGAGTTTCGTATATTTCATTTTGTGAAATAGGTTAACTTAGATTATCATTTTTGAGTATTCTTGAAAGTATATACCTGGATAGCATCCGGCAAGTCAGGAAGTTCGATAAATTTTTGGGATTCATGCCCTTTAGTCGTCTCCTTTTGATGATTCTTCCCTATCACAAGAAGCGAGGTTTTGCCTGGTGTAATCAGTGATGAAGAGAAGAGTCTTAGAATTTCAAAATATTTAGGGTTGAAATCTTTTTCATAACCTGTAAAATCCATGTTGGCAATTACCTGAAATGTGGAATCATTAAATCCAATCTCCTTGAGATCATAACGCCAGTCTCGGTTGTAGCGAAATACTTTCACTCTTCCATTTTTCTCGAATTGACCGGTCAGAAATTCATCTGATGGTTTCAGCGTATCCCTGCCAATGGTTTTTCCCAGGCTTTGTTTGTCCTTTAAACAGGAAATAAACGATAATGTAGCCGGATTGAATCTCAAGAGTGACCATGAATAACCTGACTTTTTATTTCCAGAGACAGTCAACAAGAGGTCTTGCTGGTATTTCTGGAGAAACCGTCCAGCTGTGATCTTCACCTCCCCCTGCGTCGAACTCCATTGTTTGACTGTATTGCCATCACCCCAGGCCATTAACGAAAATGGTTCTTTTTTACCTATATTTAACTTGAATACTTTCCAGGAACCATCTGCCGCCACTGTCAGTATCTCTGTCATCCTTGTTCCTTCCAGATCACAAGCGATTAGGTGAGAAGCACCGGAAAGAAAAGGATTATTTTTTGTCTTCAACAAACAGTTAAATGTTGTTTGTGAATTAGCAGAACAGCCATTCCTGACCTTCTCAAAAGCTCCAACCAATAATCCATTTGGGCCGTAAAGCAGCAATTGCATTGAGCCTCCATCGGAGAAATAGCCATGGATGATTTCGGACGATTTAAAGTAGTCTTGTAAATTGGAAGAGATGAGTAGATCGATTTTTCGGAACTCATTATTTTCTTTACAAAATGTGAAAAGTTCAGTTTTACCTCTTTTATTGATCGCCAGAAGATCCTCTGTTTCCATGCTCCCGGAAATAAAATGGCCTGAAAAGATTCGGTCAAATGGACTGATATCCCCTGCTCTAATTTTATCCTTATTTATCAGAAAAGATGAATTCGCATTGTTGATTTCTTCTTTCCCAAAAAAATGAAATGGATAAGGTGGTGTATTAAATTTTTGTATAAAAGGTGCTCCATGACTTAAATCAACTAAGGTAGAATCTCCTCTGCGAGGCTTCGGGCTACCAAAAACGATATAAAAATCATCTAATAAGATGTCTGTACTACTGTTGTTCCAGAAATAGAATACCAGTTTTGAATCAGGTTTAAACGAAACATCAGAAAGATCAAACATCCCGCTTATTTTAAACCATTTTCCACGTGGTATTTCATGTCCACTAACTGTAACGGCTTTCCAGCAAATATTAATGCTCCCATTACTTCCTGCAAATACAAAATTCCCAAGCGGGTCATTCTTCCCGGGAAATACATAAACCCATGCGCTGATTGAAATTGCCCCGAGATTTTCCAGTCCGAGTTCACTGGCTTTCCTTTCAATGGAAAAACTATAACTGTTTTTGCCGAATGCTTTTGTGGAATAGTGACCTGTATGGGCAATGCCTTTGTATATCCTTCCATCATTTGCAGATTTAGGATCCATCTCAAAATCAAAATACAATGTATGAGGAACAAATGAACTGATTGAATCATGGTTAACAAACTCTGTTTCAGTTGTGCCAGTGACTTTGAAAAATCTGCTCAGTGGAAGATAACGCACACTGAATATGATCACAACAACGATGATGATGATAATTCCAGAGAAAATGATGATCCTTTTATGACTTTTTTGCATGGCAAAAGTTTAGGATAGAATAGAAAGACAAAACTAATCAAAATACAAATTCTTATTACCTTTGAAAAATCAATCGTTCATGAATATTGATAAGAAAATGATAGCAGTTATCATTCCATCCTATAAAGTCAAAGAGTCTATCCTTGCCGTTATTTCGAAAATAGGGCCTGAAGTTGCAAAAATTTATGTAGTGGATGATGGTTGTCCTCAGGGAACCGGAAAATTTGTTAAAGAAATTTGTGAAGACCATCGGGTCGAGGTGCTGTTCAATCCTTCTAACCTCGGTGTTGGCGGAGCAGTAATGACTGGCTACAAAAAAGCATTAGCGGATAACTGCAGGATCATGATAAAAATTGACGGGGATGGGCAGATGGATCCTTCATTAATTCCCAGGTTTATTGATCCGATTCAAAGAAAAGAAGCAGATTATGTGAAAGGAAACCGTTTTTATGATCTTGGATTTTTGAGAACAATGCCAGCAATGCGACGATTTGGAAATTCAATGGTGTCTTTTATCTGTAAGCTTGCCAGCGGGTATTGGAATCTCATGGACCCGGCCAATGGTTATACAGCCATAAGTTCCGCAGCGCTTAAACAACTTCCACTCGAAAAAATTGATCGACGTTTCTTTTTTGAAAGTGACATGCTATTTAGGCTTAACACCATCAGGGCAGTGGTTCAGGATCTTCCAATGAATGCAGAGTACGGAACAGAAACAAGCAATCTCAGGATCTCCGGAGTAATGATCCGGTTTCCTTTTAAATATATGAACCGACTGACCAAGCGGATTTTTTACAATTATCTTCTCAGGGATTTCAATATCGGGACACTTGAGTTAATTATGGCATCTGGTTTCCTGGGGTTTGGATTTGTTTTTGGTGGAATCCACTGGATCTCCAGTTTAACAACCCTTCACCCTGCTACTGCTGGAACAGTTCTTCTTGCCGGATTGCCGATCATGCTCGGATTTCAGTCTCTATTGGCTTTTCTTCACTATGACCTTGCCAATATCCCGCAAAAATCAATTACTTCTATGGAATAAAGAATGCCTGATTCATTTCATTATTCTTTTTCAAACCTAAGCATAATATCATCAACATAAGTTATTGATTTCCCTTCTTTATTCCACACATAAAAGCAAATATTATCTGATTGATCGATCCATTCCGGAATTTCATAAGTTGATGTGACTTTGTACCAGGTTTTGGGATATTTTATAAAATCATCGAGTTTCACTTCTTTACGGTACAAAAAGTTCCCTTTCCCATCCTTGATCTCACCGACGAAAACCGCACCTGTTTTTTTCTTCTTACCGGCATTGACCCATAAACTGGCTTCTATTCTTTTTGTCGGGGCATGTAAAGCATCATCCAATCTTCGAAAGTAGTACCCATTAACGGGAATATCTTCATTTACATAACCGCCAATCCCCGGTGAATGAACACATTCAGTTTGAGGATATTGTTGGTCGACAGATCCGAAATTCTCGAAATCCTGTATATATGTATAGGTATCCGAACTGTAATGATGAACTCCTGCATTATCCAGGTAAATAAAGAAGTCATCCCAAGCCCATGTCGAATATGGAATCCATGGTGGGTTATAGGTAAGTCGAAGATTATAATAGCTTGATATTATGATAAAAATGATCAGCATAGATCGGATAAATAAGTTTTTCATTGCCTTCATGCTGGTGAGAAAATACCCAAGTGGAAGTGCAAGTAAAGAGTAGTATTCAACAAAAGGTCGATATCCAAAACTTCCTCCAAAGTACCATACACACCAGGATGCGAATATGTAAGTAATCAACAAGAAAAACAATCCGATAAAAATACCATTTGAGATTTTTTTTACGATCATGATTACGATGCCAACTATAAATAACAAGGCAAACGGGGTATAAATAAAAAAACCGTTAAGTGGAGAAAACCAAACCGCTATCATTAGTGGGTTTTTCCAGTTTGTAAAACCTTCTCCAGGATAAGAATAATAAATAAAATGTCCTGTTAGATATTTCCAGTAGATGAACTGTGGTAAAAAAACCAGGCTGGCTAAAACGAGAAAAGTAAGAATGTAACCAGGTTTGAGAAACAAGAGAACGCGCTTCCACAAAGATTTTACTGAAGTAATATCAAGAAAAATCATCCAGGTGATAAGAAGAATATTGGTAGGACGGATTAGGATGGCTAAAGACATGACAAAACTGATCCCAATAAACAAGCCAATAGATTTTTCCTCCTGATCAAGAAATTTTTTCAGCAGAAATAAAAATAAAGAGAATAGAAAGAAGGAATTGACATGCGACATGAGGCCATCATCGATGCCAAAGAAATAGAGATTTGTTCCCACAAAGATCAGGAATACTGTAATATATGAGATCTTACGTGAAAAATAATTTCGTAGGAACTTATTCAAAAAGAAAAGTCCGAGTATAAGGTAAAAAACACCCGGAAGGATGGTCATCTTTTGATAAAAATCAGAAAATCCATCTGGCTGGAGATTCCAATGAACAGCTATGAAATGTGTTACAAGAAAAAATGGAGTCCAAAGGATGGCCACACCACAAGTTGTTTTATCAATAAGTTTATTTTTTTTATGATCTAGAAGAAAACCCCCGTATTTTTTTTCTATGCCTTCTGGAAATTTGTTAACATCCCAGCCATAGATGAATGTTGCAGGCAGGTAAACATAATAATCGGCTTTGTCGGAATAGATCTCCGGCGAATTAACCTTGCGATTGACAAAGTTGATATTGTAAGCAAGGTAAAGGCAAATAAAGAATAGAGGGAAAAAAATAGCCCAATCGCCATTACCTTTTGAGAAAAGGTTTTTAAAAACACTTTTATTTACTTTCAAATGCTTCATACTTAAGATCATCAATATAAATTCTGGCTTTCCCTGGATACCAAACATAAGCAACTAATCTATCAGATGGATAGGGATCTTTAGGAATAAGATAATCGAACGAAACTGTATTCCATTTGCCGGATTTTAACTTCAGTTTTCCAAGATTCAACCTTTTATACCGATAATTGATCTTTTCGTGTAAAGATGAAATCACAAGATTGATATCAGAGAAAAATGCAGTGTCAAGCGCAAATACAGATACCGTTATCCTTAGCCCAACCCGTGGTCTTTTTGTAAATTCATCATAGGAAATTTCAAAAGCAGGAGAAAACTGAGTAGAAGTATCCAGTGTGAATGCCAACTTTCCACTATTTACAAAATTCCCTTCAAGTTTGCTTTGATAAGGAACATTAATGTCTTCAAAATCATAAAAAGCAAGTTTTTCTTTCCGGAATCGGCTTTCATCCTTTAGTACAAATGTTGTGTCAACGTCAATTCCAACCAATTCCTGTTTTTTAATATCCGTAAGGCTGATCCTGCCAAATATTTTTCCATATTTATCAGCATTCATACCCGATTTTAACATGATCCCTTCATTCATTTGCCAAGTCTGAAAAATATTCAAGAGGATAATAAAGAGGATTGGAACAGAGAGAATAATCCTGGTCATGTTGTTACCTTTCTGAACCAAGCCAATAAAGGCAGCAATCGGGAATACAAGCAAAGCATAAGCTGGAATAAACGCTATCTGTCCAAATACAGGTGTTGTTCCTAATAATGACCAACTGGTTTCAAAAATCAAATCCAGGAAACAAAAAAGGAAAATAGCATAAAAAAGAGGACGGTACTTCTCTGAAAAAAAATAGAAACCGATCAAAGGAACAACCATTAAGGGGGTATAAATGAACAAACCATGTTCAAATGAAAAAAGATCATCCCAAAGAAAGGAAGAGAAAGAATAGAAAACGCCTGGAAGCTTTAACGAAAAAAGTGGGATTTCTCCAGGAGAAATCTTCCAGATTTGAATTGGAATAAAAGTGAAAATAGCAAGACATCCGAAAAAAACAAACAAGTGATAGTAATGACTTTTTATTAATTGGACTTTCAACTTCCAGCTCGTTTTGTCATGAACACCCCACAGAATAGGTATCAATAAAGCAAGGAAACCAGTTGGTTGAAAAAGGAAGATCAGCCCAATGGTAATTGCAAGCAAAATGACTAAAATCATCTTTTGATTTATATGCCACTTGGCAGTGAAAAAGAGTACCATTGCATACAAGGAAAAAAGGATGATAGGTTGAATCTGATAATCCAAGGATACAATACAGAATAGATTGGTGCCAAATGCCAGAACCAGGATGGTTATAGCTACAGTTAGGTCAGGAAAATATAAAAGGAGCGTTTGCCTTGTTAATCCAATCCCGAATATGAAAACAAAAAAGTAAAGAAAGAAAATCAACAAGGATAATTGGGTCTGATTACTTATAAAATGAACCAGAAAAAAAATAATGGCAATAACGAATAATGCTAGGGAAGAAAGTGATTTTTTAAAAATGTGTAGAAACATGCTTTTATTTTTTAGACAGCTTCTATTTTAGATATTTCCTGTCGAATAAATTATATCTGAAAATACACCAAATGGTTCTGAATCCATCTTTTATCCCAATCTTCTTTCCCTCTTCATATGTCCTCCCATAATAGGATATTCCAATTTCATAGATACGGATTCCCTTGAAACGGGAAATCTTGGCGGTGACCTCCGGCTCAAATCCAAACCTGTTTTCTCTAAAATAAATCTTTTTAAGGATTTCTGTCTTGAATAATTTATAACAGGTCTCCACATCCGTCAGGTTCAGATTAGTGAACATATTGGAAAGAAATGTCAGGATACGATTTCCTACTGAATGCCAGAAAAACAATATCCGGTGTGGGTTGCCCCCCATAAATCGTGACCCATAAACGACATCGGCAAATCCATCAAGTATTGGTTTCAATAGGAGGTTATATTCTTCTGGATCATACTCAAGGTCAGCATCCTGGATGACAATAAAATCACCTGTAGCCAGTTCAATCCCTTTGTGAATTGCAGCCCCCTTTCCCATGTTAGTAGGCTGGTTAAACAAGCTAAGATTGTTATTTGGATGGAGACTGATGTAATCCTTTACTATGGCTTCTGTGAGATCAGTGCTGCAATCATTCACAATAATAATCTCCTTCCCAACACCCTGTATTAGTTTAATGTTCAGAATATTTTCAAGAATCAGGCAAATGGTATCTGCTTCATTATATGCTGGGATCAGGACAGATAGTTTTTTCGTGCTCATAGATAGGGAATACCTTTCAAAATTAGAAAATATCCTGCTTGGAAAAGTCAATCATAGAAATAAATCCTTTTAACCCTTCTCGATATGCCTGTCAGAATCTCATAGGGTATTGTACCAAGGTCAATGGCAAGCTGTGAAATAGGATAGGCATCTCCAAAAACAATGGCTTCATCGCCTTCTTTTATTAAGGATGAACCCGTTGAAGCAATCTGTTCTGTGATATCCACCATACAAGTATCCATGCTGATATTTCCAATTGTCTTTGCCTGAAAACCATTGATCATCACCTTCCCTACTCCATTCCCTAATCGCCTGTCAAACCCATCTGCGTATCCGATTGGTAGAATGGCAATCACAAGGTCTGTCTTTGCAACACCTTTTCTGTTATATCCGATGGTCTCTCCTGCTTTTACTTTTTTGATTTGGGAAATCATAGTTTTCAGTGTACTGACGTTTCTCAGGCTATGTTGTTCTTTTTCGTTGAATCCAACCCCATAAAGACCAATCCCAAGTCGAACCATTTCCATTTGAGCATCGGGGAAACGACTGATGCCGGCAGAGTTTAAAATATGTCTTGGAATAATATAACCAAGGCCGGCTTGAATCCTATCAGCCACTTCCTTTAATGAGTGGATCTGGCTTTGTGTAAAATCGTCTTCAGACGGATCTTCACTGGCGGCAAGGTGCGAAAAAACTGACTTTACATTAATCTCAGAATGTTTCTGCAATCGCGTAATGAGTTCATCAACTTCTGAGGGGTCAAATCCCAACCGGTGCATTCCTGTATCAATTTTGATGTGTATCGATAATGGAATCATCGACTCTCCTTGATTCTCAGATAAAGCTTGTTCTACCATCCCAAGAATACGGAAGTTATAAATTTCTGGTTCAAGATGATGCTCTAAAAGCAGGTCAATACTATGTTCCTCCGGGTTCATTATCATAATAGGCATAGTAATCCCGCTCTTCCGAAGTTCAATCCCCTCATCAGTATAAGCAACGGCAAGATAATCCACACGGTGAAACTGAAGCAGGTTGGCAATCTCAAAGCTACCAGCCCCATATGAAAAGGCCTTAACCATGGCCATGGTTTTGGTTTCAGGACGTAATTTTGAACGGTAATAATTAAGGTTATGAATGAGTGCATCAAGATGGACTTCAAGAATCGTCTCATGCGATTTTTGTTGCAAAACATGGCTGATTCTCTCAAACTCAAAAATCCTGGCCCCCTTTAATAGAATCGCTTCATCCCGTAATGAAGAAAATGAAAATTGCTCAAAAAAATCGTTTGTAGTAAGGTAAAATGTTTTTTCAATAGAAAATTGTCCTGCTTGCCGGCTGATTTCATTGCCAATGCCGATGATCCTGGAAATCCCTTTGCTATTTATAATCCCTGATATTTCCCTGTAAAGGTTTTCCGGATCGCGACCACTCTGCAGAATATCTGAAAGAATGACGGTTTTCTTCTTGTGCTGAGTTTGTTGATTCAGGAAATCTAGTGCAATCCCAAGAGAATTTATATCGGAATTGTAGCTATCGTTGATAAGTGAGCAATTATTGATGGCCTCTTTAAGCTCTAGTCGCATTGCAATGGGAACCAATGTCTTCATGCGTTCTGTGATGACTTCTTCCTGATATCCAAGAAGAAGCATTAATGCCCAGCAATGAATTGCATTTTCAATAGATGCCTCATCAGTAAAAGGGACCATTACTGTCATTTGCCTGTTTTTGAAAATTCCTGTGATGACAGTTTCCTGTAGTTTGTCAAACCGGATACTGATGATTTGAAGATCCGCTTCTTGCTTTCGACTCCAGGAGAATTTCTTGACCTTATTCAATGAATCCGTTTTCATGATTTTTTCGTGGATCAAATCATGGTCAACGCAATAGATCAGGTTTGTTGAGTTGTAAAAAAGTTTAAGCTTTTCTTCTACTTTCTGAGACAAATCATGAAAGCCTTCATCATGAGCATGGCCTATATTGGTAAAAATCCCAATAGTCGGACGGATAATGGGTTCCAGCTTTTCCATCTCTCCGGGAAGTGATATGCCAGCTTCAAAAATTCCGATATCATTTTCCGGACTTATTTTCCATACAGAGAGAGGAACTCCAATTTGTGAATTAAAGCTTTTCGGACTTCTTACAATTTTTTTTTCTTTGTTCATCAACTGAAACAACCATTCTTTAACGATGGTCTTACCATTGCTTCCAGTGATGCCAATAACAGGGATACTAAACTTTGAACGGTGCACTGCCCCAAGTTGTTGAAGAGCCTCCGTTGTATTTTCAACTAGTATAAAGTTGGCTTCGTTATTGTTATTCCAAAATTCATCCACTTTCCCAGGATTTGATCCGTTCTGATGAGGCAATGTTGAAATAAGAAAATTCCGTACTCCTTTCCCAAATAGTTCATCAATATAACGATGTCCATCATTTCTTCCGGAAACGAGCGCTACGAAAAGGGTTAGCTCAGGATGAACAAGTCTGCGGCTGTCGATGAGAATCTCAGAAATGGAAACAGGTTTATTCTTTCCTGCATAAAGGATTCCGTTCGTGAAAAATGTAACTTCAGAAAGAGAATATGAAAGATCCATTTATGATTGCGGGCTTTCAGGTTGAATCGGTTTTGCACTCATGGAATTCGACAGTAATTCATCGTAAGCAATACGGTTGCCATAAATCGTGCATGCCAGGTAAACTGCATTTCGGAAAGCTTCTGGACTTGCTTCATTTTTCCCCGCAATATCATAAGCCGTTCCATGTGCCGGTGAAGTCCTGACAAATGGTAAACCAGCAGTAAAGTTTACGCCTTCATCAAAGGAGAGCAGTTTAAACGGAATCATCCCCTGGTCATGATATACTGCAAGAATACCATCAAAATGATTAAATGTTCCAGACCCGAAAAATCCATCTGCCGGATAAGGTCCAAATACCAGGGTCTGCTGTAGATATGCTTTTTCAATGGAAGGTTGCAGGATGGTCCTGTCTTCATCACCAATCAATCCATTATCACCGGCATGTGGATTTATGGCAAGCACAGCAATCCTGGGTTTCTGAATACCAAAATCGCGAATCAGAGAACGGTTCATGATATCGATTTTATGAAGCACCAGCTCTTCTGTCAAAGTACTACTGACCTTGTTAAGAGGAATATGTCCGGTTATTACCCCAATGCGCACAGAATTGCTAATCATGAGCATAAGGTAATCTGATACTCCTGCTTTTTGTGCCAGATACTCAGTATGACCTGGAAAGGAAAATCCCGAAGACTGTATGTTCTGCTTATTAATAGGAGCTGTTACGATCAGATCAATATTATTGCTCAGAAGGTCATTGATGGCCATTTCCAGAGAAAGTAACGAGAGTTCTCCTGCAATGGGTGTTGATTTACCAAGATCTATTTTTATCTCATCTTCAACAATGTTAATTATATTTGGGCGTCGGGGATGAGCAAGGTCGGCTTTTTTTACTAGGTTAAAATTGAAATCATTAATATTTAATGTTTTCCTGTGATAAGAGGCAACTTTGGAGGATCCATAAACGACCATGGTATAAGATTCCATCAAGCGTTGATCTTGCAATGTCTTAATAATAATTTCATAGCCAATCCCATTTATATCGCCATGTGTAATGCCTACTCTGATTCTTTGTTCTTTTTCAGGGGGTGGGTTCATATCTCCGGTTTTTGCAAATATATTGCTTAATTCATTGTGTTAATAATGCTCTGCTTCTTATTCCGCTTTCTGTTTCACTTGGTTACGTATGAAATCAAATAATAACCGTACTCCTACTCCCGTCCCGCCTTGTCCCCGGTATGAGTCTCTCTTTTCGAGAAATGCCGGACCTGCAATATCAAGATGAATATAAGGATAGCTTGTGAACCTTTCCAGAAATTTTCCTGCTGTGATGGCACCAGCCTCGCCAGGTCCAACATTTTTAATATCAGCCAGATTCGATTTCAATCCCTCATTATATTCATCCCAACCTGGAAATTCAACGAGACGCTCATAAGTCTCCAATCCTGATTCTTTTAGCAGTTCCAGTAACTTTGTTGCTTTTGTTTGCATGGCCACGATACCAAAGCGTCCGACAGCACGGATGGCCGATCCGGTTAGGGTTGCAAGGTCAACCACCAGAATAGGATCATACTTTTTGGCATGGTTCAATGCATCAGCCAGTATCAATCGCCCTTCTGCATCTGTGTTCAACACCTCAACAGTCATCCCGTTTTGCATGTGAATGATGTCCCCGGGAACAATTGCTTTAGGTCCGGGACGATTGTCCGTTGCTGGCATCAACCCAATAACATAAACCGGAAGATTGGCACTGGCAATCGCGTATATAGCTGAAGCAACTGCCGCAGCGCCCGACATATCCTCTTTCATAGTACTCATCGAGTCGCCCGGCTTCAGGTTCATTCCACCTGAGTCAAACACAACACCTTTTCCTACAAAAACAAATGGCCTTTTATTTACCGCTTGTTTTGGCTTCCATTCCATAATGGTAAATGTTGGCGGAATATCACTGCCTTTATTCACTGCAAGCAGACCGCCCATCTGAAGTGCTTCTATCTTACTCTTGTTAAGAACTTCCACTTTAGCTCCGCATGCTTTTGCCATTTTTTCTACTTCCTGCGCAAAAGTTATGGCAGTGAGAAAAGAATTTGGCTCATTGATCAGGGTGCGACAATGAAAAACGGCCTCAATGACAGCAGCCAGATCAGTTATCTCCTCATTCTGTATTTTCCTGGAAAATATGCTGATTGTCTTTAATGAGTTTTCTTTCTCTTTTTTCCCCTTATATTTCAGAAACTGGTATTCTCCAAGTGCCATTCCTTCAGCAAAAGCCAGCGTTTTCTGAGGGGAGTTTGATGTATCATAAAGGATAATCTCTTGTTGCTTGAACTCATTCAACACCAATCCCAGTTTATCTCCCGCTTTTCGCATGGCTTCTTTTCCCTTATAGGGATCTTCTTCTTCTTTGATAATTTGAATAAATAGCCAGTAATTTAGCCTGTTAAAGGAAAAGAAATCCTGCTCATGATTCTTATTCTGATTGTAGATATAAGCTAACTCCTCTTTGCTAAAAAATTCTTTTGTTAAATCCCCGGGAGCCGGAGCCTTGTTCAGGGTCTCTGTTCTTGATCCGAAAGACCCTCCTTTGAAACCAGATAGTACTGTTGATTTTTCAGAGGACTTTTTCGGTAAAGAAACCAAACTTACGGTTTCAGGGCAACTTGAAGCGGAATTGGGGGCACTCGCTCTATCTCTGGTATATACTTTCGGCCCTACATTCCGTGCTGAGAATTCAAATACCCCGCGCCACCTGGCAGAATTCTGGATGGTTGAACCGGAGATGGCTTTCTACAATATTGCAGA
>Ga0364860_10071_pt1 | contig 80486 bp, 66 predicted proteins | sample ExccelAu500001D4_FD_206916 | JGI IMG/M metagenome (GOLD analysis project Ga0364860, IMG submission 206916) | Enriched cells from Trout Bog Lake Hypolimnion, Wisconsin, USA - BchlTB.Aug20.5000.01 .D4 | ecosystem: Environmental > Aquatic > Freshwater > Lake > Hypolimnion/Profundal zone | place: USA...
AATGGCTAACTGAGGTTACTTTCTGTGTGTTTTAAACACTTATCAGCCATGTTATTGCCGTTTTTGCTTTTGCTTCTTGTTGTTATGAATTAGGTTTGCACCTCAAATTTTTGGATTAAGAAATGGATAAATACACCTATCTGGCTAACGCCACCCCCGAATACCTGGAAAACCTGTACCGGGATTTTAAAAATAAACCCGATTCGGTTGATCCGGAGTTCAGAAAGTTTTTTGAAGGCTTTGATTTTGCGCAGATTAACTATAACGGCAAATCGACTACGGCTTCAACAGACGAGTGGAAGGTGTATGCTCTGATTGAAGGCTACAGAAGAAAAGGCCACTTAATAGCCCACACTAACCCTATTAAACCCCGTAAAGACCGCCATGCCGATCTGGCTCTGGAAAATTTTGGTCTGAGCGATAAAGACCTGGCCCGGAAATTTGCTATTGGGGCGGAAATTGGCTTGCCAAATGGGACTCTGGCTGAGATTTTAGCCAAGTTGAAGAAAATTTATACCGAAAGCATAGGTTTTGAGTTTGGTTATGTGCGTGTTAAAGAGGAAGTAGATTTTTTTAGAGATAGAATAGAAAAAGGGACTTCGGTTATTAATTACTCACCTGAGAAGAAAGAATATATTCTGAGCCGGCTGAATAAAGCTGTTGTGTTTGAAAAGTTTTTAGGTACCAAGTACATAGGTGAAAAGCGCTTTTCGCTTGAGGGTGGTGAAACCACTATACCGGGTTTGGATGCTGTGATACAAACGGCCTCCAACATGGGTGTTGAAGAAGTGGTGATAGGTATGGCACACCGGGGCCGTTTGAATGTACTGGTGAACATTATGGGTAAAACCTATGAGGAGATTTTTAATGAGTTTGAAGGCAATGCCTCATTCGACCTGACAATGGGCGACGGGGATGTGAAGTACCACCTCGGGTTCTCTTCTCAGTACAAAACAGAAAACGGCAAATCGGTTTATATGAAACTGATGCCTAATCCTTCGCACCTGGAGGCTGTGAACCCAATTGTTGAGGGCTTTACCCGAGCGAAGGCCGATGCTATTTACAAATCGGATTACGACAAGATATTACCGATACTGATACACGGTGATGCTGCTGTTGCCGGACAAGGAATTATTTACGAGGTATTGCAAATGGCCAAATTGAACGGTTATTACACCGGTGGTACTTTCCATTTTGTAATTAATAACCAGATAGGTTTTACTACTGATTTTGATGAAGCACGCTCTTCAGATTATTGCACTTCAATAGCTGCTACTATCGAAGCACCTGTGCTGCATGTTAACGGCGATGATATTGAGGCCGCCGTTTTTGTTTGCGAACTGGCTGCTGAATACCGCCAGAAATTCAACAAAGATATTTTTGTGGATATGGTGTGCTACCGTAAGCATGGGCATAACGAAAGCGACGACCCAAAGTATACCCAGCCTTTGATGTATAAATTGATTGACGGGCATAAGAACCCGCGTGATATTTATTCAGAACAACTTATAAGCGAAGGAGCTGTTACTGCTGAAATTGCCAAGCGCAAGGAAAAGGAGTTCTGGGATTTTTTGCAGGAGCGTCTCGACCAGGTGAAGCAGAATCCATTACCTTATCAGCCACAAAAAACAGAGTTGGCCTGGCAAAAATTACGCAAGGCTACAATTCAGGATTTTCAGTCTTCGCCTGATACTTTTATTACAAAAGCGATGGCCACCCAGCTTGCCGATGGGCTAAATAAATATCCGGAGGGTTTTGTGCCTTTGAAGAAGGTAAAGAAATACCTGGACGACCGGAACAAACTGATGCAGGAGCAAGGCAAGCTTGATTGGCCTGCGGCTGAGTTAATGGCTTACGGTTCGATTTTGCTGGAGGGAAAAGATGTGCGGTTAAGTGGTGAAGACGTTAAGCGTGGAACTTTTACACAACGCCACGCAGTTATTACCGATGAGAATACTGACAAAGAATATTGCAGGCTTTGCAACCTGGGCAAAAAACAGGGAAGGTTTTTTATTTACAACTCGCACCTGAGCGAATACGGCGTACTGGGATTTGAATATGGATATACCCTGCCACATCCTGAAGCCCTGGTTTTATGGGAAGCTCAGTACGGAGATTTTGCGAATGGGGCACAGACCGTAATTGACCAGTTTATTGCCAGCGGTGAATCGAAATGGCAGCGCAGTTCAGGACTGGTGCTTTTATTGCCACATGGTTATGAAGGCCAGGGACCAGAACACAGCAGCGCAAGACTTGAACGTTATTTGCAGATGTGCGCCGAAATGAATATGGTGGTGGTAAATATCAGCGACCCGGCAAACTTTTTCCATGCGTTGAGGAGGCAAATGACCTGGCCTTTCCGCAAGCCGTTAATTGTGATGAGCCCGAAATCTTTGCTGCGTCATCCGCGTTGTGTATCGCCCATTGAAAATATTTTGAAAGGCGGTTTCCAGGAGTTGATTGTTGATGAACCAACCGGCAAAAAGGTGCGCAAAATTCTTTTCTGCAGCGGTAAGATTTATTACGATTTACTGGAAAGAAAAGAAAGAGATAAACATGATGATATTGTGATTGTCCGCGTTGAGCAGCTATATCCATTACCACAGGATAAAATGATAGCCCTTGCTAAAAAATATCCGAAGGCAGAAGTTTGGTGGGTGCAGGAGGAATCGGAAAATATGGGTGCATGGTACTTTTTATTAGCCCGTTTGCATGAGAAACTGCCGATGAAAGGAATTGCCCGTAAAAACGCAGCATCAACTGCCACCGGTTTTAAGAAAGTGCATTTACAGGAACAAGAAGTAATTTTAACCCGGGCCTTTGAATAGATTACTTTCCGCGCAGCGGAAAGTAATGTCCCCCTCTGGAGGGGGCGTAGGGGGAGGTGAGACTCCTGGCAATATTTACTGAATGAAGATTGGAAAAGAAATAGTGATTAACGAAGTTCAATAAAAAGACTATGACAGAATTAAAAGTCCCCTCAGTAGCGGAATCCATAACGGAAGTAACTTTATCAAAGTACTTAGTGAAAGATGGAGATTATGTGGAGCTTGACCAGCCTATATGTGAACTGGAAACAGATAAAGCGAGCCAGGAAATACCGGCAACAGTTGCTGGTATAGTAAAGTTTGTTGCCAAAGAAGGTGACGACCTTAAAATTGGAGGTGTAATCTGCAATATTGATGAAAGCGCTAAAAAGCCCGTGGAAACAAGGGCAGCGGAAGTGAAGGAGCCGAAGGTTGAGAAGAAAGAAGAGGTTAAGAAATCTGCTGACACGAAACAGACTGCCAAGCCGTTGGAAGAAAAGCCTAAGGTTGAAGAGAAGAAAGAAGAAACCAAACAAAGCTATGCGGTTAATACGCCGTCGCCCGCTGCTGAGAAAATATTGAGCGAAGGGGATGTGAAGGCAAAGGATGTAAAAACAACCACCGGTGTTGGTGGAAGAATTACCAAAGAGGATGCTATTAATGCAGTAAGGGCAAAAGCCAATATGCCGCAAAAAGAAGCATTTAGCCGTAACGAGCGGGTTGAGAAAATGAGCAGGCTGAGAAAGACGGTTTCTGAGCGTCTTGTATACTCAAAGAATTCAACCGCTATGCTTACTACTTTTAACGAAGTGGATATGACCGCCATCAATCAAATACGTGCCAAGTATGGTGATGCGTTTAAGAAGAAAAATGAAGTCGGCTTAGGTATGATGAGCTTTTTTGCCAAAGCATGTTGTCTGGCTTTAGAGAAATTCCCGTCGGTGAATGCCTACATTGAAGATGGCAATATTGTTTATCATGACTACTGTGATATTTCTATTGCAGTTTCAACACCAAAAGGATTAGTAGTGCCGGTTATCCGCAATGCTGAATCGCTTTCTCTGGCCGGTATTGAAAAGAAAGTAAAAGAACTGGCTATTAAAGGTCGCGACGGCCAGCTGACTATGGATGAGATGACCGGTGGAACATTTACTATCTCTAACGGTGGTGTATTTGGTTCTTTGATGAGTACGCCTATTATCAACCCTCCGCAATCTGCTATTTTGGGTATGCACAAAGTGCAGGACCGTGCCATGGTAATTGACGGTAAAGTTGAAGTGCGTCCCATGATGTATGTAGCGCTTAGCTACGACCATCGGATTATTGATGGAAAAGAATCCGTTAGCTTTTTGGTAGCCGTTAAAGACTACCTGGAAAATCCGCACAAAATGTTGCTGGGCGCTGACCCGATTGAATTATTAATTGAAATTTAAAACATTGTTTGATGTCAGATTATAATGTTGTTGTTATTGGCTCAGGCCCCGGGGGATATATTGCTGCAATCCGGTGTGCCCAGCTGGGTTTTAAAACCGCCATTATTGAAAAGTATGATGTGCTTGGTGGAACCTGTACCAATGTGGGTTGTATTCCATCCAAAGCATTGCTTGACTCATCAGAACATTACCACAACGCAGAAAAAGCTTTTGCAGAACACGGCATAAACACTACCGGCTTATCAATTGATTTTAAAAAGATGATAGACCGTAGGGGCAGTGTGGTAAAGCAGAATAATGAAGGCATTGCTTACCTGATGAAGAAGAATAAGATTGATGTAATTACGGGCACAGCTTCATTCGTTACAAAAAATAAAATTTCAATTGCTGTAGGGAAAGGTGAGAAGAAGGAAATTGAAACCGATAAAGTGATTATTGCCACCGGTAGCAAGCCCACCAAACTTCCGTTCATTGAAATTGATAAGAAGCGAATTATCACTTCTACTGAGGCATTAACACTTACTGAAGTGCCGAAGCACCTGATCATTATTGGCGGCGGAGTAATAGGAGTGGAGCTAGGCTCGGTTTACCAGCGCCTGGGCGCCAAGGTTACGGTAATTGAGTTTTTAGATAAGATAGTGGCTACCATGGATGAAGACATAAGCAAAGAAATGCTGCGTTTTCTGCGTAAGGATGGAATGGAATTTTTGCTCTCACACAAAGTTACCGGCGCAGTTGTAAAAGGAGAGGAAGTGACTGTTTCGGCTGAAAATAAGAACGGAGAGAAAGTAGAATTGAAAGGCGATTATTGTTTGGTAGCTGTTGGCCGTGCACCTTATACCGCTGGCCTTGGATTAGAGAATGCCGGCGTTAAACTGGATGCAAGAGGAAGAATTGAAGTGGATGCAAATCTGCAAACCAATGTGCCGGGCATTTACGCCATTGGTGATGTGATTAAAGGTGCCATGCTTGCACACAAAGCCGAAGAAGAAGGTGCTTTTGTTGCTGAAACCATGGCTGGTCAAAAACCACATATTCATTATAACATGATACCTGGAGTTGCCTATACATGGCCGGAGGCTGCAAGTGTTGGTGCCAACGAGCAGGATTTAAAAAAGAATGGTGTACCCTATAAATCAGGTAAGTTTCCATTCCGCGCATTGGGTCGTGCCCGTGCCAGTGGCGATTTGGATGGCTTTGTAAAAGTATTGGCTGCAAAAGACACTGACGAAATTTTAGGTGTGCATATAGTAGGCGCCCGTGCCGCTGATTTAATTATTGAAGGCGTTGTAGCTATGGAATACCGTGCCAGTGCCGAAGATATATCGCGCATGAGCCACCCGCATCCAACTTACACCGAGGCTTTTAAAGAAGCTTGTTTGATTGCTACTGATAATCGGGCGTTAAACATGTAAAGTAATCACTCTTCGAGCTTAATGCGCTGCCACTTATCGTAGCGCCGGTCAACCTTTTTCCCATTCACTTTTGTGATTACCCATTTGTTTTTCGGGCTGTGCAGACAATAGCTGATAATGCCTTTACCCGGAAGGTTAAACTGTTTTTTCAGGTTCAGGGCGGTATTATCGTCAATTAATTTGTTTAACGATTTTTCATCCGGGCCGGTTGAACTGCTGTTTAATACCATTAATCCAACCCCGGTACCGGAATAGGTGTAGATGCAAAGTTGCGCAGCGGGAGCGTAAAATGCTTTCCAGCTTCCCTTTTCGATAACTGGTTTGTATTGTGCAGGTATTATTACCTGTTGATTGGCGCAGGCAAAATTTTCGTAAACACCCGTGTTGTTCCAGTTTGGCATTTTCCCTTTACCACATAAACGGAAGCAGCTATCGGCATGCATTACTTTATCGTTTAGCAGTAATATTGTGGTATGAGCAGCCAGTTGTGATAGTTTGCCACGATGAACTCCGCCGGCACTTAAAACGTAACCGGGTCCGCCGGTATAAATTTCAGGAGAGCCTTTTCTTCCATGACCAAGTTCGACGTAATAGGTTGATTTTTTTTCGAGTAACAATTTGGTGAGGCCATCGTTCAGGTTGTAGTGCAGTAAGTATGTAATTAAAGCATGCTGCCTTTCGCGGATAGCATATGAAGAGCCTGTTTTGCGGTTAACTAATACCCGAAGTATAGAACTGACGGGATCCCAATTAAACTCGGTATTTGACGCCCGCCACATTTGCCTTCTATAGGGAGGATATCTCTTTAAATCAATGCTGCTGAGCGAATACTCGTACACCAATTCATTCAGTAATTTATTGACCGCATGCTTTATCGTATCAGAATGCGAAAAGGAAAAAAGGGAGTTCATGGCCTGGAAAGAATAACCTGAGTAGGGGTTGGAATTGAATTCAAAAAAACCGCCCCTGTATTTTTCATCCAGGTGATTGAGCATCCATTTTTCAATGCCGTTCCTTTTATTGTCGAATGCAAGGGATGTATCGCTATGTTCGTATAGCCACTGGTTTTTGAGGTAGCGCGATACTTCTCCCATTAAAATATGGTTTTCCGTTTCACGAAATAATCTGCCGGTGCCCGGCATGATGGTGTTGGGTTTGTCTCCGCTGTTACCAATTAAAACATTAACCAGGTGGTCGCGGGCTTCCGGATATAATAATTCCGGTTTATCCCCAAAAAGATAAAGCAGGCTACACCAGCTTATTTCGCTGAAATCATAATCGCCGCTTTTATTGAATGGCCCCGTGCTGCCATGGCCGGCCCATGGTTTTAATTTTGCAATGCTGGCATTTACCTGTTCAACTTCACGACCTTGTGCAAGTTTGGCTAAAAGAATTCTTACAAAATCCCGGTCAACAATTTCATGTTTTTCCGGAATGGGCATAGCGCTATAAAATTCGATAATGCTATCATGTTTGTTATAGTTGAATTCATTCTTGTTTGAGGCACTGTAATCGTAAACTGCGGGATTGGTTACAATTTCGCTTTTAAAATGACGCGTTAATTTATTGGGCCCGAAATAATAGGTGCATGACGATATTCCTAATATAAAAACGCAGGTCAGAAATTTAGATAGAGATTGGTTGAGCATGTTGAACGCGATATTTAATTTCAGGTTTATTTAGTTTTTACAGCGCGAAGGCCATGGTCTATTTCGTACCGCATTCCAAATTGCATAAACATACCAATGGCATAGGGACGACCTTTCTTCACAGCTCTTTTAAAATAATATTCTTTGTTGCCTATGCAGGTGGCGCTGCATACGTTTTGGGTGGTAAGATATTTTTCAGAAACCGGTACCAGGCTATATTGGCGCAAACCTTTGTAAGCAAGGGCAGTACTATTGCTGTATGACGTATCGGTAACAATTCCCATCCTTAACGCCGCTTCTATTCCATAGCCAAACATAGCAGTGCAAGAACTTTCAATAAAATTTTCAGGGTCCTTGTTTCGCACCGGTAACTGGTACCAATGGCCTGTTTTTTTATCCTGCAGTTCAGGCAAATGTTCTATCATTTCTTTCAGATAGCCGGCAAGTTCGTTCCAGTAGGGATCGCTTTGGGGTATGGCTTCAAGTGCATCTGAAAGTGTAACTACTATCCAGCCGTTTCCACGCCCCCACATTTCGGCGCTGCGGCCAGTTACCTTATCGGGCCAATGCCTTTGACTGAAGAGTGTGACATGGTTTTGGTAATCAATGTCCCAGCCATGACGCCACAGACCCCAATCTTTATCCTGTAGTTTTTCTCTATGTAGTCGTATTTGTTTTACCAGTTCATCCAGGTATTTTTTATCACCGGTAGCTTTGTACATTTCCAATAAAAACTGACCTATCATAAAAATGGTATCGTCCCAATATTCAGTAAAGAGTGCAATGTGTGAAACGCCTCCTTCTTTGGTGCGCCTTATTTTCAGGTAATCGGTATAAATCTTATCGGCGCGTTTTTTATATTTTTCGTCTTTGGTTACCCGGTATGAAAAAGCCAGTCCAAGCCCCGACGCAACATCATTAGGTGTATGGCCATTGGCAACAATGTGGGTTTTATCCATCGCTGTTTTAACGTAATTGAGATAGATTTCTTTTTTTTCATGGCTGACCAGGTCATACTCTTTTACCATGGTATTTAGGAGCGCAGCATCGGTCCATAGCCACATGTATTTTGAGGCTGGTAAATAAGAAAGGCGGGCATAATTATCCAGTGTATCTACCCATGTTTGGCTATGGCCGGATAGAACAGGAAGACTTAGCAGGATGAAAATATAAAGCCTGAGTTTTTTTAGCATTTACCGGCATCTGCCTGATTATAATTACTTTTCACGCTGGTGCTTTACAATGATAAGCATATTGAAAAGAACGTTAACTGTTTATGAAAATCATTTTTATAGCTATTCTGATCGCCCTCACAAATTGCAAGGCAAATGCGCAGGAAGCAGGTGACTCTGCTATACTAATGCCGGCTATGGTGTTAGTTGAAGGTGGTGCTTTTAAAATGGGCAGTAACGACGGATTGAAAAATGAGCGACCGGTACATAATATCACTTTGAGGAGCTTTTATATCGGCCGTTATGAGGTAACGCAGGCTTTGTGGAAGAAGGTTATGGGAAGTAATTGCGCACATTTTGCCGGATGTGACAATTGCCCAGAGGAAGAAGTTACGCCTGAACAGATTCAGCTATTTTTAACCAAACTCAATCAGCAAACCGGTAAGCACTACCGGTTGCCCACAGAAGCTGAGTGGGAATATGCGGCATCAGGTGGCAATAAGAGCAAAGGATATAAATACAGCGGAAGTGATAGCCTTGGCGAGGTAGCCTGGTATGAAGATAACTCAGGAAACAAGACCCATCCGGTAGGACAGAAGAAACCCAATGAGATAGGTATTTATGACATGAGCGGCAATGTTTGGGAATTGTGCGGCGATTGGTTTGATAGCCATTACTATTCAAAAAGCCCTGCTACAAATCCACTGAATGACAAAAAAACTGCCCACCGGGTAGTGCGTGGTGGCTCTTGGCGAAGCCCTAAAGAACGTTGTTATTCGAAAGCGAGGAACCGGAACATCAACGACCATCACAAACAGAATGGCGGTTTCAGGCTTGCATTGGATGAGTAAAATGATGTGTAGAGCCTGCAAGGTCAAATGATTACAACGTTTTGTCCTTAACTCATTATGACAGGATTTTCTGATTGCTGGATTTTTTCTATCATTGGCGGCCTAACCTAAACTATAACTGGTAAGTTGCTATGAGTAAAACCGTAACAGAAGAAAATATTTTAACCCGGATTTTAGTGCCCGCGTTTTTGGTTTTTGTTTGCCCGCCTTTTGCCATGCTGATGTGGCATGTAAATGTGAACCTGGACGGTTCTTTCGGAAAATTGTATGATGAGCTGACAACAAATGGCTTGTTAAGCGTGCTTGCAAATGTTTGGTGGGCTCACTTTTTCGGCTCTGCGCTGGCTTGGAAGATGATTGGTATTTTTGCAGCCCTGCAATTATTGCTGATGCGCGTTTTGCCGGGTAAAAAATTTACCGGCACTATCACACCCATGGGTAATTTGCCGGAGTATAAGGATAACGGCCTGGCATCTTACATCATTACCTTTGCTTTATTTTTTGGTTGCTCGCTGGGCTTAAAATGGTTCGAGCCATCTATTGTTTATGATAATTTCGGTGATATACTCGGTGCATTAAATTTTACTGCGCTTGTTTTTTGCCTGTTGCTTTATTTTAAAGGCAGGTATGCGCCTTCCTCCAGCGACAATGGCTACACCGGCAATTTTCTGTTCGATTATTACTGGGGTACAGAACTATATCCGCGCATTTTAGGATGGGACGTAAAGCAATTTACCAATTGCCGTTTTGGTATGACCGGTTGGGCTGTTGCGGTAACGTCATTTGCTTTTGCACAAGCGCATATTTATGGCAAGGCAGATTGGTCTATCATTATTTCTGCCGCACTGATTGTCATATACCTGTTCAAATTTTTTATTTGGGAGTCGGGCTATATGCGTTCCATGGATATAATAGTTGACCGGGCGGGATTTTACATTTGCTGGGGATGTTTGGTATGGGTGCCTGCCGTTTATACCAGCCCGGTTATGTTTATGGTAAAGCATCCGGTAGGGTTGCCTTTGTGGGCGGCGGCATTAATCTTTACTGCTGGCGTAGGTTCAATTCTACTCAATTATTGGGCCGACAGGCAAAGACAGGTAGTGCGCTCAACCAATGGCAAAACTACCATATGGGGCGAAGAACCGGTGTTGATACATGCCCATTACACTACCGAAACGGGTGAAAAAAAGAAGAACCTATTACTGGCTTCAGGTTTTTGGGGTATCAGCAGCCACTTTCATTATGTGCCCGAAATTATGTCGGCTTTTTTCTGGAGCTGTGCTACCGGTTTCTCATTTTTCGCACCTTTCTTCTATGTAATTTTTCTTTGCGTTTTGTTGACACACAGAGCTTTCCGTGATGAGGCTAAGTGCAGCAAAAAATACGGAGAACATTGGGAGGAATACAGGGAGTTGGTTCCTTATAAAATTATACCGGGGGTTATTTAGCATAGTGCTTTGGCATTTTTTTAAAAGTTGTCAAATCTGGCAGCTTAGGCTACATTTACTTCCCTATGTCTGAAACAGCTACAGCCCCCAAAATCAAAACGGGTTTACCACCTGCTCCTAAAAAATCTCATTGGTTTTTTCTTAACGCATGGCACCTGCTTAAAGGGCCTATTGAATTTTTTCAGGAGAGTTCCGCTCAGTTTGATGGGATATTCAGGATTACCTCCAGGATATTGAATATTGTAGTTCTTACCGACCCTGAATACGTGAAACACGTAATGCAGGATAATAATAAGAACTACATAAAATGGTTTAAGAATGATGTGCTTGAATTGCTGCTGGGCCGCGGATTGTTAACCAGTGAAGGTGATTTTTGGCGTAAGCAGAGAAGGCTTGCACAACCGGCTTTTCATAAAGAACGACTGGCAAAAATGGCTGATACCATGATATGTTGTACCCAACAACAAATTGAAAAACTGGAGAAACTACCCAACAAAAATAATATTGATATCAGCACCGAAATGATGGAGCTTACCCTGAATATTGTTGCAGGGGCTATGTTCAGCAGCGAGGTGAAGGGGGCCATTGATGTGGTGAGCCATGAAATTGAGCGCACCAGTGTTATGGCAACTGCGAGGTTTAATAATCCGTTAAGATTGCCCATCCGTTTCCCAACCCCGGCCAACCTTGCAGAGCGCAGGTCAATTAAAAACCTGGATGATGTAATGAACCCTATCATCCGCGAAAGACGCAAAAGCACTCAGCACTTTGATGATTTGCTGTCGATGCTGATGGAGGTTAAAGATGAAGATACCGGTGAGCAGATGAGCGACCAGCAACTTCGGGATGAAACAATGACCATTTTTTTAGCGGGGCATGAAACCACGGCGCTTGCGCTAAGCTGGTTATGGTATTTGCTGGATAAAAACCCCGTTGAGGCGCAGAAACTGTATGATGAAATTGACCAGGTAACGCAGAGAAGGACACCAACATTGGAAGATTTGCAGCGCATGCCGTATACCCGTATGGTGATGGATGAGTCATTAAGAATGTACCCTCCTGCATGGTTAATTATGCGTGAGAACCTGGCAGAGGATATAATCGGAGGATACAGGATACCTAAAGGTTATACCTTTATGATACCGGTGCATACCATTCATCACGACCCCAGGTTGTGGGAGGAGCCTTATAAATTTAAACCGGAGAGGTTCAGTAAAGAAAACGCGAAGAGTCATCACCGGTTTGCTTATTTCCCGTTTGGCGGCGGGCCCAGGCAGTGTATAGGCAATAATTTTGCTTTGATGGAAATGCAACTGATTATTGTAATGATGCTTCAAAAATTCCGTTTTAAAGTAACGGCGGGATTTGAACCACAAATGCACCCCATGGTAACATTGCGCATGATGCATGGAATGCGGGTTGATATAAAACTGCGTTCCTAGACACGGTATGAAGGCTTAACGATTTCTTCAATTCGGATTGGCAAAAATTTCCTTTATTGCATATGAACTAAAGTGCATGAAAAAGAAATTATTGCTTACCGGTGCTTCTGGTTTTTTGGGATATCATTTGATGAGGGTCTTTTCAGGTGAATGGGAGGTGTACGGCCTGGGCAACTCAAAAGCGGTAGATTTTCCGGGTGTAACGGGTATAAAATGCGATATCACCAACTACATAGAACTAGGCAACTATATTGATGATATTGACCCGGATGCGGTTATTCACACCGCCGCGATTGCTGATGCCAATTTTTGCCAGCAAAACCCAGAACTTTCTTACAACGTAAATGTAGAGGCCAGTAAAAATCTGGCTGGTATTTGCTGTGATTTTCAGATTCCGTTTGCCTTTACTTCAACCGACCTCGTCTTTGACGGAAAGAAAGGCATGTACCTGGAGGAAGACGGAAAAAATCCACTAAGCGTTTACGGTGAGCAAAAATCTGTAGCAGAGGATGCGGTGCTACAGATATATCCTGAAGCAACGGTTTTTCGGATTCCTTTAATGTTCGGTTTTCCGGGGGCAAGCACTGGCAATTACCTTTTTAAACTGATAGGCCAGATTAAAATGGGTGAGGCTGCTACTTTATTTAATGACGAATATCGCAGCGTTTGCGGTGCCAAAAGTATAAGCCGGGGAATGCTGCAATTGCTGGGGAAAACCACTGGTATTGTGCATTTGGCTGGAAATGAGCGGTTATCGAGATTTGATTTTGGGATGAAAGTGGTACACGCTTTTGGTTTGGATAGGGGGTTAATAAAAGAGGGCAGTCAAAAGGAGCTGAAAAACGTGGCCCCGCGCCCGGCAGATGTTTCTTTAAATATAAATAAAGCTATAATTTTAGGGTTCTCCCCATTCAGTGTTGACGAGGAGTTGAAGCAAATTGCCAACGGAAAATATATTTGAGTGAAGGGATTTTTACTTGCTATATCGTTTTTTGTTCTATCGGTGCGGGTTTATGCGCAGAGCGAAAGCCTGCTTAAACCGGGCAGGATAGTATTTTACAATGTAGAGAACCTTTTTGATACTATCAAAGACCCCGTTGGGCATGATGAAGAGTTTCTTCCCACATCAAAAGCAAAATGGGATACAAAGAAATACCGGTTAAAGCTTGAGCATATAAGTAAGGTGCTTGGGTCGTTATTTGATTCTATTCAGCCTATTGCCGTTGGGCTTTCGGAGGTGGAAAACAGAGGGGTGCTGGAAGACCTGATAGCTCAACCGGCCCTTCAAAAATTTAACCTTGGTATTATTCATCACGATTCGCCCGACGAGCGTGGAATTGATGTGGCATTGCTGTATAACAAAGACGTTATAGAAGAAGTGTTTGATGCTTTTTTAAAAGTTGAATTTACGTTTGACCCGAATGACAAAACCAGGGACATAGTTTATTTTAAAGGGTATATGACTGAGGAATTTCCTATTTACTTTTTTATAAATCACTGGACCAGCAGACGGGCAGCGAATGGTGACAGCGAAAAGAAAAGGGTAACGGAGGCTATGATTCTGAAAGCCAAAATTGAGGACATTTATAAAGGCGAACCCTTTGCACGGATTGTAGTAATGGGGGATTTTAATGATAACCCTGATGATAAAAGTTTAGAGTACCTGGTTTCGGGAAGGTATAAGTATCCATTGAGCGAAAACCTTGTTAACCTGATGCGGCTACCTCAATCAAGGCATGAGTTTACTTTAAAATACCGCGATCAAAATGACCTGTTCGATCAGTTCATCGTGTCAAAGAACCTGATGACTTCTGAAAGCCCTTATTACATAAAAAATTCAGCCGCACATATTTACAAGCCACTCTGGATGTTATATGACAGCCCACAGTACGGTTTAGTTCCTAAACGCACTTACCTGGGCAATTTTTGGGTGGGCGGTTATTCTGACCATTTGCCCATTTACATAGATATTTGTTTTCACTGAAAAGAGTACTTTAGCCTCGTTAAACCTTTTAACAAAACAGGCGTCTCAAAAATTTTCTGACCTCCCAAAACCACTTAAAAAGTATGAAGAGAACTTATCACTTATCGATGGCAATTTTATGCGCACTTACTTTGCTGACCTCCGGTTGTAAAAAAGACACAAGTACTACAACCACTTTGCTTTCCGGAAATTTATATGGATTTGTAACACTTACGGACCAGTATGGTGCCAAAGTTTTGTCTGGCGTTAATGCTACTACGGTCACTTTAACATCGACCAACAATACAACTTTAACGGCTGCGACTGACAGCACGGGCAAATACACCTTTAATAATGTTACACAAGGGCAGTATATACTTAACTACAGCCACCCGGGATATGGTTCAATCAGCAACGCACCGCTTGGATTTTTAGGCGGCGGAAATATTGACCACGATGTGAAGCTGAGCGCCATACCTAATTTCTATGATTCATTGATCAGCACTCCTGTTGATACCTTGAATAACATTGTTTTGAATGGCACTTTCAGCGGTACGGATACGCATAAACGCACTTATGTTGTGTTTGTGGGTTCTTCGCCGGCGGTTTCATCGGCACCTGCTAATTACCTCACTTATTATACCGGCACTGCCAACAATAACCTGACCACCTTTACGCAAAAAATAGCCGTTTCAGACTTAAACGATTTAGGGTTTAACAGCGGGGCGTCCGTTTATTTTGCGGTGTATGGGGCATCTACCGATTTTGCAAGTGCTTCTGAAGTTGAGGACTATACTACTGGCCGACTCAATTTTGGTTCTATCAGTTCAAATCCGGCTACCACAAGTATAGTGCTGCCCTAAATTTTTGACGAATCAGGCCGGGTATTCGAAATAATTTCTTTCGGTTTCCCATAGGCATACCTGCAGGTCGTATTTTTCCGGCAGTCGTTTACGCAGCAGATGGTAAATAATCACTACAATATTTTCACCGGTAGGATTTGTGTGGCTGAACTCCGGGCAGTCAAGGTTCAGGTTACGGTGATCGAAACGTTCGGTTACTTCTTCGTTTACCAGGTCGTTCAATAATTTTAAATCAATTACATATCCTGTTTCAGGATCAATTTCGCCTACCACTTTTACATCCAGCCTATAGTTATGCCCATGGTAATGCGGGTTTGCGCACAGGCCAAAAACTTCTTTATTTTTTTCATCCGTCCAGTCTTTACGGAAGAGGCGATGTGCGGCGTTAAAAGTTACTTTACGAAAGGCAGCTACTCTGTTTGACATCCTTAATTAGATTTTAAGATACAAGAACCAGGAATTTAGAAAAGCGAATTTCGGAAATACAAATGAGTGGACGCTGATTTTTATGATGATTATGATTAGAACCGGTTATACAAACGCGCTAAAGCCTGTAATAGCACGGCCGACAATCAACGAATTAATTTCTTTGGTTCCTTCGTAGGAATAAATGGCTTCTGCATCGGCAACAAAGCGGGCTACGTCGTATTGAAGCAGGATGCCATTGCCACCCATTACTTCGCGGGCGTGGCTTACCACATCGCGGGTACGAAGGCTGCAGAACACTTTGGCCAGTGATGCATGTTCATCAGTTATTTTCTCTTCATGCTGCAGTTGCGATAAGCGCAACACCATAGTTTGCATAGCGGTGAGGTTTGATAGCATTTCAACCAAATGGTTTTGTATCATTTGAAACGATGCAATTGGTTTTCCGAACTGTTTCCTTTTGCGCGTATAGTCCAATGCGCTTTCATAAGCTCCGCGGGCACAACCTACAGCCTGCCAGGCAACGGCGGCCCGTGTCATGCGCAGCACATTGGCGGTATCTTTAAATCTATTAGCTTTTTGCAGGCGGTCTTTTTCTGAAACCTCGCAGTTTGTGAGAGTGATAATGCCATTCTGCACAATGCGAAGCGCCATCTTATCTTCCATCTTCTCAACCTTTAAACCAGGGGTTCCTTTTCTAACCAAAAAGCCTTTTACCTGGTTATCGTCAACGTCGCGGGCCCAAATGATTATAACATCGGCAAAGGTTGAGTTGCCTATCCATTTCTTTTGCCCGTTTAATACCCAGGTATCGCCATTTCGCTTTACTTCCATAGTAAGTCCCCCGGCAGCACCTGAACCTACTTCGGGTTCAGTAAGGCCAAATGCGCCGATCTTTTTAAACTGCTGCATATCGGGCAGCCATTCCTTTTTTTGTTCTTCTGAGCCCAATAAATAAATGGAACCCATGGCAAGTCCACTCTGAACGCCAAAAAAAGTAGATATGGAGGTATCTACCCGGGCTAACTCCATAGCCAACATGCCTTCCATCATAGGCGTTAGGTTTGGGCAGCCATATCCCTGGTAAGTTGTTCCGCAAATATTTAAAGCTGCCATCCCCGGAATGATTTCAAAAGGGAATTCAGCCCTTAACCAGTAATGATTTGCGATTGGCTTTACCTCAGTTTCCATAAAATCACGGACTTTCAGCTGTAATTCTCTTTCTTCTTTTGTAAGTACGTGGCCCAGATGATAAAAGTCCCCTTCGATTGGAGGCAGAGGTTTGTCTTTTTTGCTACCGGCGCTTAGCATTTTCATTAGCTGGGTAAGTTGTTTATCATCCAGCTTGCTTACAGTATGAACTACCTCACCCAGGTCTATTTTTGATGCCAGGTGGTTTATCTGGTCAAGGTCAATATGTTTGAATAGCTGATAGGCCTGCTTTACTTTTGAAATAATCGAAGCCATAAATGAGGATTTAGTTTCTAATACAACGGAATCTAAGGGATTTAAGTTTATCAAACCACAATGCCTCCTTTCTGTTGATATTTCCATCTAAACAATAAGCCCGGACGATTTGTTAATTGCTCACCATGGCCATAAGCGCGCAACAAATTGAATTTTAGGAATATTAAAATACAAGCTGTGCTTTGTCGTCTCTGTATTAAGTTTGTTTATTTGGAAAAACAACGTCATTTTAGAACCGAAATAGAAAACCATGAACATTAAAGAAGCACAGGATTTTAAGAACTACGCCGTAAAACACCACGGTTTAAGTAGCATGCATTTAGAAAACTATCAAAAGAAAGTATATAGCGGTGGTAGCCAGATAGATAACCTTACCCGTACGGTAATTGAAGAGCGCCAGATGCCCTTCAGAGAGGTGGATGTATTTTCGAGGTTAATGATGGACCGTATTATCTTTTTAGGTACGCCGATAGACGACTATATCGCGGCAATTATACAGGCACAATTGCTTTTCCTGGAAAGCAGCGATTCAAGAAGCGATGTACAGATTTACGTGCATAGCCCCGGTGGTGAGGTTTACTCGGGCCTGGGGATTTACGATACCATGCAGTATGTTTCGATGGATGTAGCTACCATTTGTACCGGTATGGCTGCCTCTATGGCCGCAGTATTGCTTTGCGCCGGAGAAAAGGGTAAACGTACCGCCTTGCGGCATGCACGGGTAATGATTCATCAACCGTTGGGGGGCATTGGTGGCAAAGCCAGCGAAATTGAAATTTCGGTAAAGGAAATCAGGAAGATAAAAGATGAGTTATATACTATTATAAGCGACCATAGCGGCCAAGGCAAAGATAAGGTTGCGGCTGACAGTGACCGCGATTACTGGATGGGTGCGCAGGAAGCCAAAGATTATGGCATGATAGACGAAGTGTTAATACGCACACCTAAAAAAGATTAATTATCAATAGTTACAACCATTTTTTGTAACTTTCGTATGTAATATAGTTAAAGACCGAAGCAGTGAATATGAAGAAGGAAGCTGAACCAAGCTGTTCATTTTGTGGCCGTAAGAAGAAAGAAACCCAGATACTTATTTCGGGTATTGAAGGGCATATATGCGAAAACTGTGTAAGCCAGGCCCAGCAGATTATTGATGAAGAACTTTTTCAGAAGCACAAGAAATTTCAGTTTAACCTGCCAAGTACTGTAAAGCCGCGCGATATCAAGAAGTTTTTGGATGGTTACGTAATTGGCCAGAACGAGGCTAAGAAATATATCTCGGTAGCTGTTTATAACCACTATAAGCGCTTAAACCAGTCGAAGAGCGACGAGGTTGAAATTGAAAAGAGCAATATTTTGATGGTAGGCCAAACCGGCACAGGTAAAACGTTGCTGGCAAAAACTATTGCCAAATTTTTAAATGTCCCTTTTGCTATTGTTGATGCAACTGTGTTTACTGAAGCCGGTTATGTGGGCGAAGATGTCGAAAGCATCCTTTCGCGTTTGTTGCAGGTATGCAATTACGATATCAATGCTGCCCAACATGGCATTATTTATATTGATGAAATTGATAAAATATCGCGCAAAGGCGATAACCCTTCTATTACCCGCGATGTATCGGGCGAAGGTGTGCAGCAGGCTATGCTGAAGCTGCTTGAAGGAACAGAGGTTTTGGTACCTCCTCAGGGTGGAAGAAAACATCCTGAACAAAAGATGGTAAAGATTGATACCTCGAACATCCTGTTTATTTGCGGTGGTGCTTTTGAAGGTATTGATAAACTGATTGCCACCCGGATGAACCAAAGTAAAGTTGGATTTAAAAAGGGTGAAGAGAAAGAAGTGAATAAGGAAAATTTCCTGTCTCACATTTCGCCGCTTGATTTAAGGACTTTTGGTTTGATACCTGAGTTGATAGGTCGTTTACCGGTATTGGTTCACCTGGATCCGTTAGACCGCGAAGCTTTGACTTCTATCCTTACAGAACCTAAGAATGCTTTACTGAAGCAATACAAGAAGATATTCAAGGCCGATAATATTACGCTGATGTTTGAGGACGAGGCCATTGAATACGTTGTTGAAAAGGCTTTGGAATATAAACTGGGCGCCCGTGGGTTACGCTCTATCTGCGAGGCTATCATGACCGATGCTATGTTCGATCTTCCTTCTGAGACCGGCATTAAGGAGTTTACCATTACCAAAGAGTTTGTTGAGGGCCGTTTGGAAAAAACCAATGTCAGCAAGCTAAAAGCTGCTTAGATTTTAAGCTTGTTTTAGACGTTAACTACATCAAAATCTCTCTTTGCTCATTTTCTATTGTTATGCCCATTCAGGGTATTTCAAATTATTTTCCCGGACTTGATAAAACTCAGGTGATATTCTTCGGCCCCGGATTAAACTAACGCGTATGATGTAATTACACCGCTGGTGGACACACGCCGGTGAAACATTGTTTACGGTTAACTTTAAGTAGCATGATTAATTGCGTGATTGTTAGCGAAGACCCCGTTTGCATAAACCTGGTTAAGCACTATTGCAACAGCATAGCGGAACTAAACCTGGCAAAGGTATTTACCGGGACATCAGAAGCCCAATGCCATCTCTCGCAGGAGGGGTCAGAGATTGACTTGATATTTCTGGATGTTGAAATATCTGATTTAGCTTCAGTGGGATGGAATGCTTCGTTCAAAGAGTTACCTCCTGTAATCCTGATAAGTTCAAAAGAAAAATGTCCGATAGAGGGGTTAGAGCAAATGGCTTTTTATAATCTGATGAAACCACTTGAATATGCCAAATTTTTAAGGGCGGTGGAACCTTTGTTTATAAAATTACAATCTAACCGGAATAACTTCAACTGTATCTACGCCAAAGAAAACGGCATTATGACAAAAGTAAATTATGACGATATTTTATATTTTGAAACCCTTGGTGATTATGTAAAAATACATACCCGCGACAAAATTCACGTGGTTAACAGTTCGATGCGCAGCATAGAGAAGAAGTTGCAGGATAGCTCGCAGTTTATGCGCATCCACCGCACCTATTATATTAATATCAATTACCTGGAAAAGTTTGATTCGGAGGTGGCCGTAATTTCAAACCGTACTATTCCTATAGGAAGTAAATACCGATCAGAATTGCAAAGCCGGTTGATGATAATTTAGGCCAGCATCTTTTTGAGATAAAGGCGGCTAAATATTTTTATAAGCCAGCCAGAACTTTTCGGGGAAGTTTTGATTTTACAAGCTCATAGCTCTGTTGTATGTAATGCTTCCATTGCTTATCGTTGAAAACTTCGGCATTCTGAACATAAATCCATTTAAACCTGCCTGTGTACGGTGCAGATATAATGCCCGGTTTTTCACACAAGGTATCAAATTCATCATCTTTCACTTTCAACGACACTTTCATCGGCCCGTTAAATCCGGTTACGCAAAACATTTTGTCGCCAATGCAGAAGCATAAGTCGGCACCCCATTTTATATCTTCGGTTGCTCCTTTTTGTGATAGACAGAATTTACGAAGCTCCTCGATATTCATTTTGTGCCTCTATTTTACGTTTTCCATGTGCCAGGCTACAAGCCGGTAAACAGGGTTCCGGTCCACAATGCCTAATTCGCAGCCTGCTTTATCGGCCACCTTTTGCAGCACATGTTTAAAATGGAAAGCAATAGAGCCAACAAAGTGTACAGGGTATTGCTGATAATTTTTGTAACACTTTACATGGTGGTTAAAGAAATCGGTAAAGCCTTCTTCAGCCAGTGCGTCCATGTAATCTTTATCGGTGGTTTCGTTCATTACTTTGGCAAATCGGGCAAGGTAAACGTTGGCATTGGGCTTATTGTAAACATGCTTTAAAACTTCTTCCTTTTCCAGCTTGTAAACTTCTTTCATAATGTAATTGGTGGCTTCCGGAAGTTCGTGGTACAAATAGGCGGCTACCAGCTTTTTACCAAAATATGCGCCGCTACCCTCATCGCCCAATACATAACCTAAAGATGGCACCTCTTCATGAATATTTTTACCGTCGTACAGGCAGGAGTTAGACCCTGTGCCCAAAATGCAGGCAATGCCAGGCCTTCCGTCGTGTGTGGCAATGGCAGCAGCTTTCAGGTCGTGGTCTATGGTTATTACTTCGGCCCTGGTAAAGTATTTTTTAAGTGCGTTGTAAACAACCTGGTTCCTCTCATCGCTTGAGCAACTGGCCCCGTAAAAAAATATTTTGCTAAAACCTTCCTTTACTTTTAGCAGGCCATCGTGCTTGCTCAGTTCATTATAAATCGTTTCAGAAGTATCGAACAATGGGTTGAAACCGATGGTTTCGTACAACTCATTTTTTTCAGTAACCCAGTTGGTTTTGGTAGAACCGCTCTCAGCAATTAGTATCATTTAAGAGGAATTTATATAACGGGGAGTAGTATGAAATTAAATCATTTAGCGCTTTAAACAATAGCAGCAAGGGCCTTATGCGCTCCGTCGCAGAAAGGCATTTTCTGGCTCATGCCACAACGGCAGATGGATACTTTTTCGCGTTTTTCAAGCGTGGTGCCGTCTTCCAGTATCACCTCGAAACTGCCGGTAATTGTTACCGGACCGCGTGGTTTTAGCTGAATCGTTCCATAATCTTTTTTCTCAACCTCCATTTCTTCCATAAATGCTGTTTGTGGTTTAAAAATAACAATGCCCGGGGTTCATTTCAAAGTATTATGTAAATGTTTTCCATGCAGGCACATATTGCAGCACAGGGCCCGTTTTGAAAGGTTAGATATTGTCATTGTACCAATATAAATTACCGAATTTTAAAATGGCGCCTTTAATTCTTTATAAATGATGTTGCCAACCATGTCTGCCCCATTTTCATTAAAGTGGCAATCATCATAAAATACAGAGAGGGTCTTTGGCAATTGCGAATCAATATCTATCAGTTTTATTTTCCGCTCATTGCAAACTTTTGCCAGTTCCTGGTTATATAAAGATAGGCCTTGTCGCAATGCCCGCGAAGTATAATATTTGTGGCCGGCTTCTGATTGAAACTTACCAATACCTCCCATCCAGAGCTTTGACTGTTCATTAGCGGTCATGGTATCTTTCCAAAATGCAGCCTGGTTTACAAAAACAATTTCAAGATTTTGTTTTTTTGCCTCATCAATCAGCAGGTTAATATTTTTTCCGAATGCAGTTAGCGCGGGGCCCATGTCGGGCAGGGTATCAACAAAAGCCGCTGCATGCTGACGGCGTAGTCGCCACGTGGTATAGATTTCAGCTGTATCATCCTGATTTTTTTTATCAATACCATGGTAAATATTCTGAAACATATGAAACAAGGCCGTCCGCTTCCAAAAAGCTTTATGAGCATCCAGGCCAAAAATTACGTTTACAAGCGAATCTTCTGTAGTTTCAGTAAGCTCAAAATTATTTTGAAATAGGCTGTCGCGGCTTAAACGTTTCAGCAGGTCGTTTATACCCACCATTAAAATAACAGTATTAATTTTTTTGTATTGGGGAACGGAATATTTTAAATGAATATAGTTGTCGGTAGAGGTGCAGCCGCTTTTGCCGATGTTACCCATAAACTTCAGCGTGGTATCCGATGCGCCCAGGGCATGCCGGGCAATTTGGGCTTCCCAGGTTTTATTGTCGTCCAGGTATAAACACTCGGTGGTGCTTCCGCCAAGGCACAGGCAATACCTGTTACCGGCAATATTTTTATGAACCGGGTTTTGAAGAATATTCATTTCCCGGTTAAAATTACCACCGCCGGTCCGTACACCGTACGAATTAATAGTAAATAAACTGTGCGTACTGATTCCTGATAAAATAGTGGTGTCGGGTGTAAATGTATGCCTCAAATGTGGCGGCCAAACATAATAGTGCAGCTGCGCGGGATAAAAAATACGCAGCACCGATTCGGCTATTACAAAAGCAACCAATATGGATATAGCCAGTAACCCGGTTTTCTGGAAAACAGTTTTATAGTTCATAATTGATGGTTAACGGCGGCAAGAGAAATATTGAACAGGACTGCTCTTACAATAACGATAGCTCCATCCCGATTTGCATGTTAGGTATTTTGAATAATCAACGTAGCAACGTGATAGAGCCAACAAAAGTTTTTTCGCTATAGTTATTGAGCCATACAACTTTGCATTGGTAAACATAATTACCAACCGGTGCGGCCTTTCCTTTAAAGGTGCCGTCCCAGGTAAAATTAATATCTGTACTTTCAAAAACCTTTTCGCCAATCCTGTCAAATACCGACACCTCCAGTTCTTTAATAGCTATTATGTTTCCAAAAATCTGCCAGCTGGAGTTTACCCCACCTGATCCGGGAACAAACGCATTCGGGAAAAAGATGTCATAGTCAGGCACAACTGTAACCGTAAATGAAAAAGTTCCAAAGCAGCTGTCCTGGTTGGTTGCTGAAACCTTGTATGGCTGCGAGTAAATTCCGTTAAATAAAGGGTCAGGGCAATCGTAGCAACTTAATCCAAATTCAGGCGACCAGTTATAGGTTACTGTGCTTGTTTGGTTAGACGAGGTATTTAATTGAAGTTCGTTACCCAATTTCACCTGTGCGGGAACAGGCGTAACATCTATTAAAACCGAATCGGGCTGTGTGAGCGATGTTGTTGCTGTTGCCGAGCAATTGCTGGAGTCAGTAACAGTAACACTATAGCTACCTGCCGACAGGTTACTTAAAACACCGCTGGTGTCATTTTCTCCGGTCGAAAAATGATATTCGTATCCGGGAGTACCTCCTCCGGCTTTTACTATTACTTTTCCATCCTGGTAATGATAGCATCTCGGAGATGTAGGGATAAGGCTGTCAATTACCAACTGAGGTGGCTGGGCCACCGTTACAGTGGTATCAACCGGGCATAAATTATTATCGGTTACAATTACAACATAAGCAGCAGGCATCAGACTACTGAAAGTTCCGCTGCTATTGGTAGTTGGCGCACCTCCATCAGAAATTGAGTAGGTGTATGCCGGCGTTCCTCCGCTTGCCACGGCAATAATTCTTCCGGTTGGATAACCATAGCACAATACGGGAATCGCTGTTACCGATAAAGATAAAGCCTGGGCAGGCTGCGTAAGTGTTGTAGTATCGGATAAAGAACATCCATTGGCGTCAGTAAGTGTAACTATATAGGTACCTGCGCTTAAATTAGTTGCACTGCTGCCGGTACTGACATTAGGAGCCCAGTTGTAGCTATAAGGCTGAGTACCGCCATTGGCACTAATGGTAATAAATCCGGTAGAGTTGCCAAAACAAAGGATGTTTGAATCGGTTTTTGAGGCTGTAAGAAGCGGTGGCTGAGTTATAGTTGCCGATTCGTTTAAACTACAGCCATGAGCGTCAGTTACGGTGATAAAATACGTGCCGGAACCTAAGTTAACGGCCGATGCCGAGGTGCTGACAGAGGGGTTCCATAAATATGAGTAATTGGTGGTGCCGCCCTGAACAGTATTGCTTATGCTTCCTGTTGATTGTCCGTAGCATAAAACATTAATTTTTGATATACTATCGGTTAATGGTTGGGGTTGCGTAATAATAAAGGCTGCAGTGTCAGCACAGTGATTTTGATCTGTTACAATAACGCCGTAAGTTCCGGGTGCAAGTGATGTGGCAGAATCAGTGGTACTTACAGCAAATGGAAGCCATTGAAATGAGTATGGCTGGGTGCCACCGGTAGTAATGGCCCGGGCAATTCCATTATTATCTCCGTTACAGGTAATATTGGTTTGGGATGGGGTAATAACAGGAACGGAATGAACACTTACTTTAATAGTGGTATCGCTGGTACAACCAACGGCATCTGTAACCGTTAATTTTACACTGTATTGGCCAGACTGTGCATAAGTGTGCAGCGGGTTTTGCTGTGTTGATGTGCCCCCATCGCCAAAATCCCAGGCATAAGAGGCGATATTATGGAGTCCGGAAATGGATGAATCAGAGAAAGGCACATTTGTAAGGCCACACTGGGAATAGTTGACGGCCGCTGAAAAATTGGCCTGAAATGGAATATAAATTTGCTGCTGATCGAATTTACTGCCGGTGCAACCTGCCCAGCCCCAATAAAGCATGTTTTGTCCTCCAAATACAGAGGCCACCAATCCGGGATTAAAAACGCAGCTTAACCGCAGGCTGCCATCAAAATATACGGACATTGTTTCAGTACCAGGCGTCCATACAATTTCAATTTTATGCCAGTTTCCATCATCTACGTTAGCCGAAGAGGCCAGCATTGGGACAGGCGCCGCAGCCTGAGGGAACTGAATTCCGCCTGTATCAATAGCAATGTGATGTGCAGCAATATCGCCATAAGGCGCCCCGGGACCGTTATTATGGGTGTCAAATTCAATAGCCATTGATTTGCCCGGAAAAGAATAGTAACCCAATTGAGCGCCACCCAAAGAGCCCTGAGGGCCCAGGGCCTGGCTTTGGTTTTGAATTATAAATGCCATCCCATCGGCGCCCTGGCCATTTGAAGTGCCAAAGTATGCCTCAAAAGTAAAATCGATAGGGCTATTCAGATCCAGCTGGTTTTTATACCATACCACACCCTGCTGAAAGGTCAGGAAAGGCGTTATCTGAACAGAATCGCAGCTCAGTATAGTTGCATCATCAGTTACACCTGAAGGTAGAATAAACGCCTGTGCATTGGCTGCCAGGCAGCAGAGAAAATAAAAGGCAACAAAAACCGGATATTTTTTCATAATAATTTAAAAGCCAATGCGATTTCAGAGGGGCGAAAATAACAATTCCCGCTCAAAAAAGACGGTATTTGAGTCGGGAACGTTGTTTTAACATCCAAATTCATTCTATGAAAACAGATGATTATTTAACCCCGAACAGACTGTAAAATCCATTCGGGGCCTTATTTTACTGCAGTATGGTAATAGATCCTTTAATCATATCGTCAGAGCGGTTATTTAACCAAACCACCTTCATGGCATAAACATACACGCCCTGCGGCACATTATGGCCTTTATACATGCCGTCCCACTGAAAATTGATGTCATTGCTTTCAAATACTTTTTCTCCCGAGCGGTCAAAAACCATAACCTGTAATTGTTTAATGGTATTGACTGCGCCGTAAATCTGCCAGTAATCGTTTTTCCCATCTCCGTTAGGGGTAAAGGCGTTAGGAATAAACAGGTCGTAATCAGGAAGCACAGTAACGGTAAAATTAAAGGTTGACACACAGCCGCTGTCGTTAGTTACCTGTACGGTATAAGGCTGGGAATAAACGCCGTTGAAAACCGGGTCAGGACAATCGTAGCAGCTGAGACCTGTAGGAGGGCTCCATTGGTAAGTTACGTTGCCGGGCTGATTGTTAACCGAAGTAAGTTGCAGGCTATCGCCCAGTTTAACCTGTCCGTTGGCCGGAATAACGCTTAAAACCACCGTATCGGCAGGCAGCAAGGTTGCCGAATCAGCCAGGTTACAGCCCTTGGAGTCTGTGATGGTTAAATAATAAGTACCCGGCGCAAGGCCTGTAAAAATACCTGAACTGTTGGTTGGCAATCCGGGCCCTGAGAAGGTATAATTTCCGTTACCGCCGGCAGCCTGCACATAAATGGCTGCGTTGGTTAAATAGGAACAGCTCTGGCTTGCAGAAGTTATATTATCGGTAATAGGATTTGGATGGGCCACAACAGCAACGGTAGTATCGGGACAGCCATTCTGGTCAACAGCGATAACGGTGTAAGCAACCGAAGGAAGTCCTGTAAACTGCCCTGTGGTATTGGTTTGGGCCGGGTCCGTTCCATCAGAAATGGTATAGGTGTAAGTAAACCCGGTGCCACCAGAAGCTGATGCACTAAGTGTACCATTGGTTGAGTCATAGCACGAGACCGGCGTTGTAGAAGGGTTAATAGTAATAGCAGAAGGCTGCACAAGAGTGATGGCCCTGGTGATGGTACAATTGGTGGCATCGGTAATGGTGACGGTATAAGTACCTGCCACGAGATTGGATGCCATATTATTAACGCTTACAGCGGGGCTCCAGTTATATCCATAGCCGGCACCCGGCACTCCGCCTGTTGGGTTAAGTTTTATGACACCGGTAGCAGCGTTGTTGCATGAAATATTGGTGAGCATCGAATCGGCCAGAATCTGGGAAGGTTCGGTTAAGGTAACCTGCGTGGAAGCAGTACATAAATTGGTATCAGTTACCACGATGTTATAATTACCGGCGCCTAAATTGCCTGCATTAGCGGCAGTGCTTACGTTCGGGGTCCAGGCGTATTTATACGGGGTTGTTCCACCGGTGGCATTAACAGTGACTGTTCCATCGTTACTATTGTAACAGGAGAGATTAGTTCCGGTTGAGGTTGCTGCAAGAGCCGACGCAGGCTGCGTAAGGGTAAAGAATGAATCTACCGTACACCCATGTGCATCGGTAACGGTAACGTTGTAAAGTGTACCTGCTGCCAAATTAAGCGCAGCACTGTCAACCGAGGTGCCTGCCGGCGTCCAGTTATAACTATAAGGTGCAGTGCCACCGGAAGTAGCTGTAATTATACTACCGGTTGACGCACCAAAGCAGGGTACATTATTTACCGTATAAACAGCCAGCAAAGCAGCTGAGGGAGCAGTGATATTGACGAGCGAATCTTTAACGCAGTTATTGGCATCGGTTACACTTACAATATAAGCTCCGCTGGCTAAGGCGGTGGCCACACTGTCAGTACTAACGTTAGGACTCCAGGTATAAGTATAAGGGGCGCCAGTTCCACCTGAAGGAGTTACCGTTATACTGCCGTTGTTAACCTGACCGAAGCACGCGATATTGGTAACAGCCACCTGCAGGGTAATAGCGGGGGGCTGGCTTACAACAACGCTGCCTGTAAAGCTGCAGCTATGTGCATCCGTTGCAGTAACGCCATAGGTATTGGCGGTCAGCGCAGATATGGTTGGTGTTGTCTGGCCATTACTCCAGTCATAAATTACAGAGCCGTTGGCGTTGACAAAATTAGCTGTGGCCGACCCGGTAGCATTGCCGTTGCACAAAATATTTGTCTGGGTCATTACCAGGCTGTCGGCCGGCGGGGAACTAACGGTAACCGACATAGCAACAGAGCACCCGTTGGCGTCCTGCACTACACCCGGATATACGCCGGGCGGCTGGTTAAACAGTGTATCAGGTCCGGGTGGGATAGGCTGGTTTTGAAAGGTATAAGGCTGGGTGCCACCGCTGATGGTAATAGCAATGAAACCATTGTTGGCCCCAAAACACGTTACGTTGCCAACAACGGTATCAACCTGTAAAGGTGCTGCCGGCTGTTGCAGAAATGTGCTGTCCCAGAAACTACAACCATTTGCATCGGTAACTGTAAGCAAATATTCCCCTGCTTTTAAAGTAGTAATAGCTGCTCCGGTTAAAGCAGGATTGGGAGTGCCGGTGCCATCAGAGCTCCAGGTGTAGTTATAAGGTGTAGTTCCTCCTGATGAAGTGACGGTTATAGTTCCGGTACTGTCACCATAACATTTTATATTGGTAGAATCAACGATATTATTAAAAGGGACGGCCTCTGTAATGATTGCAGTGCCGGTAGCCGTACACTGCAAACTGTCAGTAACTGTTACTGTATAAGTACCGCCTGATAAACTTAAATCTGTTTGAGCACTGGATATATTGCTCCAGTAATACTGGTACGACGGGGTTCCACCCACCTGGTAAGGCGTACCACCCGTTACGTTGGCGGTGGCACTGCCGTTATTACCTGCATTGCAGGCATTATTGGTTGTTGTTATATTAACCGTAAGTAAAGGAGCACTTGATATTGTACCGGACAGCGATACGGTACAACTGTTTGCATCTGTAATAGTAACTACCACATTGCCCGCACCCAGGTTACTCGCCACGGGATTATTTCCCTGGCCCGGCACACTCCAGGCATAACCAAAAGGTGCCGTGCCCCCGCTGCTTACTGAGGCAATTGCCTGCGCATTGTTATTACCAGCGCATGCTACATTAGTTGTTACAAGATTAGCCGTAATGGCCCCGCTTGGCTGCGTAATAACAACCGTACCTGTAAAAGTGTTGGCGGCATTCTGATCCGTATAAGTATAGGTATAAGTACCTGCAGGTACGTTATTGATTGTTGACCCGGTGCCTACTGTAACACCGGCGTTTGTCCAGGTTATAGTTGATGGCGGTGAGATGCCTGCACCGGTAACAATAAGGGTCGCGCTGCCGGTACTGGCTCCGAAACAGGCTACATTGGTAGAGGAAGTACTGGAAGATATGTTACAAGGCAAAGTTGCCACCGTGGCCGAATACTGCAACAAGGCCGAACAGCCATTGGCATCATGAAAATCAGCAATAAAGGTACCGCCTAAAAAGCCTGTAGCTGTATATGTTGAAGGGCCACCTGTGGCCGTAATACCAGCAAATGTTACCCCGGTGTAAGCGGGTGTACCACCGGTAATTGTAATTGTGCAGGTACCGTTTGCCTGGCCGCAGTTTGCGGCGGTGGATGTTGTTGAAGCCGAGAGGGCGGTGGGTTGGTTTAATGTATATTGGCCCGTTGCGCTGCAAACGCCATCGGTAACGGTAACAGTGTAAGTACCTGCGCCCAGACCCAGGTTGGTTTGCTGCTGGCTTCCGTTACTCCAGTTAAATGCAAATCCTCCATGCCCGGCTAAGTAGCCGAACCCACCGGACGTGTCGACCGCAATAGTACCGGTTTGTGCGCCGTTACACAAAGGATCAGTAATTGTAGGAGTAAGGGTAATGGGTGCTTTAATTGTAACGGTATGGGCAAAGGTATCGGGACAGCCCGTTGCGTCAGTAACTATCAGGCTTGCATTATAAACGCCGATAGCAGGATAAGTGTGCAACGGATTTTGCACTGTTGAAGTCGTGCCGTCGCCGAACGTCCAGTGCCAGGTACTAAGCGGGCCAATACTGCTGGTAGAGACATCCGTAAACTGCACTGTCGGTGAGCAACTCTCGTAATTGATACCGGCTACCCAGCTTGAGGTACTCAAAATTTTAACCTGCTGAAGGTTCCATCCACCACCGGTTGAACCGGTCCATCCCCAGTTAACAATGGGGTTATTGCATAAATAAGAACCTACTAAATTCGGTATCACCATGCTTATGCGCAGATTCCCATCAATATAATCGGACATTGTTTGGGTGTTTACGTCCCAAACAATGCGTATAGTATGCCATTGGCAGTTATCGAGGTTGCTTTGATTTGGAAGCGCAGCCACAGGACCGGAAATGTTATGGTTTACACTGCCACCTGACTCAAAAGCAGTGTGGTCGTATGGAGGGTCCCCATGGTCAGTATTTTGCCAGGTATCGAACTCAATGGCGAAAGAGCAAGGTTGATTGGACCCGCCGTAACCAAGGCCTTCTCCCTGATTACCCAATCCATTTGGGTTTGAAGTTAGTACAAATGCCTCACCATCCGCACCGCTTGCACCGTTACAGCCAAAAAAGTTGCTGAAGGTGAAATCGAACGAATTGTTCATGTTAATGGTCTTGTTCTCAAAAATGGCCCCGGCCTGGTCTCCTGAGTTAGGAGTAAGCTGGTAATAATTGCAGGAGCTCAGCTGAGAGGCGCTTCCGAGAACGGTGTAATTTTGGGGGAAAGCCCGTAACACATAAATTACAAAAAACAACAGAAAGTAAAGTTTTCTCATGTCGGGAATAGTGGCTTTAGGGGGTGTTAAAAAATAACCATCATTTATTGCGCTGAATAATTAGTGATGAAGATAAAATAATCCTTGGATTTTTGTGTTAAAATATTCGCTTTTGTGTTTAAAATCACTCCGATATAAAATAAAAAATCCCGCCCTTTTTAAAGGACGGGATTTTAGCTATAAACGTTGTTTGCAATCGCAAAATTTATCGGGCTACGCTAACACTTCTTTTTTCGCGGATTACGGTAACCTTCACCTGGCCCGGATAGGTCATTTCTTTTTCAATTTTCTGCGATATGGCAAACGATAATTCTTCGCTCTTTTTATCGTCTACTTTATCTGCTTCAACAATTACGCGCAATTCGCGGCCAGCCTGTATGGCGTAAGCTTTTTCAACACCGTCAAAGTTTTGAGCAAGGGCTTCCAGGTCTTTGATACGAAGCAGGTAGCCTTCCATAATCTCCCGGCGGGCTCCCGGACGGGCGCCTGAAATTGCATCACAAGCCTGAATAATGGGCGAGATCACGTATTTCATTTCCATTTCGTCGTGGTGGGCGCCTACTGCGTTTACGATAGCAGGATGCTCACCATATTTTTCGCATAATTTGGCCCCCAGAAGAGCGTGCGAAAGTTCACTTTCTTCATCAGGCACTTTACCAATATCGTGTAATAAACCTGCGCGTTTAGCCAGTTTTGGATTCAATCCCAGTTCAGCAGACATGGTTGCACAAAGATTAGCCACCTCACGCGAGTGCTGTAACAGGTTCTGACCGTAAGATGAACGGAAACGCATTCTGCCTACATAACGAATCAACTCCTGATGAAGGCCTTGAATGCCAAGGTCAATTACAGTTCTTTCGCCAATTTCCACGATATGCTCATCAAGTTGCTTTTTCGTTTTGGCAACTATTTCTTCAATACGGGCCGGGTGGATCCTTCCATCCGCTACCAAACGCTGTAATGAAAGGCGCGCAATTTCACGACGGATAGGGTCGTAACCTGAAATGATAATTGCTTCAGGGGTATCATCTACAACAAACTCACAACCTGTAGCTGATTCAAGTGCACGGATGTTTCTTCCCTCCCGGCCGATTATCTGGCCTTTTTGTTCGTCGCTATCCAGGTTAAATACAGAAACAGTGTTTTCAATGGCGTTTTCAGCCGCGGTTCTCTGAATTGTCTGTATAATGATCTTTTTGGCCTCTTTGTTAGCCTTGCTTTTGGCTTCGTCTATCAAAGATTTGGTAAGACCCAAAGCCTCTGCTTCGGCATCTTTCTTCATATTTTCAACCAACTCTTTCTTTGCATCTTCTTTGGTCAGGTTGCTTATCTGCTCCAGTTTCGAAACAAAAATTTCATGGCTTTTTTCCAGTTGGTCTTTTTTGGTGTTTACCAGTTCAAGCTGTTTGTTCAGGTTGTCGCGCAGGCTATCAACCTCTTTTTCCTTTTTCGAAATTTCGGCAGTCCTGGTCGAAACTTCAGTTTGTAATTGTTTAACCTGGGTTTCTTTTTCGATGGCTTTTTTGTTGCGCTCGGCAACTTCTGCCTCATGCTTTGCTTTTAGCTGTATAAAGTTCTCCTTGGCTTCAAGCATTTTGTCTTTCTTGGTATTTTCGGCATTGCGCTGGGCGTCGGCAATAAGCTTATCAGCGGCAAGTTTGGCATCGGCAAGTTTTTTCTTAACTTCTTCCTCAGCCTTTTTTTCTATCTCCTGGTTTGATTTCTGGGTGACAGACTTACCTGCTAAAAAACTCACTATCGCAGCCACTACAACAGCTAAAGCTGCAGCAATGATTATGATGACAGTGGTATCCATTTTTTAGGCATTTATTTATGGTGATTTAATAATACTCTCCTTTAACCACTGCAACTATAAAACTTAAATAGCTTGCAGGGCTGTTGTGTTGTAAAGCTTTTAAAACGGAGTGTATACCTGATTAGGCAAACTGCGGGAAGATTTATTTAGAGTTGTCCGGTAAGGACTTTTTCTAATTCTGTCATCTTTTCTTCCAATAAACGAACGTTATCCTGAGAGGTGTTTTGAAGTTTTTCATGTTCTACCGCAAAGTTGAGGAGGCACATGGCCATATAATCCTGCTTATCTTTACCGTTATACATAGCCTGGTATTCTTTAATTTTTTCATTTACCAGTTTTACCGCACTATGCACTTTTTCCTCATCACTCTTCAAAACCTTTAAAGGGTAAGTCCGTTCCGCAAGTTGAACATTGATATTGACCGTTTCACTTTTCTCCGCCATTGTTAGTCATTAAGCATCGCAATGCAAGTGTCAATTTCTCTGATATACTCGTTAATTTTCCGTTTTAATTCCGTCACTTCCTGATTTTCATCAGGGGTATCGGAGCTTATATTCTGCGCTAACTTAATTATTTTAATCTTATTGTTCAACTCGCTATTTTTACGTCCCTCAGAATCAAGTGCCAAATGCAACTCTTTTATCTCCTGTTCAAGCTGTGTATTCTGGGTACGTAATTTAACATTCTGCTCGGCCAGTTTCCGTGCTTTTTCTATTAAAATGTCTGTTTTGGCTATTAGTTTTTGCATGTGTTGGTTCCAAAAATAAAATAAGTTGTGGTAAAAACAGGTAAAAACTGGACAGGTAAACTTGCAATTACCAACTCAACCTGCCATTGGACTGTCCCTCCTTTTGAAAAAAGAGAGGGAAAGGCAAAATCACTTTACTGTCTTCCACCACCTAACTGCTGGTAAATATTGGCATAGTACGAGGCCCCCTGCCGATCGCCAAGACGGCTAAGGCAATCTATCAGCACCCGGTATGGGGGAGCAAAGTATGGGTTGGCTTTTACGGCATTTGTGAGCACATTGGCTGCACTGCTGTAATCGCCTTTGTAAAAATAACCCAGACCCAGCCAATAAGCTGCGTTAGTGTTGTCGGGGCTTAAAACTAGGTCGGCAGATAACACTTTAACAGCATCATCAAATCTTTGAACATTTAAATAGCAAAGACCCAGGTTGGCTAACGCATTCTCGTTTTTGGGATATTTTTGAACGTAAGGCTCGAGGAGGGCAACGGCACCGGCGTAATCATTTTTACCCATTAATTCCTGCGCCTGGTAATCGCGTTTGTCATCTTTTCTTACCACACAGGATAACGGCACCCCATCTGCATAAACCACGTAAACAGATTGCTCGGGAGGAAATGCGCCCTGCAACAACAAGTCGCGGTCAACAAAACGCGAATACAGGATTTCATAATCGGCATCTTTTTCGTTGCGGGCGCGGTAGCTGACATAGCCCACGCTTACTGTGGCCGAATCGTTTTTGAAATATGCAGTTGCAGGAGCCACGGCGTTTGAATAAAGGCGTAACCTTCCGCCATCTGCGCGTTTGCGCTTCAGGTCTTCGTGTTGTTTCATCCAGTCGGCGCATTGTTTTACGGAATTCATGTAATAATCCGTTTCGTAATTGCCATACGCGCCTTTAATGCCGCCCTCTAATTCGTTGAAATAAACGTACTCGTTGGGATGATTGGCAAACATAAACCGGGCAGGCAGAACTATAAGTAATGCGAGGACGGCAACTGTAATGTACTTACCGTTTTTAGAAACCACATTGATGATATAACTGAATGTCAAACCTGAAAGAATGATAATACTTGGATAAACAAAAAAGAAGTGGCGCATGGTATCATAAAGCACCGATTTTTTGTAAACCACGTAGCAAAGCGGGAACAGGATGGTAAAGTAAAGAAAACCAAGCATAAGCAGGTTGCCCTTCTTTTTCATGTAAGGGATTAAGGCGAATGACAGGACAAGACCAATTAAACCAAACAATGGCGTGGTTATAGTCAACCATTGCGGAATGTAGTTCCACGGCACTTCGGTAGATTGAATTTGTTTTCCCATGAAAAGGATGCTGATACGTACAGGGAATTTTTCAGCTACCCCCAAGGCCTCCAGGGGATGGGTGAATGGATTGGTTAAGCCATAAGGCCAGAAAATCAAGCTAAAACAATAGCCAATGGCCGACGCCAGCAGAACATATTTAAAGCTTGGCCAAACACGGTCCTTAAATTTTGAAAAATCGAGCAACTGGCTCAATGTGTAATGACCTAACATGGCCAGGCCCCAAAACAACCCCGTATAAGGTATAAGCAATAAACCGCCTATACGAATGCCCATGGCAACCCCAATGCTAATACCTAAGCCAATAGTTGTTTTAAGCGTTGGGCGCGGTAATTGTTTTAAAAATTTAAGGATAAAAACATAAGTAAGCATATAGCCGGCTGCCATGGTAATATCCTTAGGGTTATTCATACTCTCGCCAAAAAAACGGGGCGAAAAAGCCATGAGCACGAGGGTTAAAAGGCCTGCCTGCCAACCTGCCACTTCAACTGCTACCAAAGCTGCGCAGAGCATGGCAAAGAAGCCGAACATAGAGTTCCAGAGGTGGCGGATGGTCCATTCGTTAACTGAGGGCATTGATTTTGCTAAAAGGGTAGCTGTGCCATCGTAAAAACCACCATAAAAGATCATCAGCGAATCGGGCCCAACGGGATTGGCGGCAGTATTATCCTTACCAAAAGTGCTGTAAAAGTTAACGATGTGGTGCCCGTAAACACGGTGAAAATTCTCATCGCCCGAGATGCCATATTGATGGCTGACGCTCAGCATTAAAACGAACAGAGCAGCTGCAAAACCGATAAATATATTTTTAGCCAGTGGCTCAGGAATAAGTGGGGTAAGGACAACTTCCTTTTTAGGTTCAACTTTTTTTTCTGCCGCCGGTTGCGGTTTGCTTTGCTTGGCCATTAATAGATATTTGAGAGGCGAATGTACATTTTTCAGTGAGTACCGCCAATTGGCGAATAATTCAAATGCATTTCGCACGGAGGCACGGAGTTAACAACCGGGAATACATTTTTACCGGAGCTGTTTTTTTTTGCATTCCTCTGTATTTTTCTCCGTGACTCCGTGCGGAATACTTTTTCGGTATTTGGCAAAGTGCTACGCTTTAGTGGCGGTAATAAAAATAGACTGAGAAACCTTATTTACCAAAGGAAGTTTTTCAAGTATATCACCAGCAACGATGGATGGTTTTATTAAAGCATCAGGGATACCAGGAAGAAGAAAATCACGGTATTCAACCTTAATATCTTTATAACCGGAAGCCAGTAGTTTTTTTGTAATCCAGCTTTTTGAGAACGCCATTTCATCTGGCTCCAGGTTAGCTGCTTTACGTAGCGGGGCAAAAGAGAAAATAAGATAGATGTATGGGTTGAAGATATTGGGCTCCATAAAAATGAGCTTGCCATTATCGCGTAAAAGCTTGCGCATGTTTACGAAGCACTCGTCGAGGTGGTAATAGAGGTGATGCAGAATACCATTGCCTACTATGTAGTCAAATGTTTCACCTTTAAACTGGTCGGCTTTGTTGAAGTCGAGCACCTCGTAACGGAGATTGGGGAGTTTGTATTTTTTTGCGGCTTCTTCTATAAACGGAACACAGAGGTCGGTGCTTAGAACTTTGGCCGGAACTTTTTCTGCCATCCAGAAAGCAATTTCGCCGGTGCCGCAGCCTATTTCCATCATGCTTTTGTTTTGGAGGTTATCCATTTCAGAAAGCAATAAATCGGCGCGGCGGCGCATGCGTATTTCGGTGCTTTTTACTAATTCAAAGCCCTGGTTGTATCCTCTGTCGTCTATGATGCTTGCCATGATGCTAGTGCTTATTAGATAATTTAAACGTTACGGGGAGATTAAAATAGACCTTAACCGCTCTGCCGTCATCGTAACCAGGTTTGAATTTAGGCAATATACTTACCAGTCTAACTGCCTCATTATCCAAATCGGGGTCTAAGGATCTAACTACTATTACATTGGTTACCGTACCATCACGATCAACAATAAACCTCAATAGCACTTGGCCTTGAATCCCTTTTTGCCTTGCACTTTCAGGGTAAATCATGTTTTTGGCAAAAAACTTTATCAGTGCTACATCTCCTCCCGGAAACTGAGGATTTTGGTCGACAAAAGTATAAATCCTTTCCTGATCTGCCAGTATTTTCGCAGTTGTAGAGTCTATGTTAACCCAACTTTTCGCTCCCAACTCAACAGGTACATTAAAATAAACTTTAACCAGTTTACCATTTTGTCTGCCGGGAACGAAATGCGGTAGCATTTTAATTACTCTAACCGCTTCCGCGTCAAACGCAGGTTGAAAAGATCTGGAAACCCGTACATCACTTACAGAGCCATCTTCGTTTACTACTAATCGTGTTAAAACCTTGGGTTGAAGGCCGCCGTTGTCCTTATAATCTTTTGGCATTTGCAAATTGTCGTGAATAAATTTGCTTAACGCGTAACTACCACCCGGAAACTGTGGGTTTTGCTCGACAAAAGTGTAAACGCCATTTGAATCAGGATTAACTTTAGCAGAAGCAATTGGGGCTTCAAGGTGTTTCAGCATAAACCTAACTGGCAGATTGTAATAAACTTTTACCGGTTTACCGTCTTGTTTGCCCGGTACGAAATTGGGTAGCATTTTTACAACTCTAATAGCCTCACTATCTATACCAGGGCTAACATGTTTTAAAACCGTCGCATTCGTAACGGAACCATCAGTATCAACCACAAACCTTAACAATACTTTGCCCTCAATATTATTAACCCTCTCAGATTCGGGATAAGCAACGTTTCGGCCGATAAAACTCATCATCGCTTTATCTCCCCCAGGAAATTCTGGCATTTGGTCAACGAAGCTAAATATGGTATCATTTTGCGCAGAGCCACACAATGCAAAAAGTAAGAAAGTAGAAATAATCATCGTCCTCATCAATACACCTTTCTATAAATATTCTTCCTGATAAACTTAGGCCGCTTCTTCACCTCTTCAATAATTTTGGCCTGGTACTCGCCTAAAGTTGAAATGCCCAGCATTTGTATGCCGCCAAAAAAGAGGATCAGCACAATAATGGTGGTGACACCATGCGGATTGCCCGGCTGAATAAAATACAGGAGGATTTGAATGATAATAGCTATGAAGGAAAGACCGGTAAGAGCAATGCCACCGTATGTCAGTAACTCTAACGGCACAAAGCTGAAACTGAATATGGCTTTACGCGCCCAGCCGATATTTTTGCGCCAGTTGTTGGTGGTTACGCCAAACATACGTTCAGGGCGCACGTAATCTACACCGGTTTGTTTAAAGCCCACCCAGGCACGCAGCCCGCGCAGGAACTGGTCGGTTTCGGGTAGTTTGATGATTTCGTTTACCACCTTGCGGTCCATTAAACTGAAGTCGCCGGCATCTAAAGGCATAGGCACATAGCTAACGCTACGGAAAAGACGGTAGAATAATTTATAAAACGATACCAGTGTCTGGTTGCCCTCGCGGGCTACGCGGCGGCCATAGACTACATCAAAACCTTTTTGCCATTCCTCGTAAAAAGGTTCTATTAATTCAGGTGGGTCCTGCAAATCGCCATCCAGCAATATTACGCCATCGCCGGTAGATATTTCCATACCGGAAAGGAAAGCGGATTGAGAGCCGAAGTTGCGCGAATGTTCAATGGCAATTACATGGTCGTCGTCATTAACTATTTTCTGCAAAACTTCGGCGGTATTATCGGGCGAACAGTCGTTTACGAAAATAATTTCGTAATCAACTCCTATTTTAGTAAAGGTTTTGGTTAGCCTGTCGTGCATGAAGGGAATAGCCTGGGCATCTTTATAACAGGCAATAACGGCAGTAAGCTTGTAGCGGATTTTATCCTGCACCAGCTTTTTCTCATACAAAGGCATGGAGTAATTCTTCTGCCATTCATAAGTAGTACGCAGGCCATCTATTAAGGAAGTTTCGTTTTGCCAACCCAATAATTCCTTAGCCAGGGCTGCGTTGCCGTACCATTCTTTTAAATCCCATTTGCGGTTGGGCATATTGCCCCAGGCAGGGTCGGCGGAGAGGTTGAAAATTTCCTTGATAGCAGAGGCAATATCGCGGATAGTTGTTTTTTTGTTGCTGGCGATATTGAGCGATTTACCCCTGATGTTTTGAATTTTGTTGGCCGATAAAATTGTAGCTAAAACGGCATCATCTACAAAAACAAAATCGCGCGAAATGTCGGGTTGTACCAGTGGCGGATAAGTGCCGTGCATGCCTTTGTCTATCAACTGGGGGATCAGGCGGTCGGGTTCTTCCCAGGGGCCAAAAATGGAGTAATAGCGGAGGTTTGCTACAGGCATTTCTTTTAAAGTGCCGTAGTATTTTATCATATGCGCGGCACCCACCTTGGTAACGGAGTAATGCGAATTGGGTTCAAGCACAGCATCTTCTGAAGGGCCTGAGGCGTTCAAGCCATACTCGGAAGAACTACCTGCATGAACAAAGGCTTTGATGCTGAACTGCGATGAAATTTCAAGCAGGTTTAAAAGCCCCATGAAATTGGTTTCGTAAATCAGGTCGACATTGCTTTGTTTGCTGTAAGCGCCGTATGCTACTAAATCAAAAATGGTTTGAAAACGGTGTTCTTTAAAAAGGGCTTCTACCTGGTCTTTTTTAATGATGTTGCAGTGCAGGATGTTTTTGGGGTTTATATCATCCAGCCTCCATGGAATAAAAGGCTTGCTGGTAACTGCAAATACATCATTACGGTATTGCAGTATGGTGCGAATCAGGTTGGCGCCAATAAATCCTCCGGCACCAAAAACCACTATTGGGCCTTCGAGTTTTAAGACCTCTGCTTGAATTTTTTCCTTTAAAGACATGGTGTAAATATGTAGAAAAAAACGCTATTGCGCCCAGCTGGCTAAATTTTTTATGGAACGCTGATTTATTATGATTTTTATGATTTGCTATGATCAATGTATTTAATCATAACGATAATAATAAATCAGCGTTCCATTGTATTTAGAGGAACGATTGTAATTGTTGATGAAGGCCCTCACCACCCAGGTTGTTTTCGGCCTGGTGGAATTTTTGGTCGCCGTATTTGCCGCTTGGATAGCCGCCCGCTGAAAGGGCCAGCATTTTTATAGGGCCGTGCAGGTGGTTCATGATGTGGTACGAGAGGGTTTCGCGTAAGCCACACTCACCCGAGTGTTCTTCAATAGTAACAAGCTTCTGGGTTGCGTTGATGGATTCAATCAGCTCCAACGGAACATTATTAATGGGGAATATACTAACCACCCAGATTTCAAGGTCGGCGGCGATATCGAGGTTGCAGATGTTTTCAACCACCGGACCAGTGCCAACCACTGTGCCTTTGGTGCCTGATTTTATTTTACGCCATTGCGAGAACGGGGCCACCTCATATTTTATTTTTGCGCCCTGGTTTAACCTCAGATAATTTGGATGCGGGTCGGCCAGCATTTGTTCAATGCTTTGTTCAACATCGCTGGCTGTAAAAGGCACATATACACGCATGTTGGGTAACAATCTCAGTGCGCCGATGTCTTCAATATTGTGGTGTGTGGCACCCATGATACCGTAGCCGTAGCCACCACCATTGCCTACCAGTTTTACCGGTAAATCATGCAGACAAGCGTCGTTTCTTATTTGTTCGTATGGACGTAGAGTTACAAAGGGAGAGATGCTGTATAACCACGGAATAAAACCTTCGTGCGCCAAAGCTGCGCCCACGGTGACCATATTCTGTTCAGCTACACCTGCATTTATAAATTTCCCGCCAAATTTGTGCTGCACTTTTTCCAGCGCCATATAACCCAGGTCGCCGGTAATGAAGACCATTTGTGGATGGGTATCAGCAAATTTGATCATTGAATCGGCAAATTCTACGCGCATATCTTTTTATAATTTGCTGATTTGAGTATTGTAATCAATTTCAACCTCTGCCAATATCACGTCGTAATGGTCATCTTTCATAGGCAGATAGTGGCTGTCTAATTTACCCTCGTATAATTTCCAGCTGCGGCCTTTGGTGGTATTGCATATGATGGCAGTTGGAATATCAGATTTCAAGGCTTTGTTTTTAGCTTCTTCCAATGAAGTAAAATTGTGACCCTCGGCGATGATTACATTGAATCCAAAAGCTTCTAATTTCTTATCCAACGGCTCCAATTTCATGACGTCCTCGGTGGGTCCAAAACCCTGCAACCTGTTTCTATCTACCAACCAGACTACGTTTTTAAGATTGTGATGAGCTATGAACAGGGCGGCTTCCCAGGTAGAGCCTTCGTTGATTTCGCCATCGGAAGTGATGCAGAAAACTTTTTTATCGCTCTTCTTTAATTTTTGCGCCAGGCCTAAACCCGCAGCAATAGATAAGCCATGTCCTAAGCTACCTGTAGCGAAAGGAACCCTTTTTATTTTATTTACCGGCGGGTGAGCAGCCAGGTAGGTATTGTTTTTGTAGAAGGTTTTAATATCGTCTTCGCTTAAAATACCTTCTTCGGCCAGCATAGAGTAAATAGAGGCTGCAGCGTGGCCTTTGGAGAGAATGATTTCGTCATTATCATTCATCCAGTTAAAGCGTACAAAGGTTATTATTTCGGCTACCGATAATGAGCAACCTACGTGGCCCGCATTAGCGGCTTTGTACATGCCCAGAAAGCGCTTTTTAATGCTAAAGGCTTTATTCAATAAATCCTGCTGAACCGATTTTTCCATGCGGGTGCAATATTAATGGATTTTGGAGGAAATTTATCTTTTACCGCAAAGGCGCAAAGAGCACAAGGAATTACATATAAAATGCACAACCTTAACCAACAATCTCGCCCCTCTTTCCCAATTCCACCACTTCTAAGTTCTCAATCTTTTTATTATTCAGTGTAAAGCGTAAAACCGTTTTTACTTTATGAAAGCCCTGAACGCCTGCGGCACCGGGGTTCATTACTACCATGTTGTTGTGTTTTTCATCGCGCATTACTTTGAGAATGTGAGAGTGGCCGCAGATGAAAATATCGGGTTTTACTTCTTCAATTTTACGCCGGGCTTTGGGTTCGTAGTTGCCGGGGTAGCCACCTATGTGGGTGATCAGAATTTTGAATCCTTCGCGTTCCAGTTCAAGGTTAAGAGGATATTCCATGCGGATATCTTTGCTGTCAATGTTACCGTAAACGGCGTAGAAGGGTTTGAATTTTTTTAGTTCATCGCAAAGTTCAAGGGTGCCTATGTCACCGGCATGCCATATTTCGTCCACGTCCTTAAATACATCGAATATTTTAGGATCGAGGTAGCTGTGGGTATCGCTCATCAAGCCTATCTTAACCATTTGCGATAGATTTTCGTTCGTGGGCTTTTATCAACCAGTAATACCAAGCCACGCCAATGATGTAAAAACCAACGGTAATGAAAATAATATTGGAGTAGGCAATATTTTCTTCCCTTAAAATAGAGAATATTTTGGCACTGGCAAACCAGCAACCGCTCCAGATAGCAGCATTGATGGCGGATATCATTTCGCGGTTTTTTTCGCCTACGTAATTGAGGGTTAGCTCAGAGGTCATAGGGCCGGCCATATTCATTAAAGGCTGGCGCACGATAAAGGCGCCTACAGCAACAACGATGGCTATTGGCATACCTTTATACCACTCGGTTGTGCCCATTACAAATAAGGCTAAAACCGCAAAGCACTGTACCAGGGTTATGGCCACCTGGTAACCATAGCGCCGTTTTATTTCCGGAATAAGGAATGCTGTAATTACAACCAGAGCAAAGGCAATTGAGTTCATGAGCGAGAAAGGACCGGATTCCATGCCATGCACGTTTTTAAAAAAAAGGTTAATGAAGGGAATGGTAAAGCCTGCCCCAAAAGCAATGATGAAGGTTGGAATGGCAGCTTGAAAAATGAGCGCCCAATCGTAATCGGAGTGTAAATTGATGAGCGGAATTTTGGTTCCGATATTTTCTTCGTCGGGTAGTTGACGGGCGAAGTAAACGCCGGTGAAGCCGAGGATAGAGTAAATAATAAGCAGCATCTCGGTTGAGAAGAGCTTACTTATTAAAGGCAGCACATAACTAAATAGTCCGACAACGATGATTGTAAAGTTGCCGGCGGAAAAGAACAGGGCTATGGATTCTGTTTCGTGGTCTTTATTGCCATTGAGTAACATGTAGGGCAGCACTAATATTTGCACCAGCGAAAAAGTAACACCCCAAAGAGACATGAGTGTACGGATCAATTCTGTATTATGTGTGTGAATGCCCCAGATTAATAACAGTGCAACGATGGGAGATGAGATGGCACCGGCCATCAGGAAGGGTTTTAGTTTTTTGCCCTTGGCGATTATGGCTAAAGGAAAAGCGCAAAGTAAAACTGTAAGGTAACGGTTGCCGACCATGGAGGTGATTTCATAATCCTTGAAACCATGATCAAGCATCTGGTAATTCAACAATAAAGTAAAAGCAGCATTGATAAACTGAATAGAAACATCAATCATCATCAGGTAGATGATAATGCGGTTGATGGCGAGATATTTCTGAACGATGTGCTTCACTTTTTTTCTGCTATGGGTTATGAGCTATGGGCTTTGAGTTAATGCTCATGGCTCACGGCTCAAAGCTCATGTCTATATATTTTATTATCTCTTGTTTCTCTTCCGGCCCATACCAGTAAAAACCTTTATCTTTTTTGAACCAGGTTAGCTGGCGTTTGGCGTAGTTGCGGGTGTTTTGTTTAATCAGTTCTACGGCTTGATCAAGCGTTAGTTTGTCTTCTATGTAATCAAATAACTCTGTATAGCCAACGGTATTAAGCGTGTGTAGTTTTTTGAAGGTGTAAAGGTCTTTGGCTTCTTCAAGCAAACCGCCCTTCATCATATCATCAACCCGCTGATTGATGCGCTGGTAAAGTTTTTCGCGTTCGAGGTTGAGGCCGATTTTGATGGGGGTAAAATTGCGTTCGGCTTTTTTGCCGATGCGCTGTTCAGAATATTTTTTGCCTGTGGTAAAAATAACCTCCAGGGCGCGGATTAAACGGACCGGGTTTTTCTTGTCAACCTCGGCGTAGTATTCCGGGTCCGTCCTTTCCAGTTCCTGCTGCAGCCAGCTTAAATCTTTTGTGTTGAGGAAAGTGCGGGCTGTTAGCTGTTGTTTAAAATCTGTGTTTTCGAAATTATCGAAACCACTGCAAACGGCATTAATGAAGAGGCCTGAGCCGCCCACTAAAACTGCAATGTCTTTTGTTTTGAAATATTCATCCAGAAATTCAATTACCTCGTGCTCGTATTTACCGGCGCTGTAGTTTTTGGTGTGGATGGAGATGTTATTGATGAAATGATGGGTCACTTCGGCTAACTCAGATGTAGTGGGTTTAGCGGTGCCAATATTCATTTCCCGATAAAACTGGCGTGAATCAGCAGAAATGATTTCGGCGTTATAGTGTTTCGCTAATTCAATGGCCAGAGATGTTTTACCCACTGCGGTTGGGCCTGCCACTACAATTAAATATTTACCGGTGCTCATGATTTGCCCACTACTTTTAATCCCAATTTTTCACCCAGTTCAAGCATCATATTATAAGCTTCGTTATAATCGTTGCGGATTTTGCCTTCGAGGATTGCTTCTTTAATCTCCTCTTTTATAATACCTATTTCACGCGATGGTTTGATGCCAAAGGTTTCCATAATCAGTTCGCCTGAAACTGGTGGCTGAAAGTTTCTTACCTGATCTTTTTCTTCAACTTCTTTTAGCTTCTCGCGCACTGTTTCGAACCTGGCGAGGTAGCGTTTTACCTTTTCCCGATTTTTTGAAGTGATATCAGCTTCGCAAAGGGCTAATAACCTTTCAATGTCATCACCGGCTTCAAAAAGCAATCTTCTTAATGCTGAATCAGTTATTTCTTCTTTGGTAAGTGCAATGGGCCGCATGTGCAGAAAAACCATTTTCTGTACGGTCTTCATTTCGTTGCCCATGGGTAATTTCATTCTTCTGAAAATACCGGGCACCCATTTGCTGCCTAAAACTTCATGGCCATGGAACGTCCAGCCTTCGCCAGTAATGTATTTTTTGGTTGGGGGTTTTGCTATATCATGAAGTATAGCCGCCCAGCGCAACCATAAATCGTTGGAATATTTGGAGGCATTATCTAATACCTGCAGGGTGTGGTAAAAGTTATCCTTATGTCCTTTACCTTCTACTTCTTCAACGCCCTTTAGTTTTACCATTTCGGGGAAAATGATTTTCAGCAACCCTGATTCTTCCAGTAATTTAAAACCGACAGACGGTATCCGCGATAGAATGATTTTGTTCAACTCGTCTGTAATTCTTTCCTGCGAGATAATTTTTATCCGCTCAGCGTTTTTCTTTATCGATTCGAAAGTTTCGGGTACGATAGTAAAATTAAGCTGCGAAGCAAAGCGGATGGCACGCATCATACGCAGGGGGTCGTCGCTGAAAGTAATATCCGGATCCAGCGGCGTGCGGATGACTTTATCTTCAAGGTCTTTAACTCCGTTAAAAGGGTCAATCAACTCTCCGTAGTTTTCTTTGTTCAGGCTTATGGCCAGTGCGTTGATAGTAAAGTCACGGCGGTTCTGGTCGTCCTGTAACGTTCCTTCTTCAACAATAGGTTTGCGGCTATCGCGCTGGTAAGATTCTTTTCGGGCGCCCACAAATTCCAAATCAAGGTCGTGCCAGCGGAAATGGGCCGTGCCGAAATTTTTGAAGACGGTTACATTTAACCTGGGGTCAATTTTATGTGCTGCTTTTTCGGCCAGTTCAATGCCACTGCCCACGCACACGAAGTCTATATCCTTACAATCTCGTTCGAGCAGTTGATCGCGTACATAGCCTCCAACTGCGTAGGTTTCGTAGTGTAATTCGTCCGCTGCATCGGCTATATATCTGAAAACGGGATTTTTAAGAGAAATTTTATGCTGCACGGGGCAAACCTACTGAAAATTAAAAGAGGGCGGAACTGCGGTTAGAGAAATTTACCACTAAGGCACCAAGAACACTAAGAAGCACTAAGTTGAATTATATTAAAGAAGAATTGCCTTTTAATATTCTGAGTCGGTTTTCATTTTAGTTAACCTTCCTTTTTTCCAGGCTTCATAGTCTTTGGCCAGGGAGCTTTTGTTTTGTTCGGTAAGCTCGGGGTCATCCAGTTTACTCAAATCAGGTTTGCCGCCATTTACCCAGGCGGTGTACCAGAAATCAGCTACTGTTTCGATAGACGTTTTCATTTGTTGTTCTATCATGCCATGTAGCGCAGTATGAAAGGCTTTTGCGTATTCATCTGACTGGATAGGGGTGTTATATTTTGTTTTTAACTGGTTACCCTGGTCGTCTTTCTTATAAAGTTTATCTTCCGGCATAGAAGCCCTTACTCTTCTATCTATTGCTAAAAGTGTATCGGCCAGCAGGTGAGAATTTTTGATAACACCCCAGGTTTCTTTGGTTACATCATCAATATATTTTGCATCGCGGGTGTTCAGGTTGTATGATTCGCCGAACGTTTCAGGCAGGCGCGATTCCCAAAACGAATGAACTCCGGGTTGGTTGGTTAGTTTTCCATCGTAATTTAGCGAGGTGTGTAATGGCATATTGGCATCACCCAAATAATGGGCGAGGTCGGCTGAAAGCAATAGTATTTCACTTTTATGGTTGTCCTTAAATGCCTTGGTCAGCTTGGCCATCATGTCCTGAATTTGCCATGGAAGCGAACCATATTTTTGCAAGGTGCTGTCGGCATAGGTTTTTGATTTTTCAGCGGTGGTACGCGGAAGGCTGTCCAGAGGCCTGTCAAAACCTTCTATATCTATAAAATGCTTCGGTCCCTCAGATTTATCATTATAGATTGACCTTTTCATATCAGGGCCTGTAGATTCTATCGTTATAAAATCAATGTGGTTATAGTAAAACACCCTCATCTCGGTTGGTAAAGCAAAAACGGCTGCACGGTTAATATGTTCGTGGCCCCAGATGCCCCATGAGCAAAGTGATAAAAGCATAATTACCAGGGTTGGGATGCTGTAGTGTTTCATATAATAATAGCTGCTCAAATTATTTTGGTGCAGGCCGCCAAAAGTAGCATTTTAACGGGCACCCTGTTTTTTGACGGTTTATGTTTGTGTTAACTTTAAAAGGGGTTGTTGCTTTAAAAGACAAGACTTTATACGGGTTTTAAATGCCAGTTAAGGATGATATCAGTTAATAATAGAATTATACACTACCTGTTATTAACTTTGAAGTGATTTTTTGTAGATATGCAGAAGATAACATGTTGATTGTTATTAGATTAACAACTCCTCCCTTTTGTCTTAATGATTACTTAACGGAGATTTTAAGCCCCTGAATTTGCTCTGTGGCTTAAATTTCTACTTTTGCCCCTCCTTATAAACTAAATGTATTTCATGAATAAGATTTTATCCATTATTTTTTGTTTTGTTTCGATTGCCACATTTGCGCAGACTGCCACGGTTAAAGGACTGATAAAGGATGAGCTGTCGCAACAGGTTCTGGACACTGCAACAGCAACATTAGTAGGAACCAACTTTAAAGCCAATACCAACGCCGACGGTGTTTTTGTTATAACCGGGGTGCCTTACGGAAAATACACCATCGAAATCAAAGAGGCAAACCATGCACCTTATACCCAGTTGATACAAGTTGACCAGCCCACAGTGGTTGTTGGTTCGGTTGGGCTTAAAATTTCGGAAGCAATAGTAGAGCGGGAAGATTCCCGTAACAAGGCATCAGTTGAGGATGTGCCTACTGTTACCTTAACTGAAGCAGACAGTAAAGACCTTGCTGACGAGAATATAGCCAGTGCTATAGGTTCTACTTCTGATGTTTTCGTTTCAACGGTTTCGTTTGTACAAAATGAGGCGCGTTTCAGAATACGCGGTTATAACCAGGGTCAGTTTGAAGTTTTTATGAATGGTGTGCCAATGAATGACCTTTATACCGGTAATGGTTTAACCAGCGGATGGAGCGGATTAAACAACATTACCCATAACCGCGATATTACTATTGGATTAGGTGCCAGCGATAATTCGTTTGGGGGTGTTGGGGGGACTTACTCATTAAATACAAGTGCATCAGCCCAGCGCGAAGGGCTTAATGTTTCTTACTCCACTGCCAACAGAAATTTCAGAAACCGTTTAATGGCTACTTATTCAACCGGCGTATTGAAAAGCGGCTGGGCAGTAACAGCTTCTTTTTCGAGAAGATGGGCGCAGGAAGGTTATGTGCAGGGAACTTTTTACGACGGCTATTCGTACCATTTTTCGGTTGACAAGCATTTTGGCAATACCAATGTTTTGAGTTTTACAACTTATGGTGCACCAACTAAAGAGGGTCTGGCTTCGGCTTCAACGATGGAGGCTTATAACCTTACCGGTAATAATTACTACAACCCGGGATGGGGATATCAGAATGGTGTAATGAGAAACGCCAATACAAGGAATAGCTTTCAACCTGAGTTTATTCTGAACGACCACTGGAAAATAAACGGCCATTCGAATTTAATGGTTGCTGCAGGTTTTTCTTTCGGCAAAGTTGAAAGAACAGGGCTTGATTATACCAATGCCCCGGTTCCAAGACCTGATTACTACAAGAATATGCCAAGTTATTTGACTGATACCTTACAACAGGCCCTGGCAGAACAGCAATGGCGCGAAAACGTAAATGTGCGCCAGATAAACTGGGATAACCTTTATGCAGTAAACCAGAACAGTTATAACCTGGTACCCAACGCACAGGGTGTGCCAACAAGAATTAACGAGAGTCTTTACATTGTAGATGGCAGGATAAACGACCAAAAACGCTTTAATTTCAACACTGTTTACGATAACAACGTTAATGAACATATCAGTATTCAGGCGGGTTTAAGATACCAGGTTGAAACCAGCGAAAACTATGAGCAGGTAAATGATTTGTTAGGCGGACAATATTGGGTAAACGTGAATCAATATGCTGCTTTAACTTACCCGGGCAGTGCAGCTGCTGCGCAGAACAACCTGAATACTCCGTTCCAGCTGGTAACAGTTGGTCAGAAATATGGTTACGACTTCATTACCGTTCAGCATAATGCCACCGGATGGATTCAACCGCAGTTTCACTTCAAGAAGGTTGACTTTTTTGTAGCCGGTGAACTGAAATTTACCTCTTTCTGGAGGAACGGCCTTTACAGAAACGGCTTGTTTCCTGACAGCAGCTATGGTAAATCTCCGGCGCAGAATTTTATCAATTACGCATTTAAAGGCGGTGTAACTTATAATATAGACAGCAGAAATAAACTGTACGCCAATGGCGCTTACCTGACCAAGGCACCTTTAATCGGTGATGCATTCCTTTCAGCTGAGACTCGTGACCAGGTGGCACCGGGACTGAGCAACGAACAGGTTATGTCGGGCGAAGCGGGTTATATGTATAAATCGCCTTTGGTTAAATTCAGGGCAAGCTTTTTTGCTACCCAGTATAACAACCATACCCAGACTACCAGTTTTTACGATGATGATTTAGCTACCTACGTTAACTATACGCTTACCCAAATCAACTCGCGCCATATTGGAGGCGAGGTTGCCCTTGATGCCAAAGTTTATAAAGGTTTCAGCGTAACTGCCGTCGGAACTTTAGGCAATTATATTTATACCAGCAGGCCAAATGCCACTATAACCGATGATAACAGTTCAGCTACGCTGGCAAACAATGTGCCGGTGTATGAAAAGAACTACCATGTTGCAGGTTCGCCTCAGCTGGCTACTACTGTAGGTATTAATTACCATTCGCCACAAGCATGGTATATTGACCTTTATTTTAATTATTACGGCAATAGCTACGTTTCAGTAAACCCTGCGCGTTTAACAACTGCTGCGGTTTCGGGACTTGAACCAAGTAATCCTTTATTTCAGCAGATAATTGCACAGGAAAAACTTCCGGGTGCATTTACCATGGATATGTTTGCGGGATATAGCTGGTTAATGAACAACCAGTTCCCTAAAATGAAAAAGTACAAGTATTATATGGTATTTAGCCTGAACGTTACCAACATGACCAATAACCGCAACTTTATTACCAGTGGTTATGAGCAACTGGAGTTTAATAACGTAACCAAGAGCCTGACTGAATATCCGAATAAATATATTTATGCTTACGGTACCAATTACCTGTTTACAGTAGCTTTCAGAATGAACTAAAACGGCAGGTATTAATAATTATAAAAAGAAAGAAATAATAAGGGATATGAAAAAAGTAAGCATCATAATATTGACGGCCGTTTTACTGGCAGGTATTTCTTCATGCGTAAAAGAGAAATTTACCTCTCCGCCCGCTACAAATGTTGACCCTAACCTGACCCCCAATACCACCATTGCGGCTGTTACGGCATTATATACAGGTGCGCCGGTACAGATTACACAGGCACTGATAGTTGAAGCGGTAGTTGTTGGAGATGACAGATCGGGCAACTTATATAAGGAACTGGCTATAGAGGACTCAACCGGCGCTATTCTGCTGATGATAAACGGACCGAACCTTTATGCCGATTATCCGGTAGGCAGAAGATTATTTATTCAGCTGAAGGGCCTTTATGTGGTTTCGTATGACGGATCGTATGAGATTGTGGGCAGTGTAAATACTGACGGCTCGTATACGGGTATTGCCACCAGTAACTTATCGCAGTACGTGTTTCCGGGAAAGTGGGGAATTAATGTTGTACCGAAAGTTGTTTCTGTAATTGATATTGCAACGGCCAATAACGCATTGCAGAGCCAGTTAATTGAGCTGAATAATGTTGAATTTATTACGGGTGACAGAGGGGTGCCATATGCGAATGGTACACTGATCTTAAACGGTACACTTGCCATAAAGGATTGTAATGAAAACCAGGTAAATGTTTATACCAGTGGTTACGCCAATTTTGCTAATTCGCTAAGTCCGAAAGGAAACGGAACTATGTTGTGTATTTATGGCGTTTATAATGGCGCTTCTCAGCTTATGATCCGCGATACCACAGACATTATTAATATGACCGGGCCTGTTTGTCCGTAATTGCAGCGATTTTTAAATTAAAAACTACTTTTAAATTATTATTACAAGCATATGAAGAACCTGATAATAGCCTTACTTGCGATTTCATTGTTGGCAGGAATTTCATCCTGTTCGAAGAATAACATGGATTCGCCTCCGGCAGGTGGAACTGACCCAAATCTTACGGTTAATTTTTCGCTTGATTCGCTGGTGGCAAGGTACAACGGAAGCCCGCTTCTGATTACGGACAATCTTATTATTTCGGGAGTAGTAGTTGGCGATGACAGCTCAGGAACTTTTTACCATGGTATTGATATTGAAGATTCAACCAGGGGTATTATGCTGATGATTGATGGATCTTATCTTTATAACCTTTACCCGGTGGGTACCAGGGTTTTCGTTAAATTAAAGGGACTTTACCTGGTAAATTACAAAGGGGTGTTTGAAATTGTTGCAATTCTTAATTCGGGCGGTACTTATACCGGTATACCGAGCTCAATACAATCGCAATATGTGGTGCCCGGAAAATGGGGAATTTATGTTGCGCCGAAACATTTAACTCTTTCGCAGCTGAATGCTTCACCCGATCAGTATCAAAGCGAGCTTGTTCAGATTGATAATGTACAGTTTACTTCTACTTTTATTGGCACACCTTATTACGTTGCCGGTAATTATGGCAACAGCACCATCAGGGATTGCGGGGGAGAGGATTTATATACTGTTTATACCAGCTCATATACCGATTTTGGAACTATGAATGTGCCATCGGGAAACGGCACTTTTATCGGGGTTGCAAGCGTTTATGTAAGTGCTACCTCGGGCCGTTCTACATACGAATTGCTGGTGCGCGACCCATCGGATTTAACTATGACCGGTCCTTTATGTCCATAATATTAAGTTACGGTTTCAACGATAAAACAAGAAAGGGCCTACATAGGCCCTTTCTTGTTTTATCAAGGGAATTAAATTGCAATGTTGGCAGTTACTGTTTTTGATAAACAACACCATCCAGGTTCATGACCCATATTCCAACGGAATCCTGCATGGGATATTGATTGATATCCAGTTCCCGGAGGCCGATAAGCAATGCATTGTTCTTTATCCTTGCCACACCACGGGTATATTGAATTTTTCCGCCACCGTCCTTTTCCCAATAAGCGCTGCTGTGGTTATCAATACTCAGGTGATAGGTATACGTGCCGTCAGAACCATCCCAGATACCAATGAAATGGGAGTCAATTTTTATCGCCTCATTTTTACAAGAGCTGAATGTAAATGAGAAGATGGCCAGTAAAATGAAAACTTTAATGGGTTGTTTCACGCTGTAACGGGTACGTAAATATAATGTAAGTATTGATTTTGAAAAAACAGGCACGGTAGGGATTTAGCTTTTTTAATAACGTTTGTCTTTTTATTTGTTAATAAAATCGTTTAACTGTGTGGTAACCGTTTAGCTTGCTGTAACCGGGTTTGCATTTAACAGAAAATCTGCTGAGTACGGCATAAGAGAAAAATGAGGCCGGTATAAATTCTATTTTTCTATTTTTAACTCACAACAAGGGCAGAAGATTATTGCCTGAGGATATTAAGACAACCAAATGAATCTTGCTTCAAGAATTGACCACACGTTATTAAAAGCTGATGCTTCGGAAAAAGAGATAAAGAAACTTTGTGCAGAGGCGAAGGAATATGGTTTTGCGGCTGTATGCGTTCCGCCGTATTTTGTGCGCAAGTGTAAACTATGGTTGAAAGACACCAAGGTGAAAGTTGCTACAGTAGTTGGATTTCCGCTGGGATACTCCCATACCCCGGCTAAAGTGGAAGAAGCACGCAGGGCCATTGATGAAGGGGCTGACGAAATAGATATGGTGATTAACATCATAGCCCTGAAAGCCGGAGATAGAAATTACCTGAAAAATGAGTTAACGAGTTCGGCCACCATAGTGCAGTTACGTGGGGGTAAACTGAAAGTAATACTTGAAACCGGCCTGCTAACCAAAGAGGAAATTATAACAGCCTGCGAGTTATGTAAAGAGCTGACAGTTGATTTTGTTAAAACCTCGACAGGTTTTGTAGAGCCGGGGGCTACCGTAGAAGTTGTTAAGCTGCTGAGGGCTAATTTGCCGGCAAGCATAAAAATAAAAGCCAGCGGTGGTATCAGGACCAAAGAGTTTGCCTTGCAGTTAATTGAGGCCGGCGCCGACCGTCTGGGGTGCTCGGCCAGCGTAAGTATTGTGACATCATAGTATCAAAGTTTTAATCTGGATTGAATTATGAAATACAAGGGAGTTTTTGTTTGGCTATCAGTTTTATTTTTTGTCACAGGCCCGTTTTTTTGCAGGGCACAGGATACCACGATTGTATGCAATAAATATGCAAGCGTAAAAGAAGAAGAGAAGATTGCTGCACTGGCCAGTAAGTACGATGACTATAACCGCAAAAAGGAATTTACGGATGGCTACCGCATACAGATTATGTATACCGATATCAGATCGGAGGCATACAAAAGCAAGGGGCAGATGTACAAGGATTTTCCGGACCTGAACTCGTACGTTGAATATGAAGAACCTTATTATAAACTGAGGATTGGTGATTTTAAGACCAGGCTGGAGGCAACTTATTTTATGCAACAGGTAACGCCGCTTTACTCGGGGGCATTTATTGTTAAGGATAAAATCAGGATAAAGCAGTAATAGCCTTTTTTGTCACGAAGGCAAATGCATAGCCACAAAGGCACTAAGACACGAAGAAATACGAATCAATAGATTGTAATTTCCTGATTCGAACTTTGTGCCTTGCTGGCATGGATTTATTAATATGATTGAAAAAATAAAAAGCCTTTCTGAAAAGTATTTTCCCCGCGTTATTGAACTGCGCAGGCAGATACATGCCAACCCGGAATTGAGCTGGGAAGAATTTCAGACCTCGAAACTGGTGGCAGATGAATTGAGCAGGTTACCCGGCATGGAGGTGAAAACCGGCATTGCAAAAACCGGTGTGGTTGGTGTTTTGACAGGAAATAATCCTGAATCAAAGTGCATAGCGTTGCGGGCAGATATGGACGCCTTGCCTATCCTTGAACAAAATGCGGTTGAATACTGCTCGAAAAATGAAGGTAAAATGCATGCATGTGGGCACGATGTACACACCTCTAATTTGCTGGGTGCGGCCATGATACTTTCGGAGTTAAGAAATGAAATTGAGGGTAGCATTAAATTTATTTTTCAGCCCAGCGAGGAGAAAATACCCAGTGGTGCTGAAGCCATGATTAAAGCGGGGGTGCTTGAAAATCCGAAGCCTGAAAAAATATTTGGCCTGCATGTTTCACCTGAACTGGAAGCGGGGGTATTTGGATTTCATAGCGGCCGGTTTATGGCATCGAGCGATGAGATTTATTTGACTGTAATTGGCAAGGGGGGGCATGCAGCGCAACCGCTAGGTGTAGTAAGTCCGCTTTTGATAGCGGCAGAGATATTGCTGGCTTTAAAGCCTCTAACTAACCTGGATGTACCTACCATACTTTCGTTTGGCCGTATAGAAGGTAAAGGAGCAACGAATGTTATACCCGATAAGGTAGAAGTTGCAGGCACCCTGAGATGTTTTGATGAAAAACTACGTGAAGAACAGCATGGAAAAATAAAAGCTATTTGCGAAAGGGTTGCTTTGGAAAGCGGAGGGAAATGTGATGTAAATATTTTAAAAGGGTACCCGGTTTTAGTGAACGACCTGGAAATAACAACCAAGTCAAAGCACCTGGCAGCTGAGTTTTTGGGTGCAGGACATATTATTGATATGCCGGCCAGAATGGGAAGTGAGGATTTTGCTTATTATACTCATCATGTTCCTGCATGCTTTTACCGTTTGGGTGTGGGGAATGCTAAAAAGGGAATTTCATCAGGATTACATACGCCTACTTTTAACGTTGAGGAAGATGCATTGAAAGCCAGTATTGGACTTATGAGCTGGATAGCTTTGAATGGGTAAATACAAAGTAGTTTACCACTAAGGCACTAAGGACACTAAGAGCCACTAAGAATGCAAAAATTTATTAGGAATTAAAAGGAGTCCATAATTTCCAGAAATTGTATTTTGAACAACTTGTATTTACCTCAGTGTAACTTCGTGTCCGAATCTTAGTGGTAAATTTCTCTGATTTGCAATTTATCCGAACAAAGGACTTGATAGGTAACGGTCGCCTCTGTCGCAGATGATGGCTACTATTACGCCTTCGTTAATTTCTTCAATCAATTTAGTGGCAATGGCCACGGCGCCACCGCTGCTCATGCCACAGAATACGCCCTCTACCCTTGCCAGTTTGCGGGTCATTTGGGTGGCTTCTTCCTCTGAGATATCAATTACACGATCTACACGTTGCGGTTCAAATATTTTTGGCAGGTATTCTTTAGGCCAGCGGCGGATGCCGGGTATACGGGAGCCATCGGTGGGCTGTGCGCCGATGATCTGTATATTGCTGTTCTTCTCTTTTAAAAAACGCGACACACCCATGATGGTGCCGGTGGTTCCCATGGATGAAACGAAGTGGGTGATTTTACCTTCTGTATCTTTCCAAATTTCAGGGCCGGTGGTGCGGTAATGCGCACCGTAATTATCGGGGTTCGCGAATTGGTTCAGCATCAGATAGCCACCTTTGGCCAATTGCTCATGGGCATAGTCAATGGCACCTTCCATGCCACCTGTACCGGGAGTAAGCGTTACTTTGGCGCCAAATGCCTCCAAGGTCAAAACGCGTTCGCGGGTGGAGTTATCGGGCATTACCAGTTCAATTTCAACACCGCACAGCCGGGCAATCATGGCCAAAGCAATACCAGTATTGCCGCTGGTTGCTTCTATCAGCTTCATGCCGGGTTTTAGCTCGCCGCGGTTGAGGGCACCTGTTATCATGCCATATGCGGCACGATCTTTTACACTGCCGCCGGGGTTATCGCCTTCCAGCTTGCCATAAAGTTTAACGCCGGGTTTATTGTGCAGCTTATTGAGTTCAACTAAGGGGGTGTTACCGATGAGGTCTAACAGAGTTGCCATTTTTTACATTTTGAGGGTGGCCAAAAATATAGAATTAGGAAGGTCCGGCCAAACCTTTGGATAAAAGCATGGTTAATATGGCAGTAATTGTGGGGCGAGAAGGCGACGAGATAAAAAGGCCGTTTTGGAGCGTTGATTTTAATAAATTCAAAAAATTAACATTAAACATGATAAAACTTAGTGTCCTGATTACACTAAGTTAATAAAAATTGTCTACCTTAGTGCTACCAACAAAGAAAACCACTACGTATGGGAAAAATTAAAATTGCAGTTAATGGCTTTGGCCGCATTGGCAGGGTTTTTACCAGGATAGCACAGCTAAACCCGGATATTGAAATTGTGGCTATTAATGATTTGACGGATAGTAAAACGCTGGCCCATCTTTACAAATACGATTCGGTGCATGGTGTTTCGCCACACTCAGTTGGTCATACTGCTGATTCCATTATTATTGACGAAAAGCCTATCAGGATATTCTGCGAAAAATCGCCGGATAAATTGCCGTGGGGCGAACTGGGTGTCGATTTTGTAATTGAATCTACCGGGCATTTTCTGGATATAGAAAGTTGCAGTCTGCATTTAAAAGCCGGTGCCAAAAGGGTAATTATTACTGCACCTGCCAAGGGAGATGATATTAAGGCAATTGTAATGGGCGTTAATGATGATACATTGAAGGAAGGCGATACCATTGTTTCGAATGCTTCATGCACTACCAACTGTGCGGCGCCGATGATAAAAGTTTTGCATGATAACTGGGGCATTGAAAATGGCTACATTAATACGGTGCATGCCTATACCGGCGATCAAAGACTGCACGATAGTCCGCATAAAGACCTGCGCAGGGCGAGGGCTGCAGCCAATTCAATTATACCTACAACAACCGGTGCGGCTAAGGCCATAACCAAAATTTTTCCTAAACTGAAGGGCAAATTGGGCGGCAGTGGTATGCGTGTACCGGTTATTGACGGGTCGATTACAGAAATTACCTGCCTGTTGAGCAACCATGCCTCAGTTGAGGAAATTAATAATGCTTTTAAAAAGGCTTCTGAAGCCGGACTGACAAGGATACTGGAATACACCGATGAGCCGATAGTTTCGGTTGATGTTATCGGAAATTCGCACTCTTGTGTGTTTGACGCCGAGCTGACTATGACAGTTGGTAACACCGTGAAGGTTTTGGGGTGGTATGATAATGAATATGGCTATTCGAGCAGGCTGATTGATTTGGCAAGAAAGATGGCCAGCCTTTCCAAGCCCGCGATGATAACCGGCAGGCCTGAGGTAGTAGCCTGAGCAGGAATTGATATTTTACGCGGCGTTTATCATGTCCATAAATTCGGCCCTGGAAATAAATTTTGCACCCATACTTTCCAGATGACGGGTGTGAACCTGGCAATCGATAAGATCAAACTTACCCGATTGGCAGAGTGCAATAAGAGCCAGTTTGGATGTGTTGGGCAATTTGCTGAACATGCTTTCGCCGCAGAAAACTTTATTTACAACAACGCCATAAAGGCCACCGACCAGTTCTTCCTCCTGCCATACTTCAACTGATTGCGCTATGTTTTTTTTATGAAGTTTTTCGTAGGCCTGTATCATTTCGTTATGCAGCCAGGTGCCGGGCTGGTCTTTGCGTTTAATGACCGAGCAGTTATTTAATACGCCTTCAAAATCTGTGTTCCACTTTATTTGATACCTGTTTGATTTTATAAGTTGCTGCATGCTATGTGAGATGCGGAGTTCATCCGGTTTTAATACAAAACGCTGATGAGGGCTATACCATAAAATGGGATCATCTTCAGAATACCAGGGGAAGATGCCTAAACTATAAGCGAGCGTTAAGCGCTCAACTGATAAATCGCCACCGATGGCAAGCAGGCCGTCTTCATCTGCCAAAGCCGGGTTTGGGAAAATAAGTTTTGAGGTGAGTTGGAAAAACATGCGGGGCGAAGTTCGGGAAAGTTGCTGTGAGTAGCTGATGCTATTTTCTAATCAACGATACCGTAAGCGCATTCAAGGTTTTCACCTTATCCTCAAAACTCGCTTTTATCTGGTTGCGGAAGGTGTGCAGGTTTTGGATTAATTCATCCGTATTTTCAGGTAGTACATCTTCTAAAAATTCACGGATTCTTTTTGCCAGGGTGGGTGACTTGCCATTGGTGGAGATGGCAATTTTAAGATCGCCGCGGGTTACTATGCCGCCCATGTAAAAATCGCAGAGTTCGGGGGTATCGGCTACGTTGATGAGTTTGTTGCTTTCTTTTGCTGCCTGCCAAATGGCTTGGTTTAAGTCTTTATCGTTCGTGGCAACGATGATAATATCGAATGGCTTTACATCGTCAACCTCAAATGAGCGGCTATATATTTTTGCGTTTAGTTGATTTGCAATTGCAAGCACATCATCCCGAAATTCTTTCGCAATAATGGTAACCAGTGCGTTTGGGCTGGACTTGTGCAGAAAACGCAGTTTCTCTTCAGCTACAGCACCGCCGCCTACTACAAGTATTTGCAGTTTATCCAGGCGCAGGAATACGGGATATAATTGGTTACCACTCATTTTTTATGGTGTTGTTTTTCGTTTTGGCAAAAGCATTTCTCCAGTTAACTGACTCGCCGATAATGATGATTGCGGGGGTTGAAATTTTTTCCTTCTTCGCCTTATCGGCAATGTTTTTTACAAGACCGGTAACTATTTTTTCATCAGGCATAGAACCATTTTGAATTATGGCTGCAGGTAATTCGCCTTTGCCAAAGGCGCCGAACAATTCTGTTATTAATGGCAACTTGTTCATGCCCATTAGTATAACAGTTGTTTCGTTGCTGTTGGCGGCGTTAATTAAATCTTCGTTCAACTCGGTTTCAGACAGCGTGCCGGTAATAACCCTGAAGCCACGGCTTACACCACGCTGGGTTAAGGCTATTTTATGCAGCGCAGGTATGGCCGTTGCTGATGAAAGGCCGGGCACTACATCGGTTTCAATACCAAAAGTTTCGGCATATTCAATTTCTTCGGTGGCCCTGCCAAAAATGAACGGGTCGCCGCCTTTTAGGCGTACTACGGTACCGAAATGAAATGCAGTGGAAACTATCAACTCATTGATTTCTTCCTGTTTCATAGATGGCTGGCCATAGCGTTTGCCTACGAAAATTTTTACGCATTGCGTCGGTGCATATTCCAATAGCTCCTCATTGGCTAATGCGTCATATAAAATAGCATCGGCTTGCTCAATGGCTTTTATGCCTTTCAGGGTAATCAGTTCAGGGTCACCCGGACCGGCACCTACTAATATTAATTTTGGTTGTTTCATTTTGTGTTGTTTGATAATTGTTATGAATCCTTGCTCCTCTGTCCTTCGGACATCTCCCCTCTCCGAAGGAGAGGGGAGACCATCCCATTTTATTTTGGCTTATACGGCTACTTCTGCCTCTCTATAATTTTTTAGTGTTTGAATAAATTCGGTTGCCTCTTCAAAAAACTGCTGCACAAATGCTTTATCCGGCACTACTTCTGTAATCTGTAAAACAGAATCAGAGAATTTTTTGGGCAGTGATATTTTACCCGTGTCAACAAATTCTCTGTCGAAACCATCAATGATGGCTTTTTGGGTATTTGTTCTCGCATCGGTAGAAGTTAAGAGAGCTTTGGCTGCATTTATTTGCGCGGAATAAATGTGATAACTGGCATCGGCAATTCTATTTTCGGCTAAAGCCAATGTTGCATCCTGCAATTTTTCATCTGCATCTAACAAAAGTGTTTGTACCAGGTCAATAACTACTCCTGCACATTCACCAACGCCCACTGCTTTGCCGTAGGCTTCAGTGCTGTTCCAGTCAACAAATTCATCTGCCGTCACATTTGCTTTTTCGCCAAATGGGGCAAGCACAGTGTGAAAATATTTAGCGCCCTGGCGGTCGTAGTAATCATTAAATAATTCTCCGGCATTTGAATGGGTGTGGTAGTCGTGAAGCAAGGCGCGCAAAGCTTCAGGTGCACGTTTGCTGAAAACCTTTATTGATTTCTCGGCAAAGCGACCGGTGCCGTTGGATAAGTTACCACCGCCTAACAATACCTGGAAGGCCGGTGCAATATGCTTCCCTACCGGTGTTGACATGCCCTGAAAACCAATGTTTGCAATAACATGTTGTCCGCACGAATTCATGCAGCCGCTTATTTTTATGCTTAGGTTGCGGTCGTTTACCAGGTGTTCGAAATCAGTTTTTAATAAACTTTCAATTGCCTTTGCAAGGCCCATGCTGCTGGCAACGCCTAAGTTACAGGTGTCAGTTCCGGGGCAAGAGGTAACATCCAGTAGGGTTTCGTAACCAGCATCAGCTAAGTCTATATTTTTTAGTGAGACGTAAACATGTTCCAGATTTTCGTTAGGAACAAAACGAAGCAACAGGTTTTGACTGATGGTTACCCGGAAATCATCGCCCATATATTTTTCAGCTAATTCTGCAATACTCCTGGCCTGGGCGGTGGTAAGATTGCCGGTTAATATTTTAATGCCTACGGCGCTGAACCCGTCTTGTTTCTGTGCAAATACATTTACTTTTTTCCAGCGTTCAAATTCTTTTGCTTCGTTGGCAGTGTATGATATTTTTTCAAGGGGCTGTTCAACCTTTGGCAATGTATATTCACTACCGGTGTTTATGGTTGCATCTATTTTAACCGATTGGTTGATGAGCGATTTCTTTTCAATTTCAACCAGGCGCATGTAATCCTCTGCACCTATTTGTTTGATGAGGAATTTTAAACGGGCGGCCATTCTTTTCTCTCTTTCGCCGTAACGGTCGAACACCCGGAGGGCTGCTTCGGTAAAGGGGATAATCTGGTCTTCAGGTAAAAACTCATAAGCGGTAAATGCGGCCTGGGCCTGGTTTCCAAGGCCGCCGCCTACAACTACTTTGAATCCCCGTACCTCTTTGCCTTCATGTATTTTAAGCTTGGGGATAAAGCCAAAATCGTGCATAAAGGTCAGTGCATCATCTTTATCGCTGCTGGCAAAGGCTATTTTTATTTTACGGCCCATTTCCTGGCAAACCGGGTTGCGCAGAAAATATTCAAACATAGCGTATGAATAGGGTGCGGTATCAAAAGGTTCGTTGCTGTCAATGCCGGCGAAAGGCGAGGCTGTGATGTTGCGAACGGTGTTGCCACAGGCTTCGCGCAAAGTAATTTCATCGCGTTCAAGCTCGGCCCATAGTTGCGGGGTGCGGTCGAGGTTTACAAAATGTATCTGAATATCCTGCCGGGTAGTAAGGTGCAGTATGCCGCTGCTGTATTCGTCGGCAACGTCAGCAATGCGGCGTAGCTTGCGGGCATTCAGTTTTCCCTGGGGGAGTTTAATGCGTATCATTTGTACGCCTGATTGGCGTTGGCCATAAACCCCGCGCGCCAAACGCAGGCTGCGGAATTTTTGTTCGTCAAGTTTGCCTTCGTGAAAAAGCCTTATTTTCTTTTCCAGTTCCAGTATATCTTTTTCTACAATAGGGTTTTCAAGTTCAGTTCTGAAGCCTTGCATTTTATGTTGGGGTTTATATTTGAAAATTCGTTACCGGTTCGTGTAAGCCACATTCTTTTTTAGATTCTTCCCACCACCAGCGGCCGGCGCGGATATCCTCGCCGGGAAATATGGCGCGGGTGCATGGTGCGCAGCCGATGCTTGCAAAACCCTGTTTGTACATGGGGTTTACAGGCACAGTGTATTCATCCACGTATTTTAATACCTCCTCAATACTCCAATTGGCTAACGGGTTATACTTTATTACCTGGTGGACATGGTCCCACTCTAATAATTGCAGTGTATGACGGTTTTCTGACTGGCCTGAACGCAAGCCCGTAACCCAAACTTTTACATCTTTCAATGCTCTTTTTAATGGGACCACCTTACGGATGTTGCAGCATTTTTTGCGAAGTTCTGTGCTTTGATAAAAGCAGTTGATGCCATGTTCTTTTACCAGCGCTTCAACTTCGCCCGTTTCGGGAAAATAGACTTTGATGCTTTGCTGATACCGGGCTTCGGTTACCTGTATCAATTCATAAATTTCATTAAACAACCTGCCGGTATCAATGGTAAAAATATTTACCGGTAAAGCATTTTTGAATATCAGGTCGGTAAGCACCTGGTCTTCGTGGCTTAATGATGTAGAAAAGGAAACCTGCCCCGGTAAAACGGAAGTAAGCAGAGATAAAGATTCCTGGATGCTTTTGCCGGTTAGCGCTGTTTGTACTTCTTCGAAGTTCATTTTCTTTTACAATAAAAATTTAGGGAATAAGAATCAGCTACAGGATTACCTGTTACACGTTAAAAGCCGGAAAACGATGACTGATTTTAATAAACGGGCTTTACTGCTAACAACAACAGCAGCAACAGCAACAACAAACCGATGCCATAAGGCGCGGCAGAGAGATGGATGTATGTTTAGAAACGGCTTCCATTTGTTGCTTCAAGTGAAATTTGAGCAACGAAGTTATTGAAATCTTTCAATTGTTATAATATACAACCCCTTTTTTTGCAGGTTTCCGGATTTGGGCGCCCGCTTTGGATGTTGGTTTTAAAGGGTGCGCCATAAATTTTTATTTTTGCACCCGCTTTATGAGTAAACCCGGTAAAAATATTTTCCCTATCCACGATAAGCTGCTTGACAGAAGAAGTAAGGAGCAGTTGCTGCAGCAACGTAGCAAGGTGCTGTGGTTTACCGGGCTATCGGGCTCGGGTAAAAGTACCATTGCCAATGGGGTGGAGAATGAACTACATCAGATGGGACATTTGACCATGTTGCTGGATGGAGACAATGTGAGGGCCGGCATTAACAATAACCTTGGCTTTTCGGAAGAAGACCGCAAAGAAAATATAAGACGTATAGCTGAAGTAGCTAAGCTTTTAATGCAAGGTGGGGTAATAACCCTTTGCTGTTTTGTAAGCCCCAGCGAGGAACTGCGGGAAATGGCCAGGAATATTATTGGTAAGGATGATTTTATAGAGATTTATGTAAATACGCCGGTTGAGGTTTGTGAGCAGCGCGATGTTAAAGGCCTTTACGCTAAAGCGAGGCGGGGCGAGATAAAAGATTTTACCGGTGTGAATGCACCTTTTGAAGAACCTTTGCATGCCGATATAGTTTTACAATCGGGCAATATGAGTATATACGATTGCGTTAAAGTTGTTTTGGAAAATGTAGTTCCAAAAATTGCGCATATAAAAACGGATAAGAAGGACGATTTTTTTGTCATTTAACCTACTAAATATATAGACTGATAATGTCTTATACACTGAATCATTTAAAGACCCTGGAGTCGGAATCTATTTTTGTTTTGCGCGAAGTGGCAGCACAGTTTCAAAACCCTGCCATATTGTTCAGCGGCGGTAAGGATTCAATCCTGGTTACTTACCTGGCTAAAAAGGCATTTTATCCGGCGGCGATTCCTTTCCCGCTGGTGCATATAGATACAGGCCATAATTTTGCTGAAACACTGGTGTACAGGGATAAACTGGTTGAAGCGCTCGATGCCAAATTGATTGTAGGCTCGGTGCAGGACAGTATTGACCATGGAAGAGTTGCTGAGGAGAAGGGTTACAATGCTTCGCGTATACGGCTTCAGACAACTACACTGCTTGACATTATTGAGAAATACAAGTTTGATGCATGCATTGGTGGTGCCCGGCGTGATGAGGAGAAAGCCAGGGCAAAAGAACGTTTCTTTTCGCATCGCGATGAATTTGGGCAATGGGACCCTAAAAATCAGCGACCTGAACTCTGGAATTTATTTAACGGGCGCATGCACCATGGAGAAAACTTCAGGGTATTCCCTATTTCAAACTGGACTGAACTGGACGTTTGGCAATACCTTGCCATGGAAGGCATTGATATGCCATCTTTATATTTTTCGCATAAGCGCCGGGTGTTTTACCGCGATGGCACCTGGCTGGCAGAGAGTCCGAACATACCTATGAGGCCTACTGAAGTAGTGGAGGAGAAAGTAGTGCGTTTCAGAACTATCGGAGATATTACTTCAACCGGTGCTACGCTTTCATCGGCATCGACATTAAATGATATTATACAGGAGGTTGCCGCCACCCGTGTTACGGAAAGAGGCGGGCGCGCAGATGATAAGAGAAGTGAGACAAGTATGGAGGACCGGAAGAAGGAAGGATATTTTTAGGCCCCTCCCGTCCCCGAAGGGGAGGCTAAAATTAAATGCAAAAGAAAAAATGGTAGATTTAGAATTAGTAACAGATACAGAGCAAGTGAAAGAGGAAAAGTTTGACGCAAACAGCTACCTGAACATGGAATTGCTGCGGTTTACAACCGCCGGTAGTGTAGATGATGGGAAAAGCACACTTATCGGCAGGTTGTTGTATGATTCGAAATCCATATTCGAAGACCAGTATGAGGCTATCAGGGCAAGCTCTGAAAAGCATGGAGACCAATATGTAAACCTTGCGCTGTTGACCGATGGATTAAAAGCGGAGCGCGAACAGGGGATTACCATTGATGTAGCTTACCGGTATTTCTCGACCCCCAAACGCAAATTTATTATTGCCGATACACCGGGGCATATTCAGTATACCCGCAATATGGTTACCGGCGCCTCAACGGCCAACCTTGCCATTATTTTAATTGATGCCCGTAAGGGAGTAATTGAACAAACACGGCGCCATTCAATCATTGCTTCATTATTAGGTATTCCGCATATAGCGGTATGTATTAACAAGATGGACATGGTTGATTACAGCCAGGAAGTGTTTGATAAAATTGTTGAAGACTACCGCATTTTTGCTACCCGCTTAAAAACGAGAGATATTCATTTTATACCGGTGTCGGCACTGTTGGGAGATAACATTGTACACCGGTCAGAAAAAATGAAGTGGTATGAGGGAGTGACCCTTTTGTACCTGCTGGAAACCATTCACATTGCCAGCGATATGAACCATATTGACCTGCGTTTTCCGGTGCAGTATGTTATCCGTCCGTATTCCGACAAATTTCATGATTACCGGGGGTATGCAGGCAGGATAGCCAGCGGCGTTATCAGACCAGGAGATAAGATAACAGTATTGCCTTCAGGCTTTACTTCGAAAGTTAAACAGGTGGAGTTGGATGGTAAAGTATTGCAGGAGGCGTTTGCGCCTATGTCGGTAACTGTTTTGCTGGAAGATGATATTGATATATCGAGAGGGGATATGTTGGTGCGCGAAAATAATTTGCCACGCCAAAGCCAGGATATTGAGGCTATGGTATGCTGGATGAGCGACAAGCCACTACAGGTAAACGGTAAGTATGCGCTTAAACATACTACCAGGGATGTAAGGGCGGTTATCAAGGAGATTAAGTATAAGCTGGATATTAATTCGTTACACCGCATTACTGAGAACCCTTCAATTGGCATGAATGATATTGGCAGAATATCTTTGCGGACAACCAAACCTCTTTGTTGTGATGCTTATACGAAAAACAGGGATACCGGCAGTTTTATATTGATTGATGAAGCAACGAACATCACTGTTGGTGCTTGTATGGTTATTGATTAAAAACCAATAAAAACAAAATATTATGCAGGAGAAAACCGTAGCCGAATTAAAGCAAATGATGGATAGCGGAGCTGATTTTCAGCTCATAGACGTGCGCGAGCCGAATGAGTATGAAATATGCAACTTAAACGGCAAATTAATACCCATGAATGAGGTGCCTGACCATATTGATGAAATTGCCAAGGACAAGCCCGTAATTATTCATTGCCGCAGCGGGGCCCGCAGCGGCAGAATTTGCCAGTACCTGGAGACAGAATATGGTTATACTAACTTATTTAATTTAAAAGGAGGTATATTAGCATGGGCATCAGAAATAGATCCTTCCATGCCAAAGTATTGATTTATTATTTTGCTTTTATAATCACTCCATCTGATGGTGAAAAAAGTTTACACCTCTTTTGCAAATCTGATTGCTGATGACCTGAGGGTGTATAAGGTTATTTTTCTCTTAATCAGTATTGCGTATGTTCTGTATGCTCTTTTTGCCGCTAACGTTCCGCTGATAGGGTTTATTCCTCATCGCGCGCTTAACCTCTTACCATCTGTTACTGCTTTCATTTTCTTCCTGGCAGTAATTCTTTTCGACCTTAGTACTGAAGCCAAGCAGCTGATGTTTACGCTGTTAATTTATGAGATTAACCTGGTTGGCGTTTATATCCTGTTTGCTACCGAATATATGGATATGTATGCTTACCAGTTTATGGTGGGTTATGTTTTATCTACGTATTTCTTTTCTACTAAAAAGTCGCTGGTATATTTTGTGATTATTGTTAATGCCGGGGTTTTGGCAACGGCGTTCACTTCGCATGCACGGTCTTCGGGGGCTTTCGATTTTTACCTTACCTATTTTATATGCCAGGTAGTATTTGCTGTTCTTTACCGGTACAAGTTTTCGGTGGAAGAGAAACTTCTGGAAAGCGAAAGGCGCTACCGATTGCTTGCTGAAAATTCTTTTGATGTGATATGCATACATAGTGCTGACGCAAAGCTTGAATTTGTAAGCCCGTCAATTAAACGTATGCTGGGTTATAACCCGGAGGATATGATTGGCAAATACCCGGTTGCAATTGTGCACAAAGAAGACGAGGAGGTTATGAGGACTGTAAATTTTAAAGACCCCTCAAAGTACTTTCTGGATAAGCCAATGCAGTTCAGATTACGGGATACAACCGGACAATATATTTGGTTTGAGACCATTTTTACCTTACTTGACAGGACAGATGCTGAGGCGGGATTTATTTTAAGCCAATCGCGCGAAATTACCGAGCGGAAAGAATATGAACTGGCGCTGGAGCAAAGAAGTAAAGAACTGGAGCGCAGTAATGCTGACCTGGAGACTTTTGCTTTTGTGTCATCGCATGATATGCAGGAACCTTTGCGGATGATTTCGAACTACACCCAGCTGCTGAGGAAACGCTACGACGGAAAGCTGGATAAAGAAGCAGAGGAGTACCTTGATTTTGCAAATAACGGAGCCACTACGTTGCAGCAATTATTGCGGGACCTTTTATCCTACTCGCGTATAACGCGTGCAGATGTTAAACGAATGCCGGTTGATATGAATACTTTGATAAATGAAGTATTGCGTAACCTGAAACTTGAACTGCATGAAAAAAATGCGGCAGTAATTTGCGATGAATTATTACCTGTTGAGGGCGACAAAAACCTGCTGATGCTGGTAATGCAGAACCTTATTTTAAACGGGGTTAAATACAATCAATCAGGTAAGCCTGAAATCAGGATTAGCTGCAGCCGGATGGGTAAAGAGGTTACATTCTGTGTTGAGGACAATGGTATTGGAATAGACAAGGGCCACCAGCAGCGTATTTTTGAACCATTTCACCGGCTTCATACTAAACACGAATATCCGGGCACCGGTTTAGGTCTTTCTATCTGCAAAAAGATTATTGAAAAGTCGAACGGCAAGATATGGCTTGAAAGCGAACCAAAACAAGGAACGAAATTTTACTTTTCGCTCTCATAAGCGCTAAGGAATTCAATACAATTTTTACCGCAAAGAAGCAAAGAGCGCAAAGAGATGCAAGGAAGGATTATTCTTTAAGCAGTTATTTCTTCCAGTTTTTGTGATAATGTTTTGGTTGTTACTCCCGTTTTAGCCGGTATATGGTCCATGGCATATTCGCTCAGTGCTGTAATTGTAAGGGAAGGATTTACCCCCAGGTTACAAGGCATGATAGAGCCATCGAGTACAAACATGTTGGGATAGCCGTGCACGCGGAAATATTCATCTACCACTCCTTCGTCTTTTGTTGCGCCCATGGGGCAGCCCCCTAAAATGTGTGCTGTTGAGGCCAGGTTGAACATAACCTCGCTAAAGGCATTCATGGGCACTCCGTTTACTTTTTTGGCATAACGGTAAAGGGCATCCTGGCCAACAGGAATATAAGTGGGTACTCTTTGTTTGCTATCATTACTCATGGCCATGCTGGTGCCGAAAATTCCTTTTTTAATATGCAGGCGCATGGAGTTTTCAAGGGTTTGCATTATCAGAAATATTAAACCGGTGTTTGCAGGATCTGAAACAAACAACATGCGCAAAAACTGAATAGGGTGAATAATCATATTGCCCAGCATTTTTGCTGTGCGTACCGCGGGTGAGCCATCGCCTGCGGCCATTACGCCTAAGCGGGTCATAGCCCCGCTTTTATCGGGAAACTTTACGATTTCGATGTTCGTATTTTCATCGGGCGAGAATACTCTTGAAATGGCAATGCCGTGATTAAGTTTTCTGTCGCCGGCCATTACCCCGCTCAGCATTTCAGAATTGGTGAGGATGTTTTCGCCAAGTTTATCTGAAAGGCCGGGGAGGGTTTTATCTACATATTTTTGTCTGAGCAGCAGGTCCATGGTGCCTAAAACACCGCCGCAAACAACCAGGCCTTTTGACTTGAATACCCGTTTGTTTTTAGAGAAAATGTTGGTTGAAGATTCGGTGTGAATCACGTACTCATTATTCAGAAATTCAATCCGGGTAACTGAAGTTTCGGGTAAGATTTTTGCGCCAAATTCTTTTTCGGCAAACCAGAGGTAGTTTTTATCGAGGGTATTTTTTGCATTTTCCCTGCAGCCCACCATGCAGCCGGCGCATTCGGTGCAACCGGAACGAAGCGGGCCGAGGCCTTTGAAATATGGATCTACTTCTTTATTTACCGGACCGAGGTAAACGCCAACGCCATCAACCGGTTTAAAAGAATCGCCGTGGCCCATTTCATCTGCTACTTCTTTTAGTATCCTGTCCTCTTCATAATCTCTTTTAAATGTTGTTGTGCCCAGCATAAACTTTGCTGTATCGAAATACGGGGCCAGCACACTTTTCCAGTCTTTAAAATGACTCCAGATTTTATTTTTATAAAACGGTTCTTTGGGCATCATATGCGTATTGGCATATACCAGCGAACCGCCGCCAACACCAACGCCGCTTATTACAAATACCTCCTTAAAAAATGTCAGTTTCTGAATGCCGAAAAATTTTATCAATGGCATCCATAAGTATTTGGGAAGGTTCCAGTTAGTTTTCGGAAAGTCTAATGTATTCCAGCGTTTGCCTTTTTCAATTACCAAAACCGAATAGCCTTTTTCAGCAAGGCGCATAGCCGAAACGCTGCCCCCGAATCCTGAACCGATAACGATGTAATCATAGGTTTGTTCCTGTACCATGGCTTCTGCTTTTATTTTAACCGGGGGAAGTTATACCGCGTCAGGAACAATATTTCCTGCTACAATATTTCAGAAGTCTAAATTACTAATTCTTAAATGTAATACGGGTTGTATACAGCTCTTTTACCGCTGCAGCCACGTTAAAGTAGCCGCTCAGGATATGATTTTGCTCATCCCAGTTTATATCACTCAGCCAGTACTTCAAACCATCGGTAAGTAATACATCTTTAAAGTGAACTGTGATGTTGTATTTATTGCTATTGCCATCAGTAATGGAAAGGTTGCTGTTTTCAAGTCTGGAGCCGAAGGTATTGTCTGGTATGCCAATCCTGGTTACATCTTTATCGAGGAATTTATTGAATACGAGGTGCTCAATATTGATGGATGGATTTGTGCTTTTGTCGTTTCTCATAACATAAGCAAAGGGGATAGAAATTTTACCAATCTTGGGAGTGCGCGACCAGTGCCTGAACCGGTTGCTTCCCTCGTAAAACAAACCAACCAACCACGTTTTTGCTTCAGGGTCTGTACCGTGAAGGTTTAGCCACCAGGTCCACTCGTAGGGATGAAGCTCGGGGTGGCAATTGTGATTGCAGTCTAAACAATTAGCGCCGTAAAAACCCATAGTGGGATGATCGGTACCAAAGTTTGGATGGTCTTTGAGTTCCAGACCGGGCTGGGTAGGAAAAAACAGATAATGTAATTGCACCCTGAACTCGCGGGGAGGAGTCATTTCGCAATGAACGCGGTAGCGGGTGATGTCTATATCGTTGGTATCCCGTACAAAGGGAGGCGCGTTATAGTTGGTTTTATGCGATGGCCTGAAATCCTGCCTGTGATATGACCTCTGGGTATCGTAAGAATTAAAGGCTTTATCGAGATATTTCAGGAGATGAAAGTTGAGGTCGTAGTTAATATCATATTCAGTATATTCTTCTTCGCCGCTGCGGGCATTACTTCTTACCGTACCAACGTATTTACTTTTAACCATTGAAACGGCCCTCCAGTTATAATCCCCAAAGGCGTGTATCAGCCAGCCAACCAGGAACAACTGGTGATGTTCTTTTTTTCTGCCAAGAATTGAATCATGAACCAGTGGGGTTACGAGGTCAAGTATTTCTTCGTTAACCGTATCATTTGCTTCGATAGCAGCATTTGAAAGCAACAAATTTTTAAAGACCCGCCCGGTGGCGTTGTAAGTAGATATCTGATAGTTTGTTTGAGCAAAACTAAATTGTGCCAATATTGTTATCAGCAATGACAGAAAGATGTGTTTCATGTTGGGAAGGGAGTTGACCAAAAATAATCATTCATAATTATCTTAAAAGTTATTTTCGCTGCCGTGAGTAATAAATTTAACATAGAGCCTTTAGCGGGCTGGACCAAGGCGGGTAACAGCCCTTTGATTATAGCCGGCCCTTGCAGTGCGGAGGGGGAGGAGCAAGTGCTTGAAACGGTTACCCAAATTGTAAAACATTGTGGTAGCAAGGTGCATATGCTGCGGGCGGGGATATGGAAGCCACGTACCCGGCCTAATTCGTTTGAAGGGGTTGGTGAAATTGGTTTGCCCTGGATAAAAAACGCGGGGCTGGCGGTTGGATTGCCCGTTACTGTGGAGGTAGCTAACCCGGAGCATGTGGAAGCCGCTTTAAAGGCAGGTATTGATGCATTATGGATAGGCGCGCGAACTACGGTTTCGCCGTTTAATGTTCAGAGTATTGCTGATGCGCTTAAAGGAGTAAATATACCTGTGTTTATTAAAAACCCGGTGAACCCCGACCTGGAATTATGGATAGGCGCGGTTGAACGCTTAAATGCAGCCGGCATTAACAAACTGGCCGTGATACACCGGGGGTTTTCTTCATACGAAAAAAGTATTTACCGCAACCAGCCTATGTGGGAAATACCCATTGAGTTGCGCCGGCGTTACCCGGAGGTGCCCATTATTGTTGACCCCTCGCATATGGGCGGTACGCGCGAATTGATATACCTGCTTAGCCAGCAGGGGATGGACATGGGTTTTGATGGTTTAATGATTGAATCGCATATTAACCCTGATAAAGCCTGGAGCGATGCCAAACAACAGGTAACTCCGGAGCGTTTAGCGGAGATTTTGAATGCACTTATTGTAAGGCAGCCAAAGCTGGATAAGGACGGCTTCCAAACATTGCACGACCTTAGGGCGCGGGTTGACCGGATAGATGATTATATCATCGAATTACTTTGTGAGCGCATGGGGATTTCGGAAGAAATAGGTGATTTTAAGAAGCGCGAACATCTTGCGGTTCACCAGGCTGAAAGGTGGTCGCAGATTGTGAAGCGGGCTTTGGAAAAGGGAAAGCCGGGTGGATTAACAGAAGAGTTTATCCTTAAATTTTTTCAACAGGTGCATAATGAATCTATCTATCACCAAAACAAGGTGATGGAGAAGAGTTGACAAATACAATTCTTTACCGCAAGGACGAGAAGAGCGCAAAGGAATATAATGGGCTATATAGCCCGTATAAAATTGTCCTGACCCCCGAAATTATTAGTTTAGCCCCCTGTATTAAGATGCAAACTTAGGTGTAGGACACCTGTAAAACTTATATATGAGTACCGAAACAAAAAGAGTATTACACGCGGCCAGAGGTAAAGAGCTAAGCTGTAAAGGATGGGTGCAGGAGGCTGCCTTGCGCATGCTGATGAACAACCTGGACCCGGCTGTTGCCGAGCGCCCGGAAGACCTGATAGTTTATGGCGGCCTGGGAAAAGCGGCACGTAACTGGGAAGCATTCGACAAAATAGTTGAATGTCTGCAGGACCTTGAAGAGGATGAGACATTGATGATACAAAGCGGTAAACCGGTGGGTGTGTTGCGTTCGCATAAAGATGCGCCACGGGTTTTGCTGGCTAATTCAAACCTAGTAGGTAAATGGGCTACATGGGAGCATTTCAGGGAACTGGAAAAGAAAGGGCTGATTATGTACGGGCAGATGACTGCAGGCTCGTGGATATATATTGGCAGCCAGGGGATAGTGCAAGGCACATATGAAACTTATCTATCTCTTGCTGATCAGCATTTTGGAGGCACCCTGAAAGGTAAATTAAATGTTACCGCCGGGCTAGGTGGAATGGGCGGCGCTCAACCATTATCTATAACTATGAACGAGGGCGTTTGTCTTGCCGCAGAAGTTGAAGAGTGGAGAATTCAAAAGAGAATAGAAACGCGCTACCTGGATAAATACACGCACAATATTGACGAAGCCATTGACTGGAGCCTGCAAGCGAAAGAAAAAGGCGAAGCAATTTCGATAGGGGTCTGTTGTAATGCCGTTGAGTTGCTGCAAAGACTGATTGACAGAAATATTACGCCTGATACTTTAACTGACCAGACATCGGCACACGATGAGCTGATAGGCTACTTTCCGGAGGGATTGAGTGTAGAGGAGGCGAAGGTTTTAAGAGAAACTAATCCGGAGCAATACATTGAAAGGTCGTTGGATACTATGGCGAAGCATGTAAAGCAAATGCTTGAACTGCAAAAGCGCGGGGCTATTACTTTTGATTACGGCAATAACATTCGTGGACAGGCAAAAGATAAAAGGGGAGTAGCTAATGCATTTGATTTTCCGGGGTTTGTTCCGGCATATATACGTCCGTTGTTTTGTGAGGGCAAGGGGCCTTTCAGGTTTGTGGCTTTGAGCGGTGATGAAAATGATATTCATATTTGCGATGAAAAACTAAAAGAACTTTTTCCGGATAACGTTGGGCTTAACCGCTGGCTGAAGATGGCTAAGGAGAAAATTGCATTCCAGGGACTGCCTGCGCGTATATGCTGGTTGGGTATGGGCGACCGTGAGATTGCAGGCGTTGCGTTTAATGAACTGGTGAAAACAGGAAAAGTAAAAGCACCTATTGTAATTGGCCGCGACCACCTGGATACCGGTTCAGTTGCTTCGCCAAACCGCGAAACAGAGGCTATGATGGATGGCAGCGATGCTATTGCCGATTGGCCGATTTTGAATGCATTGATTAATACAGCAGGCGGAGCCAGTTGGGTGTCATTCCATCATGGAGGTGGAGTTGGTATGGGATATTCGCTGCACGCCGGCATGGTAATAGTTGCTGATGGAACCGATGATGCAAAACGCAGGCTTAAACGCGTGCTGCACAATGACCCGGCCATGGGTGTAATACGGCATGCTGACGCCGGTTATGAGATAGCAAAAGCTACGGCGAGAGAGTTTGGGTTGGATTTATAGTGAACCCGGATATTCCTTATCTTTACTGAAGAGTAAATTTTATGAAAACATTCACTATCAGAGTTGAAAATGACAGGGATGCAGAACTGCTTAAAAAGTTGCTGCAAACCACTCGTTTTGAAGATAAAATTGAAACCACTGAAGAGGAGGAATCAGATACCGGCGAAATTCAAATGCTGGAGGAGCGTTGGGAAAAATACGTTGCCAATCCTACCTCGGCAATATCTGTTGGTGATTTCAAAAGGAATTGAAATACAAATATGGTCTATAAGATTCTGCTGTTACCTGAAGCAAGAGTCGAAGTGGCGGACACAGCTATATTTTATCGGCAATTTTCCGCTGAGTTGTCTTCTGATCCTTTGGCAAAATTCTATCAAAGCCTGAATGTAATAGCTGAAGATCCTTCGCTATTTCAAGCGGACAGTCGAGGTTTCAGGAAGATTAATCTGAAACGGTTCCCATTTAAAATTGTTTTTAAAATAACCGGCGACACAATTATTATTATGGCGTTTTCGCACCATAAGCGCAGACCGGCATATTGGAAAAACAGATAGATGAATCCATTTAATACGGCTGGTTCTTCCCTTGTTTTTTCAACTCGGTATTAACTTTTGGCCTGTAGGTTTTTTTACGCTCTTCTAATTTTTTCTCGGCGCCATTCATATCGCGTTGTAGTTTATTCAGTCCTTCAACCTGCGAATGGGTGGGTTCGCCCTGGTAGAAATTGACACCAGCGTAGATGTCGCTTATTTTATCGCGCATTTTTTGTTCATCAACAAATATTACTGTGCGGCCTTCTTTGACGGGTACTAATTCTGCGCGCAATGCTTCGAGGCTGTCGTAATATTCCTTGATAACCGGAGAAAGACCGATAGATTCTTTAATCATTTTCTCCTCCTGCAAAACTGAATCCATTAACGACGCCAGTTCTTCCTGCATTTTATACGTGCGCATAATAGCGTCGTGGTTTTCGGCTAATTGCTGAGAAGTGGCAGCGCTTTTATCATCATGTATAAGATCTAATTCTCCTTCAGCAGTTTTGCCATTTACAAGTACTTTTATTTTATACTTTCCTTCAAGCACCATGGGGCCGATGGTTGAGGCAAAATCAAGTTTGGAACCACCCTGTGCAACGTGTGGCGGTTTTAAGCGCATGTTCCAGGTTATTTTGTTAATGCCTTTGCGTTTAGTTCCGGGTAAATCAACAAGGAAATTGCCGAGACTGTCGTATATCTGAACGGTGACATTGCCGCTGTTTACGCGGTCTTTTAGGTAGTACAGAATGGGTGCTTCTTCGGTGCTGTTAGGACCGGTGAAACCCGCAAAAGGCCAGTCGCTGTTATAATGGCCGATTGATACCGGCGTAGGGCGCGAACTAATGGTAGCTACATCTGAATTTAAAAGCTGCTCATTGATTTTTCTGAGCGGAGAAATATCATCAACAATCAGCACGCCCCTGCCGTGTGTGGCAATAACAAGATCGTTGGTACGGGGTTCAATAACGAGGTCGCGTACCATAGCGTAATCAGGGATATGGCCTTTCATCTGGACCCAGTTTGCACCGCCATCAATGGTTACATAAAGGCCCATTTCAGTTCCTAAAAACAGGAGGTCTTTGCTTACTATATCTTCTCTTATTTTATTGGCATAGCCTTTAAACTGGTCGCTGCTCAGCAGTTTCCAGCTTTTACCCATATCAGTTGATTTGGCAAGATAGGTCTTCATATCGCCATAGGTATGGTTATCAAACGTTACATAAACCACATTTTTATCGTAGCGTGATGGCATGATGCTTGTAATCCAGGTTTGCGGCGGTACTCCGCACAGTTTGTATTTATCTGCCAGGTTGGTCCAGGTTTTTCCTCCATTTTCAGTTAACTGTAAATTGCCATCGTCGGTTCCCACCCAAATCATATTTTCATCCATAGGTGACTCTGCCATAGTAAAAATGGTACAATGGTTTTCAGCAGAAGTATTATCATTCGTCAGGCCACCGCTTTCTTCCTGCTTTTGTTTGGTGGGATCGTTGGTGGTAAGGTCGGGGGATATTTTGACCCAGGTTATGCCGTTGTCTTCGCTTTTAAATAAGAATTGTGCGCCCATGTAAATGCGCTTTTTGCTAACAGGGCTACGTACAATAGGCGTGTTCCAGTTAAAGCGGAATTTAGGGTCGCCTTCGCCGGGTTTGGGTTGAACGTCCTGTTCCTGGCCGGGTTTTATTTCAACTCTTGAAATGTGACCACCCTGGTACTCGCTGTAAATTACATCGTGGTCTTCGCCGTTAGGTTGCACCCAGAATCCATCGCCACCGCCTACGTTACGCCAATCGGCATTTTTAATGCCACCGGGCGCTTGCGAAGGGGCCCGCCAAGAACCGTTATCCTGCAGGCCGCAATACACGTAATAAGGGTCCTGATCGTCAACCTGCACGTGATATAGCTGGGCCACCGGTAGCGTGTTCAGGTATATCCAGTTGTTACCGCGGTCGACGCTCATGTAAATGCCGCCATCAGTGCCCACATACATTTGCGAAGTATTTTTGGGGTTAATCCAAAGCGCATGCATATCGCTATGAAGCCAGCCCTGATTATTTTGTGCACGTATCCAACTGTATCCGCCATCTTCGCTATATGAAAACTCGAACGCGGGGCGGTAAACACGTTTTGAATCGAAAGGGTCAACAACGATGGTGCTGAAGTAAAAAGGGCGGGCGCAAACGTTATCATCGGCGCTTTGTTCTTTCCATGACTCGCCACCATCAGCAGAAATGTAGAGGCTGGTTTTCTTTGATTCGATAATGGCAACCATGTTATCCGGTGAAGAAGGAGAAACAGTAATTGCAGCCCGGCCGATAGTATCAGCGGTGATTCCTTTCTGAATTTTTCTCCAGGTTTTGCCTCCGTCAGTTGATTTCATAACTGCACAGGCAGGCCCCCCGGAATTAAACGCATATGGCTTTCTTCTGAATTGCCATAATGTGGCATACATAATATCAGGGTTTTTTGGATTAAGTGCAAAGTCGGCGCAACCGGTTGAATCATTAGCGAACAATATTTTCTCCCAGTTTTTGCCGCCATCGGTGGTTTTGTAGAGGCCGCGGTCGGGTGAATTGCTCCATAACTTACCTGGCACCGCTACGTAAACAGTGTTAGGATCGTTAGGGCTGATAATTATTTTGCTGATGTGTTCGCTGTTGGGCAAACCCATAAATACCCAGTTCTCGCCACCGTCAGTGGTTTTGTAAAGGCCGTTCCCTATGCTTACCGTGTTGCGCATATTGCTTTCACCGGTGCCTACCCAAACCACATCCGGATTGGTTTGGTCAATAGTAACTGCCCCGATACTCTGGCAATGTTTGTCAAACAAAGGTTTAAACTCGGCACCGCCATTGGTAGTTTTCCAAACGCCGCCGCCGGCTGTGCCTATGTATAAAATTCGCGGGTCGGCATTAACACCATCAATGGCGGTAATCCTACCACCGGTTACTGCAGGGCCAATGTGACGGGCTTCCAATTTACCTAAGTAGGCTGAAGTGAGTTTTACTTTGGCCTCTGTTGCGGGTTTATCTTTTGTTTTTGCTTTTTGCGCGAAAACCATTGAACCTGTAATCAGGGCAAGAACAACGAAGCATATTTTTTTGACCATGGGAATATATTTGGAAATCCGTTTTGAATTGTTGTGATAGTTTGAGAGGCAGATTTTTATTTGCTCTTTGGTTTATCAAATGTTGCTGCATCTACAGCGCCGTTCACTTCAACTTTTGAAAAATTGATGGGGCCGCCCTGCTCGTTACCGTTTTCGTCAACATTCTGTACGGAGTAGGGAACCACTATACCAAAATCTGTTTTTTTAAAGTCGGAGAAGGTGAGGTAACCTTTCTCTTCTTTATCCTTTAGCTTAACGCGGTGTATTTCTTTCAGAATGTAATAGGTTTCAGCATCTATGTAGTAATAAACCATATCACCCTCCTGTGTTGTAAGCCGGATTTTAAATACATCGGTGCCGTCCATATCATCTGTGCCCAGGTATTCCACGGTGTAGCCTTTCTCTTTGTAGTTAAGCAGCATGGTTTGCGGGTCGGAGGAGAGCTTTTCAGACCGGATGTCGTTGGGCGACATCGGGTCGGCATCCCGTTTTCCGCTGAAGGGGTTGTAAGTCCAGCCGCTGTCGGCGCGCATGCACCTTTTGCTGGTCATGCCCTGCCAGCTAAATTCGGTTAAGGCACCTTTAAAAGGTTTTGCTATCTGTGTTTCGGTTACCGGTGCCAGCATGCCTGGGCCTAACACCATGTTACCGCTATACCGGATGCTGTTTACCCGGGCCCATTTTTCTTTACCGCCAACGGCGTTGAAATGTTTATTGATGATGTCATCGGCAGTTTGTGCAAAGAGTCGGCTACCTGCCATCAGTAATATTACCAGAAGGATATTGCGCATAATGCTGTTTGTTTAAAAAGCAAATTACGAATCTTTTTTAATAGCGGTTTACTTTGAATTTACGGGTGATGATTTATCAGTACCCAATGAAGCCACAATTTTATTTTTACCTTCAAATATGAAAACACCGGACCGGTTATTGCCGCGCATTGTAAACTGGTTGGCCGCACGGCCTTTTTTAAACGCGATGTTGGCGCTGGCATACTTCGTTTTATTTTTTTAATGCATGTGCCTTGTGCCAAGCTGTCGGTGTTTGTTCAGAACCTGTTGACTTTGCCGGTTTATAATAATGTGGTAATAGGGGTTTCTTTTACCCTATTGGCGCTTTACCTGGCATTCATTTACAAACAGCTTAGCATCCATTCAGATAACCGGACACATAAACTCGTCTACCTGTTTTTATGTTTATCGTTTATTGTAATCCATTTCAATATCATGTTTGAGATGAATATCGAGATTATTCATGTTTTTCAATATGCGATTCTGGCTTTTTTGCTATTTCCCTTAACCCGGAGGTTTGGAGCGGCAGTTTGTTTTGCAATACCGTTTATGCTGATAGATGAATGGAACCAATACATTAACCTGTACCCGGGTTATGTGCAGTATTTTGAATTTAATGATGTGATATTGGATATTAACGGCTGCGGTCTGGCTATGATTACGCTTTATATTGCCGGTGTAAGAGGTGCGGAAAATATAAAGCCGTTATGGAGAAGGCCGGAATTTATTTTGCTGGTAACCGGATTGGTAATAACCGCTTTGGCGGTGCAAAGCTGCATTATTGCTTTGTATGCAACAGACAAATGCAGCAATACATGGCTGGTGCTGAATATTGTACCTGAAGCACCGGCATTCTGGCGCAAGTTTCCGGGCAGGGATGTGGTGTATCATATTATGCAGCCGCTGGAGGCGATAATAAGTATTGCGGTATTGGCCTTTTTTTATTTCGGGCTGGATATTTTCAGGGAGTAGGGGCGCTATTAAACAGGGAAAGATTGAACGACGTTAAAAAAAATACCCATGAGGCAATGCCCCATGGGTATTTTAAATTTATTTAAAACAAATTATTTAGTTCCAAACAGAAAAACAATTGTGTGTCCAGCACCACCTGCGGTAGAAACGAAACCATATTCAGTTCCTGCAACCAGACCTTTGGGTATAATTTTGTAAACACCGGGAGCAACTTTTTCAAATTCTAACTGAACATAAGAATCTTTCAAAGATTTGCCCATTGCCTTTTTAGTATAAATTTCTCTGGTGTTTTTATGGATTACGGCTTTGGTTAAATAGAATACAGATTCAGGATCAGTTTCAGCATCGCCTAATTTTACGATAAAGTGTGCATCAGTGCCAACCGAAACCGGAGATTTTGCGGACTGGAAAACGATATAGTCGTTGGTTCCAACATTACCGCCGTAGAAAGCACCCGGGTTATAAGTTCCTTTTGATTTAGCTTCACCGGTAGTTTTTTCAAGCTTACCAAGGCTGCCATCTTTTTTTAATAACATTGGCTCATTCTTAAAGTCAGGAACCTGAACATCCTGAGCCATAAGTGTTCCAATTTGGCTGCATATAAGCAGTAGGAGAAATAATTTGTTTTTCATAAGAATTTGTTTAGTGATAATAATTTTTTAGGTTCAAAAGCAAATATAGAAACAAAGTTCAGACGGAAAAGCATCTCATCTTTTTTTTCGGAATGCTATAGTAAACAAATGGGAAAAAATATCTTTGTATAAACCCGGTTAAAAGCATCTACATGAATAAAAATTTACTCTTATTTATATTCTTTATTACAATTATTTCGTTCAGGGCCTCAGGCCAGGAAAAGAGCGCCAATGATTATGATGGGCAAAAGCACATTACAGGAACAGATTATTCGTACTACAAAAAGAAGCGGGTAAGGGAATCTACCGAAGCCAAACCGCAGGCAAATGTGGTGAAAACCAGCCTTACTTCCTGGCTGAGCGGTTGTATTCCTGTTTATTATGAGCGACGGGTTACACCGTGGCTAGGCCTTCAGGGTGGCTTGGGTATTACTACCCGTGATTTTATGGCTAATTTAAGAGATGATATTTATTATATATATTCCACCAATCCGGTTGCGTACAATAATTATGCTTTTTATTCAACACAGGGCAGAAAAACAGCACTTGGTGTGTATGTTTCTTTTCAACCCAAATTTTATCCCCGTAAAAACGCTTTGGGGGGATTTTTTGTAAGCCCTATGCTGGAATATAAACGGTTCGATTATACAGCTGAGTATACTGACCAATCTATCACATCAGACGAATCTCAGCCAACCTATGTGGCTAAAACAATGCCTGAGTACAGGAATACAGTTGATTTTACTGTAAATGTTGGCTGGCAATGGTTGTTTCAGTCAAAGGTATCGCTTGAATTAATGATGGGGGCGGGTTTCAGAAAACTTTGGGAGCAAAGACGGGTGATAAACCAAACCAACGTTTATAATCCTGTGAGCGGTTACAATGACGGGTATATTTATACTACCAATGCGCTATGGTCAACCTCCTATCGTCCGGAGTTTAACCTGACGCTGAATATCGGGGGATATTTTTAATCAGTCCGGTTTAAGCCAAAACACTCCTGGAAATTACAATACGCTGCACCTCGCTGGTGCCTTCGTAAATCTGGGTAATCTTGGCATCGCGCATCAGGCGCTCAACATGGTATTCTTTAACGAAGCCATATCCGCCGTGTACCTGCACCGCTTCAACGGTGGTTTTCATGGCTACTTCAGATGCAAATACTTTGGCCATAGCTGAGGCTATATCGTAGTTTTTATGCTGGTCTTTTAACAGGGCGGCTTTGTAAACTAACAGTCGTGCGGCTTCGATTTCGGTAGCCATATCTGCCAGTTTAAAAGCTATGGCCTGGTGGTTAATAATTTCTTTACCAAATGCCTGGCGTACTTTTGAGTAATCGGCGGCAAGTTCGTAAGCACCGGCTGCAATGCCCAGGGCCTGTGCTGCAATGCCGATACGGCCGCCGCTTAAAGTTTTCATAGCGAATTTGAAGC
>Ga0364860_10067_pt1 | contig 79786 bp, 71 predicted proteins | sample ExccelAu500001D4_FD_206916 | JGI IMG/M metagenome (GOLD analysis project Ga0364860, IMG submission 206916) | Enriched cells from Trout Bog Lake Hypolimnion, Wisconsin, USA - BchlTB.Aug20.5000.01 .D4 | ecosystem: Environmental > Aquatic > Freshwater > Lake > Hypolimnion/Profundal zone | place: USA...
TCTTCCTTCAGGTCAGTATCCTTGCCAGTCAGGGATCGAACCAAACCTGAACCTGGATAAATACATCACCATTTTCCCGAACCCAAGTACAGGTATCTTTACACTTGACGCAAATCTGCCATCGGCACAAAACGTTCGCATCAGTGTAATGAATATGCTTGGCCAGGAAATTGCAGTGGTACACAATGGTACGCTGTCAAACAATAGCTTCAGGGTTGACCTGAGCGATCAGGCAAGTGGTGTATACTTCCTGAATATTGTTACTGACAATCAAACCCTCACCAAGAGGATTGAAGTATCTAAATAAGCATTAAAGCAGGGTTTATTCCCGAACTTTAAATAATTGATAAAAAGCCCGTCCCATTACAGGGGCGGGCTTTTTTAATTACAGGGAAAAGGGATGAAGAGACAAGTTCTGCGACATCCGCATACCGCTTATCAGATAGTACTGACCCCTATTTTTCAAATTTCATGTTTCAAATTCGGGAAATTGTAGTACCTTTGCCCCTCAATTCATTTTGATAATGCAAATGCAGTACGAAACAATTACTATTATGTCTCCGCTTCTTACCGAAGACCAGATCAAAGAGGTCACCGGTAAGTTCCGCGATTACTTGACTAATAATCAGGCGGAGATCGTGCATGAGGAAAGCTGGGGATTGCGTAAGCTTGCTTACCCGATCAAAAAAAAGTCAACCGGCTTTTACAACCTCATTGAATTCAAATCCGATCCGGCTTTGATACAGAAGCTAGAGATCGAATACAAACGCGATGAAAGAGTGTTAAGGTTTTTAACCGTTAGCCAGAACAAACACGCTATAGCCTTCAGTGAAAGAAGAAAACGTGGTGAGTTTAAACGTGAACGTAAAGAAAGACCAATTGTTGAAAAAGATTAATTAAAAAAGTCATGGCAGTTAACAATTATAAAAACATATTCATCAACATCGCACCCCAGGAGCGCAAAAACAACAAGAAATTCTGCTGGTTCCGTAAAAACAATATCAAGTATATTGATTACAAAGACCCTGATTTTCTGCTGCGTTTTGTAAATGAACAGGGGAAAATGTATCCACGCCGGATAACAGGTACTTCACTTAAATATCAGAGGCAGCTATCAACCGCTATCAAGCGCGCCAGGCATATTGCTTTGCTGCCTTATGTTTCTGACTCATTAAAATAATATAAAGGAACAACGCAATGGAAGTAATTTTAAAACAGGATGTTCCTACCCTTGGATACAGGGGAGATATCGTAAAAGTGAAAGCCGGATATGCCCGTAACTATCTTATTCCTCAAAAAATAGGGGTGATAGCTGACGAAGCAAACCGCAAAATGAATGCTGAAGACCTGAAACAGGGTGTGAATAAGCTGAACAAAATGAAAACCAACGCTCAGGACGTTGCCAATAATCTTTCGAATACCACGATAGAGATTACGGTACGAACCGGAAGCAGCGGAAAGATTTTCGGCTCGGTAACAACACTACAGATCGCACAGGCATTGAAAGAAAAAGGATTCGACATAGATCGCCGAAAAATTCATCTGGATGACGAAATCAAGCATACAGGCGATTATCAGGCTACCGTTGATCTTCATAAAGAAGTGAAAGCCAAAGTGAATCTTAAAATTATCGGTGAAATAGCCGAAGAGAAATAGTTATCAGCTTACCTCTGATATAATATATGTAAGAATGGCTCTCAAAAGGAGCCATTCTTATTTTAACCCATCCAAATTATTCATTCCATCGTATATTTTTGATATTGATTATATTTGAAAAACTTCTAAACTAAAAACAATGAACGCACTTCTTGCTTATTCTTTTGCAATTCTTTCCTTTGGATTATTTTCTTTCGGGAAATCAAATAAACCTGGGAATCACGACCGGTTATCTGCTGATATTTATGATTATAGTTTTACAGATATTGATGGTAAAACCATAAAAATAAGTGACTATAAAGGCAAAAAAATATTATTTGTAAATGTGGCTTCAAAATGTGGAAATACTCCTCAGTATGAGCAACTTGAAGCACTGAGTAAAAAATATGCCGGCAGGCTGGTGATCCTTGGATTTCCATGCAATCAGTTTGCCTTTCAGGAACCCGGAAGCAAGGACAGCATTAAGAAATTCTGCTCCTTAACCTACGGGGTAACTTTTACCCTCAGCGATAAGATTGATGTAAAAGGGAATAATCAGTTTCCAATTTATACATGGCTTACAACCAAGAAATTGAATGGTGTGATGGACAGCGAAGTAAAATGGAATTTTCAGAAATATCTGATAGATGAAAAAGGTCATTTTGTTCATATGTTTATCCCAAAAATGAAACCTGATGATCCCCAGATCATCGCTGCCATAGAGAAATAGTGCCTTATCGCTATTTTTGTTTTGGATTTCTTATCTTTTTCCTGAAGGATTCCTGATCAACTCAAAAATTATTAACTGAGCCCGAAAATATTTTTCGGGCTTTTTTTTTGCAATTTATCTGCCACATAAGTAATTCAATATGTTTGCTTTAATTAATAATTCCAGCAGCGGATTTAAGCCACCGGATCCTATTTGCCAACGTATTATTATTTGCAATAAATATTCTTTGAAAACAAAGCGGAATTTAACATATGTTAAGGGCAGGTTAAAAAAATGTTAAGAATATGTTAAAAAAAATTTGTGTTATAACATATTGTATTTATTTTTAGCACCGGAAACAAGGGAATAGCCCCTGATTCCATTTGTTTTATCATTATTATTTAACTCTTAAAATGAAATGATTATGAGAAAAATCACTACACATCTGTTTGTTTTAATGATGCTGCTTGTGCATATGTCTTTTGCACAGGACCGGCGCATTAAGGGAACAGTCACTTCATCTGACGGACCTGCGGCATACGTCAGCGTAATGGCAAAGGGCACCAATATCGGTGTGAACACGAATTCGCAGGGCCAATTTGAAATCACCATCCCTGAATCAGCTAAGACACTTGTCATCAAGGGCATGGGATATAAGTCGAAAGAGGTTGATGTTTCCGGTGGATCAACTTTTAATGTAGTATTGGAACAGGACAATATGCAACTGGAGCAGGTTGTGGTTACAGCACTGGGTATCACAAGGGAAAAAAGGGCCCTTGGTTATGCTACACAGCAGGTTTCTGGTGAGGAAATTACAGGTTCCGGAGAACAAAATGTTGTTGAAGCCTTATCCGGCAAAGTGGCTGGGGTAGATATTACCGGATCAGGAGGAACCCCGGGTGCATCCAGTAAGATCCAGATCAGGGGGGCTTCTGATTTTGGCGGGGGAACGCCATTGTTTATTGTTGATGGTATTCCTATAAGCAATGCTACCAATGCAACTGTTGCTGGAGATTATCCATTTAATGAAGGCCTTACGGGTGTAAATTACAGCAACCGGGCCGTTGATATCAATCCCGATGATATAGAGAGTATCAACGTATTGAAAGGACCGGCTGCTGCAGCTTTGTATGGGATAAATGCCGCCAATGGTGCTGTGGTGATTACTACCAAAAAAGGTAAAAACATGTCAGGCCAGGGGGTAAGTGTAACATATAGCAGCAGTGCCGAAATTGATAATGTAAATAAATTACCTGATCTGCAAAATACCTATGCACAAGGAACAGGGGGCGGAAAATTAGACGCCAATGGAAATGTTACACCCGGTAAATTTGTTACTTCTGGCCCGGGCCCTGATGGCATATGGGGAACAGCGGATGATGTACTTGGCACCAACCAAAGCTGGGGGCCGCTTATCTCCAGTATTCCGGGTGCACAGGCATATAACAATACCGGTAAATTTTTTCAGACAGGAAGTGTATTTAATAATGATATCTCAATATCAGGGGGAAATGATATTACCACTTTCCGCCTGGGCGTAGGCGATATGAACCAGACCGGGATCATGCCGAATACCAATTTCCACAGAACTTCAGTACGGCTTACGGGCGACACCAAGCTTGCCGATAACCTTACCGTATCTGCAACTATGAACTATGTAAACTCCGGCGCCATCAGGGCTCAAAATGGCAGCAATGTTTCCGGTATTATGCTAAGCTTGTTAAGGACACCGCCAAGCTTTAATTTGTATGGAAACGGGCCATCACCGGGAACCGTTCCGGGTGGGTACCAGAATCAATATTACCTGGCTTATGATAACCCATACTGGTCTTCTTTTAACAATCCATTTACTGACAATGTAGACCGGTTGATCGGTAATATGGCCATAAATTACAAGCCTGTTCATTGGCTGGACATTACCTACCGCCTCGGTGATGATAATTATACCGACAACCGCAAACAGATCTATGCCATTGGTGCCAATTCAATTTCTCCACCAACAGGGGAAATAGATCAGGATATACAAACCTTTAATAAACTGTATTCAGATCTGTTATTTACATTTAAACGGGATTTCAGTCCGGATATCAATACGTCACTTACCGTAGGTAATAACCTGGTTGACAATCATTTTGAAGATAATTTTTCAAGAGGGCAACAACTGATTGCTCCCGGCTTTTTTAATATGTCGAATGCAAGCAATTACTACGCCAGTGGCGGAATAACTGATTCCAGGCAGGCTTCATTTTTCGGAGATCTCGAAGGTTCTTATAAAAACCTGGTCTACCTTGGCGTTACAGGCAGAGAAGAATATGCATCACAGTTTGCAGAGAACAATAACAGTTTCTTTTATCCATCAGTAAACGGATCCTTTGTATTCTCAGATCTGATACCTAAAAACAAAGTGTTTTCTTTTGGCAAACTCAGGGCTTCTGTAGCCCAGGTGGGTATTGCGCCTGCACCCTATTCAGACAGAACCTATCTTGCCACACCTTTATTTTCAGATGGATTTACAAATGGCCTGACTTTCCCGTACCTGGGCCAGAATACATTTGCAAATGCAGGCGGGACGATAGGTAATCCAAATATTATTCCTGAACGCGTAAACAGCTGGGAAACAGGCCTCGACCTCAGGTTTTTTGATGGGAGACTGAATTTTGATATCACCTATTATGATCAGAAATCAACGGATATAATAATTGCAGCATCTGTGGCACCATCTTCAGGCTATCTTTTTAATGAAGAAAATGCAGGTACAATGGAAAACAAAGGTGTGGAAATAATAGCATCCGGTACGCCTATCAAACACAAAGATTTTAAATGGGATATTACCTTGAATTTTACAAAGAATACAAATACGGTTCTTTCTACCGGGCCGGGCAATACCCTTATTAATTATGAAACCGGGTTCAGCCAGATATATTCATATGCAGCCGCTGGTCAGCCATTTGGCGAATTATATGGTACAAGCTGGGAAAAAACCCCTGATGGAAAATTGCTTATTGGGGCCAACGGGCTGCCTATTGCAACTTCTACCATTGGGCCGATAGGTAACCCGAATCCGAACTGGCTTGCTGGTATCCGAAATACATTTGTATATAAACAGGTAACGCTTACATTTTTATTCGACATACGCAATGGTGGTGCTATCTACGATGGTACACAAGCCAGGCTGAACAGGCTTGGCGTATCTGCTGCAAGCGCCGATCGTACACATACATACACCATTGCAGGCGAGCAGGCTATAACCGATTCAACGGGAAAAATTACTGGCTACAAACAAAACACAACCGCAGTAAGCCCCTATTCCTATTACAACGTATATCTGGGAGACAATGCCGGTTCTGCTGTCAGCAATGCCATTTATGACGGATCGTGGGTACGTTTGAGAGAACTTACAGTAAGTTATCATTTTAATACCATGCTCAATAAATTTATAAAGGGTATAGATGTATATGTAACCGGTAGAAATCTTTGGTTACAAACCAAGTATCCGGGTGTAGATCCTGAAACCAGTTTAACAGGGGCTGGTTCAAACCTGATCGGTTATGATTATTTTAATAACCCGGGAACGAAGTCATTTATTTTCGGTGTTAAAGCCCAGTTTTAATTTTTACACAATCAAAAAAGTAAAAACATGAAAAAAATATTTTTAATAGCATTAACCATAGCTTTTACCACTTTCAGCTCTTGCAAGAAATGGGTAGAAGTAGACCAGGTAAGCCCAAATAATTTATCGAAGGCTGGGCTGGCCCAGTACTTACTGGCAAGTGAAGTTGCCACCTTTCAGAATGAAACCGTAAATATCGATCGAACGGCAAGTGTGCTCGTTCAGCAATTGGCCGGACTCCAGTTTCAGATGCAATCTGTTGCTATTTATGACATTAAGGAAGACAATAACCAGGATGACTGGTATGGCTTGTATACAGGGGCTCTGGTAAATATCAAATCACTGATTGACAATGCCGGTTCTGCAAACCCATATTACAGGGGTATTGGTGAAGTATTGAAAGCAATGAACCTGGGTATTGCCACAGACACATGGGGCGACGTGCCCGATGCCGGTGCTTCTAATGGTGCTGCCGGTACTACCGACGCATTAAATCCGCCATTTGAGGCACAAAAGGATATATATGCCGATATCCAGAATTTGCTTACAGCAGCCATTGCCGATTTGTCTCAGCCCACGAAAGCAAATGCAACGGTTCCCGGTTCAGATGACCTGATATTTTCTGGTACCATTTCATCCTGGCTGCAAAATGCCTGGATACTGAAAGCCCGGTATGATATTCATCTCACAAGGATGGATGCCAATGGTTCTTCTACCAAAGCACTCGCAGACCTTACAAATGCCAATGCAACCAGCAGTGCAAATGATATGTTTGCCGTATTTGGTTCTTCCAGTTCCAATAACAACCAATGGTATGCATTTCAAAACCTGAGAACAGGATACGTTTTGATGTCCAAACCATTCATAAATAAACTGAAGACAACCAATGATCCCCGCCTGCCTTATTATGCTACCAAAGACACAGGAGGCGGCTATAGTGGTTCACCCATTGATCCTGATTCTGCAAATGCTTCGGCATCAGATGTTGGTACTTATCTCGCAGGCATGACGGCTTCCATTCCTATGGTTAGCTATGTAGAGGCGGAATTTATTGCAGCAGAAGCCAATTTCAGGCTTGGCAATACCGGAGCCGCAGCCGCAGCTTATAATACGGCAGTAGCGGCAAGTGTTCTTCAGGTTACAGGCAGTGCGATACCGGCAACCTTTAAAGCATTGGTGGGTAATGAGACCGCAAATACGATAAGCCTTGCCAAGATTATGGGACAAAAATATGTGGCATTATTTGGGCAATACGAAGTGTGGAACGATTATCGCAGAACAAATTTGCCGGCACTCAATCCCTGCGCTGCCGGTCTGATAAATGTTATTCCAAAACGATTGCCTACCGTGGTAGATGAACGCCTCTATAACAAAAATGCAGTAGTAGTAGATGATATCACCAAACCGGTTTGGTGGGATCAATAAAATTTAGTTAGTATTTAATATTGGTTAAGCCCCGGTGATCGTTTTTCATCGGGGCTTAATTTTAATATTATTAATTTCATTGCTAATATGTATCATCGATTCAATTGACGATTGTCAAATTTCACATTGGTAACCATAGTTATATTTGAAGGATGAATATTGAATACACAACACCAGAACAAGCTGTACAGATCGTAGAAAGCGGCGAACGTGTTTTTATACACGGCAGTGGTGCTACGCCTCTTGTTTTAATAAACGCATTGCTCAACCGGGCAGATGAACTTCAGGATGTGGAAATCACATCCATCAGCACGTATGGAAAAATAGACTGGAACCGACCGGAAGTATTAAAAAGTTTCAGATTGAATTCGCTTTTTGTATCAGGCAATATAAGAGACTGGGCCAACAGCGAATACGGAGGGTACATCCCCATTTTTTTAAGTGAAATACCACAGCTGTTTGACAGGAAAATATTGCCCATAGATGTGGCTATAATCCAGGTTTCGCCACCCGATCAGCATGGGTTTTGTACCCTGGGAACTTCAGTTGACGCCACCTTAAGTGCCGTAAGAAATGCCAGGAAAATAATAGCACAGGTAAATCCCAGAATGCCAAGAGTTTTAGGTGACGGACTTGTGCATCTTTCAGATATTACAACTGCAATCTGGATGGAATCTGAACTGATTGAAGTGGACTATTCCTCAAAAGCGGATACAGTAACCGACCGCATAGGGATGCATATTGCAAGTCTTATAGAGGATGGGGCTACCCTGCAAATGGGTATTGGCGCTGTGCCTGATGCAGTATTAAAATGCCTTTACAATCACAAAGGCCTGGGAATACATTCTGAAATGTTCTCAGATGGCATTATTCCGCTTGTGGAAAAAGGCATAATAACCAATGAATACAAAAAAATAGAACGTGGCAAGATTGTGTGTACTTTTATACTTGGAACCCGTAAAATTTATGATTTTGTAGATAATAATCCTGATGTGAGCTGCCTGGATGTTTCATTTGTAAATGATTCGGATATTATCCGGAGAAATCCAAAGGTAGCCGCCATTAACAGTGCCATCGAAATTGATATTACGGGTCAGGTCTGTTCCGATTCCATTGGCACCTATCAATATTCAGGTATTGGAGGCCAAATGGATTTTATGAGAGGAGCTTCTTTATCTGAAGGCGGCAAGCCGATCATTGGCATGCCTTCCACTACCAAAGATGGCAGATCGCGCATTGTACCCCTGTTAAAACAAGGCGCAGGGGTGGTTACAACAAGGGGGCATATCCATTATGTAGCCACAGAATATGGCGTTGTTAATCTGTATGGTAAAAACATGGATCAAAGGGCAAAACTTTTGACCAGTATCGCGCATCCCGATCACCGCGAAATGCTTGAACAGGCCTACGAAGCCCGATTTGAACAGGTTGTGAGAATTGTCTGAAAATTAAGTAAAATCTGCAGTTATCTTACTGCAAATGAAACTATTCAAAGTCATTTATTTTACTGACATTAGTCAGCGTTGTCCTGATAGTTAGTATCTAATTTTGGGTATATAAATCATTGATCATGAAAAATATACTGATTCCTACTGATTTTTCTCCAAATGCACTTTTCGCTGTTAATTTTGGAGCCGAACTTGCAGCCAATATGAATGCCTCTATTACGCTGCTCCATGCTTTTGATATACCCATTTTTGCCGACCAGCTATACTTTGAAAATGAAACCATAGCCAACTGGGAAAAAGATTTCAACAAACTACTGCATGATATTGCCGGAGAAATCCATAAAAAGCACGCCGGATTATTGATCAATACCATTTCAAGGTTTGGCCAGGCTGCAGATGTGATAGCAGAACAGGCAACCGGATATGACCTTATTGTGATGGGCAGTAAAGGACATGGCAATATCGGAGATGCCATTTTTGGAAATGTGACATCTGATGTGGTTCGACGCATAAAAAAGAATATTCTGGTGATACCACCGGATGTTGTATTTACACCCGTAAAAAACATCGTATTGGCATGTCATAAAGAATCCCTTATTTCTAACCGGATTGTGTCTAATATACAGGACTTTGCAGATAGTTTCGGCGCAAGGCTAAACCTGCTGAATGTGGTAACCGAAGTGGCAGGACCCGTTACAGCAGCTTATGCTGAGATTGAAAAAATAAAAGATCACTTTCCCGGAATTGAGACTTCCACCAATGTAATTGCCGCCAATAAAGTGGTAGATGGAATCAATGAATTTTCGGATCAGATCAAAGCAAATCTGGTGGTAATTGTACCGGATAAACACAGTCTTTTTGAGCGGATTTTTACAGAAATCCATACCACCCATATGGTAAAAGTGGCACACAGAGCTTTGCTTATCATCCCTAAAGGCTGACAGGGCCCGGAGCTGCATGGATGACAAATAACATATATTTTGCTGATATAACGCACATGTTATCAGTATTGTTAGCCATAAATTTGAAATGATTTTTAACAACCTTAAATAATTAAAATCATGGCAACCTTAATTAAAAAAAATGGAAGTATGCTTCCCGCACTGCTGACTGATTTTTTTGATTCCGATAAATTGTTCGGAAAAAACTGGCTCGAAACTTTTAAGGGGCCGGAAATGCCTGCAGCCAATGTCATAGAAAATGAAAAAGAATTTCAAATAGATCTGGCGGCACCGGGACTTGATAAAAAAGACTTCCAGATAGAAATTTCAAATGGTATTCTGCATATTGCTGCAGAAAAGAAAGAAGAAAAAAAAGAAGAAAAAGGTAATTATATGCGCCGTGAATTTTCATATTCCAGTTTCGAACGCTCATTTCAATTGCCTGACAGTGTAAAAGCTGATGACATCAAAAGTAAATATGGAGACGGGATTTTACACGTTACGCTACCCAAAAAGGAAACCGCAAAAAATGCACCTAAAAAGGTAATTCCTGTAGCATAATAACGTCCTGATTGCAAGCCGGAAAAGCCCTTTTATTGAAAGGGCCTTTCCGGTTTTTTTTCATTATTAACAACTAAAACCCATAATATGAGCGATACATTAAAAACAATCTATAATCGGCGTGCCATACGCAGTTATAAAAATATGGGGCTCGAAAATGAGCTCATAGAACAGGTAATTGCTGCCGGCCGTATGGCACCATCAGCTATGAATAAGCAACCTTGCAGGTATTATGTTCTTACTAATAAAGAGAAGATAAAATTACTTTCCAAAGAGATACAGGAATATGCTGTAAAGGAGCTCGAGCATATGCATGTAAAAGATGTGATTAAAGAAGCATTTCGGTTTTTAAATCTTTCCAATATTGTAGATACCATCCTGAAAAAGGACCCTATATTTCATGAAGCTCCTGTAGTGGTCTTTATCACTACACCGAAAAATGATACCTGGGGTGCTTTGGATGCAGGGATGTGTGCCCAGAATATGATGCTGGCAGCTAAGGCATTAGGCCTGGATACATGCCCTGTTGGATTTGCAAAAATGGTAATGAATACGAAAAATTATTCCATTCTGAATATTCCGGAAACAGAAGAAGTTTTGCTGGCCGTTATCATTGGCTATGGCGACGAACAACCTAAAGCGCATGAAAGGATTGCGAATAATACATTTTTTATCAGCTGAATACTAATGTGATATCAGATAGCTTCTGAAAAAAATGAAAGTCTGATCAAGGAACCTGTTTTTCCATATTTATGGCAGAGCGAAAATGCGGGGATGGATTTTTTTGGGGATGGTTTGGTTAATCCCTTTCTGTACATCCTCTTTATCGAGCAAAATTTTCCCGTTCTCACACATTTGAAGGATTGTTGTAACAATATTTTCACGCTTTGTTAAGATCTCATTTTTAATAAGATTGCCGTTGTTTTCAGGGCTGTTCCGATCGCTTTGTTTTTGGTTCTGGTTAATATATTTTAATATCATATTCAGATCAAGCCATTTGCCGATAGCCGCCATGATATTCTTCATCCATTCGAGTGTCTTTTTATCCTTAAAGGCAGGATTTATTGCTGTCAGAAAAATTAAATTAAAGCTGAAGTCTTTTAACGCTTTTCTAAGTTCATGCAATCTCCCCTTCTTTTCCATATCCTGATGATGCAGAAGTTTTATAATTTTATTAAACTGTTGATTCATATACCTTTCAGCACTGATTGTTGTTAATTTTTGTAATGATTTTTTTACAGCAGCTATGGATTCCTTTTTAAATTTATTCCTGATTTTATCTGGTTCCCTATCGCTGATTTCATCAGAATAATTTTCGGGATTAAAAGGTATTTTTAATTCGCCGCAGAAGTGTTTGGCCCGTTTTAATACAACCTGACTGTTGCGTATGGCTCCAAAATAGGCATATAAAGATTTCCATGGTGCCATGCAGTATTTATATGGGAATGATTTATCTATCGCAAAAACAAACCTGTAAAAAGCTCTCAGTTGTTTAATACTGATACGCAGTTTATGTAGGTTTTTTTCATCAGGGTTCAAAACAACTTTCTGAAGTTCTTTTTCAGCCTTTTTCAGCAACTTTTTATAGTATTTGTATATAGGATCTATATTCATTTACAATCTGATCATTGGGCGTAATAATAATAATCCATTTAGATCTGCTGATTTTTTTCGAATCACAGCCCACAACAAATATTCACTAAAGCCAATGGGATTGGATGTGACCAAAGTCATAATTGTACTGTACCCATATTATTTATTAGTAATACGCTGTATTATAAGATTTTTACAGATGAAAAATAATACAGGACATTTTTGTCCTTTTTTAAAAAATATGTTTTACCTTTGTGATGTAAAAAGAAAAATATGTTTTCAAAAGCATGTGAATATGGAATCAAAGCAGCAGTATTTATTGCTATTAAATCAACTCAGGGTATAAGGGTTGGATTAAGCGATATAGCGCAGCAGATCAATTCACCAACGGCATTCACAGCAAAAATCCTTCAGATTCTTGCTAAAAATAATATCATCCATTCGCTGAAAGGTCCAACCGGTGGTTTCGAAATCCCGTCGGAAGAACTTGATAAGATCATGCTCAGCCACATCGTTTCTGCCATTGACAGCGATTCTATTTACAAGGGTTGTGGATTAGGATTTAATCATTGTAACGAACACAAGCCATGTCCTGTCCATTTCAAATTTAAAGCGATAAGGGAAGAATTGAAACATATGCTGGAAACAACATCACTACATGATTTGTCGAAAGATATTAACCTTGGAATAACATTTTTAAAACCATAACAGAATTGTATATAACTAATTAAATAAGAATAAAATGGAAATATTAATTTCGAAAAGTGTAGGAGAATTTGTAGCTGAAGATTACAGGACTGCAACTGTATTTCAGAAATATGGAATAGATTTTTGCTGCAAGGGTGGCAGAACAATAGATGAAGTTTGTGAACAGAAAAATATTCCGGTTGATGAATTAATCGGAAAGCTGGGTGAGATCTCAGAAATTAAAGATGATTCCGGATTGGATTTTCAATCCTGGAATCTTGATACGCTTGCAGATTATATTGAAAGCAAACATCATAATTATATAAGAGAAAAGACGCCTGCCATACGTCAATACCTTGATAAATTATGTAAAGTACATGGCGGCAATCATCAGGAGTTGTTCCAAATAAACGAACAGTTCAATGCATCCGCCAATGAACTTGCAGATCATATGCATAAAGAAGAGCTCATCCTATTCCCTTATATCCGGAACATGGCAGATGCACAAAGAAACAATAATAATGTATCCAGGCCGGGATTCGGAACTATTCAAAACCCGATAGCAATGATGATGGAAGAGCATGATATTGAAGGAGAAAGGTTCAGAAAAATGTCTTCACTCAGTGATGGTTACAATCCGCCCGCAGATGCATGCAGCACATACAGGGTGGCATATGCCATGCTTAAAGAGTTTGAGAATGATCTTCATTTTCATATCCACCTCGAAAACAATATTCTATTTCCTCAGGCAATCAGGATGGAAATGAACTGATTAAAATTATTAAATAATTTTCGGGCAGACCATAATCCTCTCAGCATAACATCTGCATTCTGAAAAATGCATTTGTTATGCTTTTTTTTGCTACGCCATACTTAGTGTTGTATGAAATATTTAATCTGTAAGAGATCAATTAGAAGTCATTGCTTTGTTATAAATTAAATAACAACTTTTTACCATTGTAATATTTTTATGCATAATTTTATGAGGTAAAATAATTCAGGCCATGAGGAGATTTGCATTAAGTATTATACTGCCTTTTGTTGTATTATGTTTTTCAAAGTCAAATGCTCAGGATATTCCAGGGTATAATATAAGCAATTATGCAGGTGTATCCGGCATTGATCTGCAGCCGGCATCTATTGCAGACATGCGTTATAAACTTGATATAACAATTGCTGGTGCCGGATTTGATTTTAATAACAATTATATCGCTGCCTATAGTCGTTATATTATGGATAAAAGCATATTCCAGGCTTACAATGGCAATTTCAATTCGCATTTTTTATCAGAAAACACAAGTTCGGAAAATAAGGAAGTAGGGCTCAATACCTATGTACAGTTGCCCTCTTTTGCTTTAAGCATTTCAAGAGATATATCCGTGGCTTTTACCTGCAGGCTGCGGTCGTTTATGAATATTGACAATTTAAGTCCGGAGCTTGCCCACTTGATGTACACGGGATTGAGCACGACAGATCCGGCAAATCTCAGGTATTTTAATACGACATTAAAGGATAATACATTCAATTTCAACCAGATGTCTTGGTGGGAATATGGAATCGATTATGCGCAGGTAATAAGCAGCCGGAAGCATCATTTTTTCAAAATGGGTATCCGCGCCAAACTTGAAGCGGGTCTCGAAGCGGCCTTTCTCAAAGCAAAATCTCTTACTTACAATTGGAAAAACAATGATACCTTAAGTCTCACAAATTCATATTTCCTGCAAGGGCATACTCAAAATCTTGTAAATGACCTGAATGGAAATTTTAATGCAGCAAAGGCATTGGGAGATGTATCAGCTACCTCTGTGGCAATGGATATAGGATTTGTATATGAATGGAGGCCAGATTATTATGACTATGGATTCCATGGCAGGGGGAAATTTAACAATGACAAGAGAGATGAGACCAAATACAAGCTAAGATTAGGAGCATCTGTTCTTGATGTTGGATTTATTTCTTTTCAAAAAGGTGACAATGCTTATAACTTCAATGCCAATAAAACAAACTGGGATGTAAATGCCTTACGCTTTGGCCCCAATAAATTATACAGCCTTGACACAATCATTGCCAATAATCTGGGGCATTCTGATAGCAGAAGCTATTTCCACATGTATTTCCCAACTACTTTCAGCCTTCAGGCCGATTATCATATCAGCGATGACCTGTATGTAAATCTAACCACGTACACCGTTCCTCAATTCATAAATGTAACCAGCCAGGTACGCACATTAAGCTATTATACAGTAACGCCAAGATGGGATTATAAATGGGTTGGCGTTTTTCTTCCCGTGGGCATAAATGGCTATGGACAACCAACGATTGGCATGACTGTTCGGCTGGGTCCGCTTATCGTAGGCACAGGAAATGGCCTCAATCTTCTGTTTTTGAATCAGATATATGGGTTAAATGCCTATGCGGCGCTCAAAATACCGATATTATATCAAGGTAAAAGAAAATCTAAAAAGGATGTCTGCCCAACCAGTGGATTCTGAATTTAGTTAATAAATCTTTTCTTTCCCGCAGCGTCTCTCGAATAGGATGCTGTGGGTCTGCTCATGAGCAAATCCCCAGCGTTCTCATCCTGCATTTTGCAATGGGAGGCTCTGAATTATAGATAATATATTTCAGAAGATAACAGGTATCACCAGTTGCAGAACTGGGTGGGGTTTATGCATGCTTTGCTATATATTTGTTGTTTTCTTAAAAACCACTTTACTATGCAAATTAAAAGAATTGGAACGGAGCCCTCTGTCGAAGGCCCTGAAGAATGGTTTACAGGCACTGTGCGTATTGATCCGCTATTTCCTGTACACGCACCTGCCCACGCAGCAGGAAATGCCGTTACATTTGAGCCGGGCGCAAGAACAGCATGGCATACCCATCCATTGGGTCAGACATTGATTGTGATGGCAGGAATGGGTTGGGCACAGCATGAGGGCGGGCCGGTTGAAGAGATTCATCCGGGAGATGTGATCTGGTTTGCTCCGGGTGAAAAGCATTGGCATGGTGCCTCACCAACTACCGCCATGACACATATCGCCATCCAGGAAGAACTTAATGGCAGCGCTGTAGTATGGATGGAAAAGGTGACTGAGCAGCAATATCGCAAATGATTCCTTACGTTTAGTTCTCGTGTCTTGACTTCCCCGCTTCAGTTTTATTCACTACCACAGCAGCAATGCTGTTGCCAACTACATTGGTGGCACTTCTTCCCATATCAAGCAACGGATCGATGCCAAGAAGAAGAGCAAGACCGGCTTCGGGTAAATTGAAAGTGGCTAATGTAGCAGCTACCACCACAAGAGATGCGCGTGGTACGCCTGCCACCCCCTTGCTGGTGAGCATCAGTACAAAAAGCATACTTACCTGCGATGCAAAATCAAGATGAATGCCATAAGACTGCGCAATAAATAAGGAGGCAAAAGTCATGTACATCATGCTGCCATCCAGGTTGAACGAATAACCAAGCGGCAGCACAAAACTTACAATCCTGGGTTCGCACCCAAAGCGTTCCAGCTCCAGCAAAGTTTTCGGAAAGGCAGCCTCACTGCTGCTGGTGCTGAAAGCCAGAAGAATGGGTTCACGGATATGATGGATCAATCTCAGAATATCTTTTCCGGCAAACAATGCACCCGCCAAAAACAGGATCACCCAGAGGATAAAAAGTCCGGCATAAAATTCAATGATAAAAACAAAATAGGTTTGCAGTATTCCGGGACCCTGTCTGGCAATCACAGCACATATGGCCCCGAAAACAGCTATCGGTGCCAGTTTCATAATATAGCCTGTCATTTTAAGGATGATATCCGAAACGCTATCAAAGAATTGGGTTATCATTTTCCCTTTTTCGCCAAGTGCAGCCGTTGCCATTCCAAACAGGATGGCAAAGACCACTATCTGAAGTATTTCATTTCTGGCCATTGCATCTATGACACTGGTAGGGAATACATGATAAAGGAAGTCTCTAACAGTAAAACCACCCTTCGATAAGCCGACATCGTTATCAAACGGTAGTACCAGGTGCATGGCTTCTCCCGGTTTCAAAATATTTACCAGCAGCATCCCCAGAAACAAACTGGTAATGGAAGCAGAGACAAACCAGACAAGTGTTTTAGCGCCAATTCTGCCAACGGATTTGATATCTCCCAGTTTGGCAACCCCTACTACCAGCGTGGAAAACACCAGGGGTGCAATGATCATTTTTATCAGGCGCAGAAACAGGTCACCCAGCAACGAAAATGGTTCAAGTTTTTTATCCAGCAAAGCTGTAGCATTTTTTTTCATTTCGCTTTGCAGCACAATGTCTTTCCGGATGATTTTATAAATCGGGCTGTTGGTGTCAGCTATACTTTTCAGGCTGATCCTGTCTTTTATAAGGTAGTCTTGCGATGCATGAATGATCCTGTTCTCCTCCTGAACATAAGAACCATTCAGCCAGAATCCCAGTGCAATACCAAGCAGCAATCCTGCAAGAATGTATAACGTAAGTCTGCTGCTGTTTTTTCTTTGTAACGGCATTTGAAATGTAAAAAAGCAAAGTAAACGAAAAGAGATGAGAAAGATGAAATTTAGAATTATTTCGTAATTCTTTAACTTTGTGCATCATATATATACAAATCCGGGAATCAATCATATGGAAAAAATCAGGATGTTGATAAGGGGGCTCATTTCCTGTTTCATCTTTTCGGGAATTTTGTTTTTGAGTGCAGGGCGAATTATGTATTTGCAGGGCTGGATATTTTTACTGACGAATATTGTTACCACATTGATGCACTTTTTTGCTTACCCGAACGACAATGGTCTTATTAAAGAACGATCAAAGGTAAAAGAGGATGCAAAATCATGGGATAAATTACTGCTTGGCATATCAGGGATTATTTATCTGACAAACATTATCACTGCAGGGTTAGATTCGGGTCGATTTCACGGGTCGCCTGATTTTGGCTGGTTTGCTTACATACCGGGAATATTTTTCACCATATCCGGCCAGGTAGTATTTCTTTCAGCACTCAGAGAAAACAAGTTCTTTTCAAGCATTGTACGCATACAAAAAGAACGGGGCCATGTTGTGGTTGCCAGCGGTATTTATAAAATGGTAAGACATCCCGGATATCTGGGAATGATCATATCCCTGCTTGGCATTCCTTTTATCACAGGCTCTCTCTGGAGCCTGATTCCTACTTCATTAGCTATCATTCTGTTATTCGTAAGAACAGTACTTGAAGATAAAACATTGATAAATGAATTGGAAGGATACAGGCAATACACAATGAAGACCCGGAATAAACTGATACCATGGGTTTGGTAAATATTTAATCTGCCCGGGAATCAAAAAATTTCGCCTATTTGGAGTTTTCACCAACAGGAGTACAGTAGGGACTTGTTGGTGTTGTCACCAACAAGGGCAGAACACAAACAAGGGCAGAAAGGGCAGAATATTTTTAAACCAGTAGCAGCCTTTTAAACACCCATCTACTCAAAATTGATCTCTGTACTGTCGCCCAGGTTCAGGCTCTGGCTCAGGCCGTGCAAAGATGCTTCGTTGCCAATAAGGGAATCATGGAGCACTGCGTTTTTGAGCTCTGCATCCGTACCGATAATGGATTCTCTGAGCACGCAGTTTTCCACGATGGTGCGGGCACCAATGGATACATTCGGGCCGATAATGGAATTTTTGATGCGGCAGCTGGTGTCAATATTCACCGGCTGTATAATGATGGTGTTTTCGAAGTTAAGGTTTTGGGTTACCAGCTCTGCCTTCTTCAGCAGGATGGCATTGGTTTCAAGCAGAGCATCTTTTTTCCCGCAGTCGAACCAGTTTTCCACGTTAAAGTTCACAAACTTATAGCCGTTATCGATCATGCGCATCATGGCATCGGTAAGTTGAAACTCGTTTTTGGTCCTGATATTGTTTTCAACTATGTAGTTCAGCGCATCGAGCAGGGCTGCCACTTCATTTATTTTATAAATGCCTACAATGGCAATATTTGAAACCGGAATGGCCGGTTTTTCTACGAGTTTGGAAATAAAATTATCAGCGCCAAGCTCCACCACACCAAAACGTCTTGGATCTTCTACCCTCTTGGTGCCAATGGTAGAATACGGTATCTGCATCAGGCCATTCATGTTTACATCAAAAATGGTATCGCCAAGGGCGATAAGCAACTGGTCTTCGCCTTCCAGATGCTCTCTTGCCATCCAGATAGCATGACCGATGCCTTCGCGTACCGTCTGCATGATAAACACGGAATTGATATGCTTATAATTATCTTCCACATATGTCTGGATCTTCTCGCCCAGATAACCGATGATAAAAACAAAATCCTTAAAACCGGCATCAATAAGGCTGTCAATAATATGCGCCAATATGGGCTTTCCTGCAACCGGAATCAGAGATTTGGGCTGTGTATGGGTATGCGGCCTTAACCTTGAACCGATACCTGCTACGGGGATAACTGCTTTCATCTATTTAATGCTTCTTTATTTTTTAGAGGTGTTTTATTTTGCTTGTGCCGGCATTCCTTTTTCATATTCGCCGGTAGACAACATGACCAGTGTACATGCGACAACTGTTTGAATACCATTATTATGTGCCAATTTTTCCAGCTCAGGATTTTCAGTCCCCGGGTTAAAAATGATCCTTTTCGGATGAAGGTTTAATATATAATCGTACCAGTCTTTCTGGATCAAAGGATTTATATACAAGGTCACGGTATCGATATCGTGCAACGGCGGAAATCCATTCTGTATGGTAAGTCCATTAATATCGCCCTTTTTTACGCCCAGGGGTATCGCTTCATGTCCGCTATGCATCAGGCTTATAACAGCCTTATAAGCATATCTGGCAGGATTGGGTGACGCACCGAGCACAAGGGTTTTCATTTCAGGCGCAAATTTAAACGATTCCGTTTGAAACCAGTCATTTCTGATAGATTAGCTTTCTGTGATCAGCTGAAAGTGAACAAAAGATTGCCTGTAAAATTCCAGAATACCGTTATACCGGTCGCCATTAGTTTGGCCACATAAAAATTCTGCTTCCGGTTGTGGTGCACATAATACAATACCGATGTATTGATGCCTAAGCCAATAAGGGCCACAATGATAAATTTACTGTACTGGATAAGTACGCCCGGATCGTTGCTGTGAAAAGTCCATACCCGGTTTATAAAATAATTGGCTGTGGCTGAAATGGTAAAACCCATGGCATTCGACAAATATTTGTGTGCCTTGAGCACCTCCTTAAAAAAATAAGTAATGCTGAAATCGATGACCATGCCAATAAATCCGGCAACGCCAAACCGCAAAAATTTGAAAACGAATTCCTGGATATTAAAATTTTTCATCTGTTTCTGGTTCTTTGCTCTGTTTTATCCGGATTATTTTTCCCTGTTAATAAGTGTTTCTGCCACATTTCGCAGGCTTTGTTTTTCTGTTTCTGCTATATGCACTTTGTCAAGGCTTTCCATAGCCATGCCATAGTACTGCTCGCGTGTTTCTTCAGCCTGTTGTTTGATTGACAATGCATTATATATAGATAAAGTCTTGTTTATTTTCGCTTCTCTTGATATGGATGCATCTGAAGCCAGTAAATTCAATGCATCGCGCATGGCGCTATCGGCTGTTTCATATGCTTTAATGGCAAGATAGGTTTTTTTGTTGGATGCAATATCTCCCCCCACGGTTTTGCCAATGATGCCCGATTGCCCATATGAATCCAGGATATCATCCTGAACCTGAAAAGCTATCCCTGCCTGCAAACCAAAACGATACATGTTTTCAGCATCCTCATTGCTGCATCCTGCAATTAGTGCCCCCATTTTGAGGCTGCCGGCAAATAAAGCGCCCGTTTTTCGCCCGATCATATCAATATACTGTTCAATGGTCACATCGTTCCGGGTTTCAAAAATCATATCCAGCTGCTGCCCCTCGCACACTTTTTTGGCACTATCATTAAACAACGCCAATACGGCCGGTAATTTATCAGAATTTATATCACTGAGCAATTCGTATGCCAGTACCAGCATCACATCGCCCGATAATATGGCTGTTTCCTCGTTCCACTTTTTATGAACCGTGGGGCTGCCCCGCCGTATGGCAGAATGATCCATAATATCATCGTGTACCAGTGTAAAATTATGAAACATTTCGATAGCAAGGGCGGGCCTGATGGCTGCTTTCATTTCGCCCCCAAACATTTCATTGGCCATCAGGGTCATTACCGGTCTTATTCTTTTACCCCCAAGGCCCATCATGTATTTTACCGGTTCATATAAGGATGCCGGATCTTGAGGCAAGGCCAGATTTTTGATCTCGTCTTCAATCAATTGCGTATAGAAAGAAATCGTATTCATGCTATGGGGGCCGGTTATCATATTACAGAATCCGGGCAAAGGTAACAGGATATTGGCAAAAAGATAAGGCTTAAAATGCTGAAACGGGCTCCGGAAAAAATCTGATGTCCTTGTTTGCAGGCAGACAAAAGGATACAGGTTTATATGAGTTTGAAATCTTCTTCGCTAATGGCTTCCACAGCTTTGATCTGTGGTACTGCCCTGCGGATGGCCTCTTCAATGCCTGCTTTCATCGTCATGGCACTCATAGAGCAGGATCGACACTGGCCCAGAAGCCTGATCTTCACCGTCATATCATCTTCTACATCAATAAGTTCCACATCACCTCCATCCGCACGCAAAAAATCGCGCATGGTTTCAAGCGCCTGTTCTATCTGTACCAGTAATGCCGATTTCTGAAGTATATCCATAAGTTAGATCGTGACGAAGATACAACTATTTATAATAATACTAAATAACCTTCAGCCTCAAACTTATGCACCCGCTTCTGCCATAACACTGTTGGCGTTTAATACTGCCATCTGCTGTGCCACACGTTCTGCCATCTGGATGAATTCGGTTTTGATCATCGGATTGTCCTGCATTATGGCCGGAACCCCATTATCTACTTCTTCAGCCAGGCTTTGAAACAATGGCAAATGACCCAGTACCTGCAACCCATATTCAGAGGCCAGTTCTTCGGCTCCGCCTTTGCCAAAAATATGGTATTTGCTGCCCGGCAATTCGGCCGGACTGAAATAACTCATATTTTCTACAATACCCAGGATGGGTTTGCTGATGGCCGGCATGCGGAACATTTCAATGCTCTTGCGGGTATCAGCCACCGCAACCAGTTGCGGGGTGGTGACAATAACCACTGCAGACAATGGAAACTGCTGTGCCAGTGTGAGATATATATCACCTGTTCCGGGAGGCATATCTACCACCAGGTAGTCCAGTTCGCCCCAGGCCACATCCATCATCAGCTGGCGGAGGGCTGTGGTGATCATAGGTCCGCGCCATACCAATGCCTGTTTTTCATCGATCAACAGACCAACTGACATGGCTTTGATGCCATATTTTTCGATCGGGTTGATGATCATTTTTTCGCCCTGGCTGGACACATCCGGTTTTACGGTGCGCAGGCCCAGCATGGTTGGCAATGACGGCCCATATATATCGGCATCCAGCAGCCCGGTTTTGGCGCCCATCATAGAGAGGGCAATGGCCAGGTTGGTTGCCACGGTAGATTTACCCACACCACCCTTGCCTGATGCTACAGCGATAATATTTTTGATGCCGGATAGCGCATCACCGGTGGTTCTTTTTTGGGTGGTCACCATTGAATCTATGATCACATTCACCTCAAGGTCTTTATCCACCAGGTGATGAATGGCATTGATACATGCATTTTTGATCATTTCCTTCAGCGGACAAGCCGGGGTAGTGAGTACCAGCCTGAAGGTTACTTTATTATCTTCAATAGTAAGGTCCTGCACCATGCCGAGCGTTACGATATCCTTTTTCAAATCAGGATCATCCACATTCGACAGGGCCTGGAGAATTTTATCTTTCATGTTCTTAATTATATTTAATCCAATTCCAAACCAGGCAAATTTCGGCAAAAAAAACAGGAATACTGTATCAATTAACTAATGATCTCTTCATCCTCCTTCATCTCTGTAAGATCCAGCTTGCGCAATTCGGGTGCCCGCCAGGCAGTTACACCCACTACGCCAAGGGTCATAAGTCCGCCGAAAATAACAGAGGGAATGATGCCCATCAGCCGTGCCGCCACTCCAGATTCTACAGCGCCTATTTCGTTGGAAGATCCTATAAATATGCTGTTTACGGCAGAAACCCTTCCCCGCATATGGTCAGGGGTTTTGAGTTGTAAAGTAGTGTTGCGGATCACCACACTTACGTTATCAAAAATGCCGCTTAATACGAGAAGCGAGATTGAAAGAACAAAAGAATGGGAAAGGCCGAAAAAGATCATGCACAGCCCGAAGCCGAATACACAAAAAAGAAGATTTCTTCCGGCATTTTTTTTCTGGGGAATATAAACCATCACTATGGCAACCATAACAGATCCGAAAGCCGGGGCGGCTTTTAAAAGCCCGAGGCCCACGGCATTGGTGTGCAAAATATCATTGGCAAAAAAAGGCAATAATGCCACCACGCCGCCAAACAATACCGCGAACAAATCGAGGGTCAATGCCCCGAGAATAATCTGGCTCCTGAATACAAATTTGATCCCACTGAGAATGCTTTCGCGAAGAGATTCATTTACAACCGGTTTGGGTGATGGTCTTGATTTGATAAAAAACAAAAACATCAGGATACTGACCAAAAGAAATGCACAGGCAATGCCATAAGAGGGCCCCGAAGAAAAATGCGCATAACATAATCCGCCAATGGCCGGCCCAAGCACAGCGGCGGTTTGCCATACAGAGCTGTTCCATGTAGATGCACTTGCATATAAGTCTCTGTGCACTATCTGCCCTAATAAACTAAATGTAGCAGGGCCCAGAAAACCTCTTGCCATACCGATAATAAAAACCAAACCATATATGGCCATGAGGCCATAGCTGTTTATAAAACTTTTCAGGTCGTAGGTGATGCCAATCAGGGCAATGGTGGCACACAAAACCAGGAGATTGGCCAGTATAATAATATTTCTTCGGTTCCGGCGGTCAGCGATATGCCCGGCATACAGCGCTATAGAAATAATAGGAATGGCCTGGGCCAGTCCGATAAAACCAATGAGCAGAGGGTTCTTGGTCAGTTCGTAAACCTGCTGGTAGATGATGATATCGATCATCTGGTAGGCAAGAGTCATAAAAATCCGTCCGAAAAGAAAAACCCTGAATTCAGCTATACGCACGGCGGCATACGGATCATGTTTTTCGCTATCGGGATCGGGTTTGTTTTTCAGCAGCATTTATGGGGGTTCTGTGCAGCAAATCTATTCTTTTAGGGGAATAACTCCGTTAATAATGCAACAGAAAATTCATTTCCCTTTGCTTTCGATGCCATCTTTTGCCAATGGGGTATCTGCATACGAATTGTAGATATGCGATAGGTTTGTATGGACGGCAGGGCATGTATCAGGATTTATCTGATGGTTGGCGGCATCAAACAAAACATGAATGGTTTTGATATATTTACCGGTACTGTCATAATATTGGGTAACAGCATTGGTTAATGATCCGCCTGTACAATCGCTATGTGGCAATACTTCAAAATATCTGTAGGCCAGCAATTTCCCATTATAAAAGTAATTGTCAAATTCAATATCAGACCCTCCCGTGCCTGAAACCGGGGTTTCGGCATATTCTGCAGGCGCCCCATTATAGGATACCACGTTTACCGTATATTCAATGCTGTCGGGCCAATGTGCCGGATTTGTTACAGCCCTGAATTTTGGATGGCCCTGAATTTTGGCATAGGTTTTCATGTACGGGTTGCCATGTGCAGCCATCCTGTTCATATAATTGATATAATTATCCGTTCTTTTTACCATGCTGTCGATATTATCAGGTTGCAGAAATAAAGCAGCACCGGTTCCCTTTACCGAAAAAGTAAAACCCGAAATCAGGGCAAGAAGAATAAATATGTATTGGACAGGTTTCAATATATTAAAAGGGTAAAGATAAAAAACCTGTGGGAAAATATAGGGTATATAAAAAGAAAAAAGCCTGCTGTTCACTCTCAGCAGGCTTTGGAATAAAATGGGGTTTCAAGTGGGGAAACCCAAAAGGTAAAGGTATATAGGTAAATCAGTATTACTTACTTTGTAAGTATATATTATTAATTATCTTCAGTTTATGTTAATTATCTCAATTGTCCGTCATCCAGAACTGTAATACCGGCAACCTGTTTTTTATAGGTGCTCACCACATAGTTCAGCAGGGTATTGTCAGACTGAATATTAGTCACCTGCTGTTGGTTTGCCGCTACATCATTTTGGATATCGGAGGTCGTATAAGTTCCAGGACTACTGATTACATTAAGGTAAAGTAAGATTGAAAGAATGATTTGCATAGTAGTACTATTTAATATTTTTGGAAACAGAGTGCTAAATTACTGTTTTTTATAATTCCCGGCTTTAACTTTTTTACAGAAATGTTACATCCGAAAAAAAGCCCTGAAATATTTTAATCAGCCCTGTTATGCCATATATTGTCTTTTTATGTTAATTTTTTATTCAAATTTAGTTAATTTGTTTCACTTTGCTTTGTCAAATTTTCGTTGACAGGTAACACTTTCTAAAAAGTGCTACCTGTTTTCCGAAAAAAATGAGCCTCCTCCTCTGGTACATATATTTTATTTATTGACCTTGCAATAATAAATTCCATTCTGTAAATAACGATCTGTTAATCCTGCCCTTTTTTTATTTTTGATTAACATGATTCAAATTTCCTCTATTGTACCATTCAATTCGTTGTCGTTATTTTTTGAATTGTTACACCGCAAACTTTGGTGGTTTTGAAATATTTTATATCTTTGGAATATAAATAAGGCCTATTACACATGAAAGCACTGCTCGAATTGGTCAAAGTTGTTTCAGAATACAGATTGGACAATGTTCCAATATTCAGTATTCATAACAGAACAGATAAAAGCTCCAAGTACAATCAGTTTCTTGACGGGATTATCCAAAAGCAATTCAATGACGATAATGAAGCAGCAAAAGAACTGTACAATTGCGGTACTGAAAGCGTGAAATACAGAGTTTTAAAGAACAGAATCAAAGAACGGATCTATTATAATATCCTTTTTATAGATAGTGGAAAACGAAAAGTTAATTCTTACGATGGTGTTTACCTCAAATTATACCGGCATCTTATTGTTTCCAAGTTTCTGGTAGGACTTAATGCAAAAACCGCTGGTTATGAGCTGATGAGCAAAGTATTGAATAAGGCATTAAAATACCAGATGCATGATATTGTTCAGCAGTGTTCGCTTCATTTCAGGAGGCAAAGTATGCTTGAAGGGAACAATGTTCAGTTCGATTATTACAATAATCTGTTCAATTCGGCAAGCAACAACCTGATGGCTGAGGTAAAGGCTGAAGAATTGTATTATACGATCATTATCAATTTCAGCAAATCTGTTTCACATTCTCCCGAGCTTATTGAAAAGGCCCATGAATGTTCTAAAAGTATCACCCTGCTTCAGGAACAATATCATACGTATTTTATTAATTATTACGACCATAGCATAAAGAGTATCTATTATCAGCTTATCAGCGATTTTAATGCAGCCATTTTATCATGCGACCGCTTTGATAAGTATCTGAATGAGAATCCCATATTCTATAGCGATGCAAGGCATGCCAATAACCTGGTAATAAAAGGAAGCTGCTACCTCCATCTTGGCAAATATGAAGAAGGTATTGCCTGTGCTACTGAGGCTTTGCCGCTCTATACCGATGGTTCTGAAAACTGGTTTATCCTGCAGGAACTGTATTTTTTACTGCTCTTAAACAGCAACCGCCTCATGGGTGCTACAGAAATCTTTTGCCATGTCATCAAACATCCCCGCTTTGTATATACCCGGCCGCAGCAACAGGAACTCTGGAAAGTATTTGGAGGCTATCTGTGGTTTATGATAAATTATTATGATGAACAGGCCTGCATTGATCTGTTGGCTAAAGAAAAACAGACCTTCAGGTTTTCTAAACTGCTGAATGAAGTTCCTTTGTTTTCGAGAGATAAGAAAGGCATGAATGTGGCTGTATTGATTTTGCAGGTCTTTCTACTGCTCGAAAAAAGGGAATATGTAAAAATCATCAGCCGTACTGAAGCACTGAAAAGTTATATTTACAGAAACCTGGGGAAAGATGATGCCTATAGAAGTCATTACTTTATTAAGATGATCCTTGCCATGGAAAAATGCCAGTTTGACCCGGAAAAAACACTGATAAAAACCGAAGACCTGCTCGATAAACTGAAAAAAGGAGATATCAATTATACTTCAACACAAAACCGTATGGAAATTATCCCTTATGAAAAGTTATGGAATATTGCAATTGATCTTACCAAAGAGAAGAAACCTGCGAAACAGGTACTGAGCCCTGTCTGATTTTAAGTTTATACCGGGAATTGTTATGATCCATATTTTCAAATCCGGAACTGAATTGAAATAATAAGGGTAACTATTCCGTTCTTTGTTTCAATTTATAATAAAAATGAACCATTGAGGACTAAAATAATTGTTTCTGCCGCTGTTGGTGTTGCACTCATCATTTTACTGATCTGGCTATTTGCCGGAAGAGGTGCAGGCAAGTCGGGCACAGCAATCACGGTACAGGTAAAAAAAGGTCCCTTATCCATTAATGTCACAACAACCGGCGAACTCCAGGCATTGAATTCTGAGGACATTAAAGGTCCGTTTGGCATGCAGAACGCAGGGATTTATAATGTAAAAATTTCATATCTGATTCCTGAAGGCAATGTAATCAACCAGGGTGATCTTATTGCAGAACTTGATAAATCTGATATCATGGCCCGGATAAAAGATGGTGCTTCCGATCTTAATAAAATAGAATCGGAATATACCCAGACAAGGCTGGATACGGCTCTTGATATGCGCAAACTCAGAGATGAACTCATCAATGAGAAGTTTGATATGGAGGAGAAAAAACTCCTCATGGATCAAAGTAAATATGAACCGCCTTCAGTGATAAGGCAGGCCGAAATTGATCTCGAAAAATCTCAGCGTACCTATAAACAAAGCCAGACAAATTACAATCTGAAACTGGAGCAAAACAAAGCAAAAATGGGTGAAGTGGCAGCTACCCTTGCCAAACAGCAGGGCAAGATGGATCAACTCCAATCGCTTATGGGAGAATTTACCGTAAAGGCCCCGAAGTCAGGTATGCTGATCTATAAAAAAGACTGGGGCGGACGAAAGATCAAAACCGGATCATCCATCAACGCATGGGACCCTGTGGTGGCCACATTGCCGGATTTGTCTGTGATGATATCGCAAACATATGTAAACGAGATAGACATCAGCAAGCTTAAACTGGGCCAGCCTGTTGAGATATCTGTAGATGCATTTCCGGGTCATAAATTTTCAGGAAAAGTGCGATCCATTGCCAATGTAGGAGAGCAGCTTCCCAATGTACAGACCAAAGTATTTGAAGTGGCTATATCCATCGATAAAAAAGATACCCTGCTGCGTCCTTCCATGACCACTTCCAATATTATTAAAACCCAGACACTCCCTCCTTCTACCTTATACATTCCCCTCGACTGTATCCAGGGCAGCGATACATTCAACTTTGTATATGCAAAAATGAATGGAAAAACCGTAAAGCAGGAGGTTATTGAGGGCCTTTCTAATGAGGTAGATGCAGAAATAAAAGCCGGCCTCAATGAAGGAGATATCGTATATCTTTCCACACCGGATAATGCAGACAAATTAAGTGTTAACCGCCTCCCGAGATCCATCAAAGAAAAATTTAAAAAACAGCCGGGAAATGCTCTGCACCCTGATATCACCCATAGTTCCAAATCTGTTTCTGCATCAAACTCAGGTATCAACTGATCCATGGAGCGCTTTATTTTTAATCTGAAAATAGCGCTTGGCGCTTTGATGCATAACAAAATACGAAGCCTTCTCACAGGGCTCGGTATCATATTTGGTGTTGCCTCTGTAATAGCCATGCAGGCCGTTGGTAAAGGCACCCAGCAGGATCTTCTTGATCAGCTAAAACTTGTGGGCATCAACAATATTATGATCACCCAGAAAGCCCTGAAACCGGAAGACAAAACCTCAGGAAAAAATAACGATCCTACACATAAATCAAATACATCATTCGGCCTGTCTATAGCTGATGGGACAGCACTTAAAAATATTATCCCGGGAATAGAGCGTTTCAGTCCGGAAATAAACATGAATGTATTTGCCGTGTACAATGGCAAAGGGCACGAGGCAAAACTAACCGGGGTTATGCCCGGATATTTTGAAATGCTATCCCGCAATTTCCAGGATGGCAGCGATTTTGACCCTGCACAGATATCAGCTACGGCGCCCGTTTGCATTCTGAGTCCTGAAGCCAAAAATATTTTCTTCCACAGCGAACCGGCTATAGGAAAATACATACGCTGTGGCACGGTATGGCTGCAGGTGACAGGCGTTTTGCAACCCATATTGCTGAACGATACCGCTAAGAAAAAGAGCGCAACAGAAAACCCTGTTGATATATATACGGATTCGAGAACAGCTTTACTGCGTTTTAACGACCGGTCTTTCATAACCAAAGCACGCCTCAATGCCGGAAGTGGGAATGATGATGATGAAGATGCTACCAATACGGATGCTGCACAGAATACCAAAGGATACAACCAGGTAGATAAATTGATCCTGCAGGTACATGATTCTAAAAATATTATGGCCGTTTCAGAGCTCGCCGCGCAGGTGCTGAAACGCAGGCATGGCGGTGTAGCTGATTTTGAGATCAAGGTGCCGGAGGCAGAGCTGAAACAGGAACAGCATACCAAAGATACGTTCAACCTTGTACTGGGTATTATTGCAGGAATATCGTTGCTGGTAGGTGGCATTGGAATTATGAATATCATGCTGGTATCGGTAACCGAGCGTACCAAGGAAATCGGATTGCGGCTTGCCATTGGCGCCCGCAAATATGATATCGTGCAGCAGTTTCTTGCCGAAGCTGTGATGCTGAGCAGTGGCGGAGGTTTAACAGGTGTGATTCTGGGCATTGTAGTTTCAAAACTGATCTCAGGCTATTTTCATATACCCACTATTTTTACATTTATCTCGCTCATTATAGCCTTTGGATTTTCCGTGGCTGTAGGGCTAATTTTTGGTATTGCCCCTGCAAGAAGAGCAGCAAGCCAAAACCCTATTGAGAGTTTGAGATATGAGTAATTTGAATTGACATTCCGATCCCTTGTGCCCGGGAGTGGAATCTTATATCCTTCTCTTTCTGTTATTTGTCTGTTCATAATAGTGTACATTTTTTGATTTTTTTCTAACATTTCTGGTTTATCTGTTTAAAATGAGCGAATTGCCTGTCACGTTTGGGTGCACATTTTTGCCAGATTGTAAACTCTTTTGAAATTATATTGTTCTATCATTTTGATTTACAGGTATTAAAGTGAACGCATCCGGCGTAACTGGTAAGGGATAAGTGGTAAGTAGCTAACGCATGATTTTAAGCTCGCGTCCACCAATTAACATAGCAACTCATTATCACATTGTTTTTATGTATATATAGTGAGATGCCAAAGTGGGTGGGTGTTTTTGAAAATAAATTTTTAACTTGTATTTATACAAGGTTTTACAAGTAAAAATATTTTTGAAAATGTTTCAGTTTTTTAGAATGTGCGAATAAAATGGCTCCAGGGGAGCCCGCTGTTTGTAGAAATACAATTACCAAAAATTTTTAGCTCCGGAGGAACGGCCTGTTAAATGAGTCTTGCACATAACAATGCCATGTCTGATTGTTTGCGAATAGCGCCCAATGTGAATGATTCGGCGTAGACCTGAGTGTCCCCTGCGGGAGACACTGAGGGGAAGAAAATTGCGGAAAACGACCTTTACCAACTACCAACAAAAATAGTGTTAGCTGCCTGTTGGCATACAGGATGCGTGTTGGTAAAAGATACGTTTTTTGATGAATAGACATCATGGGCCGAATACCATTGCCTTCGCTCGTGTCTCGTCCTGGGAGCCAGGGATCTGTTTTTCCAGCTTGCCCCGCCTGTCCCGCCTGTCCCGACCTCTTCGGGGATTTTTCGGGGGGCGGTCAATAGTTGTTAAGATATTCGGCGGGACGCCGCAGATACCCACGCTCGCGAGCGTGGGCGGAGGGCTGAGCTTGTCGAAGCCTGGTGAAACCGGTACCACAGATGGATAAGCGAACCCTTCGACAAGCTCAGGGACCGGGAATCGTCTCATTACCTCATCGTCTCATTACTTCAAAATCTCCACCGTCCCGGTTTTTTCCTGTTCGATATCGTGCGGAAATTTATAGGTGATGCGATAGATATAAACCCCTGCAGGACAATGATTGGATTTGTAAATGCTGTTCCAGCCGTAACTGTTAGATCCGTTCCAGCTTTTATTGATATCATTGGTTTCAAAAATCAGTTCTCCCCAGCGATTGTAGATATTAAGGCTGTAATTTTCAGGTAAGCAAGCCGATACTGGAAAAAATACCTCATTGTGTTGGTCTTCATTTGGTGAAAAGGCATTTGGGATATATAAATAACACTCGCAGTTGCTGTCAACGATCTTCGATGTATAAGTTCTTGTACCGCATTGGTTTTTAAGGGTTAAAGTATAATTTCCAGCTTTCGTGATTATGTAATTATTATCGCTGCTACTATCTTGCCAGCTAATGGATCCAAAAAAATTATTTAAAGAAATTTTTATAGGGCGGAAAGCGCAAATTACTGTATCCAGAGGCAAAATATTTGCAGGAAACTGGCCGGATTGTACATTAATACTTTGATATGCGATGCACTGCCCTAATGCTACAGAATACTTATATGTTCCTGTGTTTTTAAAAACAAAGCTATTCCCTTTACTACTGTCAGGCCAGGTATAATCATATGTAGAAGTGGGTGTATGAAGTGTATCAGGAAAAGCACAGGCATATAAAATTTTGGGTATTACATTTACAATGCTGTCGTAGCGGATATGTATGGTATCTGTATTGGAAAAAGAAGCAGAATCAAAGCGCACCCAATAGGTACCCGTTTTATTTACCACAAAACTATCAGCTTTGCTGCCATTCTGCCATTGAAGGTGGGTCGACCATGGCATATTGGTATGGAGTGCAAGATGTTGTGCAGTGCATAAAATAGTATCGTGCTCAATAATATGAACAGCAGAATCAAAAACGGGGATGACAAAAACATCATCTATATAAAGATAATTCACTAATGGATTTATTGTAATAGAATCATTAAATTTTGTATTTGCGTCATTAGAAAAAGAGCCTAACGTGATGAATTTTTCATTACCATTTGCTGTATAAATGCCATCAACTAGTATCCAACCTAATGTATCAGAAAGCATTCTTCCTTTCTGATTTACAATCTGTGGGACAATCTTATTAAGTGGCATTGGACGACCATAAATTGAAGAATTTGTGTATAGGCTATTTTCAGGAACCAAAGTATCAGAAATGAAAATACCAAAATCATCGGTGATTACAGTTGAAAAGTTGCCAAGATTAACATAACATCCTACATGATAAGTTTTGCCTTTCACAAGCGATATAAAGAGAGAATCTTCCGGGAAAGTCTTTTCATTTTGATAACTGTGAGCAAAAACATTGACTATTCCAAACATTGCCTGGCCTGTACGGGGATATTGATATCCAGACTCGATATTTGGAATTTGAAAAGTTGAAGGCGTACAATTATTAAAATAGACATTAAAACCATTGCCATAACCTACACAAAACCAGTTATTGCAATTACTAATAAATGGATAATTAGGGCAGGGTATATGGTCTTCAAAAGAGGGGTTCAAAACCAGGTTTTGTGACCATCCTTTTGTTAATGAAAAAATCACTAAAGTAAAAATAAATATTCTAGAGCAGAGGGGTTTTATATATATATATATATTCAAAATCAAAAGCAATTTAGGCATTTATATAATAAAAACCAAAGCGGAACGCCGCTCTTTTACAGCGCTCCGCTTTGGAATATATTGCAAATTAAAAATGCCTTATAGTTTTTCTTTCCCTCAGAGTCTCTCGCAGAGGACTCTGAGGTCTACTCTAGCGCAAATCCATTCTTGCTTTTATATTTTTTAGCTCCGGAGGAACGGCCTGTTAAATGAGTCTTGCACATAACAATGCCATGTCTGATTGTTTGCGAATAGCGCCCAATGTGAATGATGCGGCGTAGACCTCAGTGTCCCCTGCGGGAGACACTGAGGAGAAGCAAAGTTCAAAATAAATTTGGAAATGCCATAGAATGCGTGGGCGGGGACGCTGAAAACCTATTAAGATTTTTGAAACCTTTTATGATTTACAATAGTATTGGTTAGCGTATTGGTTTTTTCTTGTTTTAATGTGCCAGCAATTCTATATTCCCAATTTTGGAATGAGCAGGCTGTCCTACGAACTGGTAATGCACATTGTAAACATATATCCCATCCGCGCAAGGCGTGCCGTGATAATTGCCATCCCAATTGGTTTGGATATTATCTGTTTGAAAAACCTTTACTCCAAGCCTGTTATAAACTTGTAATTCAAACTGTTCCATGGGGCAAGCATTCACACATTTGAAAATATCGTTAGTCCCGTTACTGTCAGGGCTAAAGGCATTGGGTATCCATAAATTGCAATGACAATCACCTTCAAATACATTCATGTCATTTTCAACATTTCCACAAGCTGTTTTAATGTAAAGTTTGTAGCTGCCCGGCGTGGTGATTGGGTAAATTTTAGAGGTGCTGTTGTCTTGCCAGGTTATGTCGTTGCCGATACCTGATAGATTCATAATCAAACTGTCATGGGTGCAAAAGGATGTGTCCTTGGGAAGGATTGGTTTAAAATGTTCTGCATCAACCAATAAAATGCTATCCTTTATCATACATTTCCCTGATTTGAGATTGTAATAAACCATTTCGGGTTTGGCGGCAATATATTGAAATCCTGATGAGCCATCTGGCCAATAATATGTTAGCATAGAATCTACAGGCGCAGACAATGTATTTGGGAAGCTGCATGTGACAATTTCTCCGGGTATGCCGGATGTTATTTGATAATAGCTGATTTTGACGCTGTCTCTCACTGAATATCCGAGTGTATCAAACGACACCCAATAAATGCCGGGATCAGATACTATAAAACTATCTCCCTTGCTGCCGTCCTGCCATTGTTGGCTGAAACCATGACCTGCTGTTGTGTGTAGGGTAATTCTTGTGCCGGGGCAGATAATGGTATCATGAGATTGAGCCAAAGTAGGGAAATTGATCGGAATCACAAATACATCATCTATAAAATAAGAATTACTATACCCTTCCTCTTTTTTAGTCAAATCTTTACTGCATACCGAGTGTTGGTCGTCTTTATATGAGCCGAGGCAGAGGTATTTTTCTGTCCCTTTGGCCTGGTACATCCCATCCAACAATGTCCAGCCAAGCGTGTCTGAAATGATTTTCCCTGAAGGGTTCGATATTTGTGGGATATTAAAAGGGGGTTTGGCAACCATGCCAAGTTTATCATAATCCATCAGGCTATCAGAAATATAAATCCCAAAATTATCTGTAGCGATAGATGAAGAATCACTAAGGTTTACATAGCAGCCGATATGATAAACAGTTCCTTTTGTCAAAACGTTGCTCAGCGTTCCGTTAATGAATTCCCGATAATTATGATTAATAAGTCCGTCTAAAGAACCGAAGTAGTTTGTCGTATCAAGGTTATAATTATTGAATAAAAAAATCATGCCACTACCTGTCCTGGGGTATTGATAGCCCATTAAATTTATCCATGGCGGTTTGAAATAATTATTTGAGCAGCTTGTGCAATACGCACTTTCAGATTTGTCTGCCAATGAATCACCAAAAGTCCAGTATTTGCAATCCCTTATAAATTGTGTGCCATCTCCACTGCTCCTGCACGGGCTATGATCTTCAAATGAAGGGTTTAGGACAAGATTCTGGGCTTTTAGGGTTTCATCAACCACAATAAAAGTCAATAGCAAAATAACTTTTAAAAAAAAATGTAGTTTATAATTGGGGATTAGCATTTTTCTTTATTGTATTTCAAATATAAAGAACTGCCCGTTTATGCGGGCAGTTCTTATCAAATTGTTTATACCTATTGTGGCTCAAATTATTGTTTTACAAATTCAGCCTTCTGCACCTGGCCGGATGATAAAAGCTGAACGGTATAAGTGCCCGGTGCCAGGACAGCCGTGCTTAGTGTATAGGTATTGTTCCCGCCTCCGCTCGCATCTTGCGAGTGGTTATATCCCCGGCCTCCGGCCAATAGCCGGCGGGACGCCAAATACAATAAAAAATGATTTTTAGCTCCGGAGGAGCGGCCTGTTAAATGCTTCATAAACACAAGAATGCCATGTCTGATTGTTTTCGAATAGACCCCAATGTGAATGACTCGGCGTAGACCTCAGTGTCCCCTGCGGGAGACACTGAGGAAAAAAAGTTAAATTAAAGCCAATTTCTTTAGAATCAAAGCCTTTTCAGCATTCGACTCCGTAAGATTCAGCGCCAAAAGCAAATTTATTTTTGCCTTTTCCGGTTCAGAATTGCGGAGATACAAATCGCCAAGAATGGCATGATACAGATAGTAATTTTTAATTTCTATATTATTTAAAATATAATCTATAGCCTTTGCCGGCCCATCAACCTGCCCTATTACGATGGCTTTATTCAAGCGAACAACAGGTGTGTCTTTAATTGTCTGCAGCGCTTCGTACAGTTTCAAAATAACCGGCCAGTTTGTCTTTTCATAAGAATCTGCCGCACAATGCACTGCCATAATACCGGCTTCGATTTGATATTCACCTGCCATACCCCCCTCACTTGCCTCATTCAGAAAAAAATAGCCCTGCTGCAGCAATTCATGCTCCCATAAATTCCTGTCCTGATCCTGCAGCAGAATGATGGCGCCATCTTTATCAACCCTTGAATCAAATCGGGCTGCATGAAAACACATCAATGCCAGTAAAGACCTGGTTTCAATAGTATTGGTAGTCGGTTGTTCGTAGAGAAGGCTGGCCAGGCGCATGGCTTCGAGACAGACATCTTTTCGTATCATTAGGTCGCCGGCAGATGCATTATAACCTTCATTAAAAAGAAGATATACCGTTTTTAATACAGAATCAAGGCGCGCTGCAAGCAGATTACCAGAAGGAACTTCCATTCGTACGCCTTCCGAACGAAGTTTTTGCTTAGCCCGCACAAGGCGCTTATTTATCGTTTCTTCATTTGATACAAAAGCCCTGGCAATTTCTTTGATGCTGAAACCGCAAAGTGTTTTTAAAGTAAGTGCTACCTGGGCTTCGCTATTGATCTCAGGAGAACAGCAGGCAAATATCATCCTCAGCTGGCTGTCTTTTATTTCGTGATCTAAAAAAAGCTCGTCAATTTTGCCTGAAATACCTTTCTCAACAAGTGCCATACCGGCAACATTATCAGTATGGTAAACCAGTTTTTTGTTGCGCCTTAAAATATCTATGGCTTTGTTGCGGGCTACCTTATAGAGCCAAGCCGACGGGTTTTGAGGTATTCCATGAAAAGGCCATTCGTGCAAGGCTTTAATCATGCATTCCTGCACAACATCCTCTGCCATTTCTAATTCATTGATCCCGAACACCCGCGTAAGTACAGAAACCATCTTCCCGGCCTCGCGACGGAAGAGATGGTCTACCAGATGATGTATTCCTTCAGAATGTTCCAGAAATAATAAATATTATAAAATATAATGATGAACAACAAGTTAGATCAGAATAGCGAAATTAGGCAACCGCAGCCTTATTACATCTCCATGCGCAATATCTCACGCACTTCTACCACACCGTTGAAATCAAAGATTGGACAATTCCTGGATATCTCTACGGCTTCAGCCATATTATCCGCTTTTATCATCATATAGCCACCTACAATTTCTTTTCCCTCGGCATATGGGCCATCGGTAACCATCATTTTGCTGATCACAGTTTTCCTTTCATCATGCAGCCTGTCGCCACCGATATATCTGCCCTGACTGATAAGTTCCTGAGTCCATTTGTTCCATTTTTCCATCTGGGCACGGGCAGCATCAGGAGCCACATTTGAGTTATCGGTTATGCCCCCCTTGAATAAAAATAAAAATTCTGACATGGGTTTATTTATTTGATATTTAAATTGTTGCGAAATTCCAATACACAGATTGAACCATAAAAGGTTCAAGTTAAATCATTTTGAGCATGAGAATACAATCTGGACATTTACATTTCCATAGATTGAATTTCCCTCACTTCCACGGAGCCATTAAATTCAAATATCGGGCATCCTTTAGATATTTCAGTGGCTTCGGCAAGATCATTCGCCTTAACAATCAGGTAGCCGCCAATCATTTCTTTCCCTTCAGCATAAGGGCCCTCAGTCACAATGTTTGTCCCTTTCACGGTATAACCTTCGGGTTTTAAAGGGAGTCCGCCGGCAAATTTGCCTTGTTTTCCAAGTTCTTCCATCCATTTCATCCATTTACCCATATGTTCCTGCATGCGTTGGGGCGAGGCATTTGCTTCCCGGGTATCTCCTCCTCTGAACAGATATAAAAATTCTGGCATTCTATTAATTTTTTAAAATATGCGTCAAATGTTACATAATGACGCATATGAGGATATCAAAAGGGACAGATATGAAAAAAAAGCAATAAGATTTTCAATGAAAACAGAATAGATTTTATCAGAAAGAAAAAATGCCTACCTTCGCGCTTCCAAAAATTGATTTGGATTACCGGTTCTTTAAGAAAAACAAGGACCGCAGATGATATTCGGGGCATGGCGCAGTCCGGTAGCGCACCTGGTTTGGGACCAGGGGGCCGCAGGTTCGAATCCTGCTGCCCCGACACAGAATGGTGAAAAGTGATAAGTCAGAAGTGAAATGTAACAAATTCAAGGAGTAGCTTCACAATTATAGTCCTGCTTTTCTTCTCACCTTTTACGTCTCAGTTCTTACGGCTACTGGTCCCGTAGCTCAGTTGGATAGAGCAACAGCCTTCTAAGCTGTGGGTCGAAGGTTCGAATCCTTCCGGGATCACTAAGGGAATAAGGATTAAAATAATCAGATAATTTCGGAATTGGGTACGATTATATTTTAACAATACCCGGTAATTGACCCTGATATTAATCTATCAAATGATTACGATAAACATAACTGGTAAGTTCAACATTTGATTTCAGACACATTTTATCAAGTACCCTTGCTCTATAGGTGGCAACGGTTGCAGGACTCAGCGTCAGAACAATAGCAATATCTTTTATTGATTTTCCTTCAGCTATTTTACATAACACCTCAAATTCCCGGTCTGATAAGAGTTCGTGGGGCAATTTATTCGAATCAGATCCATAGTGATCGGCGAGCTGTTCTGCAAGGGCCGGACTTATGTATTTCTGTCCATGATGTACTTTTCTAATAGCATTTACTAGCTCCTCGGCGGCATTTTCCTTGGTAACGTAACCTGATGCCCCGGCCTTAATAGCCCGTAATGCAAAACGCTCTTCCGGGTGCATACTCAATATCAACACCTTAAGTTTGCTGTGTTCTGCTTTCAAATCCTTTAAAACATCCAGCCCGTTTCGGCCCGGCATGGAAATATCAAGAATCACAATTTCAGGTTCAAGATTTTCTACAGCATTTATTGCCTCATGATAATTGGATGCTTCACCAACAACTTTCATATCCGGCTCGTCATTCAGGATTTTTTTTAATCCTTCCCGAATCATCGAATGATCATCCGTAATTAAAATGGTAATCATATCATATATGGAATTTGAACATAAACAACAGTACCTTCACCAACTCTGCTGGTAAAATCGATTATCCCATTGAGTAGCATTACCCGCTCTCTGAGGCCGGTAAGTCCAAATGAGTTTTTCTTATTTTTTGCTTCTTCACTAATGCCAATACCGTTGTCCTGAATTACCATAAATATATTATCGATACTGGTTTTTATTACTATATTTACCTGGGTAGCCTGTGCATGCCTTGCAATATTTGTTAAAGCCTCCTGAACTATCCTGTACATGGTGGTTGACAAATTGATGTCATGCGTAAGCGACTCAAATTCCGGTGACACAGATAGTTTACACACTACCCCTTTGTTATTTGTAAATTCTTCTATCTGCCAGCGGATGGATTCCAGCAAACCAAGTTCATCAAGCATCTCAGGCCTCAGGTCTGTTGCTATTTTTTTAACTGATTTTATTGATTTATTGATCAATTCGATCACATGGAATAACTCATCCTGAATATAAGATCCCTCTCCCAAATGTGACAACTTTTTGTTGATCATGGAGAGTTCAATTTTTGTTGTAGTAAGCAATTGGCCCAGCTCATCATGAACCTCCCTTGCGATATGAAGCCTCTCTTCTTCCTTGGCACTCTGCACATGCGCAACCAGTTTTTTAAGACCAAGATGCGATGCCTTTAATGCTTCTCCCAGTTTTTCTTTTTCAATTTCTGCATTTTTCCGTTTTGTAATATCCGATATAGCAACTACAAGTCCCAGAACTTTATTCTGCTCGCTCATGACGGGTGATAACTGAAAATTATACCATATCTGCCTCCCAAATGGTCCTGGAAAATTTGATTCATAATTCAGATGCTTTCCCTGCAGCGCTTTCTCGTAGTCTCCTTTTATCATTTCAGTACGGCTTTTGGGCACAATATCAATGATGCATCGTCCCTTTTCCATCTTCTTTCCATAAACCTGATATATCCATTTCTCAGCTCTCAGGTTAAATGCAAGTATTATGAGTTTTTGATCCAGCAGCAGATATGCTGTCTCAGTGTAATCAAAAATTGTTTTTAAATACTGATCCGCTTTCTGAGTATCCAGAGGTAGCCGTTTGCTTTCCGGAATCGCAATTTTATTTTCTTCTATATATTGATGCATAGCAGATGTATTATTTGATATCTTGCTCGCATCTGATGAGTGCAACAAACTCCTGATGCTGCGGTAAATTTACTGAATTATTTTAATTATCAATCTTTGTAAACGACACGTGAACTGATCTCCGTTCCGCAAATTACCTGCAGAATATAATTTCCTGATGGAAAACCTTCCATATTTATTTGCTGATGCAAAGCACCGTTGCCGGAAACATTATTTGCATAAACCTGTATGCCATTGGTGTTTACTAATCTAAGTTGGGTAACTGCACCATTTGAACTCATCCAGTCAATATTAATATATTGATTTGCCGGATTTGGATATGTCTGAACTGCAAAGGTTTTTAGTGTAATTTCTACAGGACGAATTTCGGAATAGGTGAACCCGCCATTATAGTCAACCTGTTTCAACCTGTAATATAATGTCCCTGAAGCAACTATGTCTGAAAGGTTGTCAACGGCTGCATAATTATTCCGGGTTTGTGAAGATCCATGACCTTTTATCTGACCTATAGTGTTCCAGTCAAAACCATTTGTAGATCTTTCAACCTGGAAATAATTATTGTTAATTTCTGATGAAGTTATCCAGTTCAGGTTTACTGCATCATTCTCCAATACGGCATCAAATGATAACAGTGTCACAGGGAGCGCGCTGATACCTGCCCCGCCCACAGAGATATAATATAAGCTATCAGCTAACATGGAAATTGATCCGGAAATTCTCGTATAAGGATCATCGCCGATGGATGATCCTCCTGATCCTGATGGCTTCCATTGTGACGGATAGTTTAGATTTGACCTGTAACTGACTACTGCATTTTTTCTGTTGAATGGATATAATTCCTGTGCTGCATCAAAATTTGAGCCATCTGTCCACTGAGGCGTTACAACTACTGAAGAATAATTTGAATGTGGTGCTACAATCCAGGTTTCATTAACACCATTGTTGGTAAGCGGTGAACCAAATTTGTCTGTTACGCCGTCATAAACTTTCACATCAAAAACAGAACTTGTTGAACTGCTTGAAATAGTAACAGGATTGTATTCCACCATTGAATATCCAACTGGAAAAACAGTGCCCTGAGATGAGCCATTCATTGTAAAATATCCTGAACTGCAAGTAACTACATATCCGGATGTATAATCCACCGTTGCATATCCATTCCAGGTCAATTTAGCATTCGGTAGTATTGTCAGGTTATAAGATCTTAACAGAATATTTCCGGAAATAAAATTAAGGTTATGAGATATGGTAACATTGCCGCTTAAATAAGTTTTATTATTATCAATAGTCAGATTGTAAAAATTGTATCCGTTTATCACCTGCGATTGCGCATTGGTATAACCTGTTAAATTGACGGTACCACTATCTGCAACAAAATATTTTACAGTCATATCCCCTATCAAATTAAGCGTATGGTTACCACAATTTACTGTTCCATATCCACTCAGTGCTACATTAATTGTCTGATCAGCCAGAAAATAAACGGTTGTTGCATTTGATGAACCAACCTGAAGATTGTTGAATTTATAAGTTTTGGTAATATGCTGGTTTAATCCGTTCAAAACCACCATGGATTTGACACCCGTCCCTGCAATGATATTACCCACCGACAGATCTCCTGCAATAAATATTATGCCATTACCGTTCAGATTTATAGTCCCGCCGCCAAGTATTGATCCCCCTATATACACAGTGCTTTTACCTGTTATAAGTGATGAGCTTGCAGTGGAAACGGAAACATCATTAATTATTGTTAATGAATGGGTGCCATCAAGCGTTACAGAAGTGTTCAGCCCTTCTATATTCAGGCTATTTACAGATACTGAAACACTGATATAAGGATTATAGGAAGTTTCTGGAATATAAACATCATCATCAACATCAGGGATACTGCCTAAGTCCCAGTTGTTAGCATCTGTCCAGCAGTTTGGCATGGTATAGTCTCCGCCAATCCATGTCAGAATATTTGATTTTGCGCATGGAATAGCAATGATGAACGAAATGCAGATAATGATGACATTTTTCTGAAGAAAGGAAGTAATAGAATTTTTCATTACTTTAAGTTGATTAATTTTTTTTTAGAAAGGTCCGTCAAAGGAACGATGACCTAAAACAATGAAAAACCATTATAATTATGATATTGGTGTAGTTAAATTGACTACAAAATAGGCAAAACCTGTTGAAGCTTTTTATATATTGTGTTCATTTTCTGCGATTTAGACAAAAATAACCTGAAATAAGATTTGTTGTCCCGAATCCAGCCTTAACATATTGCTATCAATTCAGAATCAATATCTTAATATATATCCTCTCAGATGATTTGGCAGACAAGGCTGAAAATGCTAATTTTGAAGCCTTAAGATTTGGCATTTTTTAATGCCATTAATGTTTAATTATTAACAAATTATTGATTAATTATTATGTCTAAAATACTGGTTATAGGTTGTGGCAATGTAGGAAGTGTAGGTCTGCACAAAATGGCAATGTTTCCGGATACATTTTCCGAAATCCATGTGGTAAGCCGTACACTTTCTAAATGTGAAGCCGTAAAAAATTCGGTATCCCAAAAAACAGGAGGAAAGGTTAACCTGAACTTACATGTGGGCAATGTGGCAGACATCCACTATCTCCTCCAATTGCTGAATGAAATAAAACCAGTATTGGTAGTAAACTGGGGCAGTCCTTATGAAAACCTTGTAGTGATGGATGCATGCCTCGAATATGGCGTAAATTATATTGATACTGCTTGTTATGAAAACCCGGAACATTATGGATTTTCTTATGCCCTGCAGCTTGCCAAGGATGAGGCTTTCAAAAATAAAAACCTGCTGGCTATCACAGGTGCAGGGTTTGACCCTGGGGTAACCAATATATTTTCTGCCTATGCACGCGATTATATCTTTGATTCCATCGATACAATTGATATCCTCGACTGCAATGGCGGATCAAAGGATGAAAAGATAAAATTCGCACCGAATTTTGATCCGGAAATTAATCTTCGGGAACTCATTTTACCCATAAAATACTGGGAAAACGGCAAATGGGTAGAAAGAGGCCGCCTAATGGATGAATCTGCCCCATATTTTGAATTCAATTTCCCTGAGGCAGGTACTTTTACCCCATACTTATTGTATCACGAAGAACTCGAAACAATTTCTACCCATATCCCTGGTTTGAAACGGATCAGGTTCTGGATGACTTTTTCTAAAAGCTATCTAACCTATCTGCGTGTATTATATGAAGTAGGTATGACCCGGATTGACCCGGTAGATTATAATGGCACACCTGTAGTGCCTGTAAAATTCCTCAAAGCCATTCTTCCTAAAGGTGAAGACTTTAACAGTAGCTATACCGGCAAAACCAATATAGGTAACATTATTACCGGCACAAAAGACGGTAAACAAAAGACCATATATATCTACAATGTATGTGATCATGAATCAGCTTTTAAAGAAACAGGTGGAAATGCCATAGGATATACTACAGCCATACCTACAGTAGCTGTTGCCAAACTGGTACTCGAAGGCAAATGGAGCGGAACCGGTGTAAGAAATACAGAGGACAAACAATTTGACGCTAAACTCTTCCTGGAAGAAATGCCGAAAACCGGTTTGTCATGGGTACTGGAAGAACTCAATGAAATTCCGGAAGCTCTGAACCGGAATTTCTAGATGAATGTAAAATAAATGATCCCCGGATAAGTGGGAATAATTCCACTTATACGGGGATCATTTTAAGCAGATATCCGGTATAAATCCTTATTTCACTTCTACAATTCTACCGGTGTATTCTATACCATTCACCACTAATTTTACCATATATACCCCTTCGTTGGCATGATATTTTGCTGCATCAAATTCGTCCTGGTAATCACCGGCACCAAAATTCCCGTTTTTGAGCTCAGCAATCAGCTTTCCCCGAAGGTCATATACAGAAATATTTACTTTACTTGTGGTTGACAATGAATAGCTGATTTTAGTTTTCCCTTCAGACGGATTTGGGAATATTGTCATGTTCAGGTCATTATTATTTCCTGTTGCTGTTTCAATTCCCAAACCTGTAATTGTAATACTATCCCCGTAAAATGCCGTACAACCTGTAGCGTTTGTAACCTGCAGTTTTACATAATATTTACCTTTTGTTTTATACGTGTAAAGAGGTTTTTTCAATGACGAACTATCTCCCGTTCCAAAATACCATTTGTAAGTTTTCTGCGTGGTGTCCTGGGGTGTAAATGTTACGCCGTAATTATGTATTTTATAAAACCATTTTCCTACGGTAGGCAATGCAACAACATTTACAAGTTGTATTAATGTATCGGTACATCCGCCCGAATTAGTTGCTGCAAGTTTTACTGTGTATGTACCGGCGCTGCTATAGGTATGTGTAGGATTGGTTGATGTGGATGTATTCAATTTCCCTGAAGATGTATCGCCGAAATTCCAGATATAGGTTATCCCGGTACCTGAAGTTGTATTGGTAAAACTGGTTGTTTTCCCTGCACATACATTTGGAGCTGTAAATGAAGCAATTGGATAATCACTGATATTTACAATTTTTGATGCAGTGTCTTTGCATCCATTGGCACTTTGTATGGTCAGCAATACTTTATTGGCACCTGCTTTGGTATAAATATGTGTTGCTGTATCACTATTGGTCACATCTGACCCTCCATCACCAAAACTCCAGGTATAGGTTGCGCCCGCCCCGTTTTTATCAGAATCACCAAATGCAACTGCATTTTTGGTACATGCACCTGTGTATACAAAATGAACTGCTGGCTCTGCATAAGGAGTGATCGTTTGCTTTATTGTATCCTTACATCCGAACCTGGAGGTTACTACCAGTGTGGTAGCAAATGAGCCATTGGCCGCATATGTTTTAGCAGGAGAAGATGCTGTAGAAGTTGTTCCATCACCAAAATCCCAATGATAGGTGGTGCCGGTTGCTGAATCCGTACTCTTGTTCGTTAAGTATATAGGAGTACCTACACATGCGTCTTTATATCCAAATGCTGCAACAGGTTGCGGTTCCACGCGTACCTGTTTGATGAGTGAATCTTTGCAGCCATAGGATGAAGTAACCACAAGTTTTACTTTATAAGGCCCTGATTTGGCATAATTATGTGTGGGATTCTTAAGAGTAGAACTTATGCCATCACCAAAACTCCAGGCCCGGGATACAATGGTGCCGGAACTAATGCTGCTGGAATCGGTAAATATACTTACTGCTTTCTGGCATCCCAGTACAATGCCATATTTTGTTACAGGTGAAGGATATTCAATTACGGTTTTGGTTATGGGTATTCCACAGCCTGCACTTGAAGTGGCTGTCATTGTTACTTTATAAGAGCCGGGTCTGGCATAAGTATGTTTGGGGTTTTCAAGGGTAGATGTTGTACTGTCACCAAAATTCCATGCCCAGTAGCTTATCACATCGCCGGTGTTTATAGTACTGGAGTCTTTGAAATTCACAGGATATCCATTGCAGGCATCACTGAAACCAAACCTGGATATGGCTTTGGGTCTTACTTCTATATATCTGGTAATAAGTGTATCACAACCTCCTGGAATTAACTGTATATCCACATTGAGGATAAGGATACTATCAGCAAAACCCTTGCTGGGATAAAATTTGAAATAGGCATTTTTCGTGCTGCCTGGCGGGGCTGCAAAAGTGTCGGTATTGACGGTTCCGCCGGCCGTAGCAAATGTAAGGTTTGAAATAATCCACTTTTTCCCAAAATCGGAATTTGTATATCCCGCAGGAGGACTGATCTGGTAAACATTGGTATCCCCGACACAAATTTCATCCGGGTTGAAAAGATCTCCCCTGTTGAATTGCCCCTGGAAAGGAACACTTTTAGACATGACCATGCCGGAGGGATGTGTATAAACCGTAACAGCCTGAGAAGCTCTGCTTGTACAGCCGCCATTGGTTGCGGTCATATTTAAAGTGTATTTACCGGTGCTTTTATAAGCATAAGTTGGCGGGTTGCCTGTGCTGCTGTCGCCATCTCCAAAGTTCCATTCGTATCTTACACCTGTTGATGGGGTAGAATTATTAGCAATATACAGGTTATTGCCCAGGCAGGCAGTACCAACTGTAAATGAAGCGGAAACCTTAGGCATAGTAACTATAGTTGCTGTGATGGATGCTGAACTTGTACAGCCAAAACTATCCGTTATGGTTACTGAATAAGTGCCCGATTTAGCAATTTTTATCGCTTTTGTTTTAGCGCCATTAGACCAGCTGTAAGATAACCCTGAACTTGCCGTTAAAGTGGCTGAATCTCCGGAACAAATGGTATCACTCGAAATATTAATAATAGCCTGATTGTAAATAAGCGTATCAACTGTAGCTGTTTGCGTGGCAGTACTGCCTCCGGTTGCCCCGGTAAAACCAAACCATACATTTGGATTTCCGTTGAATACGTTTTTGACAATATCATTCTGCCATGAAAATTCAAGTTTGGTGTCAAAATAATATTGAAAGAGATTGATTCCCCTGTTCCATAGAATCCTTACAGTATGATTAGATCCGCCGCCAAGTGCCGGAGATATATTCACTTGCGCCCTGATTGGCGTAGGTGATTTGTCTATAACAAGGTTGAGATGTGAAGCAGAACTATCATCGTAAGCAGTAGATGACTTATATATATCCTGCTCTATTCCAATAGATTCATCCATATTCCCTGAGCTGGCGTTATAATAACCCATATCGCTGCCCTGGCCTGCACTGTTATAGGTTGTACTGCTTGTGTTTTGCATAATGAACATCATGCCATCCGCAGCGCCATTCTGGTTGGTTGTAAATGTAAAATCGAAGTTTTTGTTGAGGTCAATACTAAAGGGGTTCCATGCAGCACCATTTTCATTTCCACTGGCAGTGGTTATGGTAGCTGTTCTACCTGACACCGAGGCGCTGCCAACGGCGTTGAGTGGTGCTGTCGTGAGTACGGCAGAATTAAGGCCGACTTTTATTTTTTTAATGGTAGAATCTTTGCAGGTGGATGTGCTGTCAAATAGCGCTACACTCCAGTTACCGGGTGTAGGCCAGTTTACCACCAGGCTATAGGTGCCGGCACCGGATACTACCGTTCCTCCGGTTACCACCCAGCGGTAATGATGCCCGCTTGTTGATGTGGTCTGATAAGTAACGCTGTTGCCGGCACATACCATCGTAGATCCGGAAAAAGATGCACTGAAGGTACATGCTTCTGAATGACTGGCATTTAAGAATAAAAAAACACTTGTAAATATTCCCGATAAAATAAGTTGAAAAGTTTTCATTCTTTAATTTTCTAGAGGTTTATTTTTTGCACAAAAGTCCAATGAAAAACAAAAATAGTTTTTTTAATTCACAGGACAATAAAAATTAATACTGGGTTTAAAAATCAATTTTAAAGGCCAAATCAACGATCCAACCTATATTATTGCATCATAATACACTTAATATCTGAAGTTTAGAATGATATTCAACAATTATATTTATATAAATTTATAAATGATGCTCTTGAAACCGGCCTGAAAAGCTGTTATGATAGCCTGCTTTTAAAATCGGCATATCCAAATTCCTTTACTATTTCCAATCCGCCCGATTTCTTCAGGATAGCAATAGATGGAAGGTTGATGCCATTGAAAGTAGTGTTTTTCACCATGGTATATATGGCCATATTCATAAATATCAATTTATTGCCGATCGATAATGGATCCTGAAAACCATAATCTCCGATAATGTCTCCTGTAAGACAGGTTGGGCCAACAAGTTTATACATATGCGTATCATTCCCAGGAATTGCGCTGGCGCCTAGTATCGTTGGCAGATATGGCATCTCCAATACATCAGGCATATGGGTTGTTGCCGAAACATCCAGAACGGCTATATCTGTTTTGTTCCTGGTAATATCTATTACACTGGAAACCAGTATGCCGGCATTTAAGGCTATGGCTTCTCCCGGCTCCAGGTATATATCCAGATGGGGATAACGGGATTTAAATCCTGAAATGATATCACAAAGCAGCGCTACATCATAATCCTTGCGGGTAATATGATGTCCGCCTCCAAAATTGATCCATTTCAGATCCGATAAAAATTCGCCGAAGTTTTGCTCAACCACCTGCAAAGTCCGTTGCAATGCATCGGCATTCAGTTCACAAAGGTTATGAAAATGCAGACCTTCAATACCTTCCATGTTTTCGGGCTCAAAATTTCTGCGTGTTACCCCGAAATGTGAATTCGGTCCGCTGGGGTCATACAGAGGGTTTTCTGTTTCAGAATGTTCCGGATTTACCCTTATGCCGCACGATACTTTCTTTTCTGAATTTTTAATTATGTCCCTGAACCTGTTCCATTGTGAAAATGAATTAAAAACAAGATGGTCTGAATACTTTATAAAATCATCAATATTTTTTTCGGAATAAGACGGCGAAAAGCTATGCGTTTCCCCACCGAATTCTTCAGCCCCCAGCCGTGCTTCAAATACCGAACTTGCCTCAGAACCAGCCAGAAATCCCCGTATGATCGGGAACATACTGAACATGGAAAAACTCTTGAGCGCCATCAGGATTTTAGCGCCGGTTTTTTGCTGAACATACTTAAGTATTTCCAGGTTCTTTTCGAGCCTCCTTTCGCTTACTATATAGCAAGGTGTTTCAATATTTTCAAAATCATGTGCATTCCATCCTTCCGGATCGATCCATGGTTCAATAAACGGGATTAAATTGTCTTTGGACATTATCAGGATTCAAAATAATTAATGATCATTTGGTTATGACAGCGAATTCCCTGCACGATCATCGGGTCAAAATTAATATAAAATTATTCAGTTCTGCTGATCCAAAGAATTCCCGGCATTTAATGATTAAAAATGGCTAAAACTGCAAACATTTATCTGCTTCATAATGAATTATTGTATTTTCGCAAACGACAATCATTGCATTGAATTGAATTTATGGCCCTGAATCATATTACACGCATATTTGTGGTAGAAGACGACCCTGTTTTCAGCAGGGTAATGAAACTAAAACTGGAAGAAGATGGAAATTATGAAGTTACCATGTTCTATTCGGCTGAAGAATTTCTTAAAAACCTGGACCTCCGGCCGGATATTGTAACCATAGATTATACCCTTCCGGGAATTTCAGGGTTGGAATTGCTTAAAAAAATAACCGATTACAGCAATGAAATAACCCCCATCATTCTCTCAGCACAGGAAGATGTGGAAGTAGTGGTACAAGCCTATAAAATGGGCGCCAAAGACTACATTGTAAAAAACGACAATGCCATAGTAGAACTGCTGAACTCCGTTAAAAATTTTAATGCCCAGGTAAATCTCAGAAAGGAAGTTGAAGACCTTAAAAGCCAGATCATTGACAGGAATAAATATCTCACTTATATTGGAGATAGCAAGCCTGTACTTGCCGTACTGCGACTTGTGCAGAAAATAGAAAAAACCAATATGATGGTATTGGTAACCGGCGAAAGCGGTACCGGTAAAGAAGTAATATCCAGGATCATCCATAACAATTCCCTGCGAAAACGGGAGCCATTTATTCCTGTGAACATGGCTGCAATACCACCAGACCTGATTGAGAGTGAACTTTTTGGACACGAAAAAGGTGCATTTACAGGAGCCGATTCCAAAAGGATCGGAAGATTTGAAGAAGCCAATAAAGGCACCATATTTTTAGATGAAATAGGTGAAATGGACCTGGCCCTCCAAACCAAATTATTACGGGTACTCCAGGAATCCTCAATAAGCCGGGTAGGCAGCAATAAAGAAATAAAACTGGATGTGAGGGTGATAGCGGCCACCAATAAAAACCTGGGCCAACTGGTAAAGGAAAATAAATTCAGGGAAGACCTGTTTTTCCGTCTGCAGGGATTTTTAATCCACCTGCCACCCCTGCGCGAACGTGGCAATGATGTGCTTTTGCTTGCCCGGCATTTTGTAACCGAATTTTGCAAAAACAATCACCTGCCTGATAAATCTTTCAGCAAAGATGCCGTGGAAAAATTACTCACCTATGCCTGGCCCGGAAATGTACGCGAATTGAAATCTACCGTGGAACGAACAGCCATAGCCATTGACTCTCCAATGATTACTGCTGAAGATTTTATATTTTCTTCCTATCAGTTTGAGTGAGAAGTTTACGGTCTTTGGCCACAGGTTGCACCCGCGGTTATTTTTGTTCAACCCTGCAGGGATATATGCCACAAAAGATACAATCCTGAATGGGTTAAACTACCATTAATTCACCGGATTATGTGGTTTAATATGCTGTCCTTTTTTCACTGGAACACCACATTCCGGACAATCATGTTCTTCGGTAACAGATTTTCTTACTGTTTTGAAGACATAATAAACAGCCCCGGCCAGGAGGATGCCGCAGATGATCCACTGCCAGTCTATTTTCATGAAATAGCCTCCTGCAAAAACGGGTTGAATTGTTTTTCATATCCTATCGTGGTTTCAGGGCCATGACCCGGGTAAACCATGATGGCATCATCTAATGTAAACAACTTATCCTGAATAGATTGTATTAAAGTATTGTAATTCCCTCCGGGCAAGTCTGTTCTCCCGATACTTTCCCTGAATAGCACATCGCCGCCGATGATAAACTGCTGATCAGGTGCATAAAAAACAACATGGCCGGGCGCATGTCCCGGTGTAAACAATACCCGGAGTTCAGAATGGCCAAAACGGATAATATCCCCTTCATTAAGGAATTCCGCTATCGCAGCTGTGTTAAGAGAAGCCATACCGAACATGGCTGCATAAGAATCGGCCCTTTTGACATTATCCTTCTCATTTTCATGGGCTTCAAGGGGAAGATCATAGGTTTCAGATACAAATTTATTGCCAAGTATATGATCTATATGACAATGGGTATTGATGAGCCTGACAGGCATAAGATGATTTTTTAAAATAAAGCCTGCGAGCGCATTCTCCTCTTCCGCAGAAGAACAGCCCGGGTCAATGATCACACATTCTCTGCTTTCGTCATAGAGCACAAATGTATTCTCAGAGAATGCATTAAAAGTAAAAGATTTAATCTGAATCATGTATCAATAACAAAAATCAAGAAACAAAGTTACAATATAAGTCGGCTCGTTTCGCTTCCTGTCTCATAAACCGGACAATGGCATGTGCGCTGCCGGGCTGATAGGAAACTGTCCGTGGTCGCCGTTCCGGCCAATATCAAATATCGCAAAAAATCAAATATGGCAAAAAGTGCAGGTAGGCAGGGACACCAACCTGGGACAATATTTTCGGAACGGATTTCTCTCCTTCATTTTTTTGCCTTTTTTCGAACTATATATTAGCTTCGTGAAAATACTTTAACCCTTATGGAATTCCCTGATCCAACAATTTCCACACCACAATCTATCCTCAAAAAATATTTTGGATATGACCGGTTCAGGCCCTTGCAGGCGGATGTCATTGAGGCTGTTATGCAAAAAAAAGACTGCCTGGTGCTGATGCCGACCGGGGGCGGAAAATCTGTTTGTTTCCAGGTTCCGGCCCTTGCACAGGAAGGCACCTGTGTTGTTATATCACCGCTGATTGCCTTAATGAAAGACCAGGTAGGCGGATTAAAAATAAATGGCGTAGAAGCAGAATTTCTCAACAGCAGTCTGAGTTCACAGGAGACATTGGCTGTTGAACAAAAATGTGCAAACGGCTCCCTGAAACTACTTTATATTTCACCTGAAAAATTATATTCAGAATCGTTTCAGTGGCTTATGGGTAAAATGAAACTGAGCATGTTTGCCATAGATGAGGCGCATTGTATTTCATTCTGGGGCCACGATTTCAGACCTGAATATACCAGGCTGGCCATGCTGAAAGAAAACTATCCCGATGTACCCATTATTGCACTTACGGCCACTGCAGATAACCTCACCCGGAAGGATATTGTAAAACAGCTCAGGCTCCATGATCCTGAAACATTTATCGCATCTTTTGACCGGCCCAATATCAGCCTGGATGTGCTGCCGGCCAACAAGAGAATGCAGCGCATAATTGATTTCCTGAGCAGGCACCCCAATGAACCCGGCATCATATATTCGCTCAGCCGAAAATCAACCGAGCAAATGGCCATGGACCTTAAAGCTGCAGGATTTCAGGCACTTGCCTATCACGCCGGTATGGATTCCGGAAGCAGGACACGCGTACAGGATGCATTTCGCAATGATGATGTTCCGATTATCTGTGCCACCATTGCATTCGGTATGGGCATTGACAAAAGCAATGTCCGCTGGGTGATCCATCATAACATGCCTAAAAATATTGAAAGCTATTATCAGGAAATCGGGCGTGCCGGCCGCGATGGTGCCCCGGCAGAAGCTTTGCTTTTTTATTCCATGAATGATATTGCTGTACAGCGCAGTTTTCTGGTAGATCTTCCGGAAGAACAGCGCGAACTGCAGGAAGCCAAGCTGGACCGGCTTGTGCAATATATTGAGACGCCTTTTTGTAGGAGAAAAATACTGCTCAATTATTTCAATGAAGACTATCCGGGCCAATGCGGCAATTGCGATAATTGCCGGAATCCACGTAATAAATTTGATGCTACTATATTGGCGCAGAAAGCATTATCAGCCATTGCACGCACAGAAGAACAGGTAAGTGTATCCGCATTATCGGAAATTTTATATGGCAGCAAAAGCCAGCATATTATTGAAAAAGGCTATGATAAAATAAAAACATTCGGCACCGGAAAGGAAGTGAAGCCCGATAACTGGAAACTCTATATTCTGCAGATGCTGAACCTGGGTATTATGGATATTGCCTATGATGAAAACCACCACCTGAAACTGAATGCCAACAGTAAAAAAGTACTCTTTAACGGAGCAAAGGTTTTCCTTGTTGAAATCAAACAAAGCTTTGGAACCAGAACACCCGGCACCAGGAATATTGCAGAATCGCAGCCTGAAAATATGGATGAAAAACTGTTTGAAAAACTACGCAGGCTGCGCAAGAAAATTGCAGATATAGAAAGCCTGCCACCTTACCTGATATTTAATGATAACACCTTGTGGGCATTGGTGCATGAAAAACCGATGACAGAAGAATCGATGCTGGATATTCAGGGCATCGGTGTAAACAAATTTGATATGTATGGCCGGCAGTTTCTTGATGAAATTAAGAGTTTTTTTCACCGTCAGTCGCTTCCATACAACCCATCCGAAAAAGGAGCTACGCAGAAATATACTTATGACTTACTGATGCAGGGCAAAAGCCCGGAAGCCATTGCAAAAGAACGCGCTATAAGCGTTACTACAGTTTATTCGCATATCGCATCCATGTATGAAAAAGGGAATCCTGTTGAGATAGAAAAATTCCTCACAAAACGCGAACAGTCAGAAATATTTGAGGTGTTGAAAAGACTGGGAATCAAGTCAGCTCTCAAAGAAATATTTGAAGCCCTCAATCAAAAATATGATTACGGAAAAATCAGGATCGCGATTGCAATGTATAGCAGACAGAAAGAATAACAGCCCGGAAAATAACTGATTATTATTTCTTCGCCTCTGCTTCTTCAATCTTGATCTTCACACCACGTATCTGGGTTTTGTTCATCTTTTTAATGACATGATCCACAAAATCCCTGGGTACTTCCACAAAACTGAATTTGTCATATATATCAATCTGACCTATCATGTCTCCCTGCATTCCTGCTTCTCCTGTAATGGCTCCTACTATTTCACGCGGGCCAACTTTTGCTTTGCGACCTACATTAATAAACAGCCGCGCCATATTTTTCCTGGAACGTTTGCCGCCGCCACCACTTCCGCCTCTATCGCCTCTGTCTCCTCTGTCATTAGAACTGTAGGACGACTCTTTGCTCAGTTTATCTTCTTCTGCAATCTGCTTATGAAGTTCCAGTTTTATGAGCGCAGCCGCTACATCTTCACTGCTGTGGCCCAAGGCATTAAGTTCCCTGGTCCATACAAGGTATTTATCCAGGTTTCCTTCCGAAATGGTATGAATAATACGGGTAACGAAATTATTTTTCTTTTTAACTTCAATATCGGCAAGTGCTGGTATTTTATCTTTCGGAATACTGGTTTTTGCAAAACGCTCAATATCCATCAGTCTGCTGTGCTCCCTGCCACCGGCAAAAGTGAAAGCATAACCGCTGCGGCCTGCCCTTCCTGTTCTTCCAATGCGATGCACATAATATTCTGCATCAAGGGGAATATCAAAATTGATGACCATTTCAATATCATCCACATCAATTCCTCTGGCTGCCACATCTGTAGCCACAAGAATCTGAATGATACCCTGTCTGAATTTATTCATCACCTGGGTACGCATAGCCTGGCGCATATCTCCGTGCAGAGATTCTGCAAAAAAGCCCTGAGCCTGCAGATTTCCCACCAGTTCGTCTACCTTTCTTTTAGTGTTACAAAAAACAAGGCAAAGCTTTGGTTCATAAAGGTCTACAAGACGTTGAAGAACTTCTGTTTTGTCTTTTTCTTTCACATCAAAATACCGCTGATCAATAGCGGCTACGGTAAGTTCATTCCGGACTATTTTTATGATTTCCGGTTTGTTCTGATATCTTTTGGTAAGTTCCAGAATTGGTTTCGACATGGTAGCCGAGAAAAACACTGTTTGCCTTGGCAGCGGAATTTCTTCAAGGATTGCTTCTATATCATCCCTGAAACCCATATCAAGCATCTCGTCTGCCTCATCCAGAATCACCATTTTACAGCTGTCCAGATGCAATGTACCGCGGTCAAGATGGTCCATGATACGTCCGGGCGTTCCCACAACGATCTGGGCGCCTCTGCGGAGTCCCTGGATTTGTGTTTCAATAGACGCGCCTCCATATACGGCAAGCGCCTTTACTTTACGGTTATGGCTGAGAAGTTTCTGAAACTCATCTGCTACCTGCATGGCAAGTTCTCTGGTAGGACACATCACCAGCGTTTGAACAGCTTTGTTTTCAACATTGATTCTTTCAATAGCCGGGATTGCAAAAGCCACGGTCTTTCCTGTACCCGTTTGCGCCTGACCAATAACATCTCTGCCTTGCAGCAAAAATGGAATGGATTGAGATTGAATAGGAGTGGCAACCGTAAAACCCATTTCGGTTACGGCAGCTGATACAGCCTCACTGAGGCCAAAATCTGAAAAAGATAAATCAGTCATATAAAAAAGAAGATGACCCCTTTAATGCTGATTGAATTTGATAAGCAGGGTCGGATTTGTAAAAAATAGTAAGAAGGATCGAATTAAAAAATTTCCGCAAAGATACCAAAAAAAAAGATACCCTCCTAATTTACATATGTTATCATAAAAAAACGAAGGCTGCATATATTTGGCAGCCCTCGTTTATTATATTAGAATATCAGCTGAATCTATGCGTTCAAAAGCCTCTCATACAAATGATTGCCTTGGGCAGTTAAAGCATAATTGCCCTTTTTCCTGCTTCCTTCATAGGTAATGAGTTTCATTTTTTTCAGGGCTGCTGTATGTCGTACCACAGTTACTTTAGACCCGCCGATATACTCATGAAGTGTTGCAACAGTTGCCGTTTTGCTTTCAAACAGGCAAAGTAGAATACCGGATAATGCTCTGTATGTAGCTTTATTATAGCTATCATCATGAAGCATTTCCCTGAGTGCTATTTCAAGCGGCACCTGAAGCCTGGTTATGCCTGAAATCGCTTTCGGCTTTCTTCCTCTCCGATTTAAGCCCGGAATTTTACGGGCAATTGGAGATACCGGATTTTCACCAGAAACTATTTTCCTGGGCCGGCCACGCCCCCTTTTTTCTCCCGCTTCATTAAAAACGGCATTGCGTGTAGATGGTGTTGACCCAATCGGATATTTTCTCGGGCGGCCACGGCCTCTTTTTTCTCCGGTTTCAGATAAGGAACCCGCTGATCCATTAATTGTTCCAACAGGATATTTCCTTGGTCTGCCCCGGCCACGTTTTTCTCCGGTACCCATTTTTCCACTTCGTACCATGTCTGCATAGGTGGTACCCACCGGATATTTCCGTGGTCGCCCCCTGCCTCTTTTCTCCCCAGTCACCAATACAGAAGAAAGTGGTCCTGCGCCTGCAGGAAAATTATAACCATTTCCGTTTTGGGTCTGCTTTTTAACATCCTTTAAAAACCGAAGATTGCTTATAAGTAATTCCAACGCCTCAATTTTTGCAAGATACGCTTTGTTGATAATTTCTAAAGCATCAATCCTTATCTTATAGGACTCCAATGCTTCATCGCTTTCCTTTTTCATTTCTCTCATCTTTTTAAATTATTTTTCCCCCAAAGAACAGCCGCAAAGCTATTTAAATTTAAATCCAATTACAAATAATATTTTTTATTCGTTTTAAAATTTAATAATACTGCGATTTGTCATATAAAGCAGACACATGAGAATTACGAAAAATATCTGCTTGATATTATTTTTATCCCCTATCCTATAATATATTGAAAATAAAGAAATAATAACATGTTTTATCAATAATATAACATGCTTAAAAGTCTATAATATATATAACAAAAACAGGGCAAATATGTTTTGCTTAAATGTTCTTATATATATTTTTGAAATAAAAAATGATTTTTATCATGATTTTTAACTTTTTATTTCCCGGGAATCCATTTGATCTCTTCAGCATTATTGGCAGCAAGTATTTCCCTTGACAAAACAAAAAGATAATCTGATAATCTATTGATATATTTGATAATAACAGACTCAACACTTTCATTTTCCGATAACTCCACTATCAGTCGCTCGGCTCTTCTGCACACGCATCTTGCTACATGACAGTATGAAGATGCTATATGTCCGCCAGGTAAAATAAAATGCATTAATGGTGGAAGTTTTTCATTCATACTGTCAATTTCATCCTCTAATAATTTCACATCTGCTTCTGAAATTTCAGGCAATTTCATAAGTGATTTTTCCGGATCTGATGCCAGGTGAGAACCTATCGTAAATAAAAGGTTCTGAATACGATATAAAATATCCGTTGCGTGCTTATCATGATATGCATCGCGTACAACACCCAAAAAAGAATTCAGCTCATCAATGGTACCATAGGCATGAATCCTCAGATTACTTTTGGAAACTTTAACACCACCAATTAATGATGTTTTTCCTTTATCTCCTTTTTTAGTATAAATTTTCATAGATAAATACGCTCATGCATCCACATGATCTGTTGATCTTACATTCAGCAAGTCGCTTTCAATCAATCCATCCCGAAGTCTGACAATCCTTTTGCTCCGTTTTGCAATATCAGGTTCGTGTGTTACAATAATTATTGAATTTCCTTTTTCATGCAATTCTTCAAACAAATCCATTATCTCAAATGATGTTTTAGAATCGAGGTTCCCTGTGGGCTCATCTGCCAGGATAATGGATGGATGGTTTACAAGGGCTCTGGCGACGGCAACCCGCTGTCGCTGCCCACCCGATAATTCGTTGGGCTTGTGATGCATCCTGTCGCCTAGTCCCACAGAAATCATCGTAGCTTCTGCCCGCTCAAGTCTTTCTTTTTTTGCCACACCTGCATATACCAGTGGCAGTGCAACATTTTCCAATGATGTCATTCTTGGGATAAGATTGAATGTTTGAAATACAAAACCAATTTCCACATTTCTAATAGCCGCAAGCTCATTGTCTGAAAGATTGCTCACATTTTGACCATTTAAAATATATGTGCCTCCGGATGGCGTATCAAGGCAGCCAAGAATATTCATTAATGTTGATTTTCCGGAACCTGAAGGTCCTATAAGCGCCACATATTCATTCTTTTGAATGGATAATGTCACATCCTTTAAAGCAGGGATTTCTACAGAACCTATCGTATAGGTCCGTGAAATATCAATCAATTCAATAATGTTTGGCATTATAAAAATTTTATTCGCGTTCCAGGAATTTAGGAACTTTAAAATAATCTGAATTTTTCTGCGGCGCATTTTTCAACGCCTCTTCTCTTGTAATTTCCAGTCTTGAAACGTCTTCCCTGAAGGCATTAATTTCATCAACCATAAAAACAAGCGGATCTACACCTTCAGTATCCACCTCGTTCAGCTTTTCAAAATAAACGACAATCTTATTCAGATCGTCCTGTATTTTAAACTTTTCATTCGGGTTAAAGCTTAATCTGGCAAGCCCGGCTACGCGTTCTACTGTATTTAAATCTATATTCACAATGATAAATCGTTTTGAATTATTCCGAATAATTTATCCTTTAAAATACCCAATTCTGTAACTGATACATCTGATGCAATTAAAGGTTCGTGCAAAATTATGCGAATTTTCCCGGTTTTGGCAATTTTACCACCATCCGGTAATATTTTAAAATTATCAGGAAGCGAAACCGGCTGTATATCTGTTTTCTGCCGGATGGCAAGCTGAAATGCTCCGTTTTTAAATGGTTTTACACGATATGGATCCGGATGAATACCGCCTTCGGGGAATATAACGAGATTATATCCTGCCTTCAGGGCTCTCACTGCTTTACGATAGGCGCTGGCACCTCCTTCGCCCGACTGGCGGTCTACCTCTATATCAATTGTTTTGAAAAACAAACCAAACAGTGGAATATCAGTTAATTCTGCTTTGGCCATGAAACAGGTTTTCTGCGGAAAAATAACGAGCATGGTTAATATATCAAGATAGGAACTGTGATTGCTGCAGATAATAACGGGTTTATTCTGTTTTAAATATTGTTTATGAATAATATGATACCTGATGCCCCAGATAAAGAGAATTATTTTTGCCCAGATACACCTGTACCTGTGCGCTATGGGATACAATGATTTTTTTTGAAGCAAGAACCATTGTACGGGATACATTATTACAAATGAAATGAGGAATGAAACAATGAAATAATAATAACAGATATGTTCCCGAACTCGCTTCATGTTTATCTTTGTCGCAAGTTATAAACTATTTGCCGGCTGTATGTTTTTAGTTTAAATTTACAGCCCCGGAATCACAGTCGAAAATCAGCATCAATGCATAAAAATTATGGCGGATAAAAAATTTGAGGATATAATCGTAAGCGGTACCAGACCCACCGGCAACCTGCACCTGGGCAATTATATAGGAGCGGTACAGCAATATGTAAAAATGCAGGAAATGTATGACAAATGTTTTTTCTTTATTGCAGACCTGCACTCCCTTACCACACATCCCAACCCGAAAGATCTTGAAAGCGATGTTAAAACTGTATTGGTAGAATATATTGCCAGCGGACTGAATCCAGATAAAATAACCATATACCGGCAGAGCGATCTGCATCAGACTTCAGAATTATACCTTTTTCTGAACATGCACGCCTATAAGGGTGAACTTGAACGAGTTACAACCTTCAAAGACAAGGCCAGAAGCCATCCCGACAACGTTAATGCAGGGTTGCTTACCTACCCTGTACTTATGGCAGCAGATATCCTCATTCACAAAGGCACGAAAGTGCCGGTGGGAAAAGACCAGGAACAGCACCTTGAAATGACCAGAACTTTTGCCAAACGATTTAATCATATCTACAAACAGGATATTTTACCTGAACCCGAAGCTTTTAATACCATAGGGAAACTCATAAAAATACCGGGACTTGGCGGCAGCGGCAAGATGAGCAAGAGTGAAGATGCTGCAACAGCCATTTATCTTAAGGACAGCCCTAAAGAACTGGAAAAGAAAATAATGCGGGCAGTTACCGATACCGGCCCTACGCAGGTAAACCAGAAAAAACCGGAATCTGTCAATAATCTTTTTACATTAATGAAACATGTATCTTCGCCGGATACCGTTGCGTATTTTGAAGAAAAATATAATGACATGACAATCAGATACGGTGACCTGAAAAAACAACTTGCTGCCGATATGATTGTTTTCTTATCGCCTGTTCGGGAAAAGATCGAAGCTATAAGTGCAAATGATACCTACCTGAAAAAGGTTTTGAAAGAAGGGACAGAAAAAGCAACTGAAAGTGCAGCAAAAACCATGAAAGAAGTGAGAAACGCGGTGGGCTTCAGTCATTAATTTATTAAAAACAGATAAAACTTCATATAAAAAAACCATGAGTGAAGATAAAGATTTTAAGCATATCGCCATTGCGGGAAATATTGGCTCAGGGAAAACAACCCTTGCAACTTTACTGGCCAGGCATTACAACTGGGTGCCGCAATATGAAGTAATCGAAAACAATCCCTATATAGATGATTTTTACCAGGATATGCAAACCTGGTCTTTTCATATGCAGATCTATTATCTGAATTATCGTTTTCAGCAGGTTCTGGAAATACGAAAAGGAACCGATACCGTAGTACAGGACCGTACCATATATGAGGATGCCCATATTTTTGCACCCAACCTGCATGAAATGGGGCTGATGGGGAGCAGAGATTTTGAAACCTATAAAAACCTTTATCAAACCATTGAAAGTCAAATTGCACCACCAGATCTGCTTATATATTTAAGAGCTTCTTTGCCTGCACTTGTAACACAGATTCAACGCAGAGGCAGAAAATTTGAGGATTCTATACGACTCGATTATCTTAAAAAACTAAACCAGCGCTATGAAGACTGGATCGCAGATTACCATGGTAAAAGACTTCTGATAATTGATGTGGATTCCTGCAATTTTGCAGATAGCCCTGAAGATCTTGGCACCATTATCAATCTCGTTGAAAGTGAGCGTGCAGGCCTGTTCGCTCCCAGAAGTTCTAAAAAGAAAGCAGCTCTGGTAGAAAAGTAAAATCGTGTAAACCATTTACAGAAAACCAGATGCATGCATATGCATAAATGTCTATAGCTGCATAATGCATTATTTTCCCTAATTTTCGCAAAATATTTTAAATCATGAAACCACAGGTTAAATACGGATTGCTCGTAGGCCTCGCCTCTTTTATCATTTTTATCGTGATGAATGCAGTTGCTGCAGACAGAGGTAATATCCTCTATTACATGAGTATGTTCATCCTCACATTTGGTATCTATTTCACCCTGAAAGACACGCGTGAAACAGTCGGAACCATTAGCTATGGACGAGGGCTTGGTCTTGGTGTACTGTGTGCTCTCGTAGCCGGAAGTTCTGATGGCATAGGCAGATATGTTTATTGCAAGGTATTCAACCATAACTATATCCTGAATGTCAGAAACTTATATATGGATGTCCTTGAAGGCAATAACTCCATGAAATACAATGCCGAGCAAATGGCCATGGTAAAAAAACTTGTTCCGGTTATCATTTCACCGGGAAGCGTTGCCATTTATGATATCATAGGAACAGTATTTACAGGTTTTCTGCTTTCATAGGTTATTTCAGCCATCCTCAGAAGAGAAAACCAGCAAAACAATATCCAGGGGTTTTAAGAAATTCGCATTAAAATGAAAAAAACAAGAGAATACGGATTGTATACGGGGCTCATTTTTTCGGCAAGTCTTTTTTTGCTGTCCATTGCTAAAGTTGATAACCCGGAATCTACACTGAACTATGCATTTTTAAGCTGCTTCCCGTTTTTGATTCTTTTTATTTTGCTTGCTATGTTGAACAGGCGCAAAGAGATCGGAAATCATATTGATTTCTCTGAGGCTTTTAAAGCCGGATTGGGCGTTTCTGCCGTAGCAGGTGTTATTTATGCTTTTTGCAATTATCTCTACCTGAAACTATTGAATCACAGCATTATAAATACAATGTCGGATCTTTTCCGAAACGACCTGGTAAAGCAGAATAAATCTCCGGAGTATATAAACGAAAGGGTACACCAATACCTGAATAATCTTCCGTTTACTATTGCAACCTACCGCCTGGTAACCCTTATTTTTATTGGAGGAATTTTAAGTATCATCCTGGCACTTATCGTGCGTCGCAAACACATTGAAGTGCTAACGGAAACTGAGTAAAACACGCCAGGCCTCTTCAAATTTATTTTCTGCAATCAGCGGTTTGGCCAGTATATGCAAAGCCTGGTCAAGCTGATCAGAATTGCCGCCCGAATTCCTGAAAATTTCCTGCATTTCCGGTAATGCTTCTTCTGCCTTTATCTCCTCGGGCGATGGAATATAATCAACCCCTGCCAGTTTGGCCAATTCGCTTCCGGTGAGGTATTTGCTATGCCTTATGTGCTCCGGCAATCTGGAAAATCCAATAATCTTTGTGCCTTTTGGATTGGGCATCTGAAACAAACCTTCCTTGGCGCGGGTGTACCAGATTTTACCCATCCGCGCAATATTGTCAACAAGGTGCGGATCTATTTTATCTTCTTGATTAAAAATGTTTTCATTGAGGTGCAGATAAACCACTTCGCAAATAATAAGGTTGCCGGCCCCTGCATTGGTCCCCGTCGGAATGATCTGTTTCACAATACATTCAAACTGTGCCGGCCCTGCATTTACACGCGGTGGTTTTACTTTAACAGAAACTGCCATTTCCAGGTTTGCCATTTCAAATTCATTCACTCCTTCCGGAAATTCACCTGAGGTAAGCCCCATTTGTCCGGCCAGTTCGTAGTTCGCAATATTGATGACACACTCACCTGTTTTCTGAGCATTGAGCAGTGTATGCTTCTGCGTATTATCCCGTACCCTGCTTGAGGGTGAGAAGACAAGGGTGGGTGGGTTTGATCCAAACACATTGAAAAAACTGAATGGTGCCAGGTTCACCTTTCCATTTTCATCTATGGTTGAAGCCCAGGCAATGGGCCGTGGCGCTATTGTGCTTAGTAAATAATCGTGCAATACGTTTGTAGCTAATTCCTTCGGATCAAATGATTTGAACATGATATTATGATGAATTTATTTGACAGGATAAAACCCATTATTTCCAATGGGCGAAGGTACGTAAATTCCAAATTTCATATGATCAGATTCATTCGCACGCCGCTGTATCCATAATGTATCAGGTTATTTGAGTGATTGATTCTTTATTAGCTTTTTATTAACTTAAATATCATAAATGAGGCCTGATATTTGCGCGTGGATGCAAAAAGCTATTTTTGCGCCGGGAACTCTATGATGAAAAGACTTTATATTTCCTTGTCATTCTTACTATTAATGGCATCTGCCTATGCGCAGAGCTATAATATCAGGGGTAAGGTAGTTGATGGAACCAACAGAACTGCTGTTACGGGGGCGTCAGTATCCATCAGAAAGGAAAAAGATTCTGTCCCTGTGAAAGGTATTCTTACAGATACGGGAGGCCGCTTTGTATTAACCGGGCTGCCCCCGGAAAAATATATTGTAAAAATTTCATTTTTTGGATATAAGCCGCTCATAGTCAAAGTTCAGGTTGTACAACAAAATATCAGTCTGGGAATTATAAAAATGAGTGTTTCTGCTTTTAAGGAGATTAATGTAAAGGGTCACCAGATACGTGCAGAACAGGTAGGCGATACCGTTCAATACAATGCAGACGCATTTAAAACAAATCCTGATGCCACGGCTGAAGATCTGGTAAAGAAGATGCCGGGCATTGTAGTGAATACGGATGGCTCGGTACAGGCACATGGTGAAACCGTAAAGCAGGTGCTGGTAGACGGCAAGCCATTTTTCGGGGATGACCCTACAACTGCCCTCAGAAATCTGCCTTCTGAAGTGATTGATAAAGTTCAGGTTTATGACAAGCTTAGCGACCAGTCTGCATTCACAGGCTTCGATGATGGCAACTCCCAGAAAACCATAAATATCGTTACCAAAAAATACAGACGCAACGGACAGTTTGGAAAGATCTATGGTGGATATGGAACGGATGGACGCTACAATGCCGGCGAAACATTTAATGATTTCGACAACAATTTCCGGCTCTCAGTTATCAGCCTGACGAATAATGTAAATCAGCAAAATTTTGCAACACAGGATCTCCTGGGCATCATGGGCGGTGGTGGCCAGCGGGGGAGTGGCGGCCGGGCAGGCGCTGCTCTAAACAGTCCGATGGGAGGATATGGCGGCGGGGCATCGAATAATTTTCTTGTGGGTTCTCAGAGTGGTATCAATAAAACAAATTCAGCCGGGGTCAATTTCAGTGATAGTATCGGAAAGAAAACCTATATCACGGCAAGCTATTTTTATAACAATACCGATAACAATACACAAAGTAGCCTGGCACGCCAGTACTTCGCCACAAAAAATGTGGTGCCCTTTTATAATGAAGCAGATTTATCCAGTACAAACAATTACAACCACCGCGCCAATGTGCGCCTTGAATATACCGCCGACAGCTCCAACTCCCTGATCTTTACACCAAAAATCAGCTATCAGCAGGCTGGCATGACCAGTTCTACTATTGGCACCAGTTTGTACAATCCATCGGATACCAGCTCTGCCACCAATAATAGCTTCAACCAGGCAACAAGCGGTTACGATTTTAATGCCAGCCTTTTATGGCGTCATAAGTTTGCCAAAAAAGGAAGAACTTTCTCCTGGAATGTGGGTATGGACATAAACCCAAAAGCATCTTCTGATACTCTGCATTCCATCAATTCTTATTATCGTGCAGGGGTTGATTCTATGGTGAAAATTAACCAGCAGGCAGGCGCCCCGGCACAAAACCAAAGCTTTAATACCAATCTGGCTTATACTGAACCTATCGGCGACAAAAGTATGTTGCAGGTAAATTACAATCCTTCTTATACTTTAAGTTCTCTTAATCAGCAAACCTATGCATACAATGCGAGCACAGGAGAATATACTTCTTTAGATACCTCATTATCAAACAAGTACTCCTATACTACCCTTGCCAATAAAGGAGGAATAAGCTATCATTACCGGGGTGTCAATGCGAACCTGATGCTGGCTGTAAACTACCAGTTGGCCGATCTGACCGGTTCACAGACCTTCCCGGTTTCATCCAAAGGACAAAAAACTTATTCTTATGAAAATTTTCTGCCCATGGCCATGTTCAATGAAAAATTCGCGAATCAAAGCAGCCTGCGTATTTTCTATCTTACATCCACCAACCTGCCTTCTATCACACAGTTGCAGAATGTTGTAAATAATACAAACCCACTTTTGATCAGTACCGGAAATCCAAAACTGAATCAATCTTATAACAATACTTTTATCACACGATACGGTAAAACCAATGCAGATAAAGCGCATAGCTTCTTTGTTTTTTTTACAGCATCCCTCAATGAAAACTACATCGGAAATTCTACCATAATTGCGAATAAAGATTCTACCATCAGCGGCAATTACAAACTTGTGAAAGGCGCACAACTGTCTTATCCTGTAAACCTTAACAATAACTGGTCGACCCGTGCTTTTGCCACCTATGGTATTCCTTTTGATGTGATCAGCAGCAACCTTAATTTCAACGGGGGCATTTCGTATTCTTCTACTCCGGGGCTGCTTAATTATCAGCTTAATTATGCCAACACCTATGCCCTGAACCCGGGATTGGTATTGAGCAGCAATATCAGTGAGAACCTGGACTTTACGCTGTCGTACAATTCTACCTACAATATAGTAAAAAACACACTGAATGCGCAGGCCAACAGCAACTATTTTACACATATTGCAGGGCTTAAATTCAACTGGATATTCTGGAAAGGATTCAGTTTTAATACCGATATCAGTCATACTTTGTACACAGGCTTAGGCTCCTATGATCAAAGCCTGCTCCTGGTGAACGGAGGCATTGCGAAGAAATTCCTCAAGAACAATGCCGGTGAGCTTAAGCTCTATGTATTTGATGCGCTGAACCAGAACCTGAGCATTGCCAGAACTGTAAATGCTGCCTATATTGATGATGTACGTACGGCTGTGTTGCAGCGCTATATCATGTTGTCATTTACCTATACACTGAGGCATTATACTTCAGGGGTAACGATTGACCGTACACCGGTACCGGGAGGCCCTCCGGGTGGATACAATGGCGGGGGATTTGTACGACCACCGGACAGGTAAGATCAATCTGTTCATGTGACCATTGACCATTGATCATTGACCACTTACCATTGACCATTGACCATTGACCATTGATCATTGTCCATTTCTACAGCAATTCCCCTTGCCATACCTTGAAGGGAAAATCAACATTCGGTTTGTTTTCAAAAAGGCCATAAATGCTTGATCCGCTGCCGCTCATGGATGCAAAAAAGGCACCGGACTGATATAGCTTTTCTTTGATTTCTTTGAGTACCGGATATTGCGTGAAAGCATAATTTTCAAAATCATTATGCAGGGTTTCTTTCCAGTAAGATCTGTCTCTTTGTACCTGGTGCGGCATGGGAATATTCAGTGTAGAATAAGTCTGGATATTATGATAGGCTTCTGCCGTTGCCATATGAATACCGGGACAAATGATAACGATATAAACACCTGTAATATTGACGTTTACAGCTTCCATCAGTTCGCCGCGACCAAATACATAAGCAGGATAATCAGGGACAAAAAACGGACAGTCGCTGCCGAGCATTGCCGCATATTCAGTAAGCTGCCCGACGGTGATATTTAATTTAAAAACATCATTTAAAAGTTTGAGTGTAAATGCCGCATCAGAAGAACCGCCGCCAAGCCCTGCACCTGCCGGAATGTTTTTAAGCAGATACATGCTTACCGGTGGCAGATCATATGTATCATTCAGGAGTTGATAAGCTTTTACACAGAGATTGTCATTGATATTGTCAGTAACGGAAATTCCCGAAGTCTGAAATGAGAATTCATTGGATTCTATGATCTCCAGTACATCGCAGAATGGAACCGGATAAAAAACACTTTCAATATTATGAAAACCATCATCGCGCTTTCCGGTAACATATAATCCCAGGTTGATTTTTGCATTTGGAAAAGCGATCATGTTATTGCAGTTATAGCCTTACCAGTTTTTGCTGTCCGAATTCTGTGGTTTGAAATCAGATAAGTTTGTGGTGATGGTGAAAGTATTCGAAGAGCCCGCCAATGAATATCCGGAAAGACCGTAGGAAATATGGAACCGGTTGACACGGATTCCGGCACCGATGGAATAACCAACCAGGCCCATATCGGTAGGGATGCTTAGTTCCTGCCGACGCTCTACATTATAGCCCAGGCGGATGTTGAAATTTTTGGAGATCAGTATTTCTGCCCCAAATACAAAATGACGGAAGATCTTGTCGCCCAGGTTTATTTTCTGTACAATTGGCTGTCCGGTGGCCAGGTCAATTGTCTGTGGTGCATTGGTATTGATATAGGTCATATCAGGTGTTTCAAGATGGGTCAGTATCACAGAGAACCGGATGGGCATATGGGCGGGTTTTTCTGAAACACCGGCCTGGATTTCAAATGGCATGGGTTCTCTAACATCCGAATAGGGTTTAAACTGATAGCCGATATTGCGGAAAACCACTGCTGCTGTAAATCCTTTTTGTTTATCGAAATAGGTGCCGCTCAGGTCTATACATGCCGCATAGGAATTGTACTGCTCCAGGTTGGAATATATCATTTTAAGCTGTCCGCCGTAAGAGAAATTCCGCCATTGCCTCGAGTAGCCTGCAAAGAAATTATATTCGCCTGCCGTAAAAGTACCGGTGATATTCCCGTTGGCATCAGCAGCGGTAAAGGTGCCATAATTGATATACTGCATACCAATCATTCCCGTATTAGTACTATCAAATGCGTGGGCATAGGCAAGGCTCCCGAAATTGATTCCGGCAAGATAATCGATATAGGAAATGGCAAAATGATTATCCATGGAGATATTCAGGAGCGATGGGTTTTGAATGGCAAGCGTGAGGTCATCATCTTTTACAGAAATAAGGTTTCCACCCAGTGCTGCCACACGAGATGATGGTGCCAGGTCCACAAATTTCATGATCCCTGTTCCGCCTATCTGCCCGTAAACACTATTGAGGGATAAAAGAACAAAAGCTGCACATAATGATTTGAGTTTCCTGGCCATAATGAGCAAATTAAACCCTGTTAACGCAAAATATGTGTAAAGCGTATTCAGCCATTATTGTTTCTTCTGACGTGCCTGTCTTTCGGCTTCTTTTGCAGCTTCATAAAGGGCATTTACCTGTGGCAGCAGGTTTTTTACGGTTGGCTCCTTACCACCCCTGTGGCAGGTATAGCAGGTAATGCCAGGTATGTTTTGACCCACACCGGTATTGCCCTGGTTGAAATAATGGTTATTGAGATCAGCCGTCATGGTTATCATTTCACGTGCCCGCCCTTTTTCAGGTTTGGTATCGCTGGCAAAATCCATATGCCTTGAGGTGGAGTCTTTTCTGGCGTGACAGGCCCCGCAATGCACACCAAGCGAAATACAATAATAATCCATGGTGGAATCCAATTGCTTCCTGGTGATGTCTTTAGGTAAAACTTTCAGGTTTTTAAAACCATTTTCTTTGAGGGGTGCATTTTTAAATGACAATATCGTAATGGCAACAGCAACCATAACGAAAAGGCTGAACGTGATACTTCTGATTTTCATTTGTTCTTTGAGGATTATAATGATTGATGAGCGGTAAAATTACAAAAAGATGGCAGTTGCGGTATTCCGGAGACCGAAATATTTGAATCAACGCTAAACCCCCGGTTTGAAACCCAATAAAAATGCTCCGATAGATGCCAGAAAATGTATGCACGGCTCTGGTGAATCTTTTATAGCTTTGAAAATACTGATATCATAAAATGAATATTCCGGTACATATATTGAAGCTGTTTTTCGCTGGAATGATTCTATGGCTTTTATCTTATCCGGAACATGGTATTGCCCAGAAGAAAATAAACCCGGAACACTATGATGGAATGGATTCTGATTCGGTACCGGTATATCATTATGATGTTATCAGGAACAGGCCGGATAGTGTGCCGATTTTGACATTTGGGTTTTATCCTCTTGATTATGTTGCTAACAGTTTTGGAAATGGCTTAATCGAAGGATTTGTAAGTGCTGACATTAATAAAAATCTTAATTTGTATTTGACTTTATCTACCGCATTTTTTGAAGGTGATTTTGATCCATATTCTACCCCGGTAACATTTTACCCTTATTCAAATATTGAAATTGGAGGACATTATTATTTTTTAGCGAAAAAATTACATTCAAAAGCCAGAATTTATTTTCAAACGAGTTCAAATGGCGCCATATCTGCTCTATTGGACAGGAATTATTTAATGAAATTAAGTTTAAGAAGTTCTATTGGATTTATTAATACCGCGGTTTCTAATAATTATGAACAAGCCTTCATAGGTTATGACATTAATGATCCCCAAATGAAAAAAATTAATTTCGATAATTTTTCTTCCAGCTATATATATCCATTTACTGATATGTCGCTTTTATATCTTTCTTTCGGGATAACTCTTGAGAAAATACAGGATATTGCAATTCTGATTGAAAATTCAAAAAAAAGCGAGGTATCTCACAAATCCAGATTTTATATCGATTTGCTGGTTTCACCATTCGTCCACTATGAAAACATCATAATATCCCAACATGATACTGTACCACAAAGAACATATAATGTTGACAAATACACACCTCGAAAAGATTTCGGATTCCGATTTGGATGGAATTTTATTGGAATTGAAAAATTTGGAATATTGATGGGCGCAGAGACTGGATTAATGCCCAACTCCGGCGGTTTTGTGAATTTAAAATTAGGGCTTTCTTTCAACCCGAAAAAGAGAAATCGAAATAATATTTAAGGCACCACCACCCTCAAACTTCCCGGGTTCACTTCAATATCTATTTTATTCCCCATCTGTACCGGCTCACCATCAAAATGGACCGGGTCTTTTCCTTCAAAACGCAATTCTACTTTTTTGGTTTTATAATATTCGTATAAAGAAGATTTTGTAATGGTTTTGTTGAAAATCCGGATGCCAAGACCCCAGAACTGCAAGGCATTAAATGGCTTGATAATGCATATATCCAGGAGCCCGTCCTGAAGATCGGCCTGGGGTGCAATATAGGTATTGTTGCCATATTGGTTCACATTGGCGAAAGCAATGATAAATGCCTTTCTTTTAATGGTTTGCCCGTCAAATATTACGGTATATTCATTAGGTTTATAACTGAACAGCTGTTGGATGGTCATCCGGGCATAATTAACAAAGCCGCGCCCTGTGCTTTTGCTGAACAGGTCCCCGATCAAAGCATCAAAACCGGCACCGGCGGTACAGATAAAAACATTGCCATTGATGATACCCGTGTCAATGCAAATTTCCTTTCCATTGGATATTGTTTTTATGGCTTCCACTGTATTCAACGGGATGCCGAGATGCCGGGCAAGTCCGTTTCCGGAACCTAAGGGAACTACTCCGACCGGAATGTTTTTTTTCATGGCTGCCTGGGATACGAAATTGATGGTTCCATCACCTCCGGCTGCTGCAATCATATCATAGTTTCCATCCATGATCATTGATATAATTTCATCACTATGATCCAATGATTCCCAGACCTTAATATCGCAAATAATCTCTGACGACAGATTGGCTTTGATCTGGTGCAGCAGGTTGGTTTTATTTACAAACTTTCCTCCGGCAACGGGATTGATAACGAACAGGATTTTTTTCAAATAATTATTAATTATTAACTGCAGTTTTTCACGGCTTTGCTACTTGTCACTTCTTACTTTTTACTTCTTACCCTTCAAGGTGTTTAATCAGACTTTTTTTAGAATCCGAAACCCAGGTCCTGAAAATTTTAGGATTGGTTTTGTATTGCGGAAGATAGGCTAATAGTTTATCCAGGTTAAAAGTGCTGTCGTAAATACCTGCACCTGCCTTTGCGCCATCACGGGCATTGCTGTATTGTTCAAAATGGCTGGCCACAGGAACCATGAAAACAGGTTTGCCAAAATACATGGCTTCACAGATCGATTCAAATCCGGCTGTGGTCGCAAAGGCCTTGCAGCCTGCCATCAGTTCAATAAATTTTTTATCATTAATCTGGTGAAAGGAAAGTGTTTCATCATATTTCCATTCTCCTGTAATGTCTTTTTTATCTGTAAAACAATGCAGTGCCGTATCAGGATGTGTTTTATGCCAGCTGATGATTTCTTCCATATAGCCGGCATTCAGAATATAGATCAGTATATAATTTCCATCAGAAACGGGTGTGTCAAATATCGACTGCCTCAGCAAAGGTGGTATCACGTATAGATTTTGATTCACAATATCCTTCATGGGATACATCGAGAGCGCGAGCCTGCGTTTGGCCCTGGAGGCAGTGAGTCTTGTAAATAGCTGCAGCGAAAGTTTCTCCCAGAAAAAACCATCCGGAAACTGAAAATCCGGATGAATAAAGCTGTACTGATGGGCTATGCAGATCAACGGTATTCCGGGATTATAGAACATATAAAACATCCCGATGAGCGGATCATAAAAATTAATAACCATGTCAGGTTTCAGCTCTTTCAGTTTGCGGTTTATCATTCGCATATTCCTGAAATACAAAGGCATTAATTTGAGATTGAAAATAATCGAAGGAAATATCCTTATCGATTTCATTTTGGCATCCACTACAAAATTCGGACTCGAAAAATTGATGATTGGCGCCTTGATCTGCTCATGAAAAAAATCGGGTAATTTCCTTGCACTGCTGGTACCTACCAGAATTGCAGCTATCTCATAGCCGGCATCCAGCAGGATGTTTTGAAGCGTAATAGCCTGGGTTAAATGCCCCCTGCCTTCTCCCTGAACTGTAAAAATGACTTTTTTTCCTTTTGTCTTCATGCGAGTGGTTGCAATTTCGCGTTTTCCCCGATGCTAACAGTTGTCAATACCGGATTGTTTGCGGCTTCGCGTTCTTTGAGCCATTCGTCGAAATAAACAATTTTCCATTCGCCGTCAAAAGTCTCGACCAGTGCGGTGAGTGATTCTACCCAGTCGCCCGAGTTGAGATAATGAATTCCATTGATCATTTTATTGGCAGGATGATGAATATGGCCGGTAATGATTCCCTGACATTTTTTAACCTTCGCCACTTCCACCAGCTCGTTCTCAAATTCAGAAATAAAAGAAACTGCTTTTTTTACTTTTAGTTTCACCTGTTGTGAGAGTGAATAATAAGGAAGTCCTTTTTTTATCCTGTAATTATTATAAAACCGGTTGATCCAGAGTAAAAAAGTATATCCAACATCTCCAAGCTTGGCAAGCCATTTTAAATTGGTGGTTATAGAATCAAAAATATCGCCATGTACCACATAATATTTCTTGCCAAAAGACTCGTGAATATAATCGCGCCGGATGGAGAAATTCCCGATCTCCAATGGCAATATTTCATCCAGAAAATCATCATGATTGCCACGCAGATAGATGACGGAAGTCTGCTCCTTGGAAAGCATTTTTAAAAGCAACTTGAAAAACCGTGTGTGTTTTTTCTTCCAGGAGCCCGATTTTTTCAGCTGCCAGCCATCAATAATATCACCATTCAGAATTATTTTTTCTGCGGGATGATGTTTAAGAAACCTGACGACTTCTTTGGCTTTGGAACTCTTGATACCCAGGTGCAGGTCTGATACTACAACCGTCTTAAAGCGTATATTCAAAATGCGGAAAGTTTTTCAAAGCTAAGAGCAGTATGTTAACTAAATGTAATGGCAATGTGAAGAAAAAGAAAAGAACACAGAATGGATAATAATAACCTTGAAGGTACCATATTAATTATTATATTTAATTTATTTTATTAATACTAAATCAAAATCCGATAATTATCTTTAAATTAGCTGAGCCATAATAAAAAAAATAAATGCAGCGCCCCTACACATTCTGCCTGATATTGCTGTTTTTTGTGAGCGCTGCAAAGGCACAGAATCCCTGCGATATCATTGTGAGTGTGAATAAAGGATGTGTTCCACTGCCCGTTGAATTTAAATTAAGCACAACCGATACGTCCGCCCCGAAAAGCTATGCATGGGATTTTGGTGATGGTGACAACGCTACGCAAAATAACCCTACCCATATTTATAAATCAGCGGGGTCGTATACGCCAAAGTTGACCGTCATATTCCGGGATGGAACACAATGCACAGTATCCCTTACAAAACCCATTATTGTGTACCACAATCCCAATGCTGCATTTTTGGTGAACAATAACAAGCCCATCCTTCTCTGCGCGCGCAAAGACTCTTTATGCTTTACGGATAAATCAACCATGGGCCTGGATCATGCTCCTATTATTTCCTGGCAATGGACTTTCGGAGATGGGGGAAGTTCTACCCGTGAAAACCCCTGCTATGCTTATTCAGACAGCGGGTATTACCAGGTAACCTTACAAATAACAGACTCTAACGGCTGCACACAATTTTTACAGAAAACGATCAATGTTCGGTACACAACTGACTCGGGTATTAATACCAATCCGACATTCAAAATGTCTATCGCTTACAATTGCAAAAAGAATATTCAGACGGTAACTTTCACAAATACAACTGATACGACAGGTCAGTTTATCACAAACTTTATATGGAATTTCGGGGACGGCACCGGTGATACCTGTTATCTGCCCACCCCGGCCTGTCTTTCCAAATGGACAAAATTTCAACATGTCTATTCCAAACAGGGATTTTACCAGCCTTCTCTTACTATAGAAAACAAATATGGCTGCATCGGTAGTGTTTCGGTTGATACACCCATCATCATCGATCCATACAAACTCAGCGTATCGGTTTTTCCTTCCATGGCATGTTTTCTTCAGGATTCCATGGCCATTGACACTGTGCCACCCCATCCGCTGGCATTGGGTTATTACTGGGATTACGGAGATCCTTACCGGCGCGACCCCGGGGTTACCAATTATGACAATCATATCTACAAATATCCCGGCGTTTACACAGTGCATATTGATGTAGTGATCGGCACATGTCATTATGATTCTACGGTTTGTCATGCAGTAAAACTTCTTGGCCCAATAGCATTGATCATGCCGGTAAAAGGAAGCAAACAGGCCTGGGATTCAGTTCCTCCTAATGGCTCGTTCCTAATCAATCCATCAAATTACCGAAAGTATTTCGATACCACATGTCTCAGTCCGGGTTATGCAAAATATTATACCTATAAACCGGTCCTGGTAAAAAAAGGAGAACCGGTGTACGACAATTGCCTTGTGGATACCATAAAAACGTATCAGAAAGATTCTCTCTATCTCTGCAACGGAAAAAAAACACCCAATATTTTATTGAGTTTCAAGCAGCATGTCGACTCGTATAAAGACACAACCGAGCAGATGGCTACCGTACATTTCTGGTTCAAAGGAGATCCCATCCCTTCTGGCAACCTGTACAGTGATACCCCATTTGTCAACCGGCCTCTATATATGGACGATACCAGTTTATTTTCCCTGCGATGCCAGGCGCCCCAAAAAATAACATTTACCAACTTCAGCGAAAAATACAGGGGCTATTATGCCATTGATAATTACCCACTTGCTTATCCAAGTATATGCCTTAACAAATCCTATCCCTATGCCAGTGACAGCCTTACTTATTTCTGGGATTTTAAGGAAGGGACCCGGAGCACATCGACCAAAAAAAATCCGGTAATTACCGACCGGTTTTCATCCGAAAAACTGCCGACACATCTTTTCAGGAAAAACGGCTGCTACTGGGTAGTACTCACTGTTACCGATTCATCCACCAATTGCAGCGATCAGGATTCATTACCTGTCGTTCTCGAAGAACCCAATGCGGGATGGGATACAGCATACAGGAATATTAAAGACATGACGGCGCTGATCCAGGACAGCCTGCCTGCCAATGGCCCCCGGAGAGGGATGATTGTGGGTGGAAAACCTTGTATAGATTCGGCGCAGTATATAGATCTCAGGGAAATTCTGCCCGGCTGTTTTCAAAGAAACTTTAATATGGCATTCGATTCTGTGAAGGATGTTATCAACTGCAACCACCTGGTGGGCTGGAAATGGCTGGATAAAGATACGATAGCGGGACCCATGAGTTATACATATGACTATCAGGATACAGGATGGAAAACAATCGGACTGGTGGTTACCAACAATTACAATTGTACTGATACGGTCTGGTATCACCATTACAAATACATACATGGAACCTATGCTGCCATAAATGTTTCCGCATCGCATGCCTGCCTGGGTGATACGATCAGGATGTCGCCGGCAATTCCACAACAGCTTGGCATCAAAAGTTTTACATACTATTTTACAGAGCAGCTTGACCTGGGAGATACCATTGCAAAACCTAAAACCCAGACAACAAGGTTTAAGGTGTTAAAACAGAAGAACGGTAGTTATGATACCATCACTTCCACTGTACATAACAGATTGTGGGGAATAGATGACAGTGCCAATCAGAATTTCAATTATCTTACAGATACCAATTCCATCGTAATTCCCTATATCGGGCACGTATTGATTACATCTGTCATTGTCAGTCGCTTTGGCTGCAGTGATACCGTACGTACCCAGGTCACAGTAGGAGATTATACAGATTTCAGCGAAGACAATACCACTGTTTGCACAAACGATACGGTTCATTTTCAAGGCATTGCACAATATTTCGTACCATTTGCTCCCCGTGGATACAGCACCGGGGTCAGCAATATCAATTACTGGCAGAACCCAGACAGTGCAAGGGGCGGACGTGTACCTAAAATCCCTGAAAAAATGGAATGGGACCTGAATGGTGATGGGATCATAGATGCTACAGGCCCATATGTATATTTTAAATATACGAAGCCCGGTAAATACACGGTAACCCTTTATACAACAGACAGTAATGGCTGTGTGCAAACCGTCACCCGCAAAGACCTGATCTCTGTTATCGGCGACTCTGCCTATTTTACCATTGCTTCACCCGGCCCAACCCGGTATTGCAATGGATCGCATCTTTTCCAGTTTATTGATTCTTCGCATGTCATTAAGCCTTTTAAAGATTCAACCAATACATACAAAATTTATTCATGGACATGGAATTTTGGTGATGGAACACCTACTTTAACCGTTACCGATACTACCAAGAAAAATGCAGCCCATGTATATGTGAAAAACGGCGATTATACAGTTACGCTTATCATCCGTACTTCGCCGGGAACAGGTGCCAGCGGTCATGGTTGTGCCGATACTTTCAAACGGATCATTCATATCCTGGGGCCGACAGCAAAGTTCAGTATTGTTGGTGCAAATAAAGGGTGTGTTCCCTTTACAGTGGCCGTAAGAGATGAATCTTTAAAAGCAAAAATCAGGGAATGGATCCTGGGTGATTCTACTTCTGTTACCAGCTACGGAGATTCTATTGTGTATCTGACATATAAAAAGCCGGGTGTATTTTGTCTGCAGTTTTTTGTGGCCGATTCACTCACCGATTCTACCGGGAAGCAATTGTACTGTTCCGATCTTTATCCTCCGGTTAAATGTCAGCTTACGGTAACCGTATGGGATACCAACAGACAGGTGCTAACGGCCTCTGATACTTTAATTTGCCTCGGCAAAGATTCGGTATATTTTAAGAGTTCGCCAGATACTGGCTATTCTACATGGACCCTCAATTTCGGAGACGGTGACAGCGCAACAAAAGCGACACCGAAATTCAGTCATCTGTATACTAAAACCGGTAAATACCATCTCAAAATAAGTGGCAGCGGGGCACATTGCCCTGATACGGCTTCCATCAATGTAAGGGTCATAGATATAAAGTCGTATTTCACCATAGATACCGCTAAAAATGATACCCCGACTTTTAGTTTTATAAACCGATCGGTTGGAGCTGTCAGATATACCTGGGATTTTGGAGATGGATCCCTGCCCTTTCCGATAACTTCCTACCAGGAAATTTCGCATCCCTTTATAAAAGCAGGGAAGTCAGTTATCTGTCTTACTTCATTCAATGAAAAGGGTTGTGCTGCAAAATATTGCGATTCGCTGGTGATAGATACTTTCCTGTATATACCTAATGTGTTTACACCAAATGGTGATGCGTATAATCCTGTTTTTGATATCGTTATATATGGGAATCTTGGCTATTATCTTAATATATACAACCGCTGGGGACAGAAAGTATTTCACAGCGATGACAAAAGATCCATGTGGGACGGCATCAACCACAGTTCAGGAGTACCCTATCCGGAAGGCACCTATTATTATGTTTTGAATTACCGTTTCATCGGCAGCAAAAACGAAGAGAAAGACGGAGCGGTGACACTCATCAGATAATTACGAATTACGAATTACGAATGCATATGTCATTTTGATTCCGAGCGCTCAGATTTGAAATAACACCCTCTTAGGAGAAGTAAGCATTAAAATATATAATATGAATAGCTTAATTTCGAACTCCGGAAAATTCATAATTCGTAATTCGTAATTGACTCTCATGGAAACTACTCTCGGCATCGGTTCTCGTATCAGACATAAGGAGTTTGGAGATGGCGTCGTCATCGGCGTAAAATCTGCAACGTATATCATCACCTTTATGGCTTCGGGCCGTAAGGAAATATCACATTCTTATCCGCTCGAAATCATCGAGGAAGAAGAGCCCGCTGATGACCTGATAAGCCTGGCTGATGTGGAACGGAGCCTGACAAATATCCTTCGCAAATGGGCTGATGTACAGGAAATTGTACCGCTTGGTGCCAAATGGACCGGCGGTGTGCTTATCATGCAGCCGGGGGATAAAAATCTCAAACCAAAAGAGATGCCTATTGATGCCCTCTTCCATAAAATCGTAATGATCCGCGACCGCATGCGAACCCTTGAGCAGCGTGTGAACGCCAGTGCACTCACTGACGAAGAAAAGGTGTCGATACAGCAATACATCACCAAATGTTATGGCAGTCTCACTTCATTCAATGTGCTTTTTAAAAGACCTGAAGATTATTTTACCGGTGAAAAAGGCGGTGGCGAATAGATGAAAATATGAGTGCGAACCTGGCTTTTTTAACTTTGCGCTCTTTGCGAAAAACTTTGCGCTCTTTGCGTGAAATTAGTCTCACGCAAAGAACGCAAAGAGAAAACCGCAAAGAACGCAGAGGTTTTTCTTTGTGCACTCTGCGAGACCTTTGTGTACTCTGCGGTTTTGTCTTATTTTTCAACTCCGCTGCGTATTCTCAATCAGATAAATTTGGCGGGATTGGTGTGTCCGTGGATATCGATTCATCGGTGATGCAGCCCTATATCGTTGACATCCTTTCCGGCAAACCCGGCGCCATGGCCGGCCTCCGCTCCGGCGATCATATCATCTCCATAAACCATTGGAATACAAAAGGAAAATCGCAGGAACAGGTCGCCAATAAACTGCGCGGAAGGGTTGGTTCCCAGGTAGATCTGGACATTGACAGAGGTGGAAAACAAATGGATTTTGTGATGAAAAGGGAGAATGTTATTGTGCCGGACAAAAATGATAATTTTTGCGTCAAATTCGATTTGATATTAAAATCAACAATTGACAGTTTTAAAACTATTCAAGGAGATTTCATTTCGCAACCCAACAAATATGAAAAAGATTATGCATCAAAAATCCAAATACCAGGATTTGATAGTGCAAAGATATTAAGAAATGTTTCCTGGGGTGATGCTGAATACGCTGCGGATTATTTCATTGGAAAGGATAGTACACAGGCAATGAGTGAATTCAGAAAGCTTCGAAACGAAATAAATGACTGTATTCCGTACACAATTGTACAATCCTACAAAGAATACCCGGAAAATCCACCAGACATATCATTCACTTATTATTTACAAAGCGTAAAAAATAAAAAATACACGGAAGTAGACGAGTGGGTAATATCTATTAGAATAGAAAAGGACGAAAATCATATGATGCTGGTACATCTGTGGATAGATCATCCAGCAAAAATGTAAAATCCTCAAGGCACAAACGCATCCTCAATATGATAAATCTCATTCTGATTTTTATTTCGAACTATTGAGATAATATCAAACCGGATCTCATTTTCGATTTTGTTAGCTTCAATAAATAGGTTGGCAGCGCGGGCAATATGCTTTTGTTTGGCTTTGTTAACGGCCTTCTCCGGCCAGCCGAAATAAGACCCGCTGCGGGTTTTTACTTCAACAAAAATGACGGTATTGTTTTGTTGTGCAATGATGTCTATCTCACAACCTTCGCCTCTCCAGTTCAGGTGCTGAATCTCGTATCCTTTTTCGATAAGATAGTCCGCAGCAAGCTTCTCACCTGCATTTCCTGTTTCCCGGTTTGATGGCATAATTGATTATTTATATATGATTTGCAAAACCGTTGACAACCACGTCATTGCGAGGGAATGCGACCAAAGGCCTGCCCGGATGCAGACGGGGAGCCATGACCGTGGCAATCCATTTATGAAATGAACGAGTGGCTGGTACCGAATGTCCTGAACTTTTCTCCAAAGGATTGCCGCGCTACATCCCGATCTTCAATCGGGATTCCGCTCGCAATGACGGCCTATCGGTTTGTCGCAAAGTTCCAAGAACTAACTCCTGACTCCTAACCCCTGATTTCTAATGATTACCAATCCTTCTTTTCTATTGACTTATCCCCGAGCATACCGGTTTTCAACTCATTGATTCTTTTATGAATATCGTCATATACAAAATCAAGGTTTGCCTGGATATGATCTTTGGCAGTATAGTAATTATCGCCCGGAACATTATGCTCTATCCATTTTTCAATATGAATGGGCACCCCTGAACGGTTCTGTTGAAAATCGGTGAATTCATAACGGTATTTACCGTTCTTAAATGCAATAGTAAGCTTATAGAGAACAAGATCCGGATCCGGAACCAGAATGCCGCCTTTGCCTTTCATCATAAGCTGGGTAAACCCGTTCAGCACTATAATCCCATTGTCTTTATCGCTTTCTTTAATCTTGGTATCTGCTTGTTTGTACATGCGGTGCAATACCACCAGCCCACGATCAAAGCCGGAGCTTTTGGTATAACCGGGCGCCTGCACAACCTCTACAAATGAAACTTTTTTTGTGAGGCTATCTATTGGAAAGTTCTGTGCTACAGCCTTTAAACCTGAAGCTGCCACAAATAAAACCAGGAGAAGAGATAATTTTTTCATTATTTATTAACGATTTGTTTTTTGTTAAAATAGTCTGACCTTTCCGCAAGATTAGTGAATTTTTCTATTCTGCCAAAATCAGGTAATAGTCTTTTTTGCCTTTTTGTACCAGCATAAACCGATCGCTGATCAGGTGCGAGATATTAATCATGATACCGGCATCGGTTATTTTTTCTTTATTGATGCTCAAACCATTGTTTTGTACCATCTTGCGTAGTTCTCCTTTTGATGGAAATATGGTAGTGTTCACGGCCAGCAGGTCTCCCACATTGATA